>Ga0208586_1000059_pt1 | contig 41860 bp, 39 predicted proteins | sample NGESurshal072012_6_FD_184471 | JGI IMG/M metagenome (GOLD analysis project Ga0208586, IMG submission 184471) | Arctic peat soil microbial communities from Barrow, Alaska - NGEE Surface sample 53-3 shallow-072012 (SPAdes) | ecosystem: Environmental > Terrestrial > Soil > Wetlands > Peat ... | reverse complement strand
AATAGGTGATCTCATCGGCGGAGGTGCGGCCCTTGACCCTGCCCTCGACCAGGTCGGCGAGCGACACGCGCCGGCCCACCGTCGCGGCCCCGTGGGCCGACCGATGAAGCGGAGAAGGTGACAAGTACAATCCGATTAGCGGGCTAAAGAGCGGCGAAATGAGTTGCCCTTGTCCGAAATGAAGGGATTCAGATGGTGGGCATTGTGTTAGCAGTTGTGGCGGGGATCATCGTGTTGCTCGTCTTGGCGGCGATTCTGAAGGCCGTTCGAATCGTGCAACAGGGATTCGTCGGCGTCATCACTCGCTTCGGCGAGTTCAAGGACATCAAGAACCCCGGTCTGACCTTCATCATTCCCTTCATCGAGGTCATGAAGATCGTCGACGTCCGCGAGACCCCGCGCACCGGAGACCGCCAACAGGTCATTACGCGCGACAACGTGGCGGTCATCGTCAACGCGACCATCTTCAGTCAAGTGGTGGACGTTCGACTGGCCCTCTTCACCAACTCGGACTACCTCGTCAGCGTCGACAACCTGGCGCGCACCTCGGTGCGCGCCGTCTTCGGCAGCATCACACTGGACGAGGCGTTCTCCCAGCGCGAGCGCATCGGCACGATGCTCCAGACGCAGATGGAAGAGGCCACGGACAAGTGGGGTGTTCGCATCAATCGGGTGGAGGTCCTGGAGATCACGCCGCCCGAACAGATCCTTCAGGCGATGGCCCTGCAAAAGCAGGCCGACCAAGAGAAGCGCGCTCGGATCCTGGAATCCGAGGGCCAGCAGCAGTCCGCGGTCAACGTCGCCGACGGTCAACGCCAGGCGGCGATCAAAGAGGCCGAAGGTGCTCAGCAGTCCGACATCCTGCGCGCCCAGGGCCGGCGTCAGGCACTCATCCTCGAAGCCGAGGGCCGCGCCCAAGCCATCGCCTCGGTGTACGCGGCCATCAAGTTGCAACAGCCCGACCCGACGTTGGTGGCGATTCTGCAGCTCGACACGTTGTCGAAGTTCGCCGAGAGTCCCAACACCAAGTTGATCATCCCGGCCGAGAGTGCGGCGCTCTTGGGCGCCGCGCAGGCCCTCAAGAGTGTGATGGCCGACGTGCCGACCACACAGTCCTAGATGGTCTCAAGTTGAGCGGGCTGTCACGGTGCCGCCTCAGGCGCCGACACCCCAGAAACTAAACGGGATCGACCCAGAGCGTGGTGCCGTAGGCCTTCTTGACGACGATCGGGGTGCCGTCGGGCAGTTGCGCCGGCCAGTCGGTGACGGCCTTCCACGACTCGCCCTGAATCTTCACTCGTCCCGGGTGCGTCGCGTCACCCACCGGCATTTCTACGGTTCCTCGCATATCGGTCATCGCGGTGTTGGTCGGCTGGGACATGTCGATTTCGAACCGGTGGTGATGAAACTTGCGCATCGCGAATGGTCGAAGCGTCACGAGCGAAACGGCCGAGACCGCGAGCCACGCGCCCGCCTGGAAGGCGAAGGGGAGACCGGCCAGCGCCAGAACGAAGGAGATCGCAGCGCCGAAGCCAATGAAGACGGCGATGAAGGCGTTCGAGTGCAGTTCGAGCACGAAGGAGAACCCGATGATTAGGACCCAGAACAGAATGGCAATCATTAATCGCAGTATACGGCGGGTCCATAATTCGCAACAGGGCATCGAGACGTTGACGAATGTCCGTGTCGGAGGGGAAAATCTCGACCGGTTGGGACGGTGAAATTGGTGTCTCGTCTCGCTACCATGAAGCCATGGCGGACGTCTCTCCCTTCCTGTGGTTTGATGACGACGCGGAACAGGCGCTCGAGTTCTACGCCCGTGTGTTCGCCAACTCCGAGATCGTCAACGTCACACGAATGGACGTGCCGACGATGCCCAATGGAGGATTTGTCATTGGGACGATTCGTATCGAGAATTTGACGTTCACGATAATGAATGGCGGTCCGACGTTCGCTCTCAGCGAGGCGTTCTCCCTGTTTGTCTCCTGCCAGGACCAAGCCGAAGTCGACTTCTACTGGTCGTCCCTCGGAGAGGGCGGAGAACCTGGACAGTGCGGGTGGCTGAAGGACCAATTCGGTCTTTCGTGGCAAATCATTCCGAGACTTCTTTCGGAGCTGTTGGGTGACCCTGATCCGGAGAAGTCCGGTCGCGTTCGTGACGCAATGATGGCCATGGGCAAAATCGAGTGCAACAAGTTGCAAGCTGCGTACGACGCGTAAGAGACCGGTCCGATCGCGATGACCGGCTCTTCGCCGAAGTAGGAAGGTCGGTCGTGACTGACAACCGAGTCGAAATCATCGAGAGCCGCGAAGCGCAGGTAGCAGAACTTCGCGTTCGACGCGCCCTCCCGACCAAAGGACGACGGACCGTTGGCGCGTGGTGTTTCGTGGATCATATGGGACCGATGTCGCTGAGCCCGGATCGATCTGTCGACGTGGCGCCGCATCCGCACCTCGGATTGCAGACCGTGACGTGGCTCTTCAGCGGCGAGTTCTTGCACCGTGACAGTCTCGGCTCCGAGCAGCTGATTCGATCCGGCCAACTGAATCTCATGACCTCGGGCCACGGGGTGGCGCATTCGGAGGAGAATCCCGGACTTCGCTCGGGCGAGATGCACGGCATGCAACTTTGGGTCGCGCAACCATCAACGACCCGCGACGGTGGCGCCGATTTCGAACACTTTGACGAACTGCCCAGAACTGATATGTCGAATCTCACGGCGACCGTGCTCGTCGGCACTTTCGGCGACGCCAGTTCACCGGCCCGCCGAGACAGCGACCACGTTGGCGTCGAACTCGACTTCCACGGAGGTCCCGTCACGGTGGCCCTCGATCCGACCTACGAATACGCGCTGATCGTGGCGAACGGCGCGGTGTTGGTCGACGACGACGTCGTACGTCCTGGGTCGCTGGCGTACCTCGGTGGGGGACGCGACGAATGCCGCTTCGATTCGAACGGTCCGAGCCGGGCGATGCTGATTGGCGGCGTTCCCTTGGATGAGCGGCTTTTCATGTGGTGGAACTTCGTAGCGCGAACGCAAGACGAGATCTCCGACGCGTGGAGAGCGTGGTCCACCGGTGACGAACGATTCGGGCCCGTCGCTTCACCATTCGCCCGCATCGAAGTAGGTCCACCGCCGTGGCTCCTGGCGTTGCACTGATTGAAGACACCAAGAGTTGATCGGATAGCGGCCAACCTTTTCGAGAGACAAAGTTGGAAATAGACGAGCACTACCATAGACTCAGCCACTGCGTGGAGAGGTCCATGGTGCGAAAGCGCAACACCGAAAGTGAACGCCTTCGCGTTCCTCCGCCAATGATCAAGCGCAGAGTTCCCTCGGGTCGTGGCGCAATGGAACAACCAAACGTCACGCACGACGGTGAGGCGCGACTCACGCCGAAGTTCTGGCTCGCGGTCGCGATGGTCGGTGTCGCAACTGGACTGTTCGGCGACCTATTGATGTGGATTCTAAACGAGGTGGAGCACGCCGGATTCCACTACCACGCCGGTTACTTTCAGAATGCGGTGGCGGCGGTGAGTTCCAGCCGGCGAATCGTGGTCTTGATGATTGGCAGCGCCATCGGGGCAGTCTCGTGGTACTTGATCAGGCGTTATCTCGACCACGAAAGCTCCGACATTGACGACGCCGTTTGGAAGGGCGACGGCGAGCTGTCGCTTCGACGGAGTCTTCTCACGTCGATCGTTTCCGAAGTGGTGATTGGACTCGGCGCGTCGATCGGGCGAGAAGCGGCGCCGAAGTTGATGGGCGGTGCGTCGGGCAGCGTGGTCTCGCACTGGTTCAATTTGAGCCCGGAGCAAAAACGCCTCCTGATGGCCTGCGGCGGCGGCGCGGGACTGGCCTGTGTGTACAACGTGCCGCTCGGGGGCGCCATCTTCACGGCCGAAGTCCTTTACGGCAGCTTCGCGTTGCCCGTGGTGATGCCCGCGCTGGCGACGTCACTCATTGCGACAGTGGTGGCGTGGCTCTATCTCCCCAGCGGCGCCACCTACGCCGACATTCCCAGTTACCGCTTCAGCGGGTCGTTGATGGTCTGGTCGCTGTTGGCTGGCGTCGTGATCGGTCTCCTCGCGGTTTTCTACGTCCGACTGATTGGCTGGGCTTCGCACTATCGCGCGAAGGGACCGCACATCTTGTGGATAATGCCGGTCGCCTTCGCGATCCTGGGCGTCATCGGTATCTGGTATCCCCAGCTCTTCGGTAACGGCAAAGACATGGCCCACGAAGCGTTCCTCGGATTTGGAGGAGCCGGATTGCTGTTCGCGCTCTTTGCCCTAAAGCCGTTCGTCACCGCGATGATGCTCGGAAGCGGCGCCGCGGGAGGCGTCTTCACGCCGTTCCTCGCGACCGGCGCGCTCTTCGGCGCGTTCTGCGGCGCGCTCTGGATCCACCTGTGGCCGGGCACGCCCATCGGGGCCTTCGCCCTCGTGGGCGCGGCCGCGATGATCGGGGCCTCGATGCAGGCGCCGTTGGCGGGGCTGGTTCTGGTCCTCGAATTTACGCACAGCGGCTTCTCGCTGGCCATACCGATGATGGCGGCCACCGCGATCGCGACGTTCCTCGTTCGCCAGATTGACGGGTACAGCATCTATTCGGCTCGCCTACCGCGCCGCGACGACCTCGCGACGCGGGCCTCCCCGGAAGGTACGTGAGGGCGGACGCTCGGGCGTCGCTGCCTCGCAGCGTGGAAGAATGGCGACGTGTACGTTCCCCCGAAGCACGCCGTCGACGAAGAGGCCGCGTGGGCCATCATCCGCGAGGCCGGAGCCGGCATGCTGGTGGTCGCTAAGTCCGACGGCCTCCAGAGCGTCTTCGTGCCCGTCGTCGTGAGCGAGGACCGCACGAAGATCCTCTCGCACGTGGCCAAGGCCAATTCGTGGTGGCGTTCGCTCAACGACGGCGACGAGGTACTCGGGCTCTTTCTGGTGGCGAGTGCGTACGTGTCGCCGTCGAACTACCCGAGCCGCTTCGAGAGTCCCGGGGTGGTACCGACCTGGAACTACGTGGCGGCCGAAGTCCGAGGTCGCCTCACCGTGCACGACGACCCCGACTGGCTCCAGCGACAGGTTCGCGCACAGACCAGCCAGTTCGAGGCCGGTCGCACGCCCGAGTGGCGCGTCGAGGACGCGCCGAGTGAGTACGTCGAGCGGCAAGTCAAGGCCATCGTCGGTATCGAGATCGACGTCGACGCGGTCCAGGGCAAGGCCAAGCTCTCGCAGAACCGACCAGCGGCGGACCACGACTCGGTACGCGACAACCTGGCCCAAGGCAGTGCGGCCGAGCGCAACGTGGCCGCGCGCATGACTGATGACGCGTGAGTCGACCCTGACCCTGCGCCTCTGCGGGCTCATCGACTGGCGGGACCTTCGCGCGATTCGCCTCGAGGCGCTCACCGATACTCCCGACGCCTACGGCTCCACCTACGAGGAGTCGGTGCTCTGGTCCGACGCGCAGTGGAAACACGCCGCTTCCACTCGCCTGTATTACCTCGCCGATCGAGACGGTGTCGTGGTCGGCATGGTCTCGGGTGGCTTCAACGACGCCTACCCCGGGACGCGCTGGCTCTACGGCATGTACGTCACGCCGAGCGAACGGGGGAGTGGAACGGCGGCATTGCTGGTGCGCGCCATTGACGACTGGGCCCGGAGTCACGGCGTCGCCGAGGTCTATCTGCACGTGACGACCTCGGTGCCGCGCGCTCGCGCCTTCTATGAGAAGGTGGGATTTCGCCCGACCGGGGAGAGTCTTCGTATGGACCGCGACCCTTCGCTGACCCTGGAGACCATGGTGCAACGCCTTGACTGACGAACTGCGCGTCGCGCGCGTCTCGGCCGACCAACTCCACGAACTGCGTCGAAGGGTCCTGCGCAATGACGACCCCGCGATCTATCACCCGGATTCGCGCGACGACGAGGAGACCTCGTGGCACTACGGCGGGTTCCTCGGCTCTCGTCTCGTCGTGAGCGCGTCGTTCTATCCCTCGGCGCCACCGATGAACACCGAGTTGGTCAGCATGCAATTGCGCTACATGGCGACCGACTTTGACGTCCAGGGACGAGGCTACGGCGCCCGCGTGCTCGCCTTCGCCGAAGAGGACCTTCGTTCGCGCGGCGTCGAAAAGGTCTGGGCCAACGGACGTGACACGGCGCTGGGTTTCTACGAATCGGTGGGGTGGCTGCGGGTCGAGGGATCAGAGCACCTCAGTGCCGAGACGATGTTGCCGCACACGGTGATCTTCAAACGACTGTCGCGCGACGAGGTGGCACCGTAATTGGAGCGTCCTTAACTAGGTTTATGGCGTGCGAAAAACACTTTCCGTGGTCGTGGCCGTGCTCGTCGTCGGGGCCATCGCCGCCGTGGCCTACTTCCACACTCGTAAGACCACCACCACACCAACGACCACGACGACGACCACGACGCTGCCCCAGTACCCGAGAGCGCCGTTGACTGGTCTGCTCGATCCGTCCGGTCTCTCCGTGAAGCGCCCGGCGCTGACCATCAAGATCGAGAACACTCCCCAAGCGCTTCCCCAGTGGGGTATCGACCAGGCCGACGTCGTCTACGAAGAGATCGTGAACGGCGGGATCACCCGCTTGGCGGCGATCTTCAACTCGCACGCCCCGGTCAAGGTCGGACCGGTTCGTTCGGTGCGTCCGACCGACACCCAGGTGGTGTGGCCCCTTGGGGGAATCTTCGCCTACTCCGGCGGTGCGCCGTACGCGGTAGCGAGCATCTCGACGGCGCCGGTGAAACTGATCGACGAATCCAGCGCCGGGACCGCGATGTTCCGCGATCTCAACCTCTTTGCGCCACACAACCTGTTCGCGGTCGCCCCCCAGCTCTTCGCCTTCGGTGGCACTCCGGCGCCGCCGCCGCGGCTCTTCTCGTATCGAACGGCGACCGAGAAAGCGGGCGGACTAGCGGTCGTGAACTTCGTCGTTCCCTTCCCGAGCCAGTATCCCGTGACCTGGACCTGGGATACGGCCACCACGTCGTGGGACCGGACCCTTTTCGGCATGGCCGACGTGACCGGGACGGGTGTTCGCGAATCACCCAAGAACGTCATCGTCATGTGGGTGAACTACGTCAACGGCATTGGGACCGAAGCCTCCTACGCGAACCTGCAGGGCTCGGGGACCGCGGCGTTCTTCGTCGACGGCAAAGAGACCATGGGTACCTGGTCGCGGGGCCCGTCCAAAGCCGACGTCGTCCAGTACCGCACGGAGAACGGCAAGCCGGCCCTGATGACGCCGGGTCAGACCTGGGTCGAACTCTTGAACGTCGGAGTGGCGCTCGCCGTCACGCGGTGACGATCGTCTCCAGCCGTTGCAACGTTCCTTCCATGGCCGCACGGTTGCGCTCGGGAAAGCCCAGGGCGATGATCACGAACGCCCATGGTCGGTCGTAGTTGAACGACTCGGTGACCAAGGTGCCACCGTCGACCGCTTCTAAGTCGTAGCGCCACTCGAACAGCGCGAAGTGGTGCCACGCAATGGAACGGTTCTCCTGGAATTGAACGACGCGGTTGCGCGTGACGTAGCCGAGCCCCATCTTCATGTGCATCGAAAAGGTCGAGCCGAGCGTCAATCGCTCGGGGGCGTGCTTCACCGACGTCACCGAACCGGAGCCGTCGAGGCGAATGTGTTGGCGCGGATCGGCCAGGAGATCGAAGATCCGCGACGGGGTCGCGGGGATCAGTCGGGAGACCGAAATCGAGCGAGACGACGACATGTCGTCAGCGTATGGTGGAGAGTTGACACGGCGATCGGAGCGTAATGAACGACCACGAAATCCTCATTGACACGTGTCAGTGGTCGTCACTCACCTGGACGAACTGTCCGCGGCGATCCAGAAGACCTACGCCTAGACGCACGACGGCTGTCGGACTGGTCGATTCGTGCGAATAGGGAACCTCTACGGAGCGGACGCCACGTTCCTCGGCGTGCCCGCGGCCGACCCGGACGTGGCTTCCCAGTGGTCGAACTCGGGCGCGGCGATAATCGGCGCGCCCTTTGACGGCGGGACGTCACACCGGCCGGGGTGTCGCTTCGGTCCCCAGGCGATCCGCGTCACCGACTACCTGCCGCACGACGGGATGCGCCCGAGTCTGGCCCTCGGCGTCGACGCGTTGCTAGACCTCTCGGTCGTCGACCTCGGTGACGTCGAAATGCCTTCGGGCGACACCGAAAAATCGCTCCGGCGCCTCGAAGAGCGAGTGACCGCAGTCGCTATGGCCGGCGTCATTCCCGTCGTGCTCGGTGGCGATCACACTATCGCCCTGCCCGACGTGACCGGCGTGGCCCGACACGTTGGCTGGGGACGGGTCGCGGTCATCCACTTTGACGCCCACGCCGACACCGGTGACTCGCAGATGGGTTCGCTCTACGGACACGGCACCCCCATGCGACGGCTCATCGAATCGGGTGCCTGTCGCGGGGACCGTTTCTTGCAGATCGGACTGCGCGGCTACTGGCCCGAACCGGCGACGCTGGGGTGGATGGCCGAGCAGGGGATGCGCTCGTTCGAGATGAGCGAGATCGTCTCGCGCGGGCTCGACGACGTGCTCGACGAGGCGATGGCCATCGCGATGAACGAATGCGACGCGGTCTTCTTGTCGATCGACGTCGACGTGGTGGACCCGGGCTCGGCGCCGGGCACCGGCACGCCCGAACCGGGCGGACTTTCGAGTCGTCAACTGCTCGACGCGGTGCGCCGCCTCGCGATGGAAACGCCCGTCGGCGGCGTGGACGTCGTCGAAGTCTCGCCGCCGTACGACCACGCCGAGATCACGGCCTACCTGGGTAACCGCATCGTCCTCGAGGCACTGAGCGGCATCGCCTGGCGCCGCCGGTCCCAACGCGGCGACGCGACGCGACACCCGAGCGATCCGTTATTGGAAGGGCGCTAGTCGACCATCGACTCGAGGATCTGATCCACGAGTTCGTCGGTCGTGTTGGGGTGCAAGAAGGCCAGTCGACCGATCGTCTCGCCCTCCCACTTGGTGGGCGTCACGAAGGCGATTTGCTCGAGCAGCAGTTGATGACTCCACGCGGTGTAATCCTGCGCGGTCCAGCCCTTTCGTCGAAAGAGGACGATCGAGAGGCTGATCGGGCGGACCATCTCTACGTAGTCGAGCTCGTTGATTTTCTTCTCGGTGCGGTGCGCGAGGTCGACGGCGCACTGCACCGCGCTCTCGTAGGCGGCGGTGCCGTTGGTGACGAGGGAGAACCAGAAGGGGAGTCCCCGAGCCCGGCGCGACAGGTGGATCGCGAAGTCCGAGGGGTTCCACTCGTAGTGCTCGTCGTCGCTCGAGTGCAGGATGTCGAGGTAGCCGGCCTGTTGGGCGAGGACCTTGCGCGCGACCGTCGGATCGCGGTAGATCAACGCGCAGCAGTCGAGGGGACCGAAGAGCCACTTGTGCGGGTCGACGATGAAGCTGTCGGCGTGTCGAACGCCCGCGAGCAGGTGTCGCTCGGTCGGTGAGAACAGCGCGGCCCCACCGTAGGCGCCGTCGACGTGGAACCACAGGTCGTGTTCGCGCGCGTAACTGCCGAGGCCCTCGAGGTCGTCGACGATACCGGCGTTGGTCGTCCCCGAGGTCGCCACGACGCCGATCACACTGTCGCTCTTCGGGTCGTTCGCCATCGCTTGTTCCAGGCTGGCCCTCGTGAAACGATGGTCGTCGGTCGTCACGATGAGCGGCTCGATGCCGAGCACGTGCAGCGCTTTGCCTATGCTCGAGTGGGCGTCGGAGGAGATGGCGTAGCGCACCTCGTGCGGCAAGAGGTTCGGACGCTTGGCCCGTCCCACGTCGCGTCCGACGGTGAGACTCGACAGGTTGCCCAACGAGCCGCCCGAGACGAAGGCGCCGCCGGAGCCTTCGGGCATGCCGGCCAACTCCGCGAGGTACTCGAGGGCCAGATTCTCCGCCCGCACCACGCCGCTCGACTCCAGCCAGCTGGTGCCGTTGAGACCGGAGCAGGCGACCACCATGTCGAAGAGCAGCGAATTCTTAGTTGGGGCGTTGGGGATGAAGGCGAGGAAGCCGGGCGAGTCGATGGAGACGACCGCCGGCGCCAGATCGTTTATGAAGAATTCGAGAATCTCGTCGGGGTCGTGGCCCTCGGTCCGGATGAAGCCCTTCATGTCGCCCGGAGGCGTCGCGTTCAAACTTCCGTAGTCCAAGGGCACCGGGTCCATGGAGAGTCGGTCTCGGCAATAGTCAAATATTTCGTCCGCCAACGTCGCGTCGTACTCAAACATCGGGTGCCCCATTGCACGGCCTTTCGAAATTGATCCCTGTCCATCGTACGACCTCAAACGACCGTCTCCGAGCCGGGACCGCGAGACGACGGTGACCGTCGAAGTAGCCTCGCGAGATGGCAACGCTGCGTACTGGTTACCTCGGACCCGAAGGCTCGTTCTCGCACGAAGCCGTCTCCACCATGGAGAACGTCACGCCCGTCGCGTGCGAATCGCTGGTCGACCTGCTCTCGTCGGTCGCCGATACCTCGCTGGACCAGGGTCTAGTGCCGATCGAGAACGCGATCGAAGGAACGGTGTCGGCCACCATCGACGGACTGGTCTTCGACCACGAACTGGTGATGGTGCGAGAGATCGTCATCCCGATTCGACTCCATCTGCTCGCCCGGCCCGGCGTGGCCGTCCCGGACCTCACCAACGTGCGCAGTTACGTGCACGCGTTGGCTCAGTGTCGCGGCTACCTTCACCAGTTGGACGTCGAGGTCACTCAGACCACCTCGACGTCGCAAGCGGCGCGCGAGGTCGCCGAGTCGAGCGAACCGTGGGCCGCGGTCGCCTCGACGTTGGCCGGCGAACTCTTCGGTCTGGTGGCGTTGGCCACCGATATCGAAGATCATCCCGACAACGCCACTCGATTCGTCGTCGTCGGACGCGAGCGCGTCGCCGCGCCGACCGGTCACGACCGAACGACCATCGTGTGCTTTCAAGACGCCGACCGCCCCGGATCGCTGTACGCCATCCTCGGTCGCTTCGCCGCGCGTGACATCAACCTCACGAAGTTGGAGAGTCGTCCGACGAAACGGGGACTGGGCGACTACTGCTTCGTGATCGAGTTCGAGGGTCACGTGGCCGATGACGTCGTCGCCGATTGCCTGGCCGACCTCCAGGCGCACCTCGCGCGAGTGAAATTCCTCGGCTCCTACCCGGTCACCGGCCTCGACGCCTCTGATCGCCGCGAGGCGGTCGCCGAAGCTCGACGGTCGGCCGACGAGTGGATCACGGAGATTCGTTCCCGCATCGCGCTGAAAAGCGACGGTTGAGGATCGCTCAGGACGTGGTGAGACGTTCCAGCTTCGCGATGACGTCCGAGACGGCTCCGGCCCCGAGGTACTGGTCAATGACGTCGAGCAACTGTTGGAGGTCGAGCGGCTTCGAGAGATAGTCGTGGACGCCGGCGTTACGGAATCGGCGTCGCTGCCAGGTCGTGGCGTCGGCCGAGAGCACGACGACCGGAATGTCAATGGTGCGCGAATCACCCTGGAGTCGCTCGAGCACCTCGAAACCGTGAACGTCGGTGAGGTGCACGTCGAGCAAGATGAGATTCGGTCGAAACTGTTGGGCCATTTCGACGCCCACTCCGCCCAAGAGCGACGTGATGAGATTGATGTTGGGACGCTGCATGAGGAGTCGTTCGACCAGTTGCACGTTGGCCACGTCGTCTTCGATGTAGAGCACCGTCGTCTTCGTGGAATCGGCGGTGCCGAGGGCCAACGGCGGCTCGCCTCCCGCGCCGAGCGACTTTGGACATTCGGCGATCGGGAGTTCGATCCAGAACGTCGAACCGCAGTCGACTTCACTGTCGACGCCAAGGGTGCCGCCGATCGCTTCGATGAGGCCCTTAGAGAGCGCCAGTCCCAGACCCGTGCCCTCGATGCCCGACGTCTCGGCGTCCAATCGGTCGAAGGGGGTGAAGAGTCGTTCGCGCAGGTCGGAACTGATCCCGGGGCCGGTGTCGGTGACCGAGAGTCGGATCACGGTGCGCTTCGACTCGCACGCGATGGTCACCGTGCCGTTCGGTCGGTTGTACTTGATCGCGTTGGACAAGAGATTGAGCAGGACCTGCTTCAGTCGTTGCTGGTCACCCAGCACGTGAAGGTCGTAGTCGGCCCGGGAGGTGATCGTGATACCGAGATCGTTGGCCTGCGGGGTCACGATCTCGAGGCATTCATTCTCGAGTTCTCGCAGCGCGATGGGCTCGATCAGGACGCTGATGTGGCCCGACTCGATGCGCGAGATGTCGAGCACTTCGTTGATGAGTTCGAGGAGGTACTTGCCGGAGTTGTGGATATAACCCACCATCTCCAGTTCGTCCGGCGACGTCAACTCCATTTCGAGGATCTGGGCGAATCCGAGGACCGAGTTGAGTGGCGTGCGCAGTTCGTGGCTCATACGCGACATGAAATCGCTCTTGGCGGCGTTGGCGCGTTCGGCCGCTTCCTTGGCTTCTTTCAGTACCGCTTCGGCTGCCACGCCTTCGGTGACGTCGCGCGAGACCAGCACGGCGCGGGCGTGGCCCGCCTCGTCTCGGATGAGTCGTCCGCGCGTTTCGATGTTCAACAAGTGGCCGTCGACGTGAAGGGCTCGGAAGCGGTAGCTGGTCAGCGTGCCGTCCCCGCCGTGAAAGAGTCGACGCAACTCCGTGGCGACGTGATCGCGGTCCTCGGACAGGACGATGGTGAGGGAGTTCTTGCCGCGTCGCTCCTCGCGCGAAACGCCGTAGATGCGATCGGTACCGGGACTGACGTCGATGATGTTGAACGCCTCGTCGACGGTGATGATCGAGTCGACGACCGCGTCGAGGATGGCGGCCTTCATCTCGAGCGTGACGGCGAGATTGATTTGCGCTTCGACCTGGCTGGTGATGTCGCGTCCGGCCGAGAAGACCGAGCCGTTGCGGCCCTGACAGCTCCACTCGATCCAACGGTACGTTCCGTCTCGACGACGTTGGCGGTTGCGAAACTCCACCAACGTGGCGTCGGGGGCGGCGATCAAACGGTCGAACTCTCGTACCGTGGACAAGACGTCGTCGGGATGAATCAGATCAATGAAGGGACCGCTCCGCAGGTCCTCGAGCGACCAACCCATCTGTTCGGGCCACGCCGAATTGACGATCTGCCACGTGCCGTCACTGCCCAGGACCGACAGCAGGTCGGTGGAGTTCCAAAAGAACTCGCCGAGCACTGACGCGTCGTAACTCTCCCTGGTCATGTAATTCGCTCCGTTCGGTAAGCGTATGTGGGCAGTGCAGAATTTCACGGCGCATATTTGTCACTTCGAAAACGTACGACGTACCGATAACTTTACTATCGACGGCGATTTTCGTTGTTCAGAATTCGCTGTGAATACACGCGCGAGCGAGGAGCGGCGACGTCGCGTCAGCGATAAGTTCCGTGCTTGATGCCGCGTTGCGAAAACTTGTGACTAACCACTCTCGCCTTCGAGCGACTACATCAAATATCAACTATGGACCTTCACGCGATCGAGTGAGTCGAGGTAGTAACGAATCTGGATGGCGACGGCCGCGCCTTCGCCGACGGCCGACGCGATCTGCTTGGTGGATCCGGAACGCACGTCACCGGCGGCGAAGATGCCGTCCACGCTCGTGCGAAAATTGTTGTCGGTCACGATGAAGCCGCGTTCGTCCACGTTCAACGAGTTCTCCAGGAAACTCGTGTTGGGATCGAGACCGATGAAGATGAAGGCCGCGGTCGTCGCGTGTTTCGCCTCGGTCCCGTTGCAGGTGATGGTGATCGATTCCAGTTTGCCGGACTCGTTGGCGTTGAAGGACTTCACCGACGAGTCCAAGAGGACCGACATCTTGGGATGATTCAAGACCTTTTCCTGTAGGAGTTTGTTGGCCGTCAGATTCGCCATACCCTGGATGACGCTGACGTGATCGGCGAACTGCGTGAGGAACAGTCCTTCCTCGAGACCACTGTTACCGCCGCCCACGACCGTGAGATCTTTCGCTCCGCGATAGAACGGTCCGTCGCAGGTCGCACAGAAATGGATGCCGGCGCCGATGAGGTCGGCTTCGCCTTCGGCCTCGGTGCGCCGGTAGGTCGATCCACTCGCCACCAGCACGACCGGGGCGAGGACGAAGTCGCCGGTCGACAGGTCGACGCGCATCATCGGACCGTCGCGTTCGATTCGCGTGGCGCCCACGGCTTGGAGTATCTCGACGCCGTAGCGCAATGCCTGTTGGGTCATACGCTCGGCCAGTTCGGCGCCGCCGACGCCGTCGGGGAATCCGGGGTAGTTGTCGAATCGCTCGGTGACGCCGGCTTGACCCCCGGGCGCCGACTTCTCCACGATCAACACCTTGGCGTTCTCGCGGGCACCGTAGATCGACGTCGTGAGTCCCGTCGGACCGCCGCCCACGATGACCAGGTCGTACTCCTTCTCCGAGGCGACGCGCGAGAGTCCGATGCGATCGGCTAGTTCGTCGTTGGACGGTTCGGCGAGGAACCTGCCGTCGGGGAACACGATCGTCGGAATGATCCGTTTGCCGTCGTTGCGTGCTTCTACCTCGGCGGTCTTCTCGGGGTGCTCTTCGAGATCGATCCAGTCGTAGGCGACACGGTGCGACGCAAGGAACTGTTTGGCCCGGCGACAGTCCGGGCACCAGCTCGCGCCGTAGACGATGATGGGGGCTTCGGACGAGGCCATGGTGAGGACCTTTCAGTTGTCGGATCGAAATCGGCGATACAAGTTGACCAGCCCCTCGACGACGTCGCTCGGCAGATCCTCGGGGCCGACTCGGCCACTAGCGGCGATGGTCGAGCGCATCTGATCGAGGTAGGACGTGCAGGCGTCACACTGCGCCAGGTGCTTCTCGAGGCGGCGGCGCGCTCGACGCGAGAGGCTGCCGTCGAGATAGTCGCTCACCAGTTCGACGGCGTCGCGACACACGAGGGGTGACGGCAGTAACTTCATATCTTTCCCTTCACGGCCTCTTCGACGATCTCTCGGACTCGAGCTCGACCTCGGTGCAAAATCACTCGCACGTTCACCTCGCTGAGTCCGAGCAGCGTGGCCACCTCCTGCGTTGATAGTCCTTCCACGTCGCGAAGCGTTACGACGGCCTGTTGGGGCTCGCCGAGGGCGTCAATCGCGTCGCGCACCGCGTTGAGCAGCGCCGCGTTGTCGAGTCGGGTATCGATGGCGTCGGTGAATGGGACCGGCGGCTCGCTCCAGAAGCCGCCCTGGTCGAAACGGTGCGCGGCCACGCTGGGTCCCGTCTCATTCGGATCGACCGGGATGGAACGGTGTTCTCGTACTCCCGAGGTGCGGGCCCGGTTGGCGCAGATCCGCAACAACCAGGTCTTGAAAGAACTGCGACCTTCGAACGACTCGATTCCCTTGATGACGGCGATCCACGTGTCCTGGGCCACGTCCTCGGCACTCGCGGCGCTCGCGACGTAGTAGCGCGCCACCTTCACCAGCGTCAGGTGATAGCGCCGAACCAGTTCAGTGAAGGAGGACTCGTTGCCGCCGAGCAGACTTTCCAAGAGCTCGGCGTCGTCCACGAAGGAAACAGTACCGCTCGGACAATCACGCTGTAACACGAATCGGGACTGGCGGACTGACGCTGTGGCACCTTTGCCACCGACAAGGAGAAACCATGAAAACACATCGACTCACTCGAACCTTCGGCGCGGGGGCGCTCATCCTCGTGACCGGCTTTTTCGCGACGACCTCGTTCGCCGGCGCCACCTCGGCTAAAGACCAAGCGCCGTCGGGTCACGCTCTCTTCGTTGAGACCGACCAAGCCCCGAACAACACTGTGGTGAGCTACACGCGCGGCACCGACGGAACCGTTTCGTACGTGGCGACCTATTCCACCGGCGGCGCGGGCGCCGCGGCCGCCAAATCGGTCGCTGACCCGCTGGCTAGCCAGGGCGGTCTCGCGCTCGTCGACCAGGGTCGTGAACTGATCGCCACCAATCCCGGCAGCAATTCGATATCGGTGTTCGCGGTGTTCGGACCGTATCTTCGCCTCGTCCAGCAGCTCCCGAGCAACGGTCTCTTCCCGGTCTCGATCACCGCGCACGATGAGCTCGTCACTGTGCTGAACTCCGGTGGCGCCGGATCGGTGAGTGAGTACCGACTGCAGGGCGATCGCCTGTTCGCTCTGGACCACGAGACTCGTTCGCTCGGCCTGGTCAACACGTCGCCGCCGAACTTCTTGACTGGCGCCGGACAGGTGGGCTATAGCCCGAACGGGCAGTTCCTCATCGTCACCACCAAGACCTCGACCAACTCGTACGAGGTCTTCTCGGTCGGCTTTGGAGGTCGTTTGTCATCGGCCGCCACGGTGACCGCCGCCGACAACCCGAACCCCTTCGCCTTCACGTTCGACTCACAAGGTCGTCTCGTGGCGGCCGAAGCGGGCGGCAGCTCCGTGAGCACCTATTCGATCGGGGCCAGCGGCTCGTTGACGTCGGTCGGTTCCGTCAGCGACGGACAAACGGCACTGTGCTGGATCTCGACTTCGCAGGGCTACTTCTTCGGCTCCAACGCGGGTAGCGGCAATGTGAGCTCCTTTGGCGAAACGGCCGGCGGCGTGCCGACCCTGTTGAACGCCACGGCCGCCACCACGCACCCCGGGACCATTGACTCCGCGGTCTCGCCCGACGGCGCCTTCCTTTACGTCGAAAGCGGGGGCAGCGGAGCGCTCGATGTCTTCGCCGTCAACGCCAACGGCACGTTGACCCCGATCGAGACCCTCTGGAACTTGCCGAAGCCCTACGAAGGTATCGCGGTTAGTTGAGCCCACCATTGCGACGAGGCCCCGGCCGATTCGGCCGGGGCCTCGTCGCGTGGATGATGAACCACTGTCGAGAAGGCGTCACGCGGAGGGAGTGGGATTTGAACCCACGGTGGGCAAGCCCACGCCGGTTTTCAAGACCGGTACATTCGTCCGCTCTGTCATCCCTCCGGGGATGACACTACTTGACCGCTACTTCTTCTTATGGAGGCGGTGACGAGCCGCGACGTCGAGGACCGCTTTGCGAAGTCGAACCGACTGGGGTGTGACCTCCACGGCTTCGTCGTCGGCGATGAACTCGAGCGCCTGTTCCAGCGAGAATATTGTCGGCGGAGCGATGCGCTCGGTGTTGTCGCTGCCGGACGCTCGCATGTTGGTGAGCTTCTTCTCCTTCGTGGGATTCACGTTCATCTCGTCCGAGCGGGAGTTCTCGCCGACGATCATTCCCTCATAGACCTCCACGCCCGGGCCGACGAACAGTACGCCGCGCTGTTCGAGGTCGAGCAGCGCGTTCCCCGTCGTATCACCGCGTCGGTCGGCCACAAGCACGCCGTTCTGGCGCAGTCGGATGTCGCCGAACCAGGGGGCGTAGCCGTCGTAGTTCGAGTGCATGATGCCCGAGCCGCGGGTCTCGGTCATGAATTCAGTGCGTATCCCCACCAGTCCGCGCGCCGGAATGCGCCACTCGAGGCGGACCCAGCCCGTGCCGTGGTTGACCATGTCGGTCATGGTGCCCTTGCGCGTGGCGAGCAGCGTGGTCACGTTGCCCACGAACTCCTCGGGCACGTCGATCGTGACGTGTTCAACCGGCTCGTGCAGTTTGCCGCCGACCATCCGCGTGACGACCTGGGGCTTGCCGACCGTGAGCTCGAATCCCTCGCGACGCATGGTCTCGATCAGCACGGCCAGTTGCAGCTCGCCGCGACCCTGCACCTCCCAGGAGTCGGGACGTTCGGTGTTGAGTACGCGAAGGGCGACGTTGCCCACGAGTTCGCGGTCCAGTCGGTCTTTCACCATCCGAGCGGTGAGCAACTTGCCCTCGGTGCCGGCCAGGGGTGACGTGTTGATACCGATCGTCATCGACAGGCTCGGCTCGTCCACGTGCAGTGGTTCGAGCGCGATGGGGTTCTCCGGGTCGGCCAGCGTCTCGCCGATGGTGATGTCTTCGAAGCCGGCGACCGCGACGATGTCGCCGGGTCCCGCGCTCTGGGCCGGGATCCGTTCCAGCGCTTCGGTGATGAAGAGTTCGGTGATCTTGGCGTGCTCGATCGTGCCGTCGATACGGCACCACGCGACGCGCTGGCCGCGTTCGAGGTTGCCGTTGATCACGCGACAGAGCGCCAAGCGACCCAGGTACGGGGAGGCGTCGAGGTTACAGACCAGCGCCTGGAGCCCGTGGCCCTCTTGGTATTCGGGAGCCGGGACGTAGTCGGCGATGGTCTGGAAGAGCGGCGTCAGGTCGCCCGAGGTGTCGTTCACGTCGAGCGAGGCCCAACCCTCTCGCGCGCTGGCGTAGAGGATGGGAAAGGAGATCTGGTGTTCGTCGGCGTCGAGGTCGAGAAAGAGGTTCTCCACCTCTTCGACGACCTCCTTGATGCGCGCGTCGGGGCGGTCGACCTTGTTGATGACCAGCACGACCGGCAGTCGCTTCTCGAGGGTCTTGCGTAAGACGAACCTCGTTTGGGGCAGGGGACCTTCGGCGGCGTCGACCAACAAGATGACGGCGTCGACCATCGCCAGTCCCCGCTCGACCTCGCCACCGAAGTCGGCGTGACCGGGCGTGTCGATGATGTTGATGGTGAGGTCGTGCCACTTGACCGCGGTGTTCTTGGCGAGGATGGTGATGCCCTTTTCGCGCTCCAGGTCGCCGGAGTCCATGACCCGATCGGTCAACTCCTCGTGGGCGGTAAATGACCCGGTTTGACGCAGCATTTTGTCCACCAGCGTGGTTTTTCCGTGGTCCACGTGGGCGATAATCGCGATATTTCTAAGGGAAGTTCTCAGGGGCATGACCCATCAAGGCTACACAGGACTGGTCAGCGTTCGAACACTCGATCAATCCTGGGCGGCGTTGCCACCGCCCTTTCCACTACCTACGCCAACGGTGACAACTCTCGTGCTGGCTGCCTGGTTCTGCTCTGATAGCGGTCCCCGCGTCCCCGCCTGGGCGGTTCAGTCTCACGGTCCCTCGAGACAGCGTTTAACGTCTCGGGTTGGTGCCCCGCGACGGTTGATGCTTCGTTGGTGAGAAGGCGGATTCCTTCATCACGGATGTTGCGTGCGGCGTTCACGTCCCGGTCGATTGAGATGCCGCACTTACTGCACTCGAAGACGCGATCACTGATGGCGATCTTGGCTTTCGTCTCGCCACAGTGAGAGCACAACTTCGAAGAGGGGTAGAACCGGTTGACCACGACGACACGGTGTCCGTGGTCCTCAGGCCCCCAATTCCTACGCCGCTTTCGGAGTGCTGTGACGTCGTTGCGCGACGGCGGTGCGAACCAAGTCACGCGCGCCGCTGCGCAGGTCGGTCATGGTGCCGTCGACCGAGAGACAGACCCCGGCCTCGGGCCAGAGGCCGATGTAGCGCACGGGCGCCACGCCCTCGTGGTCGGCCAGCGCCTCGATCGTGAGATCGGCGCGCAGTCCCGGTCCGGCACTTTTGCCGGGCGATCCACTGCGCACGCGAACGATGGTCCGAGTCTCCTCGCCGCGGATCACGAGGTCTCGACGAGCACGAAGGGTGGTGCGCGCCGCGGCGACGTCGTAGTACGCGTCGCTAGCCGGGACCTCCCACGGTGCCTCCAGCCATTGCAATATCTCTTGCAGCTGAGTCGCCCAGTTCACCGCTTCAGCGGTCACCAGGCCGATGACCGGATAGGGCGCCGATGCCAACCAGTGCGACAGTGAGCCGCTCCTCGAATACCCCGAGGTGGCGCGCAACATCTGATCGCCCAATTCGTCGCGCACGGCGTCACGCACGGACCCTGGCTGCGACGCCATTCGGCGAAGTGACGCATTGCCAAGCACTCGACGAGCGGTGCTCGGCGACCACCGAAAGGTTGATCCACTTCGTCCGGCGCGCTCAACGCCCCACGCCTCGAGTCGGCGGTGTCCCGGGACGCTGACGGCGCGGAAACGCGAGGACAACGAGGCGCGATGTTCATCAGTCAACTGGACGCACTCAGCTGGCGCCGTCGCGACCAGATCATTGAGTTCGGCCCTCGCGAGGCGGCGATGCAACAGCGTCATCGAGCACTCCACTGGTCGCGGATACACATGAGCAGGTCCTCGACGCTTCGCGCGAGGAGCTCGTAATCGACGTCACGAATCCAGATCTCACCGGTGGCGCTGGAGAACGTGCTGGTGCGAAGTGGCATGAGCGACGTCCGCAGCGTCTGCATGAGGGCGTGAAAACGCATGGACCGTTCGGCACCCTCGCCGAGCGGAGAGGTGGTGACGTCGAAGAGGGCGATGGATGCCACGCCACTCGTCGAGGTGCCGATCATGAGGTCGACGACGTCGCGCAGGACGACGTTGCCGCCAGCGAGCCGTTGGAAAAGGCGAACCGAACTGCGCGGCGTCCAGCGGGCCGGAATCTCTCCCAGTGCGCGCGTCAAGGTGACGAAGTGGGCTTCGAGGTCGGTCGCGAGGCGAGCGCGCTCGTCATCATCCAGTGCGTCGAAATGTTCGGTCAGCGCGTTCACGCCCACGTCTCCTCGCCAGGCCGTGATCGCATCGTCGAAGGGGTGGTCAATCGACATCCCGACGCTCAAGAGTCGCAACAGCTGTCCGATCAAGACGCCGCGGATCCGACCGGACGTCGACGTACCGAGATCGGTGGTGGCCAATCGCTGATGCAGCGACGAGGTCCGCACTACGAGCGGCGCGTCGAGAGTCTTCGCACCGATGATCGCAAAGATTCCGTCTTCCAGGAGCGATCGAAGTCCACTGGCGCTCGCGATATCGATCAGCGGACGCTTGGACCGGTCCCCGCGCAACGCCTCGACCACACTGACGGGAGAGGAATCGAGCATCGTGGTCATGCATCCACTTTTGCGCGCCGGTGTGACACGTCGTAGCGTGACGACGTGTTCATCGCGGTCTTCTCGGTCTTCATCGCGGCGACGCTGGTGCTCGTCGTGTTGACGATGCGCTGGGCGATCCGCCGCGACCGCGAACGACGGGCCGTGGAGCCGCCGGCGGAGAAAAACCCCTAGCGGGCTACTTCTTCTGGAGCTCTTTGAGGCCCCGGTCGATGTCGGCGATGGCTCGCTCGATCACCGAAAGCCGAGCGGCCAAGGCCTCGTCGACCAGCGTCTGGACGCGGTCGTCGACCCGGTCATCGACTCGTCGGTCAATCTGGTCCCGGAGTCGCGAGTCCAAGGAGTCGACGAACGGCTGGGTCAAGTGCTTGAGTCGATTGCGTAGGTCCTGGACCTTCTCCCCAAAGGCGTCCGAGGTGTCGCTCGACTCCTTTGGGGGGTCGGCGTCGGTCGGTTCAGTGGAGTCGCTCATCGGCCCAGACTACGACTAGGCCGGTGGGCAGTACACACCGGCGTTGAACTGGAGCGTATTGAACTGACCCGACCAGGGCGGGTTCACGAGCGTCGCCTCTTCCGAGGCGAGCGTGGAGTTCGGGGTGCAACTGGCGCTGAAGGAGATGTAGCCGCGAATGTTTGAACCGGTCGCGCCGCCGATCGGTACCGGACCGCCGTTGCCGAAGGCGATGGCGACGAAGACCGGCAACGACTGGGTGACCAGGTTGTAGTTGCGATATTCGGACTGCGAGGCGTACACGCCCGCGTTGAGTGAGGGGTCGACCGACGCCAGGCCGTTCGTCCAGCCCGTCAGCATCGCGCTCCAGTACGTGGCGTATTTCGCGAGCGTGGCGCCTGACGATCCGCCCGGCGCGTCGAGGCCGGAGTGATTGTCGGGGTATCCCTCGGGATCGAAGATGACCCAGTCCGGCTTCAGTCCCACGCCGAGTGAACGGTACTGGTCGATCTGCGCCGCCACCCAAGCCCCGGCCGCGTAACCGTGGTTGTAGTACGTCGACGTCGTCTTGGGCTCGGCCTTCAACGGTCCGCTCACGGTCCAAAACGAGAGCCAAGTGACACGTTTGTGCGAGTTATAGATGCTCTGGCCCATCAAGAAGTCCGGCGAGTTCGCCACATTCGCGGTCGACGTGAAGCCGACCCAGGGCGCACTCCGGGTTCCCAGTCCGCCGGTTTCACTGACGATCGGCCAACCGTCGCTGATCGCCTGGCTCCACTTCGCCGAAGGAATCGCGTAGACGCCGACGCCCTGGGGAGGCGGGGAGTTGACGCCGGCGGCGTAGAGCGTCAGCGTCGTGCCGACCTGGATGCCGGTGACGGCGCCGCCCACCGTTCGCGCGGCACTGCCGCCGGTCGCCGAAACGTCGGTGCTGGTCCAGGTCGGTGAGCCCGGTGTATTGGTGAACGAAAAAAGGTCGCCCCAGTTAGCGGCGGGACCGTCGATGGTGATCTGAGAGGGTGTGGCGCTCACGAAGATCGATCCACTGAGCGGTGGCGCGCCGGTCGCGAGGCCGGTCACGTTCGTCGCGGACCACACCGGCGCGCCGTTGAACGGGTACGGCGAAGCGAAGAGTTCGACGTTGCCGCGGCTCGACAGGGCCGCGATGTCGATGCCCGAGGCGTCGTAGGCCATCGCCAAGGTTCCCGCGACCTTGGGGGCCAGGGTCAACGCGGAGACGTCGAGCACCGACCATGAATTGAGTGAGCTGCCGGTATTGGTGTAGACGAGTAGATCGCCGACGTTCGACGTCGTCACGAACGAGGCGACCGGACCCGGAATGACAATGGGATCGCTCGCTACGGCGACGCGCGAGACCGGGAGCGTCGTGGTCGTAACGGGTTTCGTGGTGGTGGTGACCGGTTTCGTCGTGGTGGTCACCGGTTTCGTCGTGGTGGTGCCCGGCTTCGTGGTGGTCGTAACGGGCCTGGTCGTGGTCGTAACGGGTTTCGTCGTGGTGGTGACCGGCTTGGTCGTGGTCGTGACCGGCTTGGTGGTCGTGGTCGAGGGCGGCGCGGGGGGCGCCTTAACGGTGACGCTGCCCGGCATGCTGGTCATGAAGGGAACGGGGTCTCCGGTGGACCAACCGACTTGCAGAACCTCGATGGTGCTCGTCGTCGTTCGAAAGGCGACCGTCGCCGAGAGACCGTTGACCAGAATGCTCGCCAGCCCGTTGGCCGCCGACGCACCGCTTAGGGCCGAGAGGTCGGTCGCGACGTAGGGTCGCCACGCGCCTTGAGCGTGCAAGTGGCGCCACAGCGCAGTGACGGGATCGTTCTGACTGAGCAGAATCACGTGGGCCACGTTGTCGACGTAGAGCAGGTCGACGTTGCCGGAGGGGTCGAAGAAAGGGATCGGATCGGCCGTGGGCGGGGGAAGGCTGTTCTTCGGAGTGGAGAGGTCGGTCCAAGATTTCGTGCCCGTGCTGGTTTGGATGAACAGTGAGAGCTGACCGAGATTCGTTCGATAGGCCAACGCGCCCTCGGTGGCGTCACTCGTGGCGTGCGGGGCGCCCAGCATGGTGGTGTGATCGATCGAGCCTTCGAGCGAAAGCGCGTTCCACGGGAGCGGTCCGGTGCCGGTATCGATGAACTGGTAAATGGGCAGACCGGCCGGCGCCGGGGACGTCGCGCCGCGCGACCCGGTGGCCGCGAGGGTGGTGCTGGCCAGCACCACGGTTGCTAAAAGTACTGCGCGTCGAAGTTTCACTCGTGTCCTCTTGGGAGTTAACCCAATTCGTCGTGCCCCTTCAATATGTTGAAGTCTAGAGGCGAGGCATTTTTCATCTCGTTCAACGACCGTCTGATCAGGCGTTGACTGTTACGTTCGCGTGACGATTGTCTTTGAGGGCGACGTCGCGCCCGGGCCGTTCGCGTTGAGGGCTCGTACCGCTACTCGATACCTCTTGCCCTTCACGAGATTTCTCACACCGATCGACGTGGATCCCTTCGCGAGCGAGATCCACCTCGCTCCGCCGTTCACCGAGTACTGGTACGAGGTGATCGCACTGCCGCCGTTCGACGACGGCGCGCGCACCACGATCTCCACGCCGCCCACGAGCGCGGAGAGCTTGGCGATCGTCGCGCGACCTGGGACGTTCGCCGTGACCTTGGCGCTGTCGGTGACCTGAACCGTCGTTTTGTCGATGGTCTGTGATTCGTAACTCACGACGACGTCGATGGGTCCGGGTTCGCTGCCCGACACCGTGAACTGCGCCACGCCGTTCGCGTCGGTGGTGACGGTGTAGCTCGCACTGCCGCTGGTGGACTCACTGGAGCGGTCGCCGTCAATGAGGACCTGTCCGTTGCCGAGCACGTTGGTGGCGGTCACGTTGACGAGGGCGTTGGTGAGCGGGTCGCCGTTGGTGTTGCGCAGTGTCCCGGTGACGGTGACCGGCACGTCGACCAGGGCGCTCGATTTCGAGAGGGTGAACGAGCTCTTGGTGACGTCGAACTTCGGGGGACAGAGACCGGCGAAGAAGCCCGCACCATCGGGACTGCCCAAGCCCGAGGCCATGTCGTAGCCGGGGCCGGCGCTGTACTCCCCGACGTTGTAGAGGTCGTTCGAACCGGACGTCACGTCGACGAAGCCAGTGCTCGCCATCGCGTAGAGCGAGGGATTGATGAAGCCCAAACGACCGGAGCCGCACCCCTGGGCCGCCACCGCGACCAGGGCACCGACCATCGGAGAACCGATCGACGTTCCTCCCACCGAGTTCCATCCGGCCAGGCAGTTCTGGTTGCACGCCGGCTGGCCGGTACCGGTGAAGTACTGGACGAAACCGGTGCCGGGGTCTCCGTCGGTGGCGAGGTCGGGCACCAGGCGCATCGTCGCGCTCGCCGGGATTCCGGGCGCATTCTGCCACGTCGGGCGCGACCACAAGGTGGAGACGCCGCCGCCGCCGGCCCCGGGGGCACCGGACTTGACGGGCGTGTTCCACACGGTCTGGTTCAGGGGATTGATGTCGTTGACCGTCAGCCCACCAACACCCGTGACGTAGGGCTGGGAAGCCGGGTCGTCCACGGCCGGACTGTTATTGGTGACGCCGTTGCAGTCCGATGATCCTTCGTCGCCGGCCGCCGACACCACGGTCTGGCCCTGGGCCGCCATCTGTTCGAAGATCGGTTGTTCGGCCGACGGATCGCCGCTGGGATCGGCCTCACAGGTCCCCCACGAGGTCGTGACGATCGAGGCCTTGTTGTCGTCGGCGATCTGTTGGTAGGTGTCGATCGGTCCGTTGCTGTTGTTCGGACCCTGGTAGATGTCGATTGTCGCGCCGGGGGCCATGGCCGCGACCTCTTCGACGTCGAGGGTCGGCTCGTCGTCGAAGGGACCCGTCGGTCCGCCATCGACCGACACGGGCGTGAGGGTGGGGTTGAGTCCGTAGCAGTTCATATACGTCGCCAGATCGCCCGGGTCATAGGGGCTCAGTTCGTAGACGGCGATGGTCTCGCCCGAGCCGGTGACGTTGCTCGCCCACAGCGTGTTGAGTCCGTAGAGCTGGGCGAATTGAAAGGGCGTGTAACCCCCGTTGGGGTTCGGTTTCGTCGACGTCTCACCGCCGTCATCGGGACAGGTCGTGGCAATCGCGATGTGAGCCTTGGCGTGCGAGAGCACGAGGTTGGTCGAGGGCTGCACCACGGTCGACAGTCCGGCGACGCCGGCGATGTCGTGGGCGATCGGTGCCGGCACCGTACCCTTGGTCGCTAACTGTGCGGCCAGTTCGCCGTTCGATCGACGAAGCGTCTCGACGCGCGCGGCGAAGGCGTGGGCGATCTGGCTCGTCGTGCCCCGCACGTGCAGTACGAGACGACCCTTGCTCAGCTCGCCGGCGCGCAGTCCGAAGCCTTGGAAGTAGTGGCGCACCGCGTCGACGCTCGACGGGGACGCGCCAAATCGTTGGGCGAAATCCGCCGTCGTGAGGTAGTGATGAAAGTTCGGTGAGGCGGTATTCGAGAGACTCGCGATGTAACCGGCGAGAACGGCGGGACTGCGCGGCGACAAGGTCACGTCGAAGGACGTGGTGATCGTTTCGTTCACCACGGTGACGTTCGCGGGGATGGGCGCCGTGCCCGCGACGACCACGCGAGCTTCGGTGGCCAGGGCGTTGCTGGTGGGAAGCGCGAGGCCCACGAGCGCGACGCTGACGGCCAGAACGGGCCAGCGTAAGTGGAGGTAATCGCGGCGCACGGCCTCAGCCTAGGAAGGCTATGACCCCCCCGAAGTAGCAACGTCCAATGTTGTGCAAGAAGTTAGATGATTCTTACGACGGGTCGTGGGTAGCGGACGCGTAACGAAGTGAGATATCGGCGCACTCCACGCAGACCCTTTCGGGGACGACCCCTCGACGCATCAACCAGCCAAAGACCGTACAGCCCAAGCAGTAGCCCAAGAACCCTTCCAGTGACGCGGCCACTATGAGGGGTAACAGGATCCATCGTGCGTCACTCCATCCGGCGCTGAGCCAGACGATTGTCGCGGCGCCGCTGAAGGCGAGACCCATGGCCTGCGCGAATCGTTTCGGAGGTCCGGGAACCGATTTCTGCCATTTCGTGAGTCGCGGTGCCGCCACGCGCACCGCGAACTGGCCCAGCGGCGAGATCTTCGGTCCGGCCGCGACGCGCGCCCCGAACCCGTAGGTCAGGGGGATGAGGAGCCACGCGGTATTGGTCGCCAGCGCCACGATGGTCGTCGTCAAGACTCCGAGGGCGACGGTTCGCGCGGCGGCGTCGTCGACGGGACTGGGGAAGGCGAAGAACCGCTTCATCCCATAAATCCTATTGATACGGTCGCCCATTCGTTCTACGCCGTGATCGCGAGTCGAATCGTGGTGATCGCGCCCACTCCGATGATGACGATCCGAACGAGGTTTGGCGAGAGTCGAAGTATCAACAGGGCCCCCAGCCATCCACCCACCAGAGTACCGATCAAAAACATGTAGACGGCGTCCACGATGAGATGACCGCGCACGATGAAAATTATCGCCGCGAGTGCGTTGATGATCAACGAGAGCACACTGCGTAGTCCTTGCAGCTCCTGAATCTTTAGCGGTAGGCAAAGCGCCATCACGGCGAGCAGGAGGATCCCCATGCCGGCGCCGAAATAGCCGCCGTAAATGGCCACGACGAAGATGCCGACGTACAGCCCCCATCGTCGAGCGGGATGCGTGTGATCGAAGTGGGCCAGGCGCTTCGTGATGAGCGGCGCCAAGGCGAACAACAAGGTGCCAGAACCTATGAGCCACGGCACCACCAGAGCGAAGAGTCGCGATGAGCCGAGCAACAGGAGTGAACAACCCACGGCAGTTCCGAGCAGGCATGACGGCACCAGCGAACGTATGAGATCGCGTTGACCGCGAAGCTGAACTCGAAATCCGCGGATGCTGCCGAGGGAACCCGGTACGACGCCGACCGTCGTGGTGACGTTGGCGGTCAACGCCGACGCGCCGGTCGCCAACAACGTAGGAAAGGTGATAAAGGTCCCACCTCCGGCGACGCCGTTGGCGATACCCGCACCAACACCGGCCAACAGATAGATCGTGAGACGCCACCCCAATGGAATGGTGGCGGCAATCATTGTCGTAGCCTATTGAAAGTGAAATCTTTGCGAACTGGACGTCGTAATACCCGGGTTCCGTGTCCGGGTCATCTACCGTTAGCGACGTGTACCTGTTGAGCGGTGAGTTGATGGTCCCGAAAGATGCACCGACGGACCTCATCCGCGCGGCCGGCGGCATCATCCGGCGTTTCGTCCCCGGCGGTCGCGTCGAAGTCGCCTGCATCTATCGCGAGGCCCGTGGCGACTGGACCTTTCCCAAGGGCAAGATCGACGAGGGGGAGACCTTCGAGCAAGGCGCGCTTCGCGAAGTCTTCGAAGAGACCGGCATGTCGTGTCAGGTCATTCGCTTCGCCGGCACCACGAACTACACGCACCGCAAGGGCAAACCGAAGATCGTTGCTTACTACTTAATGGAGGCGAACGAGGTCGAGTTCGCCCCGAACGAGGAAGTGGACGAACTGGTGTGGGTGCCGTTCGAAAGCGTGCGGGCGTACTTGACGTGGAGTCGCGACCGAGAACTGTTCGACGAGGTCATGAAATTCCCGGAACTCCTAGCCCGGGCCTCCTAACGAACTCGCTCTAGAAACAGCCGCGTGGACTCGTGCTGTGGGTTCGAGAAGATTTCCTGCGGCGTTCCCTTTTCCACCAGTACGCCACCGTCGAGATAGACCACTTGCTGGGCCACGTCGCGCGCGAAATTCATCTCGTGCGTGGCGATCAGCATCGTGGTGCCAGTGTGTGCGAGGTCGCGTAGGAGATCCAGTACTTCTCCCACCAACGACGGATCCAAGGCGCTGGTTACCTCATCCAGCAAGAGCAGCGCCGGCCTCATCGCCAACGATCGAACGATCGCCACGCGCTGTTGCTGGCCGCCGGAGAGTCGGTCGGGGTACTCGTCGGAACGTTCGCGCAGCCCTATGCGATCGAGTAGTTGCATCGCCTCGTCGTGGACGTCACTGCGCTTGCGCTTGAGCGCGCGCACCGGACCAACGAGGACGTTCTCCAGCACGGTGAGGTGCGGGAAGAGATTGAAGGACTGAAAGACCATGCCGGTGTGGCGACGCACCTTGTCGGGATCGACGCGCACGTTGGTGAGCGATTGACCGAAAAGGGTGATCGTGCCACCGTCGATGGTCTCGAGGAGATTGACGCAACGAAGCAACGTCGATTTCCCGGAACCGGACGCGCCAATCAAGCACACCACTTCGTGACGATGCAGGTTCAGAGAGATTCCCCGCAACACCTCGTTGTCGCCGAAGCGTTTCACGACGGAGTCGAGTTCGAGGATCACCTCGTTCACGACGACGCCAATCGTCGAGTGCGATCTCTGGCGACGAGGCTGTCGGTGAACCTCGTGAGCGGAATGGTCATGGCCAGGAAGAGCAGTGACGCGACGACCAGACCACTGGAGTTGAAGCGCAGGTCTTGGTAGATCGTTCCCGCTTGGACCGCCTCGATAACGCCGAGTATCGAGAGCAGCGCGGTGTCCTTCTGCAGCGAGATGAAGTCGTTGAGCAGTGGAGGAACGACGGTGCGCACGGCCTGGGGAAGGATCACGCGTCGCATGGTCGTCGCATTCGTTAGACCGAGGGACCGGGCGGCGAGGAGTTGTCCGTGGGGCACGGAATAGATCCCAGCGCGAAAGACTTCCGCCACGTAGGCGCTGTAGGTGAGGATGAGCGACACACAGCCGTACACGGCGAGCGACTGATTCGAGATGAAAGTGATCTGCAGGGCCGGGACCCCGAATCCGATCAAGAGGAAGACCAGCAAGACCGGAATACCGCGAAAGACGTCCGAGTAGATGATGGCCAGGATCCGAAACGGCATCAGGACCGGCGACTTCGTCATGCGCGTCCAGGCGATCGCCAAGCCGAACGTGAGGACAAAGACCTCGGCGACCAGAAAGACCCAGATGTTGGTCAGCAGTCCCAGGCCCACCGAACTCAACGCGTCGCGATGGTCGCCGACGAACGACTGCCACATGTCGTGGGGGTTGAAGAAGAAGTGTCGAACGGTCGCCCCGCCGGGAGCCAACAAGAAGACGGCGAACAGTCCGCCGATGATCAATACGGTCGAGAGGGTGCTCGCCACGATGGCGCGTCGTCCGAGCAGGAGTTGCTTTCGGCGGGGCGCGAAGAACGAGGGAGTCTGCTCCGACAGTCGCGCGTCGGTTTCGTTGACCACCGAACTACGGTTCGATAACGGGCACGCTGGTGTAGATACTGAGCCACTTGGTCTGCAACGCCGCGAGCGATCCACTCGACTTCATCGCCGCGATCGCCGCGTTCACGCAACCCACGAGCGCATTCCCCTTATGGAAGAGCAGGCCGTAGTGCTCACCGACACTCGGGAACTGACCGACCTGGACGGCGATGTTCTTGCCCTTCGAATTCACCACTTCACCCGATCCCGATGACGCCATGTACTGACCGTCGGGCGTGTCCAGGACGATGGCGTCGATCTGTTTGGTCTCCAACGCCGAGGCCGCGTCAGCGAGCGAATTGTACACGCGCGTCGATTTCGTCGGATTGATGTGTTGATCGATGAAGAGCAGTCCGGTCGTGCCGATTTGGTCGCCGTACTGATAGGTCTTGAGCTCGGCCGGGGTGTGGTCCTTCACGATCTTGCTGCCCTTCAAGGCGATGATCGACTGTTGCACGTCGTAGTAACTAGTGGAGAACGTCACGGCCTGGGCCCGAGCACTGGTGTAGGAGATCTCGTTGATATCGAAGTCGAAGTGCTTGGGGCCGGGCGCGAAACTCGAGTTGAATGGCTCGTGGACCCATACCACGTTCGACTTCTTGACCCCGAGTTCTTTGGCGATGCCGTAGGCCACCGCCGATTCGTACCCTTTGCCGTTCGAAGGAGTGTTACTGACGAACCACGGCGTGTAGGCCGGGTTGTCGGTGGCGACCGTGAGTTTGCCCTTGGTGTACTCCGAGGAACCGATGGAGGTCTTGCACGAGGCGAGCGACGGCGTGGCCGCGTTGGCGGTCACGCCCGTCGACAGCGACACGGTGCCGATGGTGGCGAGCGTCACCAGTCCCGCCAGCGTGAATCGTAGGTTGCGCATTGGTTCCCCTTCTCGGTGTTGCGTCGTCGTGGTGAAGTCATTGTAACGCTGGGTTTCGTGGCGATTCTGATGCTGAGCGCGGTCACGGTCAAAGCGTCGGTCGCCCTTTGCGTGACGAGAAACAGTTTCCTTTGACCTCGGCTCGTTAGTAGGATGGGTCGGCTGGGAGAGGTGGGTGAGTTCGGTTTAAACCACATTCCTGCTAAGAATGCGGCCTGCGAAAGTGGGCCCGAGGGTTCAAATCCCTCCCTCTCCGCCCTTACCACCGAGCGCAGTGCGCTCGGTGTTGTCGTCAACGGAGGAGACGTGGTGCGGTACTGGATCGAGACGCTCGGGTGCCCCAAGAACCACGTGGACTCCGACAAGTTGGCGGGACTGTTGGAGTCCCAGGGCTACACCGTCGCCTCGTCGCCCGCCAAAGCCGACCTCGTGGTCGCCAACACCTGTGCTTTCATCGAAGCGGCGCGCGAGGAGTCGATCGAAACCGTCCTCGCGCTCGCCGACGTTAAGCGTTCCACGGCGCGTCTCGTCGTCACCGGTTGCATGGCCGAGCGCTACGGCCACGAACTCGCGACCGCGCTGCCCGAAGTGGACCTCGTCGCGGGATTCGGTGAGAGCTTGACGGCCACCCCGTCGACGCCGGTGGCGCTTCGAGCTCGAGCGCGGCCGTCCTTCGACCTCTTGAACCTGCCACGACCGAAGTCCGCCACGCCGTGGGCCTACGTCAAGATCGCCGAAGGGTGCGACCGGCGCTGCGGGTTCTGCGCCATACCGTCATTTCGCGGCGACCAGCGAAGTCGCTCCACCGACGAGATTCTGGCCGAAGGTCGCGCGCTCGCCGAAGGCGGCGTGCGCGAGTTGGTCCTCATCGCCCAGGACCTGGCCAGTTGGGGACACGACCGACGTCGAGCCGGTCGTGGCGAGCCGGTCGAAGTGCTGGACGAAGGCGGTACCCAACCACTCATTGAATTGACCCGGACCTTGAGTCGCGAGGTCGAGCGCGTGCGGCTCCTCTATCTGTACCCGTCGGGGCTCACCAGCGCTCTGATCGACGCCATCCTCGAAAGCGGGGTGCCCTACTTCGACCTGTCATTGCAGCACGCGTCGCGACCGTTGCTACGCGCGATGCGCCGCTGGGGCGACGCCGAGCGATTTCTCGAACGTATCGCCTCCATCCGGGCCAGTGACCCCGACGCGACGTTTCGTTCGTCGTTCATCCTGGGTTACCCGGGCGAGACGGAGGACGACCAGCGTCGACTGCTGGAGTTCATCGATGAAGCCCAGCTCGATTGGGCCGGCTTCTTCACCTTCTCCTCCGAGGAAGGTACCCCGGCCCACACGCTGGGTGGCCGGGTACCGCACGAACTGGCCCTCGAACGGCTGCGTGAAGTGAGTGAACTCCAAGACGACATCACCGCTCGGCGTCGTGACGCTCTGGTGGGGACGAGACAGCAACTCCTCATTGACGCGCCCGGCGTGGGGCGAAGCGTTCGCGAGTGCCCCGAGATTGATGGCATTGTGATGGTGGATCAGTCACTAACCGTGGGGGCACTGGTCGAGTGCGAGATCGTGGCGAGTCACGGTACGGATCTGGAGGCAGTACGGGTATGACGAGCGAGCCCACCTACGGCGAGTCCGCTCTACTCACGCCGGCCAACATGCTCACCGCCTCTCGTCTACTCGTGGCGCCGGTCTTCATCTACCTCATCGTCTTCGACCGGATCTCGTGGTGGACGGCGTTGGTGGGATTCTTGGCCGCGATGTCGGACTACTTCGACGGCATCGTCGCACGCCGCCACGGTACGACGACTTCGGGTGCGTTCCTCGATCCGCTGGCCGACAAGGTCATCGTCCTCGGTTCGCTCTACGCCTTGATACTGGCTCGGCCGCACGGCCTCAAGGGCTTCATCATCCCGGCCGTCCTCATCACGCTGCGCGAGATCTGGATGAGCGTCTTTCGGGCCCGCGCGGCGCGCCGCGGGATCTCGATCCCGGCGAGCAAGCTCGCCAAGTGGAAGACCTTCACGCAGGACTGGGCGATCGCCTTTTGCGTGATACCGGTGACGGCCCATCACTCGTGGATCGGCGTCACGGTGATTTGGATCGCCGTCGTGCTAACGCTCTATACCGGATGGCAGTACTACGTCGAGGGTAAGAAGGTCGGTCTGCGTGCGCGTTGAGATCGTGGCCGTTGGAACCGAGTTGTTGCTCGGCCAAATTCCCGATACGAACTCACAGTGGCTGGGTGAACAGCTGGCGGCCCACGGCATCGCCTCCCAGTTCCATCAGCACGTGGGCGACAATCACGAGCGGATCCTTCTGGTCTTTCGCACCGCGCTGGCGCGCAGCGACGCGGTTATCGTCTGCGGGGGACTGGGACCGACCCAGGACGACATCACCCGGGCCGCCTTGGCCGAGGTTATGAACGTCCCGCTGGAGCGACACGAGGAGATCGTCGAGCAGATTCGCTCGATGTTCACTTCGCGGGGACGTTCCATGCCCGAGAACAACCTGCTGCAGGCCGACGTGCCTCGGGGCGCGACGATCATTCCCCAGACGCGCGGCACGGCCCCGGGACTGATATGCGCTGTCGGCCAAAAAGTCGTTTACGCCGTCCCGGGCGTCCCCTATGAGATGACCGACATGTTCGAGCGCGCGATCCTGCCCGACCTGGTGGCGCGCCAGCGCGCCGCCGGCACGACGTCAGTGATCACCAGTCGGGTGTTGCGAACGTGGGGGGCGAGCGAATCGGCGCTCGCCGAAGCCGTGGCGCCGCGCTTCGACGAATTGGTGGATGATGATCGAGTCACCATCGCGTTCCTCGCCTCGGGCATCGAAGGCATCAAGGTTCGCCTCACCGCCCGCGGCGACGACGCGTCGCACGCGACGTCGCTCCTAGTCCACGAAGAGTCGCTCGTTCGAGCTCTGATCGAAGAACAGCTCGGTGACATCATCTTCGGCGTCGACGACCAGACGATGGAAGACGTGATCGCCGCCCAGCTGCTCGAACGTGGTCTCACGCTCGCGGTGGCCGAGTCCGTGACCGGCGGGCTCATCGCTTCTCGACTGGTGGGCGTCGCGGGCGCCTCGAAGTGGTTTCGCGGTGGTGTGGTGAGTTACGCCTCCGAAGTGAAGTTCGACCTGTTGAAGGTGCCCGTCGGCCCCGTCGTGAGTGCCGTCGCCGCCGAAGCCATGGCCAACGGCGTGCGCGCCTTGCTGCACGCGGACGTCGGGTTGAGCGTCACCGGCGTCGCCGGACCGGAAGAACAGGACGGCCAACCGGCCGGCACGGTCTTCGTCGGACTGTCTTTCGGTGCGACGCTGCAGCACGCCGCGCTGCGACTGCCGGGGGACCGACCGCGCGTTCGCGCCTACAGCGCCATCAGTTCCCTCGACGTGCTGCGGCGGGCGCTCATCGCCTCGTCGTAGGTCGGGTTGTCGAATAATCTCGCACTAACACGGAGGTGGTCATGACGTCATTGGAGATTCGCGTCGATCCGGCCGCCATGGGATTCGATCCCGCGCGCCTCGAACGCATCACACCTCACTTCGACGCCTACGTCGAGGACCGACGTCTGGCCGGCTGGCTCGCCACCGTGGCGCGCGGCGGCGAACTGGTGTGGAGCGCGAAGGGCGGCTACCGCGACCGCGAGAAGGCCCTCGAAGTGACCGACGACACGATCTGGCGCATCTACTCCATGACCAAACCGATCACCTCGATCGCCGTGATGATGCTCTACGAGGAAGGTCGCTTCGATCTGAACGACGACGTCGGTCAATGGATCGAGGCGTTGAAAGAACCTCGCGTGTGGGCCGGCGGCACGGCCGCCAAGCCGTTGACGGTCCCGGCGATCGAACCGGTGCGCGTGCACCATCTGCTTAGTCAGATGAGCGGACTCACCTACGGCTTTCACTACGCCCATCCGACCGACGAGATCTACCGCACCAAGGGCTACGACTTCGGTTTCGCGCCCGGCGTCGACCTCCTCCAGGCCGTGCACGACTGGTGTTCCAGTCCACTGGTCTTCCAGCCCGGCAGCGGTTGGAACTACTCGGTGTCGGTCGACGTGCTCGGTCGGCTCATCGAGATCTGGAGTGGCCAGAGCTTCGAGTCGTTCCTCCAGGACCGGGTCCTCGGGCCCCTCGCCATGACCGACACCGACTGGTACTGCCCCGAAGAGAAGTGGGAGCGCCTGGCCATGCTCTACGTGCCCCACGGGGGCGACTCCTTCCCCTACGAGGAACTCGCCAAACAGGCCACCCACGCCCCGCGAATTCACGGCGGCGGCGGTGGGTTGGTCTCCAGCGCGCGCGACTACCAACGATTCATGACGATGCTGCTGCGGGGCGGTGAGTTAGACGGCGTGCGCTTGGTGTCCAATCGCACGCTCGAGCTGATGACCCGCAACCACCTACCGAACGACGCCGACCTCGAAGAGTTCGCGACCGACTCGTTCTCCGAGACCAGTTACGCCGGCATCGGCTTCGGGCTCGGATTCTCGGTGGTCATCGATTCGGTGAAGAATCAGTCCCTCACCACCGAGGGGACCTTCGCCTGGGGCGGCGCGGCGTCGACGGCCTTTTGGGTCGATCCCGAAGAGGATCTGACCGTCGGCTTCTACACCCAACTGCTTCCCAGCGGGACCTATCCGATCCGTCGAGAGCTGCAACAGCTCGTCTACCAATCGCTGGTCGATTGACCAGAAATACGTTGCCCTCACTGTATTTCCGGGCCCTTAAGGTGCATGATTAGAAGGTCGTCGGAATATCCATGTTACGAACACTTGTTCGTATAGTGTGAATACGGGTGGAGACCGACCGATGTCACAAGAGGCTCATAGCGTTCCTCCGATGACAAAGAACCAGGAGACAGCAATGGCAACCGACGACCGCGAGAAGGCTCTCGACGCCGCGCTCGGCCAGATCGAGAAGCAGTTCGGCAAGGGCTCGATCATGCGCATGGGTGAGAACATGCACATGAACATCGAGTCCATCCCGACCGGCGCCCTCGCCCTCGATATGGCCCTCGGCATCGGCGGACTACCCCGCGGCCGCATCGTCGAGCTCTACGGACCCGAGTCCTCGGGTAAGTCCACTTTGGCGATGCACGTGGTGGCCGAAGCCCAACGCAACGGCGGGGTCTGCGCCTACATCGACGCCGAGCACGCCATGGACCCGGTCTACGCGCGCGCCATTGGCGTCAACGTGGATGACCTTCTTATCTCCCAGCCCGACACCGGCGAACAGGCTCTCGAGATCACCGACATGTTGATCCGCTCGGGAGCACTCGACGTGATCGTCATCGACTCGGTGGCGGCGTTGACGCCGCGCGCCGAGATCGAAGGGGACATGGGTGATACGCACGTCGGACTCCAGGCCCGTCTCATGAGCCAGGCGCTTCGCAAGTTGACGGGCGGACTTTCCAAGTCCAATACCATTGCTATCTTTATCAACCAGTTGCGTGAGAAAATAGGCGTCATTTATGGGTGCTTTAACTACAGCGCTCGCGTGGTCCTTGCTGACGGGACGACCGAGAAGATCGGCAAGATCGTCAACCAGAGACTGCCGGTGGAGGTGTTGTCCTACGACGCGACCACTGGGGCGATGGTGCCCAAACGGGTGGTCAACTGGTTCGACAATGGCACCACGGACGAGTTCCTTCAGATCACGGTGGCCAAGCCAATGAAGAACGGCCGGGCCCAGTTGGCCTGCACTCCCAATCATCAGATTCGCACGCCCCACGGCTGGGTCGAAGCCGGAAAACTGAAGGTTGGCGACCACGTTCTCGAAGCGCTGCCGCATTACCTCTCGGAGTTTCAGGAGGTGGCGCTCCGCGGGACCCTGATGGGCGACGGCGCGATCTCGCCGACCGGCAGCGGGCACGGCGCGCGTTACCGCTACAGCCACTGTGGGGCGCAGACCGAGTACGCCGACTGGAAGGCGTCACTCTTCTCCAACATCGGTTCGAGTCGCTACGTTCGCGAGGACGATGTGGTCACCTACGACTTTCAACCGATGCCCGAATTGGCCGACCTGCGCCGTGCAATCTACGTCGACGGCAAGAAGATTTTTGACGACGACTACCTGAAGACCCTCACTCCGCTCTCGCTCGCACTTTGGTACATGGACGACGCAAATTTCGTCGTCCGGTCCAAGGGCGTCCAGAAGAGGACCGAGGGTCTCTCCGGGCGTGTGACGATCTGTGTCGAGGCAATGGAGACGACAACGCGATCGCGGCTCGTTGCGTACCTGGCCGACACCTGGGGCCTCCGGGCAAAACTAGTGGAGAGTGGCGCGAAGCGAAAGGCCGTGTTGGTATTTAACAATGCCGAGTCAGCCAAGTTTCACGCTCTCATCGCCCCCTTCGTCCACCCCAGTATGGAGTACAAGCTCCTTCCTCGTTTTCGCGGTCACTTTGCGGTCGAACCGGTGTTCGATCCGGTGCGATACGAACTCGTGGCGATGCCGGTGACTGATGTACGGGTGAAGCCCAAGACGCGCTCGATGCGCCGCTTCGACATCGAGGTGGAGGACAGCCACAACTATCTCGTCGACGGGGTGGTGGTTCACAACTCGCCCGAGATCACGCCCGGCGGCCGGGCCCTCAAGTTCTACGCGTCGATCCGTCTTGACATCCGTCGCATCGAATCGATCAAGGACGGCACCGACGTGGTAGGTAACCGAACCCGGGTGAAGGTCGTGAAGAACAAGTGCGCCGCACCGTTCAAGCAAGCCGAGTTCGACATCATGTACGGCCAAGGCATCAGCCGTGAAGGCTCGGTTTTGGACGTTGCCGTCGAACTGGGCTTCGTGAAGAAGGCCGGCGCCTGGTTCACTTACGAAGGCGAGCAGATGGGCCAGGGTCGAGAGAACGTGAAGGCCTTCCTGCGCGAGAACCCGCAGACCATGGCCGAGATCGATGGGCGCGTACGCGAGCACATGGCCAACGCCCTCCTGCCGGACGTGGTCGGCACCGGTGTCGAAATCGATATCGACACGCCGATCACACTCGACTGATCGTTACCTTGGTTCCACTGCCGACTTGACCTGAGTCGTCGCTCTCGGGCGACGGGGCGCGCTCGCTCACGCCAGTAGCGTGACTCAGGTGAATAACGGACTTCGGTTCCGGCAGTTTTTGGGCGCCCGGGTGCGCGCGTGGCGTCGGTACTTCAACGAAGTGGCGACGGTGGGACCGAATGATCCGTACGCGAAGAAGTTCCAGTATTTCGGTAAGGGCGCGGCGTTGATGGCGCCCCAGGGCGTGATTTACAACGAGCGCTACCTCGCAATCGGCGACGACACGCTCATCGGCCCGAACGTCGCTCTCACCGCGGGCATCAGCGGTGAGCAGACAATGCTCAGTTCGCCGGTCGTGTCGATCGGACGAAAGTGCATCATCGGACGTGGTTCTCACATCATTGGCCACTGGTCCATCGTGTTGGGCGACGAGATTCAAACCGGCCCGTACGTGTACATCACCGACGAGAATCACTCTTACGAGGACCCCGACCAGCCAATCGGATGGCAGCGCCCGACCGAGGCCGCGGTTCGCATCGGATCGGGCAGTTGGCTCGGCGCGAACGTCATGATCCTCCCGGGCACCGAGCTTGGAGTAAACACCGTCGTCGCGGCCGGCGCCGTCGTTCGCGGAGTGTTTCCGGATCACGTGGTGCTCGGGGGCGTTCCGGCGAAGGTGCTGCGTCACTACACCCGGGAGAATGGATGGCGATCGGGACCACCGAGTGAGTAGTCGAAAACTCGGCGTCGATCTCACGCCGCTTCGAGTGTCGACCCAGTACCGCCGTCTCTACATCGCGGGATTCATCACGGCTCTCGGCAGTCAGGCCACCTACGTCGCTGTGCCCTACCAACTCCGATTGCTCACGCATTCACCGCTCGACGTCGGGTCCATCGGATTAGCCGAACTACTGCCGTTAGTCGTCTTCGGCCTCTACGGCGGCGTGCTCGCGGACCGACTTAACCGACGACGCTTGATCATTTCGATGGAGCAGGTCCTGATGGTTTCGACGGCCGTGCTCTTCGTCAACGCGCTCTTGCCGCACCCCCAGGCGTGGATTCTCTACGTGGACGCTTTCGTCGCTTCGGGCGCCGGCAGCCTCCAGCGACCGAGCATCGAGGCGCTGAACCAAATGTTCGTGCCGCACGAGATGCAACGAGCGGCGTCGGCCCTCGCGAATATTCGCATGACGACGGCGTCGATCATCGGTCCGGCCCTGGGGGGACTGGCCGCCGTGGCCTTCGGTCCGGCGTCGGTCTACCTCGCCAATCTCGTGACGTTCTCGCTGTCGCTCGTTCTGCTCTACACGCTGCGCGCGACCGCAGCCACGGTGCCCGCCGAGGACGGCGACGTGGCGGCCCTGCGTTCGGGACTGCGCTACGCCAGGTCGCGGCCCGACATCGTGGGCACCTACATCATCGATTTGTTGGCCATGATCCTCGCCTTCCCGGTAGTCATGCTGCCCTTCGTGGCCGCGCGCTTCCACGAGACCTACGCCCTGTCGCTGTTGTACTGCGGACTGCCGGCCGGGGCACTCATCGCGACCTTGACCTCGGGATGGTCGCGCAAGGTCCATCGTTACGGGCGAGCGATCGTCTTCGCCGCTGCGCTCTGGGGTCTGGGGATCGCTCTCTTCGGCTACTCCTCGTCGCTGTGGCTGGTACTCCTCGGTCTGGCCGTCGGCGGTGGAGCGGACGCGATTAGTGGCATTTTCCGCACCACCATGTGGAACGAGTCGATTCCTCCGGAGTTGCGTGGTCGCATGGCCGGCATCGAGATGATCTCGTACTCCCTCGGACCGACGGCCGGGCAGTTCCGTGCGGGCGTCATGGCGGCCTGGACGACCTTGCGCTTCTCCCTGACCTTCGGCGGGCTGGCCTGCACCGGATCGGTCGGCGCCGTCGCGCTCGCGTTGCCCCGTCTGTGGAGTTTCGACGCGCGCACCGACCCACACGTCGCCGAAGTGCGCGAGATGCGTTCGAACCAAGACCATTCCGAGTCCTAGCGACGAATCCCCAACCTCTACGATTCTGGGGTGAGTTCTACGACATTTCTTGTGACGGTGAGCGGACCGGACCGCGTGGGTGTCGGGGCCGAGCTCTTCTCCGCCCTTACGTCGCTCGGAGCTCGGGGCATTGAGATCACCGACGTGGCGCAGATAACCATTCGCGGCGCCCTGGTGCTCTGCGCTGAAGTGAGTTCTCGAAACTCCGTGACTCGAGCCGTCATCGAAGAGGCGCTGGCGCTGCGAGATATCGTCAGCCGCGGGATCACCGCGACCATCGAAGAAGTGACGCCGAGCGACGTGAGCGACGGTCGCCGACTTCTCGTCACCTTCCTCGCTCCGCGAATCGGCGCGACGCAGTTGGAAGGCGTCTTCGGGGCGATCGCCGCGTCCGGCTCAACGTGCGAACGGATCGTGCACCTCGCCAGCTACCCGGTCGACTGCTACGAACTCGTCGTGCGCGGTTCGGATCACGCGTCGCTTCGCGCAGCACTCGTCGACGTCGCGCGCGACACGGGTATTGATCTGGCGGTGCAGCGGGCCGGACTGCACCGACGCGCCAAGCACCTCGTCGTGATGGACGCCGATTCCACCTTGCTCCAGGACGAGGTCATCGACCTGCTCGCCGAGGAGTGCGGGTGCGCCGCGGAGGTGACGGCGATCACCGAGTTAGCGATGTCCGGCGAGATCGACTTCGCCGAAGCGCTGCGACGTCGCGTGGCACTGTTGGCGGGACTGCCGGCCACGGTGCTCGACGACGTGCGCTCGCGACTCCGATTGACACCGGGGGCGCGAACGTTGCTGCGTACCCTGCAGCGTCTGGGTTACGTGCCGGCCGTCGTGTCGGGCGGCTTCGTCGAGGTGCTGGCGCCCTTGATGGCCGAACTAAAGGTCGAGCACCTCGCGGCCAATCGCCTGGAGATAGTTGACGAGAGATTGACGGGCCGAGTCGTGGGCGAGATTGTCGATCGGGCCGGCAAAGCGAACGCGCTGCGTCGCTTCGCCGAGGACGTGGGCGTTCCGTTGGAACAGACGGTGGCGGTGGGTGACGGCGCCAACGACATCGACATGCTCTCGGCGGCCGGCTTGGGCATCGGCTTTAACGCGAAGCCCGTCGTCCAAGAGCACGCCGACACTCATCTGACCGTGCCCTATTTGGACGCGGTGCTCTATTTCCTGGGCATCAGTCGCGAAGAAATTGAGACGGTGTAGTCGGCGCCTGCGTTGGCGATTGACTACGGTTGCTCCAACACCAAGTCATACATCTTGTCTTTTACCGGGTAGTAATGTCAGTCCCAGTAGGGAAAAGGGGGACCCGTGAAGGTTCGTATTGACCCTGAGATCTGTCAAGGTCAGGGCCGTTGTTTCTCGATCGCACCGGGAATCTTCGACTTCGACGATCTCGGAAGTGGCGTCGTCATCGGCGACGGCACCTTGACCAACGACACGATCGAACTGGCGCGACTCGCCCAGTCGAACTGTCCCGAGCACGCCATCTTCATCGAGGAGTAGCCATGACCGACAGTCCTCTCGTTCAAGACTTCGCCACCGACTGGGATCATTCCGATCCGCAGTGGGTCGCCGATCCCTATCCCATCTGGGACGACCTTCGTCAACGTTGTCCGGTCGCGCACACCGATCGTTACGGCGGCGGCTGGTTCCCGGTGACCCACGCCGGCGTCTCGGAGATCGCCAAGGACACCGACAACTTCACCAGTCGCAACGTCGTCATCGGCAACGGCCGACCGACCGAGCTGGACCTGCCCGCACCGATTGGCGTGGCGCCGCCCATCACCTCGGACCCGCCGTTCCACGCGATCGCGCGCCGGCTCATCCTTCCGGCTTTCGCGCCCGGTCCCATCAACGCCCTGGAGCCGATGATCCGAGAGTTGTGCTCGAGCCTGCTCGACGGGTTGGTCGGTGAGGACGTGGTGAACGCCGGTACCGCGTACGCGCAGTACATTCCGCCCGGCGTCATCCGGGGCATGTTGGGCTTCCCGGAAGAGGACATTGAGCACTTCCTCGAAATGGTCCACATCATCATGGAGGGCATCGATCACGCAGAGGAGGAGCGCATCGTCGAGTTCGAGCCCGTGGAGGCGTACTTCGTGGCCCAGATGGAAGACCACATCGACAACCCACGAGACGACCTCACGTCGTATCTATTGAACGTGGAACTCGACGGACAGAACCTGGCGATGGAGCACGTGTTCGGGACCATGGTCCTCATCCTGGTGGCCGGTATCGACACCACGTGGTCGGCCATCGGCTCGGCGATCTGGCATCTCGCCCAGAACCCCGAGGACCTGGCCCG
>Ga0208586_1000058_pt1 | contig 42298 bp, 37 predicted proteins | sample NGESurshal072012_6_FD_184471 | JGI IMG/M metagenome (GOLD analysis project Ga0208586, IMG submission 184471) | Arctic peat soil microbial communities from Barrow, Alaska - NGEE Surface sample 53-3 shallow-072012 (SPAdes) | ecosystem: Environmental > Terrestrial > Soil > Wetlands > Peat ... | reverse complement strand
GCGCCCCGCCGAGCGCGACCGAGCCGGGCGCCGTCCCCGCGCAGGCCGGGCAGCCCGCTGCCGAAGGCGCACCGGGCGGCGCCGAAGGCGCACCGGACGGCGCGGACCGGCAAGAGCGCGCTACGGCGGACCGCATGGAGGCCGTGGCCGATGACCGCATGGAGCAGGCTGTCGAGATAGCCGCGCAGGCGGCCGAGGAGACCGAAGGCCTGGGCCGTCCGGGCCGGCCGATGAACCGGCGCTCTCCCTTCTTCGTCGGGATGGCGGCGGCCGCGGGCGTGGCGGTCACCTACGGCCTGCTGCAGATCGTCCTCAAGGCCGGCTCGGTGCTCATCCTGATCGGCCTGGCGCTGTTCATCTCCGCCGGACTGGACCCGGCGGTCAGCTGGCTGACCCGGCGCGGGCTGCGGCGCTGGGCGGCCGTGTGCATCGTCCTGCTGGTCGTCATCGGCGTGATCGGCGGCTTCCTGGCCGCCGCCATCCCGCCGCTGGCCAGCCAGGCCACCGCGCTGGCCGCGCAGCTTCCGCATTACGCGCACTCGCTCCAGGACCACAGTTCCCAGCTGGGCAAGCTCAATGCCCGGTACCACCTGGAACAGCGGCTGCAGAAGCTCGTGTCCGCCAAGGGCACCACCCTGATCAGCGGGCTGCTGGGAGCGGGCAAGGTCGTCCTGGGGGCGCTCGGCTCCGCGCTGGTGGTCATGGTGCTGACGGTGTACTTCCTGGCCGGCCTGCCCCGGATCAAGCTGTTCGTCTACCGGCTGGCACCGCACTCCCGGCGCACCCGGGTCATCCTGCTCGGCGACGAGATCTTCACCAAGGTCGGCGGCTACGTTCTCGGCAACGTGCTCACGTCAGTCATCGCGGGCCTGGGCACTTTCCTGTGGATGTTCATCTTCGACATTCCGTATCCGGTCCTGCTGGGCCTGTTCGTGGCCCTGCTGGACCTCATTCCCGTGGTCGGCTCGACCGTCGGCGGGTTCGTGGTCACGATGGTGGCGCTGACGGTCTCGCTGCCCGTCGCCATCGCCACTCTCGGCTTCTACATCGGCTACCGGCTGGCCGAGGATTACCTGCTGGTGCCGCGGATCATGGGCCGGGCCGTCCAGGTGCCAGCCGTCGTATCGGTCGTGGCCGTCCTGGTCGGCGGCACCCTGCTGGGCATCATCGGGGCGCTGGTGGCGATCCCGACCGCGGCCGCGCTGCGACTGTGGCTGGACGAGGTGGCGTTCCGCCGGCTGGATCGCGGATAGCGGCGCCGGGCGTCAGCGCGGCTGGCGGCCGAGGACGAGCACGCCGGAGGTCGCGAACATCCCGCCGTTGCCGACGATGACGCTGATCTCCGGTCCCGCTACCTGGGCCGCGGCCTCGCCCCGGAGCTGCCGGACGCCCTCCTGGATCGCGAACATGCCGTACATGCCGGTGTGGGTGTAGGACAGGCCGCCGCCGTTGGTGTTCATCGGGAGCCGGCCGCCCGGCTCGGTATGGCCCTCGGCGATGAACGGCCCGCCCTCGCCCTTGGCCACGAAGCCCAGCGCCTCCAGCCCGTAGATGGGCACGTGCGCGAACGCGTCATAGACCATCAGGTGGCCGACGTCGGCGGCGGCGATGCCGGCCTCGGCGAAGGCGGCCTGCCCGGCGAGCCGGAATGCCTGCGACTGCGTGAAGTCGGCCATCTGCGAGATCATCGGCGTCTCCGACGACTCGCCGGTGCCCAGGACGTGCACGGCCGGGCGGCGGAACTCGCCCGCCCGGTCCGCGGCGGTGACCACCAGGGCCCCGCCGCCGTCGGTCACCATACAGCACTCCAGCAGGTGGAACGGGTAGGCCACCATTCGCGAGGCCAGCACGTCATCCACGGTGATCGGGTCGCGGAAGGCCGCCCGCGGGTTCTTGGCCGCCCAGCGCCGCTGCGCGACCGCGACGTAGGCGAGCTGCTCGTGGGTGAGCCCGTACTCCTTCATGTAGCGCAGCACCGGGATCGTGAAAGTCGTCGTCGGCCCGAGGGTTCCATAAGGCGCCTCGAACTGGCCGGCCGGCGACGACGGGGCCGGGGCCATCCGGGCGGCGTCGACCCGGGACCGGCCCGACTCCCCGTGCGTGATCAGGACCGTGCGGGCGTAGCCGGCCCGGATGGCGGCCACCGCGTGCCGCACGTGCAGCAGGAAGGACGTGCCGCCCACGCCCGTGCCGTCGATCCAGCCCGGCGTGATGCCCAGGGCGTGCGCGACCTGGACCGGGCCGGGCGCGGAGACGGTCGCGATGCCGTCGATGTCCCGCAGCGTCAGCCCGGCGTCCGCCACGGCGTTCAGCGCGCCCTCGATGTGCAGGCCGAGCGTGGAGACGCCCGGCAGCTTGCCGAGCCGGGTCGTCTCGGCGGCGCCGGCGATGATGACGCCCGGCTGGCCCTGACCCTGGCTCATCGGCCCACCTCCGCGGCTCCCGCGGGCGCGGGCGGCGCGGGTTCCGCGGGTTCCGCCGGGGTGAACATGGGCAGGCTGACGTCGCCGCGGCGCTCGAACACCACCCGCAAGGGCATGTCCAGGACCAGGTCGTCCGGGGTGCTCGGGACGCCGGTCAGGTTGGTCATCATGCGCGGCCCCTCGGCGAGCTGGACGACCGCGATGGCGTACGGGGCGTCGTCCTCGAAGCCGCGGGCCGGGCGGTGGTTGATGACGTAGGAGTAGAGGCTGGCCCGGCCGCTGGCGGTAAACCACTCCACGCGCGTCGAGCCGCACGCCGGGCACACCGGGCGCGGGTAGAAGTACGGCACCGAGCAGTCGGTGCAGCGCTGGAGGCGCAGCTCCCCGGCCGCGCAGCCGTCCCAGAACGGCTGCGTCTCCGGCGTCGGCACCGGGGCCGCCTTGCCCGCCGCGGGCTGGCCGCCAGCTGGCGCGCTCACCGCTGCTGCCCGAGCGCCGCCGGGAATGACCGCTCTACCTGCTCGGCCAGCTCGTCCAGCTCCCAGGGCTGCGTGCCGATCAGCCGGACCAGGGGCTGCGGGTTGCTGTAGAGCGCGACCTCGTAGCCAGAGGAGTGGATGACCCGTCCGGTGAGCCAGCCGGATCGCTCGCTGGCCAGGTAGGCCACGACCGGCGCCACGTTGTCGGGCGACCGCTCATCGGCCGGCCCGCTGCGGCTGCGCCGCCGTTCGTCGGGCACCGAGTCGGTCATCCGGGTCGCTGCCCCCGGCGAGATGGCGTTGACCGTGACCCCGTATTTGGCCAGTGAGTTGGCGCAGGAGTAGGTCAGGCCCACGATGCCCATCTTGGCCGCGGCGTAGTTGGGCTGGCCCGGCGCGCCGTGCAGGCCCGATACCGAGGTGAAGTTGATGATGCGGTTGTGCGCCGACTCGTCGCGCAGCGAGCGCCAGTGCGCCGCCGCGAACTTGGTGGTGTTGAACGTGCCCCGCAGGTGCACGCGGATCACGTCGTCCCATTCCTGCTCGGTCATGTTGAAGACCATCCGGTCGCGCAGGATGCCGGCCACGTTGACCACGACGTCCAGCCGGCCGAACTCGCTGATCGCGGTCTTGACCAGGTCCTCCGCGGTCGCGTGCTCGGAGATGTCGGCGCCGCTGGCGATAACGGCCCCGCCGGCGGCGGTGATCTCGTCCGCCACCTGCTGGGCCGGCCCGGCATCGCTGCCGGAACCGTCCAGCGCGACCCCGAGGTCGTTGACCACCACCGACGCGCCCTCCGCCGCCAGCAGGATGGCGACTGACCTGCCGATGCCCCGTCCCGCGCCGGTTACGATCGCCACTCGCTGGTCAAGAGTCCCCACCAGGCTCACCAGGCCTTCCCGCGCCTCGCCATTATCAGAACACTCTTCTGGAATTAGACTCTAGACGGGACGTGTCGCTGTCAAGGCGCGCCGGGCCCGGCGGCCGGTGCCGAAGCTGACACCATGGAAGCCGCGGCTGGCCCGGCGAGCGGTGCCCTCGCCGACGAATCTGGAGCGTGCGGATGGCAAGGCAGCCCACGGGCCGGCCGGGGGGCGGAGCCTGGCAGTGGCAGCGCACGGCCCAGACCCAGCGCGCCCTGCTGGACGCGGCGCGCGAGATATTCACCGAGCAGGGCTTCGCGGACGCCAGCATCGCCGACGTCGTGGAGCGGGCCGGCTCGAGCGTGGGCAGCCTGTACCACCACTTCGGCGGTAAGAGCGAGCTGTTCCTGGCCCTGTGGCAGGAGCATCAGCTGGCCCACGAGGAGGCGGCCAGCCAGGCCGTGGCCGCGGCCCGCCGGGCGGGCATGACCGACCCGACCGAGCTGTTCTGCGCCGGCGCCCGGGCGTACCTGGAGGGCAGCTGGCAGCGCCGGGACCTGGCCATGCTGTTCTTCGTCGGCGACGGGCCGCCGGGGTTCGAGGTCATCAAGCGGCACCGCGGGCGGGAGTGGATCGGCCAGAATGACGCCCTGCTGCGGCTGCCGGACACCTCGCTGGACCGGCTGTACGCGGCCATCCTGACCTCCCTGATCGGCGAGGGCGCCCGGGAGGTGGCCATGGCCAGGACCCGGCGCCAGGCCAACCGGATCATCGACGCGGTCATCGAGTACGCGCGCCGCCTGATGGGCGGCGGCTCGTGGAAACCCGAGGTCACGGTAACTGCCCGCGCCGCCGCCGACGGCTAGCCGCGGTTAGCGTGATGCCTTTTGGGGGTCCCGACCCCCAAAAGGCATCACGATCACAGGAGGAGCCGCGGCCCTTGACAAGGCCCCCGGCCGCGGGTTTTCATCGGCCTAGAATCGAATTCTAAAATTCAGCGGTGAAACTCTGGAGATGCGGAGACTCGCCATGGAACTTGACCTTGGTCCGGAGATCGCGCAGTTCCGGCGCGAGCTGCGCGACTGGATCCCGGCGCAGGCACCCGACGGGCTGGCCGGCCTGGCCGACTGGAACCAGACCACGACCACCGGCGGCTACCGCGACGAGCGGCTCACGGCCGCGCTGGACCACCCCGCCTACGCGCAGTGGGCGGACAGGCTGGCGGCGGCCCGGCTGATCTGCCCGCAATGGCCGGCGGAATTCGGCGGCCAGGACATGGACGCGGTGCGCCTCGCGGTCCTGAACGAGGAGTTCTACCGGGCCGGCATCCCGCGGGTGAACCGGGGGATGGGAGAGGGCCTGGTCGGCCCCTCGATCATCGTGCACGGCACGCCCGAGCAGCGGGCGCATTTCCTGCCGCGGATCATCTCCGGCGAGGACGTCTACTGCCAGGGCTTCTCCGAGCCCGACCACGGCTCGGACCTGGCCGCGGTCGAGACCAGGGGCGAGGTGGACGGCGAGGAGATCGTCGTCACCGGGCAGAAGGTGTGGACCTCGGGCGCGGCGCACGCCACCATGATGTTCCTGCTGTGCCGCACCGACCCGGCGGTTGCCAAGCACGCCGGCCTGTCGTACGTGCTGATCGACTTCACCGACCCCGGCGTCACCTACCGGCCGATCCGGCAGATGTCGGGCGCCCAGGAGTTCTGCGAGGACTTCATCGACGGCGTGCGCGCCCCGCTGTTCAACGTGATCGGCGGCCTGAACAACGGCTGGCGGGTCGCGATGACCACGCTCGGGCACGAGCGGGGCGGCCGGGCGACCGTGCAGCACCTGGGCTTCGAGCGGGAGTTCTGGGAGCTGGTCGAGACCGCCCGTGAGCGCGGCAGGAACACTGACCCGCTGATCCGCCAGCAGCTGGCGGAGGCCTACACCGGCGTGCAGCTCATGCGCTTCAGCGGGCTGCGCACGCTGGCCCAGGTGGCGCAGGGACGGCCGCCAGGCCCGGAGGCGTCGGTGACCAAGCTGTTCTGGAGTGAGTACCACAAGCGCCTGGGCGAGATCGCGGTGACGATCGAGGGGGCCGACGCGCTGCTGCGCCCCGAGGGGCCGGGCTACCCGACCAGCCGCTGGCAGAATGTCTTCCTCAGCAGCCGGGCCGGGACGATCTACTCGGGGACCAGCGAGATCCAGCGCAACATCATCGGCGAGCGCGCGCTCAAGCTGCCCAAGGAGCCCCGCCCGCCGGGGTGACCAGGGCGGCGGGCCCGGGTGCCGGGGAGCGCCCGCGCCGCCAGCACCGGACGGTCAGCGCTGCCATCGACGGAGAGAAGGAGCATCCGCTCATGCCGTACCCGCAGGGCCGCGTCGCCGGCGGCGCTGACCAGGACGCCGGAGCCGCCGACCCGGGTGCCAGCGTCCAGGACCGGGTCCGCGAGCTGATCACGCTGGCCCGGCTGCGGGAGTTCTTCGCTCCGCGCAGCGTCGCCCTGGTCGGCGCCTCCGACACCTCCGGCTGGGCGCGGTTCATCGTGGCGGCCAGCGCGGCCGCGGGCTTTGCCGGGCCGCTGCTTCCCGTCCATCCGGTGCATCGCGCGGCCTTCGGCCGGCCGGCCGCGCGCAGCCTGCGGGAGCTGGCCGAGCCGGCCGACCTGGCCTTCATCCTGGCGCCGACGCAGGCCGTGGAGAGCGTCATCGACGACGCAGCGGCCGCGGGCGTGCGCAACGCCGTCGTGCTGGCCTCCGGCTACCGCGAGGTCGGGCCCGAGGGCCGCGCGCTCGAGGACCGGCTGGTCGCCCAGGCCGCCGCGGCCGGCATCGTGCTGCTCGGCCCCAACTGCCTGGGCTTCCTCAACGCCCACGCCGGCGCGGGGCCGTTCGCGCTGAACGTCCCGCTGCCGCTGCTGGCCGGACCGGTCGGGATCGCGCTGCAAAGCGGCGCGCTGGCCAGCGTGGTGCTGGCCTTCGCCCGGTCCCGCGCCATCGGGATCAGCTCGCTGACGTCGATGGGCAACGAGGCGATGATCACGACCGCCGACATGCTCGAGTACCTCGTGGAGGATGAGAGGACTCGGGTGATCTGCCTGTTCCTGGAGGAGATCAGCGACCCGGCGCGGTTCGCCCGCGCGGCGGCCCGGGCCGATCAGGCCGGCAAGCCCATCGTGGCGCTCAAGGTGGGGTCGAGCGTGGCCGGCCAGCAGGCCGCGCTCGCGCACACCGGGTCGATCGCGGGCGACGACGCCGTCGTCGACGCCGTGCTGCGCCAGCTCAACGTGATCCGGGTGACCAGCATCGAGGAGCTGCTGACCACGGGCGCGCTGCTGGGCTACGACCGCTGGCCGGGTGGCCGGCGGATGGGCGTGCTCACCGCCTCGGGCGGCGCGTGCGACATCATCGCCGACTGCGCGGGCCAGGAGGGCGTCGCCATCCCGCCGTTCTCGCCGCAGACGGCCGCGGCCATCGCGCCGCTGCTGCCGCCCTTCGCCGCGGTCCGCAACCCCCTGGATGTCACCGGCTACGTGCTGGCCAACGAGCGGAGATCCGCGCTGACCGCGATCGACCACGCGCTGGACGCCGCGGTGGCGGACCCCGGACTGGACTTCGTGGTCTTCTCGGGCGTCAACCTGCCCGACGCCCGGCCGCCGGACGAGACCCAGGCCCGGCTGATCGAGGAGCGCCTGTCCTGGCTGGCGGAACGGGTCGCCTCGGCCCCGGTGCCCGTCATCCCGATGGGCCCGACCTGCGTCGACGTCAGCGCCTACGGCCGCGAGCTGCTGAACCGCCACCAGCTGCACCTGCTCGGCGGGATGAACCTGGGCCTGCAGGCCATCGGTAACGCGCTGGGCTGGCTGGAGCGCCGGGGCAGCCTCCGGCACGGCCGGCCCGGGCCGCCGGGCCCGGCCGGCGGCGATGGCGCGGCCGTGGCTGGCATGGCTGCGACCGGCGTGCCTGGGGACGGCGCAGCCGAGCCATGGTCAGAGGCGGAAGCCCGGTCCCTGCTGGGCCGCGCGGGCGTCCCGGTCGTCCCCGGCGAGCTGGCCCGCTCGGCCGACGAGGCCGTGGCCGCCGCGGGCCGGCTGGGCCTGCCGGTGGCGCTCAAGATCTGCTCGGCGCAGATCACCCACAAGTCCGACATCGGCGGCGTCGCGCTCGGCCTGCGGACCAGCGCGGAGGTCGCGGAGGCCTACGCCAGGATCCGCGCCGCCGGCGCCCAGGTCCCCGGCGCGCGGATCGACGGCGTGCTGGTCACGCCGATGCGAGCCGGGGGTGTCGAGCTGCTGGCCGGGGTCACCGTAGATCCGGCCTTCGGCCCGGTCCTGGCCGTGGGCCTGGGCGGGATCTGGGTGGAGCTCCTGCAGGACACCAGCCTGCGCGTGCTGCCGGTCGACGCCAGTGAGGTGCGGCGGATGCTCGGCGAGCTGCGCGGGATCGCGCTGCTGCGCGGGGCGCACGGCAGCCGGGCGGCCGATCTCGACGCGCTGGCCGAGGTCATCGCCCGTATCGGCGAGACCGCCCTGTCGCTGAACGGAGCGCTGCGCGCGCTCGAGGTCAACCCGCTGTGGGTGAACGGTGACCAGATCGAGGCACTCGACGTGCTCATCGCGACTGGTCCGGACGGCATTCCAGGAACGGAGCTGGGCCCATGATGGTCGGTGTCAGTGCAGAGCAGCAGGAGCTGCGGGCCTCGGTGCGCCGCTTCGTGGCCGACCGCGCGCCGCTGCCGCGGGTCCGTGAGCTCATGGACTCCGCTGACGGCCTGGATCGCGCGGTCTGGGACCAGGCGGGCGCCCAGCTGGGCCTGCAGGGCATCTCGATCCCCGAGGAGTACGGCGGGTCCGGCTTCTCCTTCGCCGAGCAGGCGATCGTCCTGGAGGAGCTCGGCGCGGGCCTGTACGGCGGCCCGTACCTGGCCAGCGCGGTGCTGGCCGCGACCGCGCTGCTGCTGAGCACCGACGAGGGCGCTCGCCAGGACTACCTGCCCGGCATCGCCAGCGGGCAGGCCATCGCCACCCTGGCGTTCACCGAGGACGACGGCTCCTGGGACCCCGCGGCGACCCGGCTGGCGGCGGTCAAGCACGGCGACGGCTGGGTGCTGGACGGGCACAAGAGCTTCGTGCTCGACGGGCAGAGCGCGGGCCTGATCCTGGCCGTGGCGGTGACCGACGGCGGCCTGTCGCTGTTCGCGGTCGACGCCGACGCGCCGGGGCTGACCAGCAGGCCGCTGCCCGCCCTGGACCAGACCCGGAAGCTGGCCCGGCTGAAGTTCGACTCGGCCGCCGCCCGGCTCATCGGCGCGCCCGGCGAGGCCGCGGCGGCGCTGGACCGGACGCTGGACGTGGCCGCCGTGGCGCTGGCCGCCGAGCAGCTCGGCGGAGCGCAGCGGGCCCTGGACATGGCGGTGGAGTACGCGAAGGTCCGGCACCAGTTCGGCCGGGCGATCGGCAGCTTCGAGGCCATCAAGCACCGCTGCGCCGATCTGCTGCTCGAGGTGGAGTCGCTGCGCTCGGCCGTCGCCTACGCCGCGTCGGCCGTCGCCGATGACTCCGGCGAGATCCCGGTCGTCGCCTCGCTGGTGCAGGCCTACGCCTCCGAGACCTACTTCCACGTGGCGGCGGAGAACATCCAGATCCACGGCGGCATCGGTTTCACCTGGGAGCACGACGCTCACCTGTACTTCAAGCGGGCCAAGTCCAGCGAGCTGTTCCTGGGCGACGGCAGCTACCACCGCGAGCGGCTGGCCCAGCGCATCGGCCTATGACCGGGCATACCGGGGGGCGTGCGGCCGGAACTCGCCGCTGATCGTGGCGCGGGCCAGCGAGTCCAGGAAGCTGGCCGGGCCGTCGAAGTCGGGCAGCTCCAGGTAGGCGGCCCCGATCCCGGCCGGGTCATGCGCGTCCGAGCCGGCCCCGCCGGGCAGGCCGAAGGCCGTCGCGACGCGGGCGGCCAGCTGATTGCGGGCCGGGTCGGCGATCTTGGCGTTAAAAGTCTCGACGACATCGACCAGGCCGTCGGCGCACAGCGGCTCCAGGGCCGGCCCGAGGCTGGAGCGACCCGGGTCGAACGGGTGCGGCGCGTAGACCAGGCCGCCCTGCGCCCTGATCCGGCCGGCCACCTCCGTCAGCGGCAGCACGTAGGGGATCCGCTCAGTCAGGAACAGGCCGATGACGTCGCCGGACGGCGTCCGGATCTCCTCGCCGACGATGACCCGGCAGCCGATGCCCCGGCGGGCCGCCTCGACCGCGGCGCTGGTGACGTTGTGGTCGGTGACGCAGACCACGTCCAGCGCGCACTGCGCGACCCGCTCGGCCAGCTGATCGAGGGTGGTCCAGGCGTCACCGGAGGCCACGGTGTGCAGGTGGCAGTCCAGCCGGAGCCAGCCCGGCCGCACGGGGCCGGGCCCGGCCTGCGGAGGCAGCATCGGCTGGCCGGGCGCCGCGGTCACCTGCTCAGCTCGCGGCCGTCGGAACCGGGACGCCCAGCTCGGCCAGCAGGTCCTGGGAGTAGGTGATCCGGCCGGTGAGCTCCCGCGGGTCGCGGTGACACAGCAGGAGCGCGGCCTCGGCCACCACCGCCGGCGACTCGGAGTCCGGGCTGCCGGGGGCGGTCAGGTGATGAAAGATCGTGCCGGGAGTGGGGACCACCTGGTTCGGGGCCAGCGCGTTGACCGCGATGTTGTCGGCGTAGAGCTCGGCCGCCAGCCCGGTGGAGAACCGTTCCAGGGCCGCCTTGCACATCCCGTAGACGGTGCCGCCGCGGCTCGCCCGGGCCGTCGGCGGGATGGCGGGATGCCGCGCGGCTACGGAGGAGATGTTGAGGATCCAGCCGGCGCGGCTGGCCCGCATGCCCGGCGTCACCAGCGTGGCCAGGTGAAACGGCGCTTCCACCTGGACGGCGAACATGAGCGCGTAGCGGCGCGGGCTGAAGTCCTCGACCCTGACGAAGTAGGTGACCGCCGCGTTGTTGACCAGGATGTCCGGCTGGCCCAGCTGCCGCGTCGTTTCCGCGACAAGCTGCTCCCGGTCGGCGGGCCGGGACAGGTCGGCGGGAATGGCCGCCGCCGTCCCGCCCGCTTCCCGGATCGCCGCCACGGTCTCCCCGATGGTGCCCGCCAGCGGCGACATGCCCGCGTCGGTCGTGCGGGCCGCGACCGCCACCGCGGCCCCCGCGGCGCCGAACCGGCGGGCGACCTGTGCGCCTATCCCGCGGCTGGCCCCGGTCACGATGGCCACTTTCCCGTCCAGCACGCCCACGGCGATCACTCCCGGCCGGGCCCCGCGGGGAGGGCCGGCCACACGGCCGGGCCGCCGCGGAGCGAAATACTAGAAGGCGGTTCTAGTTGATAGAACTGGCCGGCACCGGCCCGTGTCAACCCCGGCGGCACGGGGCCGCCCGGCGGTACTCCTTGACAGGCCCGGCCGAGATCGGGCCATAATTCTGGAACAAAATTCTACTAATCCCATATTACGGATACCACTGGGCCGGAGGGTCGCGATGACGCTGGACCACAGTCTCCTGGGGGTGCCGGGGGAGCCGGCGGAGCGCTCCTGGACATCGGCCGACGCCCTGCTGTACGCGGTGGGGGTCGGGGCCGGCCTGGGCGACCCGCTGCGCGAGCTGGAGTTCACCACCGAGAACTGCGCCGGGATCCGGCAGCAGGTGCTGCCCACCTTCGGCGTGCTGATCGCGCAGAGCCGTCCGGCCCGCAGCCTGGGCGACTTCGACCGGGCCATGCTCGTGCACGCCGAGCAGGCGTTCGAGCTGCATCGGCCGCTGCCGACTGAGGGCACGGTGCGAACGGTCTCGACCGTCACCGGCATCTATGACAAGGGCTCGGGCGCGCTGGTCGCGTCGGAGAGCGTGGCCGTCGACGCCGCTACGGGGCAGCCGCTGGTGACCTCCCGCAGCGGCACGTTCATCCGGGGCGAGGGAGGGTTCGGCGGGGACCGCGGCGCCAGCGAGCCATGGCACGTGCCCGATCGCGAGCCCGACTGCCAGGTCATCCAGCCGACGAGGCCCGAGCAGGCGCTGATCTACCGGCTGTCCGGCGACCGGAACCCGCTGCACGTCGACCCGGAGTTCGCGGCCCGGGGCGGTTTTGCCCGGCCGATCCTGCACGGCCTGTGCACCTACGGGGTGACCGGCCGGGCGCTGCTGCTGGCCCTGTGCGGCGGCGATCCGGCCCGGTTCCGGGGCATGTCCGGGCGGTTCAGCGCGCCCGTGCTGCCCGGCGACTCACTGGTCGTCTCCATCTGGCGCTCCGGGGACGGGGACGATGCCGTGTTCCGGACGGCCCGCGAGGACGGCACCGTGGTCATCGACCGCGGCCGGGTCCAGCTGCGTCAGCGGGCGGAGGGGGACTAGCGCCGGGGAACCGTTATAACGCCGTCTTTACAGCTCGGTATCGGTCGGGATCGAGTCGATCGGCGCGTATCCCCGGCCGCCGGGCAGGTGCCGCCGGACCGACCGCGCGGCCACCATGCTGACCAGTGACCCGATCGTGATGCCGATCACCAGGTCCAGTAGGCCCGTGGCCACCTTCGATGACAGCGGCGCGGTCGTCTGGAACGGGAGGATCGCCACGAGCACCGTGGCTAGGCCGACGATCCAGCCGAAGAAGGCCAGCGGCCGCGGCGTGCTCAGCAGGAGCAGGTGCACCAGGGCGGTGGCCAGCAGCGCGGCGGCCGCCGCGATCAGCACGATGGCGGTGGTATGCACGTCACCGTAGGCGCCGTCCTGTTTCGGAGACAGGATGGGAATGTTGAACAGCCACCGGCACACCAGCACGCCGACCAGGGCCACCAGGCCCGCGACAACCGCCGTGGCTATCCCGCCGGACCAGAGCCGGCGTGCGTCTACCCGGCTCGCGGTCCGGCCGCGTCCGGGGGGCGTCATCGGCGCCGTCATCTCGTACCTGCCATCTCAGCTCGGCGACTCGGCCCCTGCTGCCGGCGGGCTATCCCCGTCGGCCTCTTCCGAACCGGCTGAAGCTAACCGCACGGGCCGGCGTTCAAACCCCTTTGCGGCCGACATTTCAGGGACTGCCGCGCTGACCAGTTGCGATATGCCTCGTGGTGCCTACGCTATCCCGACCGCCGTGACGCGTACAGTGCCGGTGTGACCGACCTTCCGCAGCCACTGCCGCACGCGCTGCATCGTGCCTTCTACTCCGAGCTTGATCTCGGCCAGCGGGCCGCGCTGCTGAGCTGGCTGTCGTTCACGGGCACGTTCGTCGGCGTGCGCGGGATCACCTGGAGCATCCGGGCGGGCAGGGGGCCGTTCGGGAACCTCAGCCTGGGCGGCGAGCACCTGCACCATTACATGTGGGGCATCGGGATCCTGGCCGGGGTGGGCGCGATCGCGGTTCGCGGGGAGGACGTGCAGCGCCGGCACCCGGCGGTCGCCCTGAGCTACGGCAGCGGCCTGGCGCTGATCGTGGACGAGTTCGCCCTGCTGCTGGACCTCAAGGACGTCTACTGGGCCCAGCAGGGGCGGATATCGGTCGACATCGGGGTCGGCGGCATTGCCCTGTCGGGCAGCTACTTCGCCGGGCTGCCGGTGCTGCGGGCCGTTCGCCGCGACCGCCGCGAGCACCGTAACCGTCGCCGTCGCCAGCTGCAGACGGCCACGTAGCGGGCTTCGCGGTCAGGGGAGCTTCGCGGTTAGGGGAGCTTCGCGGTTAGGGGAGCTTCCAGTCGACCGGCTCGGCGCCGAGGCCCTCGAGCAGGCGGCTGGCGCGGCTGAAGGGCCGGGAGCCGAAGAAGCCGCGATCGGCGGAGTTCGGGCTCGGATGGGCCGACTCGATGACCGGCACCTCGCCGGGCAGCGGAGCCAGGCTGCGGGCGTCGCGCCCCCACAGGATCGCCACGAGCGGGCCGCCTCGAGCGGCGAGCGCGCGGATGGCCTGCTCGGTGACCTCTTCCCAGCCCTTGCCGCGGTGCGAGCCGATGTTGCCGGGCTGGACGGTGAGCACCCGGTTCAGCAGCATGACGCCGCGATCGGCCCACAAGCCGAGGTCGCCAGTCGACGGCCGGGGGCAGCCCAGGTCATCGGAGTACTCGCGAAAGATGTTGACCAGGCTCGCCGGCAGCCGGCGGACCTCCGGCGCGACCGAGAAGCTGAGCCCGACCGGGTGGCCGGGGGTGGGATAGGGATCCTGGCCGACAAGCAGCACCCGGACGTCGGCCATCGGCTGGCGGAACGCGCGCAGGACGTTCTCGCCCGCCGGAAGGTAACCGCGGCCGGCCGCGATCTCGGCCCGGAGGAACTCCCCCATGCTCGCTATGCGCGCAGCTACGGGCTGGAGCGCCGCCGCCCAGTCCGGCGCCATGATCTCCTGCAGCGGTCGGGCAGCCATGACAGCCAACTTTAGAGGAAGCCGGCCGGGTCTGGGGCGCCACGCTAGCGTGACTGTGCGTCACCCGACCGACCGCTCCGCCGGAGGTTCAGACACCCGTGGCCCTGCCCAGGACATCGCCCGATTCGGTGCTGTTCACGACCTACAACGTCCTCGACCTGTTCCTGACCGACTCGCCGGCCGGGGCCGAGCATTACCGGCAGGTGGTGGAGTCCATCCGGGAGCTCGGCACCGATGTGGTCGCCGTGCAGGAGATCCGCGGCAGCGACGCTCAGACGGTAGGCGCCCGGCTCCGCCAGCTGGCCGACGACGCGGGCATGCGCTGCCTGGTCACGGCCAGCGGCCTGCCCGCGGGAGGCGGCCCGCCCGCAGGAGGGGGCCCGCCCGCGGGGGAGCGCAAGCCGGCGCTGGCCATGGGCAGCCGGGGCTTCCATTGCGGGCTGATGTGGCGGGGCGAGATCGAGCCGGTGACCGGCTCCCTCCGGACGCTCGGCCGCGGGCATTTCTGGCATTCGCTGGCCGTAGTCACCCTGGACGTCGGCGGCCGCCGGGTCCGGCACGCCGCCTTTCACGCGACCCCATTCGGGCGGCTGCTGCGAGCCGATCAGAACGAGCGCCTGGTGGCCATGCTCAACGGGCCGCGCGGCAGCCTCCCCCTGCTGATCGGCGCCGACTGGAACACCGAGTCGGCGGACCGCGTCTGGGACGAGCAGGCCGAGTGCTGGGCTCTGTATGAGCCGCGTGATCCCTACGACGGGATTCGCTGGACCGACGACATGGTCTATCAGTGCGAATGGGACTACGACGAGCGCGGGCAGCGCCGTCACCGGGCCGACCGGCGCCCTGGTGATGTGTTGTGGGCGGGCGGGCTGCACGACAGCGCCGCCGTGCTGCGGGCGCCGTGGCAGCCGACGGTGGGCCATCATCCAGACGACCGGTACGGCGCCGCCGGCATCTCCCGGCGGATCGACGCGATCCGGGTCACCCGGCACGTGCTGGCGGCGCTGCGGGCCTATCACGTCACCGATACTGAGCTAACCCGGCAGGCCTCCGATCACCTGCCGGTCACAGTGGAGTACGTGCCGGCGGCCATCACCCAGACCGACCCGTCCGGCCGGTGGTGACCTGGGGTCGGTGGTGACCTGGGGGCCGGTGGTGATCTGGGGGCCGGTGGTGCCGGTGGTGACCTGGGGCCGGTCGGGACCGGTGATGACCTCGGGGTTCGATGGAGCACCAAGCTCGGCGGCCCTGGGCTAGGTGGGCGGCGTTCCCAGGCAGGCGGTCATCGAGTCGGGTAATTTGTGTCTTGCCGAAACCCGGTTGTTCTTGATCACTACCGTTTTCTGGCGCTCTGTGGCGAAAAACGGTAGTGATCAAGGAACCCTGGCGGACCGGAAATCACTGGCGCGCCCGGGCAGCCCCGACACGGGGCCGCGCCGTCGCCGCGAACGGCATGGCTGGGCACCTGCTGTCGTCGCAGCGGCAGCAGCGGGCCAGCGATGTCGTTGAGCGGCCGGGCGGGCTGGGCTGGCTAGCGTGTCCGGCGACCCCACCTCGACCGGCATACCCTCTATGGGTATCCTGCGGCAGGAGGGAACGCGACCGGCTAGCGAAGGGCGGACATGGCGGCCATCGGGCACGCGCTGCTGATCACGGGATCGATGGCCTGGGAGATCCTGTGGGCGCTCATCCTCGGCTTCGGGCTGTCGGCTGTCATCCAGGCGCTCGTGTCCAAGCAGACGGTGGTCCGCCTCCTGGGCGACGACCGGCCCCGCACGCTGGCCGTGGCCGCTGGCCTCGGCGCGGCGTCCTCGTCCTGTTCCTATGCGGCGGTCGCCCTGGCCCGCGCTCTGGTGCGCAAGGGCGCGAACTTCACCGCGGCGATGGCCTTCGAGATTGCCTCGACCAACCTGGTCATCGAGCTCGGCGTCATCCTGGCGCTGCTGATGGGCTGGCAGTTCACCGCCGCCGAGTTCATCGGCGGCCCGATCATGATTGTCGTCGTGGCGGTCGTGTTCCGCCTCTTCCTGCGCCAGCGGCTCCTGGACGACGCCCGGGCGCAGGCGGATCGCGGCCTGGCCGGATCCATGGAGGGACACGCGGCGATGGACATGTCCATCGCCACCCGGGGTTCGTTCACCCGGCGGCTGCTGTCCGGTGCGGGCCTGACTGCCGTCGCGCACGTGTTCGTGATGGAGTGGGCGGCGATCATCCGGGACCTGGTGATCGGGCTGCTGATCGCGGGAGCGGTCGCGGCCTGGGTGCCGGCCACCTTCTGGCGCGTCTTCTTCGTCACCGGTCATCCGGTCGCGGCCGCGCTGTGGGGGCCGGTCATCGGGCCGGTCGTGGCCATGCTCAGCTTCGTCTGCTCGATCGGCAACGTACCGCTGGCCGCGGTCCTGTGGAAGGACGGCCTCAGCTTCGGCGGCGTGACGGCGTTCATCTTCGCGGACCTGCTCATCCTCCCGATCCTCAATATCTACCGGAAGTACTACGGCGCCCGGATGGCCCTGTTCCTGCTGGGCTCGTTCTACGCGGCCATGGTCATCGCCGGCTACGCGGTGGAAGCGATTTTCGGCGGGCTCGGGCTGGTGCCCGCCCGGTCCGCGGCGAAGGTCCCGGACAGCGGCGTGTCCTGGAACTACACCACCTGGCTGAACATCGTCTTCCTGCTGCTCGCGGCCGTCCTGCTGATCCGCTTCGTGCGCACCGGGGGGATACCCATGCTGCGCACGATGGGCGGCTCGCCCGACGGCAGCTCTCACGACCACGGCACCCACCACCACGGCGTCCACGACCACGGCGTCCACGACCACGGCACCCACGACCGCGGGGCCCACGACCGCGGGGCCCACCACCACGCAGTCGCGGCCGCCGTCACGCGCGGCGATATGCTCCTGCAGTGGCAAAAGAGGTTGACCTCATCATCCAGGTCCCGCGCGGCAGCTCGATCGACGAGAACCTGCGCAAGGAACCGCCGGCCGGCCTAGCCGACCGCCGGATCCTCGTCGAGCACCTGCCCGCCGGCGCGGATGGCAAGCTCGAGCCGTCCCCCGCCGGCGACATCGTCCTGACTGTTCCGTCCCCGGAGGCGCTGCGGCGCGAGCCGGAGGAGGTGGAGCGGGCCATCCTGGCCGAGGGCAGCGAGGGCGGCCCGCTGGTCGTGCTCGTCGACGGCGCCGAGTACCTGCGCGACGACGAGCTGGAGGCGGTCGTGGTGGCCGCCGCGCAGACCGAGCGCATGGTGATCCTGCGGATCCTCGAGGGCGTCTGAGCCGAAATAGCCGCAGACGCGTCAGCGGCCCGGAATCACCCGACCGGGTGATTCCGGGCCGCTGAGCTCATACGGCTGCCTGACGCGAACCCCGCCCTCAGGCGGCGACCGCCGCGGGGGCGTTGGCCGGCTCCAGCGCCAGCTCCAGCACCTCGCGCACGTCGCTGACCGGGTGAACCTCGACTTCGGCCCGCACGTTCTCGGGCACGTCCTCCAGGTCCGGCTCATTCCGCTTGGGGATGAGCACCGTGGTGATCCCGGCCCGGTGGGCGGCCAGCAGCTTCTGCTTCAGCCCGCCGATCGGCAGCACCCGCCCGGTCAGGGAGACCTCACCGGTCATCGCGACGTCCGAGCGGACCAGCCTGCCCGATAGCAGCGAGGCCAGGGCCGTGGTCATCGTGACTCCGGCGCTCGGCCCGTCCTTGGGCACCGCGCCGGCGGGCACGTGCACGTGCACGCCGCGGTCCTTCAGGTCGGCGACGGGGAGCTCCAGCTCCGCGCCGTGCGACCGCAGGTAGGACAGCGCGATCTGCGCGGACTCCTTCATCACGTCGCCGAGCTGGCCGGTCAGCGTGACGCCGGTGCTCCCGGTCTCCGGGTCCGCCAGCGACGCCTCGATGAACAGCACGTCGCCGCCGGTCCCGGTCACCGCCAGGCCAGTGGCCACGCCGGGCACCGCGGTCCGCTCCGCCGACTCCGGCGTGTGCCGGGGATGGCCGAGGTAGTCGTGCAGGTCGGCCTGGTCCACGGTCACGGGCAGGCTCAGGGTGCCGGTGGCCAGCTTGGCCGCGATCTTCCGCAGCACCCGCCCGATGCTCCGCTCCAGCGACCGGACGCCCGCCTCGCGGGTGTACTCGGCCGCCAGCCGGTGCAGCGTCCCATCGGTGATCGTCACATCCGAGGCGTCCAGCCCGGCCCGCTCCAGCTGCCGGGGCAGCAGGTGATCCCGCGCGATGATGACCTTCTCATCCTCGGTGTAGCCATCGAGGCTGATCAGCTCCATGCGGTCCAGCAGCGGCTCGGGAATCGCCTCGATCATGTTGGCCGTGGCGATGAACAGGACGTCGGACAGGTCCAGCTCGACCTCGAGGTAGTGGTCGCGGAACGTGTGGTTCTGCGCCGGGTCCAGCACTTCCAGCAGGGCGGCCGTCGGGTCGCCCCGGTAGTCGTTGCCGAGCTTGTCCACCTCGTCGAGCAGGATGACCGGGTTCATCGAGCCGGCCTCGCGGATGGCCCGGACGATGCGGCCGGGCAGCGCGCCGACGTAGGTACGCCGGTGACCGCGGATCTCGGCCTCATCCCGGACGCCGCCCAGGCTGACTCGGGCGAACTTGCGGCCCATGGCCCGGGCCACCGACTCGCCGAGCGAGGTCTTGCCCACGCCAGGCGGGCCGGCCAGCGCGAGAACCGCGCCGCTGCGGCGGCCGCCGACCAGGGCCAGGCCCTTGTCCGCGCGGCGCTTGCGCACCGCCAGGTACTCGACGATCCGGTCCTTGACGTCGTCCAGGCCGGCGTGATCGGCGTCCAGCACCGCGCGCGCCGCGCCCACGTCGTAGGCGTCATCGGTCGTGGTGTTCCACGGCACCTCGAGCACGGTGTCCAGCCAGGTCCTGATCCAGCCCGCCTCGGGGGACTGGTCCGAGCCGCGCTCCAGCTTGGCAGCCTCCTTGAGGGCAGCCTCGCGCACCTTCTCGGGAAGGTCAGCGGCCTCGATCCGGGCCCGGTAGTCCTCCTCTTCCGAGGCGGGCTCGCCGTCCAGCCCGGCCAGCTCCTTGCGGATCGCTGCGAGCTGCTGGCGCAGCAGGAACTCTCGCTGCTGGCGCTCCATGCCCTCGCGGACGTCGTTCTGGATGGTCTCGGCCACGTCGAGCTCGGCGAGCTGGTCGCGCGCCCAGCCGGTCAGCAGCTCAAGCCGCTGCTCCGGGTCGATGCTCTCCAGCAGCTGATGGCGCTGCTCGAGGGAGAGATAGGTCGCGTATCCGGCGCTGTCGGCCAGCGCGGAGGGATCCGTTATCCGCTGGAGGGCGTCGACGACCTGCCAGGCCCCGCGCTTCTGCAGGATCGTGGCGGCCATGGTGCGGTACTCGCGGGCCAGTTCCTGGGCGCGCTCGGTGGCGGCAGGCTCGGAAATGACCGTGCCTTCCACCCACAGGGCCGCACCGGGCCCCACGGTCCCGGAGCCGATCCGCACGCGGGAGACGCCGCGGATGACCGCCGCGGGCTCGCCGCTGGGCAGCCTGCCGACCTGCTCGACGTAGCCGAGCGTGCCGACGGGGGAGTACTTGCCGTCCAGCCGCGGGACTAGGAGCAGCTGGGGCTTTGTTTCTGAGCTATCGGGCGCCGACGCGGCGTGCCGCGCCGCCTCGATGGCCGCGCGGACCTCCGTGCCGGAGGTGTCCAGCGGGACGACCATGGTGGGCAGCACGATGGTGTCGTCCAGCGGCAGCACCGGCAGCGAGAGTGTCTCGGGCATCGCGCTCACTTCCTGTGAGACTGTTACTTGATTACACAGGTACAAGAAAGTTGAGCCCTCATTTGTTCCAGCTGCCGTTCGCGCTCAGCTGATGGCAGAAGTACCAGTTTAAACGGTAAAATAGACCCTCAGTTCGATAACGCCAACCTCGCTGACTCCGCCGGGTGCCCGGCGAGCCGCCCGGCGGCGACTCCCCGGGGGCCAGCTCGGCGCGGCGGCTAGCCCATCGGGTAGCGGCGCATGCCGACGGCGTACTCGCAGCCGGCGGCCAGGCCGGTGAACCCGGCCATGTTGCGGAGGAACTCGTCGGGGTCGAAGTCCCCGCCCAGGCCCTCGAGGTAGGCGCGGTGCTCGCGCAGCGAGGCGACGCCCGCGTCCATGGTCGCGGTGACGTCGACAAAGTGGGTGGGATCGGCCGTTGCGCAGACGTAGGCGTCGCGGATGGTGCGGCAGGGGGGACCGGCGTCGGGGAAGACCCACTCGTTGGCCGCATCCCGGCACGCGTCCAGCACGGCCAGGCCCACGGCCCGGTGGTCGGCGTGATTGACCGGCCCTTCCTCGCCCCAGGTGAGGTCAAAGCTCATGGCGATGACCACCTCGGGCGCCAGCCGCCGGAAGGCGGCCGCCAGGTCGCGGCGCAGCGCCAGGCCGTACTCGATCACGCCGTCGGCATGGTCGAGGAATTCCACGTCGGTGACGCCGACGATGGCGGCACCGCGCAGTTCCTCCTGCACCCGCAGCGGTCCCACGGTGGCCGGGTCCATCCCCGTGATACCGGCCTCGCCCCGGCTGGCCAGGACGTAGGCGACCGTCTTGCCCTGGCCGGTCCAGCGAGCTACCGCGGCGGCGGCACCGTACTCCAGGTCATCGGGGTGAGCGACGACCGCGACGGCCCGTCCCCAGTCCTCGGGCATGGGCTGCACGATCACCTCCGGCCGGGCACGCGCCGGGCAGTGACCCCGGCGCTGAGCATGACTGCAGCGTAGCGGCGGCCCCGCCTGCCGCGATGCCTGCTTGCTGTGCTGGCCTGCTTGCCGCGCCGGCCTGCTCGCCGGGACCTGGCCGGCCGGCCAGGCGGGACCTGGCCGGCCGGTCCGGCGTAGGCTGCGGCCCGTGCCCCTCCCTGCTGGCCAGGCGCCGCTGGACACGCTGCCCCGGGTCGCCGCGACCAGGTACGTCACGCCGCTGCGCGAGGGCGGCTCGCTGCCGGCGCTGATGGAGACCGACGACCTGGGCACCTACGTGGTCAAGTTCCGGGGCGCCGGGCAGGGTCCCAAGGCGCTGGTCGCGGAGGTGATCAGCGGGCAGCTGGCGCGCGGCTGCGGGCTGGCGGTGCCGGACCTGGTGACCGTGGAGGTGGACCCGGCGCTGGCGCCCGGCGAGCCGGACCCGGAGATCCAGGACCTGCTGCGGGCCAGCGGCGGACTGAACCTGGGCGTCGATTTCCTGCCCGGATCGCTCGACTTCGACGCTGCGCGGGCCGGCGTGGACCGCTGGCTGGCCGGCCAGATCCTGTGGTTTGACGCGCTGGTCGGCAACGCCGACCGGTCCTGGCGCAACCCGAACATGCTGTTCTGGCACGGCGGCCTCTACCTTATCGATCACGGCGCCACGCTGACCTTCCAGCATCGGTGGGCGTCGGCGGCCGCGGCGATCGACCGGCCCTACGACGCCGCCGACCATGCCCTGATCGGCTGTGATCCCTGGATCGACGAGGCTGATCGCGAGCTGGCCGGCCGGGTCACGGCCGACCTGGTGCAGGCGGCGGTCGCGGCCGTCCCGGCGGAGTGGCTGGACACCGAGCCCGGCTTCGAGACGGCGCAGGCGCTGCGGGGTGCCTACGTCCGGCAGCTGCTGGCCCGGCTGGAGGCGCGGCCGCACTGGCTGCCCGGGCTCCGGGAGGCGGCGGCGCGGGGGGCCGGGTCATGACCGGGGAGCCGCAGGTCTTCGAGTACGCCGTGCTGCGAGTCGTGCCCCGGGTGGACCGCGGGGAGATCATGAACGCCGGCATTCTGCTGTACTGCCGGCCGCTGCGGTACCTGGGCGCGCGGGTAGCGCTCGACGCCGACCGGCTGCTCGCCCTGGATCCGGAGGCGGACCTGCCCGGAATCGCCCGGGCCCTCGCCGCCGCCGCCCAGGTGTGCGGCCCGGACGTGGCCGGCCCGGGCCTGGCCGGCACGGGCCTGGCCAGCACGGGGGCAGCGGGCCGGCAGGAGATCGGCCGCAGGTTCCGCTGGCTGACCGCGCCGCGGAGCACCGTGGTGCAGCCGGGCCCGGTGCACACCGGGCTGACCACCGACCCGGACACCGAGATCGACCGCTTGCTGCAGGCGCTGGTCCTGCGGCCTCGGTAAGCTGTGACACCTTAGGGGCCTCAGGCCGCCAGCGGCCCACCTGGCCGACGGCGACTCCTCGGCGGATGAGCTCGGGGCTGGACACATCGGGTAGGCACCGGGCGAGCGGAAGCGGGCTGAGTTGTGCGGACGACCGGAGATCGGGCGACGCTGAAGGTGGCCCTGCTGGGCTGCGGGTCAGTAGGATCGGCCGTCTACCGCCTGCTGGCCGAGCAGTCGGCCGACCTGGCCGCCCGGGCGGGAGCGGGGCTCGAGGTGGTCGGCGTCGCGGTACGCGATGTCGGCCGGGTCCGCTCGGTCCCGGTGGACCCGGACCTGCTGACCGTCGACGCCGCGGCCCTGGTCACCCGGCCCGATGTCGACATCGTGATCGAGCTGATCGGCGGCATCGAGCCCGCCCGGTCACTGCTGCTGGCCGCGCTCAACTCCGGCAAGTCGGTGGTCACGGCCAACAAGGCCCTGCTGGCGACCGACCGGGCGATCCTGCACGAGGCGGCCCGGCTGGGCGGTGCCGACATCTACTACGAGGCCGCGGTCGCCGGCGCGATCCCGCTGCTGCGGCCGTTGCGCGAGTCGCTGGCCGGCGACGAGGTCCGCCGGGTGCTCGGCATCGTCAACGGGACCACCAACTACATCCTCGACCAGATGGACACCTCGGGCGCGGATTTCGGCACCGCGCTGGCCGAGGCCCAGGCCCTCGGCTACGCCGAGGAAGATCCCACGGCGGACATCGCCGGCTACGACGCGGCGGCCAAGGCCGCGATCCTGGCCAGCATCGCGTTCCACACCCAGGTCACCGTCAGCGACGTGTACCGCGAGGGCATCACCGAGGTCACCGCGGCGGACATCGCCAACGCGAAGGCGCTGGGCTGCGTGGTCAAGCTGCTGGCCATCTGCGAACGGTCCAGCGGGGGCGTGTCCGCGCGCGTCCATCCGGCCATGATCCCGCGGGTGCACCCGCTGGCCGCCGTGCGAGAGGCCTATAACGCGGTGTTCGTCGAGGCCGAGTCGGCCGGACGGCTGATGTTCTACGGCGCCGGCGCGGGCGGCCAGCCGACCGCCAGCGCCGTGCTCGGAGACCTGGTCGCCGTCGTCCGCAACCGGCTCGCCGGCCTGCGCGGCCCAGACGCGTCGACCTACGCGGGGCTGCCGCTGGTCCCGATCGGCGACGCGCTCACCCGGTATTACATGCAGCTCGACGTGGCGGACCGGCCCGGCGTGCTGGCCCCGATCGCCGATACGTTCGCCCAGCAGGGCGTGTCGATCAAGGCGATGCGCCAGGAGGGCCGCGGCGACGACGCCAACCTCATGATCGTCACCCATACGGCCCGCGAAGACGCCCTGGCCAAGACGGTGGCCGACCTGAGCACCATGACGGCCGTGCGCGCGGTGGCGAGCGTCATGCGCGTCGAAGGCGAGGATGGCGAATGAGCCCAGCGACCACGGCGCCGGACCCGGCTACCCGGCCCTGGCGCGGCGTTATCACCGAGTACCGGGCCCGGCTGCCGGTGACCGATAGCACGCCGGTGATCTCCCTGCAGGAGGGCGGCACGCCACTGCTGCGCGCCCCCGAGCTGTCCGCCCAGACCGGCTGCGAGGTCTACCTCAAGATCGAGGGCGCCAACCCGACCGGGTCGTTCAAGGACCGCGGGATGACCGTCGCGGTCAGCCTGGCCGCCGGGCGCGGGGCCAAGACGGTCATCTGCGGCTCGACCGGCAACACCAGCGCCAGCGCCGCCGCCTACGCGGCCCGCGCCGGGCTCGGCTGCGCGGTTCTCGTCCCGCGCGGCAACATCGCGCTGGGCAAGCTGGCCCAGGCGCTGGCCCACGGGGCCAAGCTGCTGCAGATCGACGGCAACTTCGACGACTGCCTGGAGCTGGTGCGCAAGCTGGCCGCCGATTATCCGGTCGCGCTGGTCAACTCGGTGAACACCGAGCGCCTGCAGGGCCAGAAGACGGCCGCCTTCGAGATCGTGGACGAGCTGGGCGACGCCCCGGACGTGCACTGCCTGCCAGTCGGCAACGCCGGCAACATCGCCGCGTACTGGCTGGGGTACCAGGAGTACCTGGCCAGCGCGCAGTCAACCAGGGCGCCGCGGATGCTCGGCTTCCAGGCCAGCGGGGCCGCGCCCATCGTCCTCGGGCGCCCGGTCCCGAGTCCGTCCACGGTCGCGACCGCCATCCGGATCGGCAATCCGGCCTCCTGGCGGCTGGCCGAGGCCGCCCGGGATGAGTCCGGCGGCCTGATCGACTCCGTGACCGACGAGCAGATCCTGGCCGCCTACCGGCTGCTGGCCCGCGACGAGGGGGTGTTCGGCGAGCCCGCCTCGGCGGCCGGTGTGGCCGGCCTGCTGCAGGCGCGGGCAAACGAGCAGGTCGCCGCCGGTTCCGTGGTTGTCTGCACGATCACCGGCAACGGCCTCAAGGACCCCGACACCGCGGTCTCCGGGTTCCCGCCGCCGATCGTCGTTCCGGTGGACGCGGCCGCCGCGGCCCGCGCCCTCGGCCTGGCGTGACCATAGTGGCTGGCGTGAGCTGGCCGGGCGTGAGCTGGCCGGGCGTGAGCTGGCCGGGCGTGAGCTGGCCGGGGGGTCCGGCGTGAGCTGGCCGGGCGGCCCGGTGACGGTCCGGGTCCCGGCGACCAGCGCCAACCTGGGCCCGGGCTTCGACTCGTTCGGCCTGGCCCTCAGCCTGTTCGACGTGGTGACGGCGCGCGTGACGCCAGACGGAGTCACCATCGAGGTGACCGGGACGGGAACGGCCGCCGCGAGCGCGGGCGGGCAGCACCTGGTCATCCGGGCCATGCGGACCGCCTTCGCCGCGACCGGCGCCCAGCCGCCGGGAATCGCGCTGTCCAGCGTGAACGCGATTCCGCAGGGCTTCGGCCTGGGCTCGTCGGCCGGCGCCATCGTCGCCGGGATCCTGGCCGCCCGGGCCCTGGCGGGAGATGCCGGGGCGGCCGCGCTGCCCGATGACGCCGTGCTCCGGATGGCCACCCGCCTGGAGGGCCATCCGGACAACGTGGCCGCGTGCCTGGCCGGCGGCCTGACGATTGCCTGGGACCCCGGAGCGGGCACGGGAGCCCGGGTCGCCCGACTGGCCCCCCTGCCCCAGATCGCTCCGGTGCTGTGCGTGCCTGACCAGCCGCTGGCCACCGTTACCGCGCGAAAGGTGCTGCCGGCGGAGATCCCGCTCGCGGCCGCCGCCGCCAACTCAGCCCGGACCGCGCTGCTGGTCGCCGCGCTGACCAGCCAGCCTGACCTGCTCATGGCCGGCACCGAGGACTTCCTGCACCAGCGCTACCGCGCGGCCGCGATGCCGGCCACCGCGAGCCTGATCGCGCGCCTGCGGGCTGCGGGCATACCCGCGGTCGTCTCCGGAGCCGGCCCGTCGGTGCTGGCGTTCGCCCTCGACGGCACGGGGGCGGGGGACGCCGGGGTGGCGGCCGTCGCGGCGGCCGACGGTGCCGCCTGGCAGGTCCTGCCGCTGCGTGTCGACACCTGCGGCGCCACTGTCCAGGCGCGATAGCGCGGTCGGCTGCGCCCGTCAAGAGCACAAAGCCCCGTACGTCATTTAACGGACATGAAGAATGCACGTTTGGAAATGCAATTGGCCCCGGCCGGGGAAGCGGCCCTGTTAGCAGGCCTGCCAGGATCGGCGCTGGCTCCCTGTGTGGTTACTACTGCGTAACGCAACTTCAATGAGGACCGAACCCAGCTGGAATAGGCCACCGTCGAGACCGGCGACCAGATTCAGGCAATATTTTTAGTCTTATCTTGGCCTATATGGATTGAATGTTAGGCTCCACGCGACCGTTTGGCTGTCGGCTGCGCAGCCCGTTGCCGGGGGCAGCGGTGCGGTCCTGCCCGCCGGATGATTCAGGCTTTGTCATCCGCCCCGCCTCTTCGGGAGATCCGCCATGCCCTTCAGGAAAGGCGCTATGGCCGCCCGCCCAGCGCGTACCCGGCCGGTGCGGCTGACGCTGTTCGGCCTGCTCGTCGTCCCCGTCGTCTCGCTGGTGGCGCTGTGGGGCGTCGCCGCGGGCAGCACGCTCGGCAGCGCCGTCACCGAGCATCAGTACAACACGGTGACCCGGATCATCGGCGCCCCCACCCAGGCTCTGTCGGCCCAGCTGTCCCAGGAGCAGGCCCAGACCTTCGTCTGGCTGAACACCGGCCGCAGGTCCCCGGTTGCGCCGCTGGATGCCGCGCGGCGGAGCACCGACGCCGTCGTCGCGGCGGACCGCAACGCGCTGGAGTCAATTCGCGGCTATGTAGCCGGCGCCCCGGCCGCGCGTCCCCTGGCCGCGCTCCTGGCCAGGCTGGGACAGCTCGGCAGCCTCCGGAACACGGTCGACTCCGGGTTCATCGCCCCGGTGGCGGCGTTTCAGGCCTACAGCCGCATCATCGATACCGAATTCAACTTCTTCGAGCGCGCCGTCCGGGTCCAGGACGCCTCCTTGTTTCAGCAGTCCATCGGGACGCTCGATGCCTCTCGGGCGCTGGTGATGGTCGGGCGAGAGGCAGCCCTGGTCGGCGGGGCACTGGCCGCCCGCGGCCAGATGAGCACCGCTGACCGTGAACTGTTCGCGAACACGGTGACCAGCCAGCGCCTCCTGATGGACGACGCGCAGGTGCTGCTCGACCCCGGCATCCGGGCCCAGTACGCGCGGGCGTACAGCTCACCGACCTATCACCGGTTCGCGGCGATGGAGAACCAGATCGCCGCCAGCGTCGGCCGCCTCGGGCCGATCCCGGTGAATCCCCTGGCCTGGGTCCTGGTGTCCGGGACGTTCCTGGCCGACACGCAGAAGGTGGAGAGCCACAACACCGTGTTCCTGGCTGATCTGGCGAATCGGCTCAGCAGCCGGCTCGTGACCGACGCCATCCTCGCCGGTGGCCTGGGCCTGATCGCGATCGTGGTGTCGATCTTGCTGATGCTGCGGTTCGGCCGCCGGCTGTCCGGTGAGCTCACCGGCCTGCACAAGAGCGCCCAGAGCATGGCCGACGACCGGCTGCCCAGCGTCGTCGAAAGGCTGCGCCGCGGCGACGAGGTGGACGTCGTCGCCGAGTCGCCGGCGCCTGCCCCAGGCAAGATCACCGAGATCGACAAGGTGGCGGAATCCTTCGCCACGGTGCAGCGAACGGCGGTCGAGGCCGCTGTCGGCCAGGCCAACCTGCGCAAGGGCGTCAACCAGGTCTTCCTGAACCTCTCCCTGCGCAACCAGTCGCTGCTGCACCGTCAGCTGGCCATGCTCGACACGATGGAGCGGGCCGCCAGCGATCCCGCGGCGCTGGCTGACCTTTTCCGCCTGGACCACCTGACCACCCGGATGCGCCGGCACGCGGAGGGCCTGATCATCTTGTCCGGGGCCACGCCGGGACGCGGCTGGCGCGAGCCGGTGCCCGCCGTCGACGTGCTGCGCGCCGCCATCGCGGAGGTCGAGGACTACGTCCGAGTCGAGGTCATCAGCGACTCGCGTGACGCCGTCGTCGGTGCCGCGGTGAACGACGTGATTCACCTGATCGCTGAGCTGGTCGAGAACGCCACCGCGTTCTCCCCGCCGACTACCCCGGTCGAGATCAAGGCCCAGGGCGTCAGCAACGGCTTCGCCGTCGAGGTCGAGGACCGCGGGCTGGGCCTGTCAGCCGATGACATGACCGCGATCAACGAGCGGCTGGCTAGCCCGCCGGAATTCGACCTGGCCAACAGCGACCAGCTCGGGCTGTTCGTGGTCGGGCAGCTAGCCGCCCGGCACGGGATCAAGGTCGCGCTGCGCGACTCTCCCTACGGCGGAACCAGGGCCATCGTCCTGCTGCCGCGCAGCATCATCGTGCGGGAAGACGACAAGGGTGAGCTGGCCGGGCCAGACGGATGGGCCGGACTGTTCGGACCAGCCGGACTGTTCGGCAGCGGCCAGCCCGCTGCCGTCGACGCGCCGACGGGGCCGCTCGCGCTTCCCGAGCCGGACACAGCGGCCGGCAGCAGGCAGCGGTCGGCGGTCTTCAGCCTCACCGGCCGGCACCGGCTTGCGGCGCCCCCGGACGACGACGCCATCCCCGGCCTCGCGCCCGCGGTGGCCCCGTCACCGGCGGAGGGCCGCATCATCGGCAGCCTGTGGCAGGGCGCGCCCGCGGAGGCCTTGCCGCCTGCGCCGGAGGCGTTGCCGCCTGCGCCGGAGGCGTTGCCGCCCGCTCCCGAGCGCCAGGACCTCCGGCGCGCGACGTCGTGGGAGCAGGGGCCCTGGGAGGAGCGGGTGCCCTGGGAGCAGTCGCCGTGGAGCCCTGCTGTCTCGCCGCCGAGCCCGTGGTCGGAGAGCCCGTGGCCGGAGAGCGGGCAGCCGGAGAGCCCGCAGCCCGGCCAGGCGGCGGCCGGGACGCACCTGGGCCTGCCCATCCGCGTTCGCCAGGCAAACCTGGCCCCGCAGCTGCGGACTGGCCCGGAGCCCGGTGCGCTGGCCCCGCCAGCGGCCCCGGGCGGCCGGTCTCCCGAGCAGGCGCGCAACCTGATGGCGGCCCTGCAGAGGGGCTGGGAGCACGGGCGGACCGACGACCTGGATAACCCGGTCGCCAGCCCTGGGGACTGGCCGGGTGAGCCCGCGGCCGGTGCTGGCGCTGCTGCGGGTTTCCCGGACACGGAGTCCCCGAGCAGCGAGTTCGTCGGCGCGGAGTCCCCGGGCACGGAGTCCCCGGGCACGGAGTCCCCGGGCACGGAGACCTCCCGCACGGAGATCTCCAGCACGGAGATCTCCAGCACGGGGCCGGATTCTAGCGACGAGGAGGCCCGCTAATGCCAGATGCGCACACCGTGGGAGAGCTGAGCTGGCTACTGGACAATCTCGTCGCGAGCGTCGAGCCGGTCCGCCAGGCGGTGGTGCTGTCCCGTGATGGCCTGGTCGTGGCGGCGTCGAAGGACCTGAGCCGGGAGGACGGAGAGCATCTCTCGGCTCTGGCCGCCGGGGTCCAGAGCCTGGCCCGCGGGGCTGGCCGGCATTTCGGCGGCGGGGCGGTCCGGCAGACGATCATCGAGATGGACTCCGCGTTCTTGTTCATCACGGCTGCCGGAGAAGGAGCCTCCCTGGCGGTGCTCAGTTCCGGGCAGGCCGACGTTGCTGTCGTCGCCTATGAGATGGCCATGCTCATCAGGCGAATGGGCAAGTTCCTGGCTGCTCCCCCCAGATTTGCCGACCGCGAACCAGCCGCGGGGTGACCGGCCATGATTGCTCCCCGGGATAGCTGGCTCGACCGGGCCGCGGGACCGATTGTCCGGCCCTATGCCGTGACCAGGGGGCGGACGCTGCCCAGTGACGGGATATCCGTCGACCTGATCGACGTCGTCGTCGCGGTCGAGCTGCGGCCGCCTGAAGGCTTCCGGCTCAGCCCGGAGCACCGGCAGATCCTGAACGTGGCCCGTCACCCCGTGACCGTCGTGGACCTCGCGTCAGACGTCGAGCTGCCGGTGGGGGTGGTCCGCGTGCTGCTGGGCGACCTGACCGATCACGGGATGCTCAAGGTCCTCCCCGCGCGCCGCGGGCCGGAAACAGACGTGCGACTGCTGAGGGACGTACTTGATGGACTCCAGGCACTCTGACCGGGATACCGACCGTGGCGGCCTGCCGGTCACCACCAAGATCCTCATTGCCGGGGGATTCGGCGTCGGCAAGACGACGCTCGTCGCGACGATCAGTGAGATCCGGCCGCTGCGGACCGAGGAAGATCTCAGCGACCGCAGCATCGGTGTCGACGACACGACCGGCGTGGAGCGCAAGACGACGACTACGGTCGCCATGGACTTCGGCCGCATCAGCTTCCGGAGCGACCTGGTCCTGTACCTGTTCGGCACGCCAGGCCAGGAACGCTTCTGGTTCATGTGGGACGAGCTGGCCTACGGCGCGCTCGGTGCCGTGATCCTGGCTGATACGCGGCGCCTGGCCGACTGCTTTGCCGCCATCGACTACTTCGAGCGGCGTCAGACCCTGTTCATGGTCGCGGTCAACTGCTTCGACGGAGCCCCGCAGTACCATCCTGACGACATCCGGATCGCCCTGGCGCTCGATCCCGACGTGCCCATTGTCCTGTGCGACGCGCGGCAGCGGGACTCCGTGAAGCGGGTGCTGATGACGCTGGTCAAGCGCGTGCTCGACCAGGCCACCAGAGGCGAGGAGCGCCAGGACAGCACCGTGTCAGCGCGCTGACGTGAGTCGCTAGCCAGCGCCCGGCCGCCGGCCCGGTGGCCGGGGCAGGCAGCAGTCGGCGCACAGGCGGCCGCCGGGCAGCCGGTAGAACAGGCAGCAGGACCGGCGCCGGAACCCGAGCCCGGCGCCGCTGACGTCGAGCTCGCCCGTGTCCCTCAGCTCGCCCGTGCCCCTCAGCAGGCCCGTGTCGAGCAGCGCGCTCGCCACCTCCGCCGCTTGCTCGCGCAGGTCGGGACGGGCTGCGGTCAGGACGCCGAGCGCGCCCGCCATGGCCGAGGCGGCGTTGCCCCACAGCAGGCCGTCCGCGAGCCGTCCGCTCAGCCCGCGAGCCAGCGGCTCCAGGTGCGCCACCACGACTGTCCGGTAGCTCAGCTCGGCTAGCTGCCGCGGATCGGCGGCTAGCCAGCCACTCGGCTTCGCGAGAGCCAGTCTGGCCGGCTCGCGGCTGCCATTTTCGCGGATCTGCAGGCCGGCCAGGTCGGGCACCACCGAGTCAAGCAGCCCGCAGCCGAGCACCGGGGACCAGAGCCTGGCCGCGAAGTCGAGCTGCCCGATCGAGGCCGCCACCCGCGGCTCGGCCTCGGCCAGCTGGCCACCACCCCCGGCGGGAAAAGGATCCGATCCCGGCTGGTAGCGGCTGGCGGCCGGGCGCCAGCCCAGCCCGGTAGGGTCCGCCCCGAGCGCAAAGAACGGGCCGATCGCCGCCGCGGCGGCCAGAGCCTGGCGGACGCGCAGCGCGTCTGCCGGGCTGGCCGGCGCGGCCGGCTCGGGGCCGTCCGGGCGCAGCATCGCCTCATTGTGGCGGACAGGTGATTACCGACGCCGGGACGGGGTAACCGGTGGCCTATGTCTTCGGTCACCGGCATGCGCCTGGGCCGCCGGTACGACCTCGAGGAGCGGATCGGCGCCGGCGGCTTCAGCGAGGTCTGGCGGGCGGCTGACGACGTCCTGGGCCGGCCGGTCGCGGTCAAGCTGCTGCACCCCGGATACCTCCAGCATGCGGAGACCCTCAGCCGGTTCCGTGCTGAAGCCCGGCATGCCGGACGCCTGTCGCACCAGAACATCGCCCGCGTCTACGACTATGGCGAGGCCGATCCGCCCTGCTCGCCCTATCTCGTGATGGAACTCGTGGATGGCCCGTCGCTCGCCGAGGTGCTGGCTGACGGGCCCCTGGACGTCACGCGGAGCCTCGATGTCCTGGCCCAGACGGCGGCGGGCCTGCAGGCCGCGCACCAGGCGGGCCTGATCCACCGGGACATCAAGCCCGCCAACCTCCTGCTCAGCCCGGGCGGCATGGTGAAGATCACCGACTTCGGAATCTCGCACGCGGCCGGCTCCGCGCCGATGACCAGCACCGGAATGCTCCTCGGGACAGCGGGCTATCTCGCGCCCGAGCGGGCGGACGGCGCGCGGGCGACGGCCGCCAGCGATCTGTACTCGCTGGGTGTCGTGGTCTACGAGTGCCTTAGTGGCGCGCCGCCCTTTGCCGGGATGGCGGTTCAGGTAGCGCTGGCGCACCGGGACCGTCCCCTGCCGCCGCTCCCCGCGTCCGTGCCCGCCGAGGTAGCCAGGCTCGTCGCTGAGCTCACCGAGAAAGACCCGGCCGCGCGCCCCGGCAGCGCCGGCGAGGTGGCGCGGCGGGCCGGCGAGCTGGCCGCCCGGGGCGCGGATCGCGTGCGCGTCCAGCCGACGCAGGCCGACCTGCGGTCCGGTCCGGGGCCGGCGCCGGCCGACCTGACGGCCGATCCCGGTCCGGCGCAGGCCGAGCTGTCGGCCGATCCCAGTCCAGCGCGGGCAGACGCGCTGGCCGATCCTGGTCCGGCGGAGTCGACGCTGGGGCTGATGGCGGTGCCCGCGCCGCCGCGTCGCTGGCCGGAAAGGCGCCGCGTTCACGCTGCGGTGCTCGCCGTGGCAGCCATCGTGATCGTGGTCGCCGGGCTGCTCATGGCCAGCGTGATCGGTCCCGCGGCCCCCCGGCGCCCGGTGGCCATTCCGTCGTCCTCCAGCCCGCCGTCGTCTAGTAGCGGCCCGAGATCCATGACGGTCGTTACGACCGAGGTCAGCAGCGGTTCGCTGGTCGGGCACCCGGTGAGCGTCGCCATCCGCCGACTCCGCCAGCAGCACCTGAAGGTCCGCGTGCTCTGGCGGCACACCGGGCAGCAGCCACCGGGAATGGTCGTCGCCGTCGAGCCTGCCGGGCGCCGGCCCGTCGGCAGTCTCGTGAGCGTGACCGGGGCCCTTCGGCCCGAAAGCACCGGTGCACTGACTCGCGGACCGGCCAAGCCGCCCGGCAAAGGCAAGGGCAAGGGCAAGGGCAAGGGCCACGGCAACGGCAACGGCAAGGGAGATGGCAACGGCAACGGCAACTGACACGACAGCGGGCAACGGGCATGGCAAGGCAACTCCTGGCGGGTGCCCGCCGCGGGTGGCGAACCGCCGGACGCCCGCCGAGGCTGACCCCGGTCGGCCTATCGTCGCCGGTAGCCGGCCGCGGCCTCGATGACGGCGCCGGTGGCCAGGAGCAGTTCCTCGCTGCCTGCGGGGCCGATGAGCTGCAGGCTTGCCGGCAGCCGGTGCCGGGCGGGCACCGGCAGGGACAGCGCGGGCAGCCCGGCCAGGTTGATCGGTGCCGTGCAGCGGGTGTGGCCGCCCTGGTCCCCGCCTGCTACCGCGGCCGGGAAGATCGCCACCGAGGGCATGACCAGCAGCTCAACGGCGCGGAAGAGCCGGTCAAACGTGGCCCGCCAGGCGGCCTGGAACTGCCGGGCGTAGTCGGCCTGCCCGGCGGTGACCAGGGCGGCCGCTGCCAGTCGCTCGCGCACCTGCGTGCCGAGCCGGGCTCGGCGCGCCGGATCGGCCATCAGCCAGCCGTCGCAGCCGGTGACCTCGGCATCCATGATCGCGTAGGTGGCGCTCAGCGCATCCTGCCAGCCGTCCAGGTCCAGCTCGGTCACGCTGATCTCGCTGCGCGCCAGCGCCTCGTCGACGGCCGCGTCGATGACGGGATCAGCCCGTACCCCGGACGGCCGGAGCCGGCCAATGCTGACGGCAGGAGCGGCGGCGGCCGCGAAGCCGGGCTCCAGCAGCTCCATGCCTGTCACCAGGCCGGCCACGTCCGTGGCCATCGGGCCGACCGTGTCCAGGCTCGGCGCCAGCGGCCAGACTCCCGCCAGGCTGACGCGCCCGTGCGTGGTCTTCAGCCCCGCGATGCCGCAGTAGGCCGCCGGGACCCGGATCGACCCCCCGGTGTCCGAGCCGTAGGCCACGTCGGCCTCGCCGTCGGCCACCGCCACCGCCGACCCGCTGGACGAGCCGCCGGGCAGCAGCGCGGCGTCCAGCGGGTTACGCGGCGTGCCGAAGTGCTCGTTCAGGCCGGAGGCGCCGTAGGCCAGCTCGTTGAGGTTCACCTTGCCGACGATGACTGCGCCGGCCGCCCGCGCTCCCGCCAGGCAGGCCGCGTCGGCAGCCGCGGGACCGGCCTGATCGGCTACGGCCGCGCTGCCGGCGGTGGTCGGTACCCCCTGCACGTCAATGAGGTCCTTGACTGCCAGCCGCGGCCCGTTGCCGTTGCCGCTGCCGTCCAGCCGGGTGATATAGGTCGCCATGCTGTCAACGTAGCGGGAGCGGTCGGCGCTGGGGCGGCCGTCCGCTTCGGGCGGTTCAGCCTTCGCGGCGGGCGACCAGCCGCGGATCGTCTCGCCACGCGAGCATGGTCGCCATGTAGGCCAGGGTCTGGCGCTCGAGCTCCGGCCCGCTCGCGGCGGCGAGGTGGCCGGCGAGGCCGGGGTGCTGGGGCGCTGGGGGTGCTGGCCAGGTCAACCAGGCTGCGGAGTCCCGCGACGAGCGCAGCAGCCTCATCTGGCCGCAGCCGGGAGAACGCGCCGGCGAGCAAGTCCAGGCTCAGGACCTCGCGGTCCCGCCGCAGGGTGTCGTGACCCGCCGGGGTCAGACGGGCGTCCGGCGCCGGTCGGCCGGGTCCCGCTCCCGTTCCAGCAGGCCCCGGCGCTCCAGATGGCTGACCATCTCGCTGATGACCGACTGCGCCCGGCGCAGGCGCGCGGCGGCTTCGCCTACGGTCAGCGGCCCGGCGAGAGCCAGGTGCTCCAGCAACGCCCGCGACGCGCCCGCCAGCTCGCTGCGAGGCCCGTCGCGCCGATGAAACGTCAGGTAGACGGCGCGGAAGAGCTCGGCGAACCGCGCGGCCTGGAGGCTATCCGTACCCACACGACCAGGCTGCCGGCTGCCATGCCCATCGTCAATCCCGATGGATCTCGGCCAATCCCCATGTGGGCGCCCGGCGGGAGCCTGGGGGTGGTCCGGGCGAGAGCACCGGAACCTCGTTGCTAGGTTCCGGTCATGGACCTAGCGGGGTGGCGGCGAGCGCCGGGGTGGCGAGCGCCGGGGCGGCGAGGGGCCGGGTGGCGGATCGCTGCCGTGGCCGCGGCCGCCGGGGTGCTGATCGCCGCCGTCGCGGTCACGGTGTCGGTGATCAGCGCGCCGGCTCCGATCAGCACCCGGAACCTGATGATCAGCGTGCTCGACGGCCCGCAGGGCAACCAGCGTGTCCGGCTGGACGCGACGTTCTTCACCCCGGCGGGAACCGGCCGGGTGCCGGCCATCCTGCTGGCGCACGGCTTCGGCGGCACCAAGAACTCGGTCCGCGCGCAAGCTGAGCAGCTCACCAGGGCCGGATTCGCCGTGCTGACCTGGTCCGCACGGGGGTTCGGCCGGTCGACGGGCCAGATCGCGCTCGACTCGCCCGACTATGAGGTCAAGGATGTCGAGCAGCTCGTGAGCTGGCTGGCCCGCCAGCCGCGGGTGCGCCTCGATCACCCCGGCGACCCGAGGGTCGGCATTGCCGGGGCCTCCTACGGTGGGGCGATCGCGCTGCTAGCCGCCGCTTACGACCACCGGATCGACGCCATCGTGCCGCAGATCACCTGGAACAACCTGGCCACGGCGCTGTTCCCGAACGCGGGCGGCGGCGGACCGTCCGGCGGAGTCTTCAAGAAGCAGTGGGCCGGCCTGCTGTTCGCTCAGGGATCCGCCGGCCTCGGCGGCTCGCCGGCCGCCGGGGCGCCCGCGGCCGCGAGCGCCGGCGGCAGCAGCAGCGGGACCGCCGCCAGCACCCGCGCCGCCGGGGCCGCCGCCCGCTCCGCCAGGGTCGCGGCCAGCTCCCCCGGGGCGTGCGGCCGCTTCCTGCCGCAGGTCTGCGCTGCCTATCAGCGCGCGGCGACGCTCGGCCGGGCAACGCCCGAGGCGGTGGCGACCCTGCTGCGCTCCAGCCCGGTCAGCGTCCAGAACCGGATCGACGTGCCGACCCTGCTCATCCAGGGCGAGCACGACTCGCTCTTCGGACTGGACCAGGCCGATGCCAGCTACCAGGCGATCCGCCGCAACGGCGCGCCGGCTGACATGGTCTGGTTCGCCGGCGGCCACGACGGCGGCAATCAGGAGACCGCGCGTATCGACGCGCTCACCGGCGGCTGGTTCGACCGGTGGCTCAAGCCGGGCCGGCCGCCCTGGCTGCCGGGTGGTCCCGACGCCCAGGCCGCTGCCGGTCAGCCGGGCTTCGCGGTCAGCCGGGACCTCGGCTTCGAGGCGAGCACCCAGCAGACGCAGCTCGGAGTGGCCACGGCAGCGCGTTATCCCGGCCTGGGCGGCACCGGGCACACCGTCGTCCGGCTCGCCGGGCCGCCGCAGCCGGTAGCCAACCCGCCCGGCGGCGCACCGCCCTCGTTCTCGTCCTTTCCCGGGCTAGGGAGCGCCGGCGGCCTCACCTTCGACATGCCGGGCCAGAGCGCCGCCTTCACCTCGGCCCCGCTGGCCCGTCCGCTGCAGGTCACCGGCGCGCCGGTGATCCGGATCGCAGTCAGCGGGCCGCCGCAGGCAACCCTGTTCGCCAAGCTCTACGACGTCGATCAGGCTGGTAACGCCACGCTGCCATTCCAGCTGGCGGCGCCGCTGCGCGTCCCGGGGCCAGCTCCTGGCCCGGCCGCCCACGGCCGCCCGGCGGCGGCCCGGGACGTGACGCTCGCGCTGCCGGCCATGGACTACCAGTTCGCCGCCGGCCACCGGCTCCGCCTGGTCCTGACCACCACCGATTTCGGCTACGCCACCTCGCCTGAGCCGGCCACTTACCAGGTCGGCCTGGCCGGGCCGGGCGTAAGCCTGCCGACCGATTCCGCGCTGGCGGTGACCGGGGCCGGGCTGCCGTGGTGGACCTGGGGCGCGCCGCTGCTGGCCGCGCTGGCGGCAGCGGTGCTCCTGATGACCGGCCGCCGCCGCCGCCGACCCGCTGAGCCGCCGCCCGGGCTGGCCGGCGTCCCGCTGGATATCTCGGGCCTGACCAAGCGATTCAAGGATGGCCAGCTCGCCGTCGACGGGCTGTCGCTGCGGGTGGAGCGGCAGCAGATACTCGGCCTGCTCGGCCCGAACGGGGCCGGCAAGACCACCACGCTGCGGGCCCTGATGGGGCTGATCCACCCGGACGCCGGCACGATCACGATCTTCGGCCAGCAGGTGCATGCCGGGTCGGCTGCCCTGTCCCGGCTTGGCGCGTTCGTGGAAGGCCCCGGCTTCCTGCCGCACCTCTCCGGGCGGGCCAACCTGGAAATGTACTGGCGAGCCACCGGCCGTCCGGCCGAGGTCGCGCACCTTCCGGACGTCCTGACCATAGCCGGGCTCGGGACGGCCATCGACCGGCCTGTGCGCACCTACTCGCGGGGCATGAGCCAGCGGCTGGCCATTGCCCAGGCCATGCTCGGCCTGCCGGACCTGCTCGTGCTGGACGAGCCGATGAACGGCCTCGACCCGCCGCAGATCCGCCAGATGCGTGACGTGCTCACCGAGTACGCGGCCGCGGGACGGACCGTGATCCTGTCCAGCCACATGCTGGCTGAGGTGGAGCTGACCTGCACAGATGTTGTCGTTATGCATCTTGGTCGGCGGATCGCCGCTGGCCCGGTCGCCGAGATCGCCGGGGACGGCGGCGGCATCGTCATCGGCACGCCGGACCCGGAGCAGGCGCTGGCCGTGCTGACCGGGCTGGACGGCATCGCCGGCGTGGAACGGCACCAGGAGGGCGTCTTGCTGGAGCTGGGGGACGCGCCGGCCGCGGCTGCGGTGGCGGCGCTGGTCGGGGCGGGCGTGGCCGTGAACCGGGTCATGCCGCAGCGCCGGCTAGAGGACGCGTTCCTCGCCCTCATCGCAGGCGGCAGCCCGAACGGTGAGGTCACCGCGGGCGCCGAGGTGGCCGACGTGACACCGCGCGAGCCGGAGCGCACCCGGTGACCGCCCGGGCTGAGCCCGGACGGGGGCCAGATGCGGCGGCAGGCCTGCCCGGCGCGCCAGGCTACCGCGCGAGCCGGACCCTGCCGCTGGCCGTCGAGGCGGCCCGGCAGCTGCGGCGCCGGCGGACGCTGGTCTCGTGGGTCATCCTGACCCTGCTGCCCTGGATCCTGGTGGGCGCCTTCGAGGTCAGCGGCCCCTCCGCGTCGTCCGGCGCACCGGGCCTGGTGGCCGAGGCGACCCGGGGCGGCCTCAACTTCACCGCCTTCACGTTCTTCGTGTCCGCGGGCTTCCTCCTGGTCGTCGCGGTGGCGCTGTTCTGCGGCGACACGGTCGCCACGGAGGCGAGCTGGTCGTCGCTGCGGTACCTGCTCGCCGCGCCGGTCCCGCGGGCCCGGCTGCTGCGGCAGAAGCTGATCGTGGCGCTGGCCTACTCGGCCGCCGCCATCACCTACCTGACACTGATGTCCCTGCTGGCGGGCACGGTGGCATTCGGCTGGCACGCGCTGCGGCTGCCGGGCACCGGGGTCGAGCTGGCCACCGGCCCCGCGCTGGGCCGGCTGGCCATCGTGCTGGGCTTCGTCCTGATCAGCGAGCTGGTCGTGGCGGCGCTCGCCTTCCTGCTCTCGGTGCTGACCGACTCGCCCCTGGGCGCGGTCGGCGGGGCCGTCGGCCTGGTCATCGTCAGCAACATCCTCGACGCCGTGACCGCCCTAGGCTCCTGGCGGGAACTGCTGCCCACGCACTGGCAGTTCGCCTGGCTGGACGCGCTGCAGTCGCAGGTCTCCTGGGTCGGCATGATCCAGGGCTCGGCCATCTCGGTGTCCTACGCGCTGGTACTGTTCGCCCTGGCCTTCCGCCGGTTCCGGGCCAAGGACATCGTCTCCTGACCGGCCCGGCTATCGCGGGCCCGGCTATCGTGGGACTGTGCCGCCGCCACTGCAGGTCAGCTCCCGGGTGCGCGTCCGAGCCACGCCCGAGCGAGTGTGGCAGGTGGCCATGGACTGGTCCCGCCAGGGCGAGTGGATTCCCGCGACCGACGTGAGCGGGGGCACCGGGATCGGGGCGCAGGTGGCCGCCCGGACGGCTCTCGGCCCGGTCGGCTTCACCGACACGATGGTCATCACCGAGTGGGATCCACCGCGGCGCTGCGTCGTCCGGCACACCGGGCGGGTCGTGCGCGGCAGCGGCATCTTCGAGGTGGTGCCGCAGGGCGAGTACACCGAGTTTCGCTGGACCGAGCTGATCGAGCTGCCGGTTCCGGCGGCGGCCCGGCCGGCCGCGGTGCCGCTGGCCCGGTGGACCGTCGTCCCGGCCACCCGGCTGGCCCTGGACTACGCACTGCGCCGCTTCGCCCGGCTGGTGTGACCGGAGCCGCCAGCCGGCCGCGCCCGGCAGGGGCGGCCGCCGGCCGGCGTTACGCCGCGGCCGCCATCCGCGCCGTCACGTCCTGGCGCAGGCGGCTGACATTGACCCCGGCCCCGGAGAGGGCGGCGACCGCCGGGCTGGCCGGCTGAGCCAGGATCCCGAGGAGCACGTGCCCGGCTGAGATATGCCGGTGGCCGAGCCGGACGGCCGAGCGCAGCGCCAGTTCGAGCGCCTGCTTGGCTTCCCGGGTCATGCGCTTGTCGCCGGCCGGGCGCCGGGCGCGCCGCTGCGCCCGGACCCGGTCCAGTGATCCTGGCCCGAACGCGGCATCGGAGGCCCGCCGGACCGCGTCCAGGTCGATCCCGATCGACGCGAGCGCGCCGGCATCCAGGGGCGGCGGCCCGTCGGCCGCCTCATGGGAGCTGCGGGAGATCCGCGAGCGCAGGCCGGCCGCGTCCGCCCCGGCCGCCGCCAGCGCCTCGGCGGCCACGCCCGGCCCGGTCAGCAGGCCGAGCAGCAGGTCCTCGGAGCCAATCTGCTGATGGCCCAGTCCGGCCGCCTCTTCCCGGGCCCGGACGACGGCATCGCGCGCGTCCTGATGAAATCGCTCGAACACCATGTACCTCTCCTTCGATCTGCCGGTCGCATCGAGCCGACTGCGGATTCGCCATCTCCGCTGGTCAGGCGACCGGGCGGCCGGCGTGCTTCTTGTGCACGGCCTGCTTGCTGACGCCGAGGAAGACGGCGATCTCCTGCCACGTCCAGCCGTGCGCCCGCGCGTTGTCGACCTGCAGGGCCTCTAGCCGCTCCGCGAGCTCGCGCAGCGCCCGGGCCGCGCGCAGTCCCTCGGCGGGATCGCGGCCACTGGCGGCCTCGGCCAGGACTGTCTCCTTACCCACGCCGTCAATTTAAGTTGACACGCTGCCTGCTTGTCAACTTTTGTTGACAAGCAGGGGATGGCCAGGTGCGTCGCCGCCGGGACGGGCTCCGTAGGGTAGGAGCGTGCCGCTGGAATCCACGGGCTTTACCGAGAACGACGAGCGCCGGGCGCTGCGGGCCGCCGTGGCCGACCTGGGTCGCCGGTACGGGTACTCCTACTTCATCGAGCAGGCGCGCGGCGGCGGCCGGCTGACCGACCTGTGGCAGGAAGCCGGCCAGCTGGGCTTCCTCGGCGTGAACCTGCCCGAGCGCTACGGCGGCGGCGGCGCCGGGCTCTACGAGCTGTCGCTGGTGCTGGAGGAACTGGCGGCCGCGGGCTGCGGCCTGCTGATGATGGTCGTCTCCCCGGCGATCTGCGGCACCATCATCGCGAGGTTCGGCACCCAGGCGCAGCAGGAGCAGTGGCTGCCCCAGCTGGCCAGCGGGTCGGCCATCATGGCCTTCGGCATCACCGAGCCGGACGCGGGCTCGAACTCGCACCGGCTCACGACCGTGGCCCGGCGCGACGGCGATGAGTGGGTGCTGTCCGGCCGGAAGATCTACATCTCCGGGGTGGACGAGGCGGCCGCGGTCATGATCGTCGGGCGGACCGCCGACGCCCGGACCGGCAGGCTGCGGCCCGCGCTGTTCGTGGTGCCGACCGACGCGCCCGGCTTCACGTTCACGCCCATCGAGATGGAGCTGGTGGCGCCCGAGCGGCAGTTCCTGCTCTTCCTCGACGACGTCCGGCTGCCGGCCAGCGCGCTGATCGGGGAGCCCGACGCGGCGCTGATGCAGCTGTTCGCCGGGCTGAACCCGGAGCGGATCATGGCGTCCGCGATGGCCGTCGGCATCGGCCGGTACGCGCTCGACAAGGCCGTGAGCTACGTGCGCGAGCGCACGGTGTGGGAGGTCCCGATCGGCGCGCACCAGGGCATCGCCCACCCGCTGGCCCAGATCAAGATCGAGCTGGAGCTGGCCAGGCTGATGATGCAGAAAGCGGCAGCTCTGCAGGACGCCGGTGACGGCAAGGGCGCCGGCGAGGCGGCCAACATGGCCAAGTACGCGGCGGCCGAGGCCAGCGTGCGCGCCGTCGACCAGGCGGTGCAGTCACTGGGCGGCAACGGCCTGACCAAGGAGTACGGCGTAGCGTCGCTGCTGGCCGTAGCGCGGACCACGCGCATCGCGCCGGTCAGCCGCGAGATGATCCTCAACTTCGTCGCGCAGAACTCGCTGGGCCTGCCCAAGTCCTACTAGGGGATACCGATGACCGACCGGCTCGTGCAGTACTCGGCTGACCGGGGCATAGCCCGGATCACCCTCGACTCCCCGCGCAACCGCAACGCGCTGTCGGCCGCGCTGGTGACGCAGGTGGAGGAGGCGCTCGCGGCGGCCGCGGCCGACGACGCCGTCCGCGCGGTCGAGCTCACCCACACCGGCTCCGCGTTCTGCGCGGGCGCCGACCTGGCCGAGGCCAGCCAGGGCGGCATGGGGACCGGAACGGCGCGGCTGATGGCCCTGCTCCGGCAGATCCTCGCGCTGCCCAAGCCCGTGGTGGGCAGCATCGACGGGCACGTCCGGGCCGGCGGGATGGGCCTGGTCGGCGCCTGCGACATCGCGCTGGCCGGCCCGGCGTCGACGTTCGCCTTCTCCGAGGTGCGCCTCGGCCTGGCGCCGGCGATCATCTCGCTGACCACCCTGCCGCGGCTATCCGCCCGGGCCGCGGGCCGCTACTACCTGACCGGCGAGACCTTCGGCGCTCCGGCCGCCGCGGCGATGGGCCTGGTCACCGAGGCGGTGCCGGACATCGGCGCCAGCACGACGGCGGTCCTGGACGCGCTGCGGGCGGCCTCTCCGCAGGGCCTGGCGCAGACCAAGCCGCTGCTGACCGCGGACCTGCTGGCCAGGTTCGACGCCAGCGGCGCGGCGCTGGCGCAGCAGTCGGCCCGGCTGTTCGCCTCGGCGGAAGCCGCCGAGGGAATGGCTGCCTTCCTGGCCAAGCGGCCGCCCTCGTGGACGGTTGAGCCAAACCCGGGGCGATAACGGAATCCCCCCCGCCGGCAGCTCCCCCCGCGCGGCCGGGCCCAGCCGACCCCGCCGCGATAGCCCCCGCGGAAGCCCGGGCCGCTAGCCGTCAGCCGCCTGGTAGTGGTCCGCGTGCTGGTCGCGCAGAACGTTCTTCTGGATCTTGCCGGTCGAGGTTTTCGGCAGTGCCTCGGCCACGATGACCGACTTGGGCAACTTGTAGCCGTCCAGCCGCTGCCTGAGCGCGGCGATGAGCCCGGCCTGGTCGATCGTCTCGCCCGGC
>Ga0208586_1000057_pt1 | contig 42791 bp, 34 predicted proteins | sample NGESurshal072012_6_FD_184471 | JGI IMG/M metagenome (GOLD analysis project Ga0208586, IMG submission 184471) | Arctic peat soil microbial communities from Barrow, Alaska - NGEE Surface sample 53-3 shallow-072012 (SPAdes) | ecosystem: Environmental > Terrestrial > Soil > Wetlands > Peat ... | reverse complement strand
TGGGTAGACCTCCCACCAGAAGCCGTTCTCCAACTGTTGCGCGCCCGCTTGGAGCATGGTGCCCCAGTCGGTCTGCGGTGCCTGGATCCCGAGTCCCAGGAAGCCCAAGGCCGAGAGGAAGAGTATCGCGTCCGCGACCGAGAAGGTGGCCACCGTCACGATGTTGCTGATCGAATTGGGGAATACGTGGCGACGGATGATGTGCCACTTGCTCGCCCCCATGGACGTGGCCGCTTGGGCGTATTCCAGGTTTCGAATGAGGAGGGCGTCACCTCGGATAATTCGAGCGTTACCCCACCAGAGCGTGAAGCCAATGACGAGGATGAGGAACATCGTCGTGCGCCCGAAAATCGAAATGAGACTGATGAGCAAGAACAGGTAGGGAATCGAAAGGAAGGCGTCCAAGGTACGCATCATGACGGTGTCGGTGAAACCACCGACGAATCCGGAGATCATTCCGTAAAGGGTGCCGATCACAATGGTGATAAATCCTGCGAGAAAACCGAGCGTCAGCGAGTACTCACCGCCGTAGAAGATGCGGCCGAGTTCGTCGAACCCCGAGCTGTCGGTGCCCAGTGGGTGGGAGGCGGATGGCGGCTGGTTCCAGGGACTGCCGAACGTGAGCGCCTGGTTCGTCTGGTTCGTCGGGTGAAGCCACGGAACGAGGAACGACGACGCCGTAATCAGCACGAGGTAAATAACGGAGGCGACAGCCAGTTTGTTGTGCGTGAAGATCTTGAGTCGTTGTTTCCACATCGGGACGATGACGTCATTGCCGTCCCGGGAGCTCACCACCGGATCGATCGGGACGTCGCCCAGCGGGTCAGACGCTGCAACCTTGAATGTGGTCATCTCGTCGCTCCTTCAATTCGGATGCGGGGATTCACGAGGCCGAGCGCGACGTCGGCCATGAGGTTGCCGAGCAACGTGAGAATCGAAACCAGCAGTGTGATGCCGAGGATGATCGGAATATCCAAGTTGCTCGCCGCAGCGACCGTCTGCACGCCGAGTCCACCGTAATTGAAGACCGATTCGACAATGAGTGCGCCGCCAAGCAGTGCGGGGATTGAAAGGCCGAGGATCGTAATGATCGGTCCCAGGGCGTTGCGAAAGGCGTGACGAAACAGCGTGCGCCGGTTGGAGCAGCCCTTGGCTCTCGCTGATCGAATGTAGTCCTGCACCATTACCTCGAGCACGGTGCCTCGCATGAATCGGCTCAGACCGGCGATGGTCGCCAGTGTCAAGCAGGCGACGGGCAAGAGAAAGCCCACGGGGTCGGTGAAGATCGCCCACGGCGCGACACCTCCCGGTGGCGAAGCCGGAAGGTGGGGCCAGCGGAAACTGAACGCTTCGAGGGCCAACAGGCAGAGCAGAAAGGTAGGCACGGCGTAGAGCACGAACGCGGTGCCGGTCGCGGCGTAGTCGAAGACCGTGTTGCGCCTCGTCGCCTGGATCATCCCCAGGGGGATGGCGATGACGATCGTGAGGAAGAGTGACGTGACGGCGAGCCAGATTGTCCGCGGGACGTAGAGAGCAATGATGCCCCAGACCGAGTTGTTTTGCTTATACGAGTGCCCAAGATTGAAGTGAAAGAAGACTTGCACGATGTAATTCCAGAATCGCACGAAGAAGGGGTGATTAAAGCCGTATTGTTCCCCGAAGCGAGCAACGTTGGCGGGCGTCGCGTGGGTGCCCAGAACGGCGTAAGCCGGACCGTAGATGCCGTGATCTTGAAAATACGGCAATGAAAATGTGACGAACATCACGATCACCAGGACGAGCAGTGCTTGGCACAGGCGTCGGATGATGTAAGTAAACATTGCGAGAAGTCTAGCCCCACGTAGGCGAAATCTCAGTTCGCGCGGTCGCACCAACGTTCACCAAAACAGCGAGGCCCCCCTTGCGGGGGGCCTCGCTGTGCGATTCAAGAATCGCAGGCATTTACTGGTGTTTCTAGTAGTGCAAGTACTCCGGCATGAAGTTGGCGAGAGGGTTTGGCGTGAAGCCAATCTTGCTCTTCAACGTCTTGATGATTTCACCGGCGCCGGCCTGCTGAGGCTGGTACAACACGGGCAATTGCGCGGCGGCGTACGTAGCGAACTGCGTCAGCTTGGCGGTGCCGTACGTCGTGGCGTTGATCAGTGTCGTCATCTGGCTGTCATTGTACGAACCGACGTTGAATCCACCCTTAGGCGTGAACAGCGTCTCGCCCGACGGGTAGTAGTCAGGCGCGTACGTCCAGCCACCGCCCCATGAGCAGATCTCGTAACCGGCGCCACCGCTGCAGTCACCGATCACGTTGTTGAACGTGTCCGTTGAGTGAGCGAAGACAATGCCGATCGATGCCCAGTCGGCAATCTCAGCGTTGAACGTCTGGTCGAGCGACGGTGAGCCACTCGCCCAAATGATCTTGAAGTTGAGGGTGTAACCCGACGTGATACCGGCGCCGCACTGGTTTGCGCCAGATCCGGGCGCGGTGCAGGTCATGACACCACCTGTTTCAGTCCAACCGTGCGAGGTGAGAAGCGCCTTCGCTGCGGTCAGGTTGAAGGGGTAGGGGTTGGGGACGTTGCCACTGACGGCCGCCGGCGTGTTCGGAGGCAGCGGACTGTAGATCGGGAAGCCGTAGCCCTTGTCCACGTTGGTGATGATGCCCAACTGGTCGACCGACTCCTGGAGCGCCTGACGGATGTACAACTGCGATATTGCAGCCGACTTCGGGTCAGCGGTGCTGAAGTTGAACGGTGCGTAGTTGAAGTTCCACGCCGAACCAGAGACGATGTTGTACCGACTGGCAAGTTGGCCCCAGTTCGGACCAGGAACGCCCGGCTTGGGGGCCGGCGAGGTCAGAATGGACGGGTCAACGAAGCCGAGGTCGATCGTACCGGCCTGCAAGGCGTTCTCTTCAGCCTGAGCGGACGTGAACGCGACTTCCTTCACGATGGCCACCTGAGCCTTCTGAGGGCCGTTGTACTTCTTGTTCGGGGTGAACGTCACGTTACCGAGGCTGTCGAACTTCGACAACTTCCACGGTCCGTCAACACCGGACTGCCACATTGCGTTGGTGTAGGTGCTGGTCTTGCCGGACTGAGCGTCCAGGTAGGCCTCAACACTCTTGCACGCGGAGTTCGTCGACGCGGCGCCGTAGGCACCAGACGCGCAACGAGCGGTCGTGTGAGGACCGGTGAGGTCCCACGAGTTTGGCAATGGGGTGATCTCTGAGAGGTAGTTGTACAAAATCCACCCAGGGTTGACCGAAGTCGTGAAGTTGATGGTCACCGTGTTGCCACTGCCGTGCGCACTCTTCACCTGGTCAGGGATACCGTAGCCACCGTTGTAGCCACAGTAAGCGGTTGGGTCAGCCTTGTACATGTTCAAGAAGAACATGACGGACTCGGCGTTCACCACTTGGCCGTCAGCGAAGTGCCAGCCCTTCATTTGGATGGTGATCGTCTTGTTACCGTTGCTGAACTTGGGGCCATTGCCCGTCGACAGCGAAGGTACGTAGGCGCTCGAACCCTTCAGACCGAACCAGTACAGCGGTCGGTACATGAGTTCTTGGAACTGGTTGATGTTGTCAACCGAGAAGAACGAACAACCCATATACGGAAAGATATAGTTCGGGTTAGCGCCCGGTGCTTCCGCAAATGTGATGGTCCCCGACGGAGCACTTGCGCCACTCACTCCCGGGGCAATGAGGCCCATCGATAACGCACTGGCGACAGCGCCAATGGTCATCGCAAGCCGAATTTTGCGTCCAAATTGCATATTAAATTGCCTCCCAGTGCCACGATTTGTGGTCACAATTACTTTGCGTTCCCATCACTGATGGTCTGAGCGCAACTGTATCTGGTGATGAGGGGAAAAATATGTTCACCACGACTCAAAAACACCAGATTTGGCGCCACTAGGCCTTGATTCGAACGGTCGCCTTCTCAATTGCCCGAAAAATGCTGGTTTTAACTAATTGTGAACGCTGAGCGAACATTTCAAAATTGCCTCGACGTCGGGATGCGAAAATGCGAAGCCGCTCGCCAACAACGCCGCCGGCGCAACGCGCTGACTCGCGAGCACCGCAACGCGCGTGAGTTCTCGTCCCAAGACGAGTTCCAGCGCGAATCGTGGAACGCTGAGGAGTGCAGGTCGGTGGAGCTGGGCGGCGAGCACCTTCGTGAAATCGGCGTTGGTCAGCGACTCGGGCGCCACGAGATTGAGGGGGCCGGCCAACCGATGATCGATCGCCCAGAGAATTGCGCGGACTTCGTCAACCAGTGAGATCGGACTCGTCCACTGATTACCGCGCGACAGTTTCCCCCCGATACCGTAGCGAAAGAGCGGCAACTGCTTCTTGAGTGCCCCACCGCTGGCGCTCATGACAATGCCGGTTCGTAGGTACGACACCGTCGTGCCACTGGTTTCGAGCGGTCGTGCCACGTCTTCCCACTGCGCGCAGATATTGGCGAGGAAGTCACTTCCAACGGAGGAATTCTCGTCCAACGGTTCGTCATCCCTCGACCCGTAGATGCCAATGGCTGATCCACTGGCGACGTAGTCACTCCCCGAACCGGGCACGTGCATCGCGTGAACGAGCAACATCGTTGCTGAGAGGCGCGAGTTCGAGATCTCGGCCTTGCGGTTCGGCGACCACCGTTTGTCGGCAATGCCCGCGCCGGCGAGGTTGACCACGGCGTCAAAGTGCCCGACACGGCGAAGGTCCCCTTCGTCGACAATGTCGTTGGAGGGATCCCATCGGATGACCGGCTCATCGGTCGGCGGGCTATCGGGTCGAACGAACCGCACGACGACATCGCCGCGCTCGCTCAGGGCCGCGACGAGCGCGGTGCCAATGAAGCCCGACGACCCGGTTACGCCAACGCGCACAATGCGTCCCAACGTTCTTCGATGAGCTGGGCCAGTTGGTCGGGTACTGAGAGGTGGGCACCGTGACCGGCATTGACGAGGTCGCGACCTTCGATCAGCGGATTGAGCAATGCGAGTTTGTCGTTGAGGTTTCGATAGAACTCGGGCGCGAGCCCGTCACCGTAGATGAACGTTGTCGGAACCTCGAGTCGAGCAATGTCGAAGGGAACCACACCGTCTCGGAGCGTCCTGAGATCGCTCAGCAACGCCGGACCGTCGAGTCGACGCGACTGGCGTTCGAGTTCGCTCATGCGCTCCCACGCCGCGTCCGAGACAATTCGGCGAAAGAATCGTTCGGCTTCGGCCTCGGGATCGCTTGAGAGAGGGGGGCGCGAACCGTCGCGACGAAGTATCCACGGTAGGGGCGCTTCGTACACCAGTACGAGCGACGTGAGCGCCAGTTCGGCGACGCTGGCCGCCAGCGCCACCACGCCGCCAAAACTATGTCCGAAGAGAATGACCGGACCACGCGCTCTCTCTTGGCGCGCGAGGGCGAGCAGGTCGCTTACGTGGTGTTCGAGGTCGAGTGGTTGGAGGGCTCTCGAGCCTTGATAGCCGCGACGATCGTAGGTGACGACGTCGAATCGCTCGCACCGCCTCGCCAATCGGGCGAACGAACCGCCACGGTCGAGGCCGCCGTGGATACAGATGAGCGTGGCCTCGGGGTTCGTGACGCGCCGCTCCGCGACGGCAAGGCCGGGCACGGGCGTGGACGAAACGAAGTGCAGGCCATGGGGCAGGGAGGGCGCCGTACTCATCCAGCGAACTTACCCTCGGATCGGCCAACCTGAACCTCCGTAACGTAGGGGCTCGACCCCTAGGCTGGAGGTCGTGACAACGCCCCCCGACTCAACGTCGTCGCGCCCCAATAAGGGTTCCTTTGGCCCCAACGCGTGGCTCGTTGACGATATGTACGACCGATTCCTCGCCGACCCCGCGTCGGTCGCGGACAGTTGGCGCGAGTTCTTCGCCGACTACCAGCGTTCGACGGTCCCGACGGTCCCGAGTGTGACGACCGTCGTGACGCCGATCCCGGTAGCGGCACCGTCGACGATTGACGAGGACGCGACACCCCTTCGAGGTGCGGCCGCGCGCATCGTGAGCAACATGGAAGCCAGTCTCGCCGTGCCCACCGCGACGAGTGTGCGTACGGTGTCGGCGCGCCTCTTGGAAATCAACCGTGCTGCGCTCAACGAGTCGCTGACGAGGTCGAGTGGCGCGAAGGTCTCCTTCACCCACTTCATTGCCTTCGCGATCGTGCAGGGTCTGAAGGCCCTCCCTTCGCTCAATGCGTCGTTCGTCGCGGCCGTCGATAAAAAGGGCACGCCCGGCATTCGACGACACGAACACGTGGGGCTGGGTCTCGCGGTCGACGTGGAGCGGCCCGACGGGACGAGAAATCTCTTGGTACCCGTCATCCGCGACGCCGACGTCATGGACTTTCGTGGTTTCTTGTTGGCCTACGAGGACCTCGTGCGAAAAGTTCATTCGGGAACTTTCGGCGCGGACGACTTCGTTGGTGCGACGGTGTCGCTCACGAATCCCGGCACGCTCGGCACGGTGCAATCGGTGCCGCGTCTCATGGCGGGACAGGGTGCGATTTTCGGTGTCGGTGCCCTCGGTTGGCCGGCCGGTTTCGAAGCGGCCGATCCGCGAGCCTTGGCCGAACTGGGCGTGGGCAAAATCCTTACACTCACGTCAACCTACGACCACCGCATTATCCAGGGTGCGGAGTCGGGCCTGTTTCTGAAGTACGTCGCCGAGTGCTTGACCGGCGAACACGATTTCTACGACGAGGCGTTCGCCTCACTCGGCATTCCCTACGAGCCGGCCCGGTGGTCGAAGGACCGCAACCCCACGCTGAATGATGGCGATGCCGAGCGAATTTTGAAGCAGATTCGTATCCAAGAGTTGATCAACATGTATCGCGTGCGGGGTCACTTGAACGCACATCTCGATCCGCTCCACAGTGAGCCACCGGCGTTGCACGCCGAACTCGACCTCGCAAACTACGGGCTCACGATCTGGGACCTCCAGCGTTCGTTCGTCGTCGATGGCCTCGCCGGCAAGAGCGAGGCAACCCTCGAGGAGATCCTCGCCATACTTCGTGAGGCGTACTGCCGTACAACGGGCATCGAATACGGCCACATCATGGACCCCGAACAGAAGCGCTGGATCCAACAACGCGTCGAGGGTGTCAGCTCATCGCTCACGGTCGAAGAGCAGCACCGGGTCTTGGAGGCGCTCAACGAGGCGGAGGTGTTCGAGCGTTTCCTGCACACCCGCTACGTGGGACAGAAGCGCTTCGGGCTCGAAGGTGGCGAGTCGGCGATTGTGGCCCTCCAGACCATTCTCGACGTCGCGGCCGACGAAGGCACCAAGGAAGCGGTCATCGGCATGGCGCACCGGGGCCGACTGAACGTGCTCGCCAACGTGGTCGGCAAGTCCTACAACGACATCTTCTCCGAGTTCGAGGGCAACCTCGACCCCGAGAGCGTGCAGGGGAGTGGTGACGTCAAATACCACAAGGGTGCCAGGGGAGAGTTCAAGAATCCCCGTGGCGCCACGATCGACGTGTCGATGGCGTCGAACCCATCACACCTCGAGGCGGTGAGTCCCGTCGTCGAAGGCATCGTGCGCGCGAAGCAAGATCTGATCATTCGCCCGAGTGACGTCACCGTCACCGACGTCGCGGCCGGTCACTTCCCCTACCTCGCAATTCTCATCCACGGTGACGCCGCCTTCGCCGGACAGGGAGTTGTCGCCGAGACCCTCAACATGTCCCAACTCGCCGGCTATCACATCGGTGGAGCGATTCACATCGTGATCAACAATCAAGTGGGCTTCACGACGGCACCGGAATCGGCGAGGTCGAGTTTCTATCCGACCGACGTCGCCAAGATGATCCAGGCGCCGATCTTTCACGTCAACGGTGACGATCCCGAAGCGTGCGCTCGAGCGGCCCGTCTCGCTTACGACTACCGCGAGACATTCCACCGCGACGTCGTGCTGGACATCGTCTGCTACCGCCGGTTCGGTCACAACGAGGGCGACGACCCGAGTTACACGCAGCCCCAGATGTACAAGATCATCGACCAGATGCGTTCGGTGCGAAAGATCTACACCGAGACGTTGGTACTTCGCGGCGACATCTCCATCGATGAGGCCGAGAGTGCCCTCACCGACTTCAACGAGCGTCTCCAGCGTGTGCTCGACGAGGTTCGCACGGTGCCCGTGCCCGAACTACAGGGCGTGCCCGTCGCCGAAGTGCCGGCCGACGCCCCGGCGCCCGAGACCGGTGTCGAGCGCGCGAGCCTCCTCGCCATTGCGAACGCGACGATGACCGCGCCCGATGGTTTCACCATCCACCCGAAATTGGAGCGCCAATTCGCCCAACGACGTTCAATGCTCAACGACGGCGAGGTGGATTGGTCACTCGGCGAAGCGCTCGCCATCGGCTCCCTCGTCGAAGGTGGCGCGAACGTGCGACTCATTGGTCAGGACTCGCGACGTGGCACGTTCTCACAACGTCACGACGCTCTCATTGACTACAACGACGGTACGCAGTACGTGCCGTTGGCCAATCTCAACTCCAAGGGCTTCTTCACCGTGCGCGACTCCTTCCTCAGCGAGTACGCCGCTCTCGGATTCGAATACGGCTACTCGGTCGAAGCACAGAACACCCTCGTGGCGTGGGAGGCGCAGTTCGGCGACTTTATGAATGGTGCCGAGATCATCATCGACAACTTCCTGGTCGCCGCGGAGGACAAGTGGGCACAGTTGGCGAGTCTCGTGATGCTGTTGCCCCACGGCTACGAGGGGCAAGGTCCCGAGCACTCGTCTGGCCGAATTGAGCGGTTCCTCTCGCTGTGCGCGCGCAACAACATCCGCGTGGCTCAACCAACGACCGCGGCGCAGTATTTTCACTTGCTGCGAAGTCAAGTGCTGCGCGCCCACCCGACGCCGCTCATTGTCTTCACTCCGAAGTCAATGCTGCGCGCCGTGGCGACCCGCTCGCCGCTCGGAGAGTTTGAGAACGGTTCGTTCCAGAGCGTCCTCGATGACCACGGCGCGGACCCCGCCAAGGTCACGCGGGTCGTCTTGGCCACCGGCAAGATCGCGCACGAAGCGCTCGCTCGTCGTGACGACGAGGCGGCGGGTACCGTCGCGATTGTGCGCGTGGAACAGCTCTACCCGTGGCCGGCCGACGCCATTGACGACGCCCTCTCGCACTACCCCCACGTGGTGGAGTTCGTCTGGTTGCAAGAGGAGCCCGAGAACATGGGCGCCTGGCCCTTCGTGCACCACCAGTTACACGATCAACTCCGCGGCAGGGCCGTGCGTCACGTCGCGAGGGCCGAGTCCGCCAGTCCCGCGACGGGAAGCAGTCTCGTGCACAACGCGGAGCAGGCCGACCTTCTGCTTCGAGCGGTCGGATGAGTCCCGCTCGTCCCGGCCGACTTCGCGTGGTCGTTGACGGCTCGAATTTCGCAACCGAGGGTCGGGTTACGCCGAGCCTCACGCAATTGGATGAAGCCGTGCGTGCCTTCATGGAGGAGAATCCGAACGCTGAAATGATCGTCGTGGCCGACGCCAGTTTCGAACATCGAGTCGCACCCAACGAGCGATCGCATTTTAAGGATGCCGAACTGGCCGGCGAGATTGTGACGCCGCCAGCCGGAGCCGTCGGACGCGGGGACGCCTTCATTTTGAAGATCGCCGACCGGATCAAGGGTGTGGTGTTGAGTAATGACTCGTTCCAGGAGTTCCACGAGAGCTACCCGTGGCTCTTCGACGAGGGACGACTCATCGGCGGCAAACCGGTGCGCGGCGTTGGTTGGGTCTTTACACCACGTCTCCCGGTGCGCAACACCAAGACGACGAGACCGGTGAAAAAACTTTCGGTGACGTTGTCCGACGGTGCCAAACCGTCCATCGGCACGACGTTGACGCCGGTGAAAGCGACGAAGGCGCCCGCAAAGAAGACCGCGACGAAGATCGCGAAGCCGGCCACCAAGGTTGCGAAGAAGCCCGTCAAGCTCGAAGAGGCGCCGGTGAAGAAGGTCGCCAAGCGGCCCGCGCCGGTGAAGAAGGCAACGGCGAAGAAGGCCGGAGCCAAACCGGCCAAGAAGAGTTCGAAGGCCGTCGAGCCCACGTCACCCCCGCCCGCAGTCGCGCTTCGTCGAGGACGTCATCCCGTGAATCCGGAACTGGATTTCGCGAACTTTCGAAGTGCGCACCGCATTGGATCGCGCGTGGAAGGCGAAGTGACGGCGTTCACGTCGCACGGAGCGGTGATCAAGGTGCAATTGAAGAACGGCCAACAGATCGAGTGCTACGCGCCCACGACGTCGCTGGGTGAACCGGCGCCCGCGCGCGCCCGCGACGTCTTGAAGCGCGGCGACAGGCGTACGTTCCGGTTGGTCACGGTCGACAGCGAACGACGCATCGCGGAACTGGCTCTGTTGTGAGTCCACTCTCGATGCAACCGATCGATTGGTTGCCGCATCGCGCGCCGTTCCTCTTGCTCGATGAGATGGTCACCATTGAACCGGGCGTGCGCGCGAGTGGTTTGTGGACGTTGCGCGGTGACGAGTGGTTCTTCCCCGGGCACTTCCCCGGACGGCCCACGACGCCTGGTGTGTTGCTGCTCGAATCATTGGCGCAGTGCGGCGCCGTCGCCGTACTGTCCGAGCCCAAGTACAGGGGTCGACTCCCGCTCTTCGGAGGCGTCGAACGGGCCCGGTTCCGCCGTCAAGTCGTTCCGGGCGACACGGTGTTGATGGAGTGCGAGATGACCCAACTTTCTGCTCGCGGGGGCAAGGGTCACGGCCGCGCCACCGTCGACGGAAAGGTCGCGGCGGAGGCCGATCTCCTCTTCGTCCTCGCCGATAGTCAATGAAGGTCGTCACCTGGAACGTGAACTCCCTCACCGCACGATGGGCGCGCGTCGAGGGGTGGCTCCGCGAACACAGTCCCGACGTCGTGCTCGTGCAAGAGACCAAGCAGACCGACGCGAAGTTTCCCGCGAATGAGTTGACGGCTCTCGGCTACGAGTCGGCACACTACGGACAGGGCCAGTGGAACGGCGTCGCCATCTTCTCCAAAGTCGGGATTGCTGACGTGATGCGCGGTTTTGGCGACGAGGACCCCGAGGCGCGCATCATTGGCGCCACGTGCGGCGGTCTGCGGGTCTACTCCTGCTACATCCCGAACGGCCGCGCCCTCGACGATCCGCACTACACCTACAAGTTGGCGTGGCTCGCCAAGCTCCGCGATCTGCTGGCGGCGAGGGACCCCGGCCAGCACGTGGTCGTGGGCGGCGACTTCAACGTGACGCCGGCCGACTTGGACGTCTACGATCCGGCGCAGTTCATTGGGGCGACCCACGTCAGTGAGCCCGAACGTGCGGCATTGCGGGCGCTGGAGGCGACCGGGTTGACCGACCTCACCAGAGCGTTGCACCCCGAACTACCAAGTTACTCGTGGTGGGATTACCGCAACGGTGCCTTCCACCGCGGCTGGGGACTGCGCATTGATCTGCTGTACGTCGACGCCGGATTGCTGGCGTTGGCGACCGACAGTTACGTCGATCGCGACGCGCGTAAGGGCGAGAAGCCGTCAGACCACGCGCCCGTCGTGGGCGAATTCTCGCTCTAACCGAGACCCTTGGGCATCACCGCTTCGATGAACATCGGACCGGGCGTTTGGTAGGAACGCTCGAGCGCTACGACCAGTTCGTCGGCCGTACGCACGCGCACACTCGGTACGCCCTGGGCGCTCGCCAATTTGCAGAGATCGAGCGTCGGGCCCTCGAGGTCGAGCATGCGCTGGCTCGTCGCACCGTCGGTCACGGCACCGACGCGCTGTCGTTCGTAGTTCAGGATGGCGTAACTGCGATTGGAGAGACCGAGCACGGTGACGTCGAGACTCTCGCGCGCCATGGTCCAGAGCGCCTGGAGCGTGTACATCATCGAACCGTCCGACTCGAGAGCCAGTACCCGTTGACCGCTTCCGAGCGCCGCGCCCGTGGCGAGGGGGAGTCCCATCCCAATGGCGCCGCCGGTCAAGGTCATCCAACGGTGTGGCGGAGAGAACTGGGTCGCGCCGAAGAGGTGCACGATGCTCGTGTTGGACTCGTCCGAGATAATGAGATCATCGGGCATCGTCGCTCCGACGGCCGCCGCCATTGACTGGTTGTTCAGCTCACCCGACGGCGTAGCGATGCGTTCACCAGTTCTCGGCTCGAGCAACGGCGCTTCCAGGGCCTCTGCGAGGTACGTCAGAGCGCTGAGCGACCTCGTGCCGAGTGGAGCGACGTCGAGCACGGCACAGTGACTCGGCAGTAAGCCGTTGTCGGCGTTGGGGTAGGCGAAGAACGCCACGGGCGATCGTGCCCCGATGAGCAGGAGCGCCTCGACGTCGGCCAACTGGGCTTGCGCGAATTCGGCGAAGTAGATGAGACGCTCGGCGCTGCTGAGACCGGCACCGCGCTCGAGGATCGTGGGGAAGGTCTCCATCAGAACCTTGGACGAGGACGCGACCGCAATACGTTCGCACAGTTCCAGTTGTTCGCGATCGAGGGCCGGCCCGCCCACGAAGAGTGCGGTGCGCTTGGTGCGAAGCGCGAGGAGAGCTCCCGCGAGTGCGCGCTCGTCCGGTTCGATGGGTTCGTCACGTGTGGCGACCGGCCACGTCGACGGTGGCGAGGTCAACTCGCTCCACGACGCGTCGGCCGGCAGGATGAGCGTGGCGATGTGGCCCGGCGGACCGTAGGCCGCGCGTACGGCGTCAGCCGTGTCGCGCGCCACCTCGTCAGCGTTTAGAGTTCGACGTTGCCAACCCTCGAGCGCCGAGACGAGTGCGGGGATGTCGCTCTGAAGTGGTGCGTCAAACGGTGCGTGGGTGGTCGCGTGATCGCCCACGATGTTGATCATCGGCACGTGCGCCCGACGGGCGTTGTGCAAGTTGGCCCAGCCGTTGGCGAGACCTGGTCCGAGGTGCAACAACGTCGCCGCCGGCGTTGCGGTCACCCGCGCGTAGCCGTCAGCGGCGCCGGTCGCCACTCCTTCGAAGAGACAGAGCACGCCGCGCATTTGCGCGAAGTCGTCGAGACCGGCAACGAAGTGCATTTCGGAGGTGCCGGGATTGGCGAAACACGTCGTGACGCCATTTGCTTGCAGCGTCGCGAGGAGGGCGTGCGCCCCGTTCATCGGCGGTGACACTGGTCCGAGGTCAGTCGAAAAGTTCGGGGTCGGTCTTTACGATGTCGTCCCAGAGTGGCTGGAATGAGAACCATCCGGCCAGTGGGTAACCGGTCTGCTCCCTGGTGTAGCGCGCGTCGTCGGCGTTCACCAGCCGTGGCGTGCCCGCGGCCTGGGCGAGGAGTTGCGCCTGACAGGTCCGCTCCATCGTGATGAACCACCACGCGGCCTCGTCCACCGACTGTCCAACGGTGAAGAGCCCGTGGTTCTGGTGGATCGCCGCCTTCATGTCACCGAGTCCCTTCGCGAGGATGCGGCCGCCCTCCTCGTCGAGGACGATTCGTCCTCCGCCTTCGGTCACCAGCGCGTGGTCCTCGAAGAAGATGCACGCGTCCTGGGTGATGGGGTCGAGCAATTGACCAAGTGATGAGAAGGCCTTGCCGTTGATGGAGTGGGCGTGCGCCGCGGCGACGACGTCGGGTCGAGCGGCGTGCACGGCGGCGTGAATGACGAAGGCCGCCCGATTGACCGGTCGCCGGCCTTCCACGACCTGGCCGTCGTGGTTCACGAGAATAAGGTCCGAGACCTTGATGTGTCGAAAGTTCATCCCGAAGGGATTGACCCAGAAGTGGTCGAGCAGTTCGGGGTCGCGCGCCGTGATGTGACCGGCCACGCCCTCGGAGAAACCCAACTTGCCGAAGATGCGCAGCGCACCGGCCAAACGCTCCTTGCGGTGCTGACGTTCGGCGTCGAGTGACTCGAAGGTCGGAGGAACGTTAAAGACGAGTTGTTCTTGGTTTTGGCGGAATCGATCGGCAACGTCGGTCATGGTGAGCCTCCAGAGTTGTGCCCTCGTAGGGAACTATAACGCTGTCGATTTATCGCAAGGTCCTCGACGGACGTTCCTCGATGAGGGCGTCGGAGGCCTCGAGTTCGGCCCGAATCGCGGCGAGTCGCGCACGACGCGCGTCGCCGGTCAGGGGAGCGTTCCTCGCTTCAATCGCTCCCACGACCTTCTCGATTGGCGCGAGAAACCGCGATGGTGCTCGATCGGGGTAACGCGGATCGTTGCGGCCCAGACTCCACGTTATGAGTAAGGAGTCCTCCGCCCGACTCAGCGCCACGTAGGCCAGTCGCTGTTCCTCGGCGAGCTCGGCGGCGGTCGTGGCGTTGTAATTCGGCAACTGACCTTCGGCCCACCCGACCGACGCCACGTGTTGGAACTCGAGGCCCTTGGCACGGTGAATCGTCGAGAGGGCCACGGCATCGGTCTGTTCGTCATCCGGTCGACGCTGTGAGGTGTCGGGTGCGACGAAGAGATCCGACGCGGGAGAGTGTTCCGGTCCTCGGCGTTCATTGGGGATGTCGGCGGCGTCGAGGTAGCCGGCGATCACCTCGAGTTGGGCATTCGTTCGTGCGAGCACCGCCATTGATCGCCACGGCGTACCGGGTTGGTGTTTGGCGGCGAGCCACGTCGCGACGTGTTGGGCCTCCTCGGCGTCAGTGTCGTAGGAGCGAATGAGGGGCACGTCACCCTCATCCTTGGCCGGCACGATGCCTTGGGCGCCGTCCTCGAGCAAGGTGTTCGCCACTTCGATGATGTTGGCGGTCGAGCGATGGTTGCGGGTGAGGTCGAGGACGACCGTGTCGGGCCACGTGCGAATGATCTCCTGGAGCAGTTGAGGATTAGCGCCGTTGAAGCCGTAAATGGACTGGTTGGGGTCGCCGACACAAAAAAGGTCGGGGTCGTCACCTGCCATTTGGCGAAGCAGCATGAACTGGAGCGGGTTCATATCTTGTGTCTCGTCGACGTAGATCGATTTGTTGCGGTGTCGAAATGAGGCGAGCACGTTCGGCTCGTCGCGCAACAGAGCGATCGCTTCGCTCAGCAGGAGGTCAAAGTCGAGCACGCCGCGACTGCGACAAAGCCCGACGTAGCGATCGAGCACGTCAGCAAACTGCGCCGGCGCAAGCGGCGCATCACGTCGTTGTTTGCGGACGTTCTTCACGTAGAGAGCGCCGTTGAATCCTTGGCTAAGGGCCCACGCGATCTCTTGCTCGACGCGAGGCAGTTGCCACTCCTCGAGTTTCAAGTCGCCGCTCTCACGCAGTTGGACGGCGAGCGCGGCGACCAGACGACGTCGACTCGGTTCCAGGGTGAGCGGTTTGAGATGTTGATCCTCTCGGTACTGCGTGACGATGTTCAGCGCCATTTTGTGGAAGGTGCCGGCGCGCACGTCACGGATGCCGGCACGAAAGAGTCGACGGCGAAGTTCGTCGCCGGCCTTGCGAGTAAAGGTCATGGCGAGCACCTGGTCGGCGCTGACCTCTTCGTCGACGATACGGCGCTGAATTCGTAACATCAGCACGTGGGTCTTTCCCGAACCGGCCGTCGCGCGAACGAGCAACCGTCGACACGGCGACATGACGGCCTCACGCTGTTCAGGGGTGAGGCCGATAAGGAGATCGTGCGTGAAAGTTGGCTCGTCGCTCATCGTCACCTTGACGCTACCGGTAGGCAGTGACCTGTTCTCGGCCGAGTTCAGCGGTAACTAGCCTTTGAGGCGTGCTGCGCGCCTACGACAATGGGAACCTCTTCGGTGAGCCGTTCGGCGACGGCCCGGTTCGCGTGGTCTGTCTCCACGGCTGGGGTCGAAGCGGCCAGGACTTTGCGGCGGTGGCGACGATTTTGGCGGGCGCGCACATTTCCTCGGTCGCACTGGACCTCCCCGGTTTCGGCGCGTCGCCGCTACCAGCGAAGGCCGGCGGTGCTCGTCACTACGCCGACCTCGCGGCACCGGCCATCAAGGAGATGGGCAACGGTCCGTTCGTCCTCGTCGGGCACTCCTTTGGCGGGACCGTGGCCACCGTGCTGGCCGCACGCGAACCATTGATGGTGAGTGCCGTGGTGCTCACTGGTGCGCCGATCCTACGGAGGGGCGCTTCATCGACGTCGCCACTGGGCTACCGAGTTATGCGGTCGATGCACCGTCGCGGCATCATCAATGATGCGCGTATGGAAGCGGCCCGCCAGAAATACGGTTCCGTCGACTACCGAAATGCCCACGGACTGTTGCGCGATGTGCTGGTCGCTTCCGTGAACGAGAGTTACGAGGAAGAACTTGCGACGATTCACCAGCCGGTGGCGCTGGTGTGGGGCGAGAACGACCGCGAAGTCCCCGTTGACGTGGCCCAACGCGGCGCCGAACTTCTCGCCGGTCCCCACTCCGTGCGAGTCGTCGCGCACGTGGGACATTTCGTGCCCACCGAAGCACCCGACGAACTGGTCGCGTCCGTGAACGAGGTCCTTCACTAGTGCGCACGGCTCTCGACATTCTGGGTGCGCTCGCGCTGGCGGTCGCCTTCGGCGCCCAAATGCTGCGTTGGCTGCGCGTCCTGCAACGCGAGCACTACGAACCCCAGTCAATGCGGCGATTCCTCGGGCGCTGGTCGTCGCCGCCGGTGGCGCCGGTCACCCGATCGACGCTCGCCGCCGAACAGGCTGTCCACGGCCCGTTGTCGGCTCAAACCGACGCTGCGAACGCCGTCACACCATCGAGATTCTCGGGTGTGCGCCGCCCGGCGGACGCACCACCGCGGCGACCGATCACGCTGAGCCATGTCCTTATTCTCGCCCTCTTGGTCACGGCGGTCCTCAACGAAGAAGTACTTCTCGTCGTTGTCGCCATTCTCTACGGACTTTTCTGTCCACAGGGACTCTCCATCAAGGGCCGTACGAGCGCCCTGCGCTGGACCCGTCGCGTGACGACGATTGCCGTGGTTGCGACGGTCGTGGCGCTCGCTTTCGCTCTACTGGGTGCCTTTTCGAAGCGTCCGTGGTTTCTCGCCGTGGCAGTCGTCTGGGCCGTGCCGGTGCTGTTGGACGTGACCTCCCGGCTTCTCGGACCATTCGAGGAGCGCCGCGCGAACCTCTTCGTCAAGCAGGCGACGACTCGACTTCAACGCGTGGCGCCAACCGTGGTCGCCATCACGGGTTCGTTTGGCAAGACCTCGACCAAGAACCACCTCGTCGATTTGGTACGGGTTGACGGGGGTGTTGTGGCATCGCCCAAGAGTTTCAACAACCGTGCCGGACTCTCTCGTACCATCAACGAGAGTCTCGCCGACGGTACCCGAGTCTTCATTGCCGAGATGGGTACGTACGGTCCGGGGGAGATCCGTGCGTTGTGCGAGTGGTGCGTACCCGATATTGCGGTCATCACGGCCATTGGACCGGTTCACCTGGAACGGATGAAGACCATTGAAGTCATTGAAGCGGCGAAGTTCGAGATCACGGAGAGGGCGAAAACGGTGGTCCTCAACATCGATGATCCGACGCTCGCTCGGTGGCCGCAACGACTCGGATCAAAGCACGTTCGCACCGCGTCGTCGCGCGCGGCGGAGGCGTCGGTCCGCGTTTGCGTTGACGGGGGATTGTGGACGCTGTCGGTTGATGGCGTCGAGCTCGGAACGCTCGACGCCGTTGTCGGTGTACAACCAACGAATCTCGCCTGCGCGTTGGCCGTCGCCCTCGAGCTCGGTGTCGCTCGTGACGCGCTCATCGCTCGCGCGCGCGCGGTGACACCGGTCGACAACCGGTCGAACGTGGTGACGGCGCCGTCGGGCGTCGTCGTCATCGACGACACCTTCAACGCCAATCCCGTCAGTGCTCTCTCGGCGCTCGAGATGCTCGCGTCGTTGGCGATCTCCGGTCGCCGCGTCGTCGTCACGCCCGGGCTCGTGGAACTTGGGACTGAACAGTACGGGGAGAACCTCGCCCTCGCGCGAAAGGCGTCGTTCGTGGGAGCCGAACTCGTCATCGTGGCGCGCACGAACGCGGTGCCGTTGACGGTGGGATTCGAAGGACCCGTTCGCCGCTTTAATAGCCGTGACCAAGCGGTCACGTGGGTCCGGTCCTCGCTGGTGGCCGGTGACGGCGTGTTGTATCTGAACGATCTGCCCGACCACTACCCTTGATGCTCAGATGACTGTGCGACGCGACGTTTCATGACAACTGGTGTGCTCTTCGGGGGTCCAACACCCGAACACGACATCTCCATTCTCACCGGACTCCAAGCCCTGCGCGAGCTGGAACGTTCCGGTCGTGACGTACTCGGTATCTACTGGAGTAAGACCGACGCCTTCTACGTCTTGGCGAGCGGTGTTGAGGCCGAGTCTTTCCTCGACGGACTGCCCAAGGGATCGACTGAAGTCTCACTTCGCGTGGGAGACGGTGGAGGTTTCTTCACGAGTGCGCGCGTTGGTAAGCTTCGCAAGCTTGATTTCGACGTCGTCGTGCTGGCAACCCACGGCGGACCCGGTGAGGACGGGACGCTGCAGGCGGTCCTCGATCTCGCGGGCGTTGCCTACACCGGTCCGAACGTGGCTGGCGCGGCCCTGGGAATGGACAAGTGGGCCTTTGGGGCGGTCATGGCGTCGGTCGGGATCCCGACGCTGCCCCGCGCACTCCTCGACGGCGCGACGTCATCACTCGACTTTGAGCCTCCTTTTATTTTGAAGCCTCGTTTTGGAGGATCCTCCATCGGCATCGACGTGGTCGCCGACCTCGCGACGGCCAAGGCCCGACTCACGTCGAACGTCCACTTGTCACTAGGATGCGTCATCGAGCCATTTCGACGTGACCTTTTCGATCTGCAGATCGCTCTTCGCACGTATCCCGCGCTGTCGTTCTCGGCTATTGAGAAACCCATCCGTCGATCGGGGGACGCCGAAATCCTGGACTACCGCGACAAGTACGTGGGCGGCGAAGGCATGGTGTCGGCGCCGCGCGAACTGCCCGCCGTCGTAGCGCAGGAACAGCGCGACAGCATCGAGCGAATCACCCGAAGGATTGCGCAGTGCGCCTCCGTGCGCGGCGTCGCGCGCGTTGACTTTCTCGCCAACGACGACGAGTTGTACGTGAACGAAATCAACACGATTCCCGGCTCACTCTCGAAGCACCTCTTCGTCGATCCGGCGCTCACGTTCTCCCAGTTACTGAGTGACCTGATTGCTGAAGCCGTGGAACGACCAACTCATCGCTTCAGTTCGGCGGGTGCCGACGGGCTCGTGCTCCGTAGCGCGGGCTCCATCGCCGCCAAACTCGCGTAGGCGAGGGACTCGCGACACGGCTTCGAGCAGGACGTCGCTGTAAGGGTCTATCAACAGTCCCTGTTGGAGGGCCCAAAACGCCAATTCGAACCGACCGTGTTCGAGGGCGTCGTGGTGCAGGGCGAGCGCGGCCCACTCGCCGTCGCGCGAGAGTCGCGCGCCGAAACCTTCGGCGAGGAACCACTCGAAGCCGCGTAGCGCACTGGCGAGTGGCTCGCCCTTCACCATCGCGAGCGCCTGGTGGGCAAGCGGTGCCGCCTCGTCGGAGGCGAGGTTTCGCGCCCGGCCAATCAACGTGGTGAAGATCTCCACGTCGCTGGTGATGCCGTGCGTCACGTAGAGGCCCGACGACGTCACGGCGTGCAGGCGTTGACCGGCGACGTCGGAACCGACGCTTCGTCGCACGACGCTCGCCGTGTTGGCGAGGGTTCGAAGCGACGCGTCGACGTCGGCGTGCGTGAGGACCCTCGTGCGGAGTCGGTCGCCCGTGATGGGCTCGTGGCGGTGCAGCGCGAGATAGGCCAGCATCTCGATACCGCGACGTCGAAGTGACGGCGTGAGCGGCTCGACGAGTCCCAAGACCTGGGGATCGGCTCGTAGGAGATCGATGCGAACGTCGCTACTGGTGACCCGAGCGTCAGCGACCGCCGCAGTCGTCCACATCGAGGTTGCGACGTGGGGCGAATCAATGACGTAGGGCTGCAGCGTGATGGCGCAAGATGCCAACTCCGCGTCAAGGTCTCGCCCGTGGCCGAGGTACACCACCGTGGTGTTTCGCACCGACCGAGTGGCGAGCGCGCGAAGGAGTGTGTTTTCAGTGTCGGCGAAGACAATTCTTCCGTCGTGGAGAGCGACGACCGCGTTCCTCACGTCGTCACTTGTCCACGTGGGCAAGATCGCGAGTCGACCGCCCTCACGTGCGAAGCCGACCAGCGAATGCTCGCCCGTCGTACCGAGGTGGCAGACCACCAGTGGATCGGTGGTGGCGGCACCCGACGTGTGACCATCAAGGGGCGCGACTTCGAGCACACCGTCAACGGCGTCACCGATGAGCTGGCGCAGATGGACAATGAGGGCGGGATTGAGCGCGCGAAGCAGTTCAATCGTCTCGTCCACGTCACCGTCCAGTTCAGTGAACTGATGTTGGCGAAGCAGGTCACTACGGCGTTTCGCCATGAGGGCCAGGGGGAGCGTGCCCAGGGAGGTCGATCGGAGTGGTGAACCGGGCTGCGATGGTGTCGCCGGCGTACGAGCGTGCAATGCAACGCGTTGGGTCACGTTCACTGTTGCCGCCACGGGAGTAGACGGTGTGTGCGGACGGCTCAACGCCGACGCCGAATTGGCGACGAGAAAGGGCATGAGGGCAACGACGAGTCCGGCGAGCCACGCGCTGCCGCCACCGCCCGCCACACCACCTCGTCGAAGGCGCACCACGTTGCGGGCCAACTGGAGAAGAAAGAGGATCCAGAAGAGGGCGAGCACGAGCAGCAGGCCCCGCACGAGCGCGCCATCGCCTTGTCGAGTCGTGCGGTTCCACTTCGCCACCACGACGTACGGGAGGAGTACGAAATAGATCGCGATCGCCGAACCCTGGAGTGGCGCGGCCACGCCCCTTACGTGGTGGGAGTGAGTTGCCACGTGGACGCCTCGCCCGACGTGGAGGTGATCTCCAGCTGACAGATCTGCGCGTCCCCGACCACGACTTGGCTCGTCACCGGACTGGTCACCGAGCCACAACTCAAGATTTGGCTCGTCGAAGCGCTGGAGGTCAGCGTCCACGTGCCCGGTCCGCGTAGGGGCACGGCGACGACGACGAGCGTGGGCCCGAGCGTTCCGGTCAGTGCGCCGTTCATCGCGTTCGCGTTCGGCACTGACGCGACGGGCTTCGCGGTCGATCTTGTCACGCTCGAGTAGTTGTTGTCGATCATCGGGGTCGGCTCGGTCGTGGGGACCGTCGTCACGACCGGTGACGCAAACCTCGTCGTCGTGGGGACCGTCGTGGGGACCGTCCGTGTTTCGAAAGTGGTCGTGGTCGTTCGCGGTTGCGTGGTCGCGGCAATCGTCGGCGACGTCTTCGACGTGGTCGCCGAGGTGAGGGTGAAGACCAGCACCAGCAGTAGTACTGGACTCGACCACATCAACAGATGAGCGCTCTTTAGAGAAAACCGTGTGCGCGCCATGTTTTTCGAAGGGTAGCGGTGATTGGGAGAAATAGCGATTCGACATAGTCGGGCCTGTGTTTCACCTAGATGAGGAAGCGCACAGCGAAGTGCTGCAGCTCTTTTTGGAGCGAAGCCGGCGCCGAATTATCGTCGGCGGCGATCTCACGCAGTGAACGGCCCTCGTAGACGCGGGCGTAGGTCAGCCGGGCCAATCGGTCGTACTGACTACCACGAAAACTGTGCAAGCGAGCGAGTAGCGGCGAGGATTCGGTCGCTGGCTCGTCGTGCTGGTCGTAGTGGGACACGACCCGTCGCGCGGCCTTCTCCTTCAAGAGCCAGCGCCGCAGCCGTCCCCGTAGGGCCGACAGAATGTCCGGTGCGGCGTACTGACGCGACTGGCCGGCCCAGTCGGTGAGGAGTTCACTCGCGAGGCCGAGCGCGATACCGACCGTCTCGCTCGGCTCGTCGATGATCCCCTCGCCGAACCGCAACTGTCGACAGACGCTCACGATGCCGGGAATCAACGTCTGGAGCAGCGCGCGGTGCAGCTCGACGTCGCCGGCCTCTTCGAGGAGCGCACGTACGATCTCGGCCCGTTCCAGTACGGTTCGTCCCCCGCGACTCTCGAGCAGCGTCACCACGTCGCAGAGGTCGATGAGACCACTCAATCGAAGGTCGGGATGGCGTTCACTCAGCGCTGCCATCGCCTCACGCGATCGGCTGGTGCGGCCCACGTGCTGCCACTCGTAGCGCATCTGTCCTAAGAGGTCGTTCTTCAGTGTCATGGCGCCCAGTACAGGGCGAGCGGCGCATCGTCCCGTGACCGTCGCGATGCGTCGCGCGAGTGCAGTTCTCATGCCATGGATGATGCGCCGTCGAACGCACTTCACAACGCACATACGCCCGACGTAGGCTGTGACCATGGACATCGAAGACTTCTACGACCAGAACGAAGCGCGGCGCGAGAGCAATGAGTTCGAGTTCGGCAGCGAGTGGACAGACGGCGCGGACAACGAGTACGAGTTGTCGTGGGTCGAGGCAACGGGCGAGCTCTACCTCATGGTGGAACCCGACTTCGTACTCACCCCACACATGTTCGGTGGCTTCACCGGGGATGATGAACAGGTGAGCGATCTCACGGTCGTCGTCGTGGGCAAGTTCTCATCCCTCGCCGGTCTCGAGGACGCACTGAAGGGCTGGGAAGAGGCCATGCTTGAGAAGAACTCCCTCGACTGGCTGCACGAGCGCATGCCGAAGGATGAGTCCTAGAGGTACGGACTTGACGAGTCCGCGACCTTGCAGAGGCGGGTGAGCGCCGGAACCAAATTTTGGAGTGGAACCCGTTCGGACTCGTTGATCGTCGTCATGAGGGCGTTCCAACTTCCGTCGGCCGACGTGGCCGCGGCGGCCATTGGCGTGGCCTTCAGCAGTTCATTCATGGCCTTTCCTTCCAGCGTGGTGCGTGACGCCGCGCTGACGCCAGCCACCTCACTTTGTGCCTGAAGAGCGAGTGCCTGCTTCACCATTCGACACGAGTTGCGAGCGTCGCTGACGGCGCTTCCGGTTCCGCACGAACTGAGGGTGACACCCGCAACGGCCAACGCAGCAAGCGGGGCGAGAAGTCGAGTTAGCCGAGCCACGAGTCAGCAGCTTGCAACAAGAAGTCGCTGACACTGCGTCCGCGTTCGAAGATGTCGCACAGGGGGTCTTCCCCCTTGGCGACCTGACTCAGCGAGATGGCGCGTCGAGCGACGATAGATATTCGCCGTTCGCTACTTTCGGTCGGTGACGCAAAGGCGTCGGTCGCGGTCACTTCGAGCGGCATCTCGAGGCCGCCGATTGGCGCAAGGTCGATGGCGAGGCGGAGGAGGTCCGGTGAATTGGGCATCGGCGGAAGGGTCCACGTAAGCACCAACGGGAAGTGGAACTCATCGGGTGGGTCAACTTCGTCGGGTAGTCCAAGCACGGCGTCTTCGAACGCCAATAAGGTGCGCGGATCGACGTCGAGTTCGATGTGTAAATCGACCGGGCCACCGCAGCCGTCTTCGGGATGCAGGTCGACTTCCCACGCTTGACGAAGCGAGTAGGTCTCCACGAAGTGCCGTTCGTCGTGCACGTGGAACCCGTGCGTCACCGCATGGTCCTTAAGGTCTGCGACGAAACCAGCGACGTCAATAGCGGCCATTGACACTCAGGCTAGCCCCCGACACCGCTACCGTGGCAGCGTGACCGACGCGCTCTTTCTTCCACTTCGTGAGTGCGCGCACGAGATTGGCGAAGCGGTGCAGCACCATCGCGGCCGTGGCCTTTCGGGCGATCGCGCCACGCAGTACCACTTGGACGTCGCCGCCGACGAGGTTGCGCGCCGGGTTTTGGGCGGTGCTGGCTTTCGGGTGATCAGTGAAGAGTCGGGAACGTCCGGCAGCGGCGATTTCACGGTCGTCGTCGATCCAATTGACGGATCCACGAACTGCGATCGTGGCGTGCCATTCTTTTCTACGAGTATCGCGGTCTTGCGCGGCGACGAGCTCATCGCCGGACTCGTAAGAAATCAGGCAACCGGCACCGTGTTCGAGGGGGAGCTGGGCAGTGGCGCCACCCGCGACGGCATCACCATCCATCCGTCCACCGAGACCGATATCACACGAGCAATCGTGGGGTCGTCGGGCTACCCGTCACACAACCTCGGGTGGTCGCAAAATCGATCACTCGGTGCGGCCAGTCTCGAGATCTGTCTCGTCGCCGACGGTTCGCTCGACGTCTACGGTGTGGCGCAGGGAACGGGACTCAACACGTGGGACTACCTCGCCGGACTCCTCATTGCCCGCGAAGCTGGCGCAGTCGCTGCTGATTACTACAACGAAGAGTTAGTGACGACCGCTGACGTCATTCGTCACCCCGTGTTCGCGGCAACGAGTGCGTTGATGTCCTTCATGCGCGAGACTGGTGTCATCTAGGATTGTCAACCTCGGGCGCTTAGCTCAGTTGGTTAGAGCAGCTGATTTACACTCAGCAGGTCGGGGGTTCGAGTCCCTCAGCGCCCACTGTTGTCTTGTTGCGAGACATCGTGGAAAAACGAACCCCTGCAGTTTAGTTTTCTTTCGGCTTCGCCATCGTTTGGTAGTTCTTCTCGGGGTTGATGGTGATCTCACCTAAGAAGTTTCCGTCGTCGTCGAGCACACGAATCTGTTCGTCGATGATGTAAAGACGCACGCGCTTGCCGAATCACTTGTCGGGCGTGTTGCGCCGGCGACCGTTGCACAAGCAATAGTCGCCGGCGCGTCTGCGAAAGTGACGAGCACGCCGTAGTAACTTCCTCGACAACCGAATAATGGATGAGGCTCTCGCGCGGGTTGAGTCCTACGCGACCGTATCGACTATTTGAGAAGTCGGGACAGTCGCCTGTCGGCCAGTATCCGACCACCCGTTTGGCACGTGGGGCAGTATGTCATTTCGTAGGACTCGAACGACACTCTTCGCAATGTGTCGCCGCAAGGGGTTGGGCAGGGCTCGCCGACACGGCCGTGGACCTTGAATCGCCCTCCCAGTTTGGTCTCTGACAAGCCCCCTTCTCGCGTGCGCTCGAGCTCGAGCGCCGCGGCCAAGACATCGGTGACCGCGCTCAGCAAGTCCTCGCGCTGCTCCGGATTGAGTGAGTGCAGCGATGCGAACGGTGACAGTTTGGCTCGGTGCAGAATGTCATCTCCCCAGCCGCGGCCGATGCCCGCCACCACGTGCTGGTCGCGAAGATCGGTGGTGAGTCGCCGTCGCGACTCGCTCGTGCGGATAACTGCCTCGAAGCCTTCGCTTCCGGGTTCAGGTCCAAGGCCAGCCAGCGGACCATCCTCTCCGGGCGCCAGCACCCACCACGAGACTTTTCGGTGGGTGCCGAACTCGCGCACGAGGACGCCGACGTCCGACCCGTCAACTTCGGCGTCGCTGCGACGGAAGATGAAACGGACCGCCGAGCCACGGGGCCTCGTCGTCTTAAGCGGTTGTTCGACGTCGAGGCGGCCCGCCTGCGAGAGGTGGAGCGCGATGCGGGTTCCGTCATCGAATGTCCACACCAGATACTTGGCGCGTCGTCCGACCGAGACGAGTCGGTGGTTCTGCAGGGACTCGGGAGTTGGTGCGTAGGTTTTGAGTGAGGAGAAGCCGAGTAGGTCAGCGCGTCGAAAGTGTGTGCCGGCCACGAGCGCGTCGAGCCGCTCCGACAGGGCCTGCATTTCGGGCAACTCGGGCACGCAACAATGTACCTAGCGCGATGGTGGCGTTGTCAATTGGTCACGCCACGCACCACGCGAGCCCTGCGTCGCGTGGACGCTCAGGTCATTGATCGAGCAATTGGCAAATCAATCCAGAAGGTCGAACCTTCACCCTCGACGCTCCGCACGCCCATGGTTGCCCCCATGGCCTCCGCAAACGTCTTCGCCAACGCGAGTCCGAGTCCCGTACCCTCCGTCTGCGTTCCCTCGGCGCCCAGTCGGTCGAAGGGAGTGAAAAGGCGATCAAGGTGACGTGGGGCGATTCCCGGACCCGTGTCGGTCACGTTGACGCGAACGGTGTCGCCACGCACTGCACACGCCACGTCGACCGAACCTCCCTCATGGTTGTACTTGATGGCATTGGAGAACAGATTGATAAAGATCTGATTCAGTCGCTTCTCGTCCGCGACGACCGGATTGACGTATTCGTTCTCCTTAACAGTGAAGGTGATGTGTCGGGTGCTCGCCATGGGCGTGACCAGTTCGACGCACCCGTGAATGAGGTTCATGGGATCAACTGACTCGAGCACCACCTCAAACGTGCTCGACTCCACGCGTGAGATATCGAGGACCTCGTTGATGAGTTCCAAGAGGTGCGCCCCCGATTTGTAGATCAACTCAACCATCTCGAGTTGCGTGTCGACCTGGATTTCCATTTGGAGAATCTGCGCAAACCCCAACACCGAGTTGAGTGGCGTGCGTAGTTCGTGACTCATTCGCGAGAGGAACTCGCTCTTCGCGGTATTCGCTCGCTCGGCCTCGAGCTTGGCCGCTTCCAGTGCGACTTCCATTTCGACAGTGGACGTGACGTTTCGGGTGATGACCACGGCGTGAATCGGTGGCTCACCCAAGTTGTCGATCGCTCTACCTCGAGACTCCACGACGAGCCAGTGCCCCTCGGCACCTCGAGCCCGGTAGCGAATCGAGATCGGCGTTCCGTTGTCAAACATCTCCTTGACCGCAGCGATGATTGAAGGGATGTCGTCCGGGTGCATGACCTCCAGGGCGCTTCGCCCGGTGCGCTCTTCAATGGGGATACCGGTGTACGACTCTGACGCGGGGCTGGTGCTGACAACGTTCAGATCTCGGTCAATTGTCGTGATGACGTCAACCGCCGTATCGACCACTGCCTGCATCAACGCGAGACTTTTTGCTAAGGCCGCGCGTGATGCGACCTCTTGAGAGATGTCGCGCGAAATGAAGACGGCGAGCTTCGAGTCGCCGTGCGTGTTCTTGAGCGCTTGGCCCCGCGCCTCAATCTCAATCCAGTGCCCATTCGCGTGGAGCGCGCGAAATCGCGCCGTGTGGATCTCGTCAATATCAAAGGTACTCAGGATAACGGCGCTCACGTCCCCTTGATCATCGGGGTGCACGAGTTCGACGATGCTTCGACCAAAGCCGCCCAGTGAGTATCCGAAGATCTGCTCGGTCGAGGGACTCGAATCGACGACGATGAGATCTCGATTCACGACGATGATCGCGTCGGCGGCGGCGTCAAGGATGGCACGCGTCATTTCGGTACTCACATCGAGCGCCTCGAAGGTTGCCTTTCGACGGGTGATGTCACGACCAATTGCGTAGATCAATGATTCTCGACGCTGAGAATTCCATTCGATCCAGAGATAAGCGCCGTCACTTCGACGCTGGCGATTTTCAAAACCGACGCTCGTGTGCTCGGAGTTCGAGAGCGAGACCAACTCTGCGAGTGTCTTTGCGCGATCATCGGGGTGAACTAAATCAACCAATGCCGTCGTTTCGAGTTCGGCGATATTCCAGCCCAGCAATTCGTGCCACGCAGGATTGATGGCCACCAATCGGCCGTCCGTGTCAAAAACGGACATGAGGTCCGGTGACGTGCGAAAAAACTGACCGTACTCCGGTTCCTGGGTCGCTTCATCGGGCATAGCGATGCACCTTCCGTCTGACTCTTGGTGAAGCCTTGGCGAGCAGATCATGAATCGAGGTGTGACCCCCTTTGAAGCGCGAGTCGAAACCTGCACGACCCTGAATGGGATTAAGTGTAGGCACGAACGAGTTTCCGGGTATGGGTTAACGTGCGTGGCGTTCCGCTGGTTGCGCCGCCGACACGGAAGGAACGTCAGCGAGTTGGCGTTACGGTACGCCCGCCGGCAATCGGGCCGCGTCCGATTTGAAAGCCAACTTACTGGCCGGCATTGGGCGGCTGATGTAGTAGCCCTGGGCGAGGTCGCAACCGAGTTCGCTTAACAATTCGAGTGTCGCGACGTCTTCGATACCCTCAGCGACGACGCGCAGTTTCATATCGTGGCCGAGGTTGATGGTGGCGCGTACCAACTCGAGTTCCTTTTCCTTGCCCACGTCACCGAGTCCGGTGATGAAGGTGCGGTCGAGTTTCAGCTCGCCGACGGCGAGGCCGCTCAGGTACATGAGCGACGTCACGCCGGCACCGAAGTCGTCAATCGATACGACCACTCCGTGGTCGCGGAGTTGTTCGATGACGGCCTTGGAGCGTGCAAAGTCGGTCACGATGCTGGTCTCGGTAATCTCGATGACCAGCGCCTCGCCGGGCAGATCGTGCGTTGCGAGCAGTCCGGTAATGAGGTCGACGAAACCATCCTCGAGAAGGTTGGTGGTCGTTACGTTCACCGAGACGGCCAGTAGTTGACCTGACGCCCGCCACGCGGCGCACTGGAGAAGGGCCTCACCGAGTACCCACTTGGTGAGTTTTTGCATGAGCCCGGCGTCCTCGGCCAGAGGGATGAACTTGAGTGGGGGGACCAGACCAAGTCGAGGGTGGGGCCAGCGGATGAGTGCTTCGACGGCGAGGATCTCACCGGTGCGCAGATCGAGCTGCGGCTGATAGTGGAGAACGAACTCACCCGCGTCGACCGCGTCGCGGAGTTCCTCCACCAGATTGAGTAGTTGTTCGCCCCCGTCGACTGCTTGGTCGAAGTAGACGTAGGGAATGTTCCCCAGTTTTGCACGATACATTGCCGTGTCGGCGCACCACATGAGCTCGGTTCGTTCCGTGGCGTCCTCGGGCGAGAGCGCAATCCCAATGCTGGCCCCCACCGTGGCACTCATCTTTTGGAGGAAGAACGGCTTCCTCACAACTTCGAGAATCCGCTCGGCGACCTCGCTGGCGGCGTCGGCGTCGTCATCAATCAAGATCACTGCCAGTTCGTCGCCGCCCAGGCGAAAGACCGAGCCAGTGCTCGGTACCGCGTGGGTGAGGCGCGGCCCCAGTTGGCGGAGCAGTTCGTCTCCGGCCGGGTGGCCGAATGAGTCATTGATCTCTTTGAAGTGGTTGAGATCAATGTAGAGGAATGCCATTCGCCGTCCGGTCGTCCAGGGATCCGCGAAGTCGGTGAAGTACGTGTCGACGACGTCGAGTAGATGTCGACGGTTGCCGAGACCGGTCAACTCGTCGGTCTGGGCCTGTCGGTGTCGTTCTTCGGTTAAGAGCCGGAGCTTGCGCGCCGAGTGGGACAGGCGAACGCCCACGGTGATCAATGTTGCGGTCGCCAGCCCGAGGGCGACGCGCGTCAACGGGTGCAGTGATCCCACCACGAGGATGATCAGACAACTGATCGCGGCGACGCTCGGTATGAGGAAACCGGCCACTCGTTGCGTACGAAGGGGATCGAGCGCCCGGGGCTTCATCCACACCGACATCGACATGAGCAGGATCGACACGGGCCACGCAATCGCATTGATGTCCGCGCCGACGGTTGCGAGGAAGTTGGTGGACGAGAGCAGGTTGAACGTGTCGCCGACCACGTTGAGTGAAATGCCTCCGGCGAGAAGGATCCACGGCGACGAGCGGCGATCGGCCAACAGCACGGTGCCACAGATGGCCAATGAGAGAAGTAAGAGGTCACCAATCGGGTACGCCAGATTCGTTGCCACGGCGATGCCGTCGCCCCCCGTGAGGTGCACAATGTCGTGGAAGGCGAAAGCGGCGCAGACCGCCGCCGCGCCCAGCCCGGCCACAACACCGTCGAGCCAGTTCGGTCGCGTAAGGCGACCAATGGACCGTCGGATCAATTGCACGGTTGCGATGTAGGCCAGGGGGTAGAAGAGGATGTAGAACAAGTCGGCAAGTGACGGTGTCGGTGGCGTGCGGCCTCCGAGGGATTCGACGGTTAGAAAAATGTCACCGGTACTCCACGAGAGGAGCGCGAACCCGAGGAACAGTGGAGCGGCGCGTCCGGGGTGGCGATTGAGTCCTCGAAGGATGCACATCAATGACGCGAGGACTTCAATGCCGCAGACCGTCCAACCATCGAGCCAGGTCCACGAGTCGCTGGGGTTTCGCACCACGAGGGCAATCAAGTAGCCGAACAACACGACGCTGAAGACGGCGAAGACCTTCCATATCCACTTACTGATGACGTCAGTGGTCGTCAGCGTCACCGAGTCGTCGACAGAATCGACGATCATAAGTCCACTCGGAGGCCGCGTGGCAGCGGCAGGTCGGGGTGGCCCGTTGTCGGGGTCGACACGGCGATCGTCGCCAATTGCAATAGCCATTGCACCACCCCCATGGATCTCGTGCCGGAAAGATTCAGGGAATCAAAAGTATTAGAGCAAGTACAATTTAGGGCCCACGTCGGCCCAACAGGAACCCAACTGGAGTCTTGAGAGCCGAACTTTTCCCTCGATGGACACTGAAAATGCCTCACCGTCGTGCGCTCGCTTCCGAAAGTGCAACGGTTCAGCGAGAACGGGTCCGAGAGTATCGTGAGGCGAATGGTGGCGACAAGGCGGTCGACCGGGACGGCGACCGGCCGAACCCGAGGGGTCGGTCGCGACGGCGACGGCGACGTGACGAGCCACGTTGAGGATCTCACCCGGTTGACGCGAACGTGGGTCGAGGAACAAGGTGTCGTCCTGCAATCGGCGCGCGGGCCCATCCCCAACGTGGCCGAATTCATTGCCGGCGAACCGATACGGGGGAGTTGGTGGGGACACGCCGCCGGCAAGATGATCTACGAAATCCTGAACGTCCTCGATGATGATAAGGACATTGTGACGACGCGACTCGTCAACGCGAAGATCACCTTGTTACATGCGCGCGTCTGGCCCGCCATCGTGCGCGTCAGCGCTCGACTCGGAACGCAACGACTCAGCGCGATCCACCAGGAACACACCGAAAGCGGCGCCCACCGCAACCACGAAGAGCTGTACCCACGGTGGGTGCCGGCCGACGCCATAACTGCCGCGACGAAGTTGAGCGAAACCGAAGCGTTCGGGCTCCTTCCCGCATGTTTGCGTTACGACGGCGAACCGAAATCGCGCTAGGACTTAACGCCGCACACGTTCTTGTTGTAGGCCGTGATCTTGTTGGACGCCGGGGTCATTGACTTTGCGAGACCCTCGAACTTCGCCAAGTTAGCTTTGCTCATCTTGGCGTAATTGAAGTTGGCCGACGCCAGGTACCCGTAGAAGAGATTGAGATCCTTGAACAGCGTCTTGTAGGGCGATTGCAATGTCGAGGGAGCGACATTGAGGACGGTTCCTTCAATGTTCTTCAGGTTGGCGTAGGCGGCCTTCATGGCGGCCACGGCCGCTCCCGGCGTCTCGAGGGCCTTGTTGGCGGCGGTCTGCTTCTTGTCGTACGAGGTCAACAACTTGCAATACGCCGAACCGTTCGCCGAATGCAGCACCGTGCCGGCGAATGACGGCGTCGCCCCCGACACGAGGACGCCAAAGGCCAACACAAAAACGGTTGCGAGCGTGCCCGCGAAGTGGCGCGGTGAGAACTGTCTGGTACGTGCGTTCATTTGATTCCCCTTGGTTGATTGTGGCTTCGTCATTCAGACGGTGACGACGTTCGACCAGTTGACCGCCTCACTGCTGGTCGCATCCTACGCACGTTGTCGAAGAAGTGGCAAGCAATCACGTTCATTTCACGGTCGCCGCACGGTCCCCCCGCAAACGAGGGATTCGCCGAGCATTCTCCGATGCTGCCGAAGGGGTCGATGGGGCCGGGGACGTTGAATCGTGGCAAATTGTTGCGATTCAGTGCGAAGTGCGACCAGAACCTGGTGTCGTATCGTCCATACTGGAAGCATGGATTTGATATCGCGCGCCGAGAGTTGGCTGTGCGACATGGACGGTGTTCTGATCCGCGATGGGGCCATGGTGCCGGGCGCCGACAAGTTCTTGGACAAACTGCGTTCCACGAGTCGGCCCTACCTCATTCTCACGAACAATTCGCTCTTCACCCCGCGAGAGGTCCGACTGCAACTGGCCTCGATGGGCCTGGCGGTCGAAGAGGAGCAACTCTGGACGTCGGCCCTGGCGACCGCCCATTTCGTGCACACCCAGCGTCCGTTCGGTACCGCATTCGTCATTGGACAGAGCAGTCTGCACGAGGCCATCCACGACGTCGGGTACCGCGAAGACGATCGTCAACCGGACTACGTCGTGCTGGGCGAGACACAAAACTATTCATTCGACGAAATGACGACGGCGGTGCGCCTCGTCGAGAACGGGAGCCACTTCGTTGCGACCAACCCCGAACCAACGGGACAGTCGCCCGAGGGACCGCTCCCGGGTTGCGGTGCGTTGGCCGCAATGATCCAGAGCGCCACGGGCGTGGCTCCTTATTTCGTCGGTAAGCCCAATCCCGTCATGATCCGCGAAGGCCTCAATATTCTCGGTGCCCACTCGAAGTCGACGATCATGATTGGCGACCGAATGGACACCGACATTCAGGCCGGTGCCGAGGCCGGTCTCGGGACAATCCTCGTGTTGTCGGGCGTCACGCAACCTGACGAGATTGACCATTATCCGTTCCAGCCGTCTCGCATTGTCGATTCGGTGGCGGACCTCGTCGACGAACTTTGATACTCGTTCGAAGAGATTGGGCCTAGCTCGCCGGGCCCGAGAGTTGGAGCGCCGCGAGAAAGGCCTTCGCCCAGTCGTAGACGTTACGGCGAAAGACCATTCGGCGCATTCTCGACATTCGGTCTCTCGTTTCCTTCGGTCCCGAGTTCATCGCGAGAAGTATTGCTTCTTTGATGCCGTCGAGGTCGTGGGGATTCACCATGTACGCACCGCGAAGTTCCGTGGCCGCCCCGGCGAATTCGCTCAGGATCAATTTGCCCGTCAAGTCGGTGCGACACATGACGTACTCCTTGGCCACAAGATTCATCCCGTCCTTGAAGGGCGTCACCATCATGATGTCCGCCGCGAGATAGAGCGCAATGAGTTCATCGAAGGGCAGGTTCTTATGGAGGTAGTGGATGGCGGGATGACCCACCAGCCCGTGTTCGCCGTTGACCTCACCGACGGCACGCTCGAGGTCGTGGCGCTCTTGTTCGTAATGCGAGTCGGACTCGCGCGACGGCACCGCGATTTGGATCATCACCTGGCGCTCGGCGGTCAGCAGTCCGTCGTTCAGCATCTCGGCCACGGCCTTCACGCGTTGTTGGATGCCCTTGGTGTAGTCGAGACGGTCGACGCCGAGTAGGAGGAATTCGGGATCGCCCAGGTCGTGGCGAATCTCGCGAGCCCGCGCTCGAACGGCGGCGTCGGAGGCCAATTCGACGATTTGATCGCAGTCGACCGAAATCGGAAACGATCCGACGCGCACGGCCCGTCCTTCGAAGTCAAGTCCGGAGTCGGTACCGGTCGCCGACGTGAGTCGACGGGCCAGGCGCGAGAAGTTCGAGGCCGAGGAGTGCAGTTGGAAACCGAGCAGGTCGGCACCGAGCAGCCCGGCCAAAATCTCTCGGCGCCACGGCAGTTGCATGAACAGCTCACTCGGCGGGAAGGGAATGTGCAAGAAGAATCCAATGACCACGTCAGGTCGAAGTTGTCGCAGCATCTGAGGCACCAGTTGCAACTGGTAGTCGTGGACCCACACGGTGCCGCCGGGCGCCACGCTTTCGGCGACCGCAACTGCGAATCGCATGTTGACCTCGCGGTAGGTGTGCCACCACGTGCGGTGAAAGCTCGGACTGCGTATGGCGTCGTGGTAGAGCGGCCAGATCGTCGCGTTGGAGAATCCGAGGTAGAACTCGTCGTACTCTTCGGGGCTAATCGCGACCGACTTCAGCCGGATGCCTTCGTAGGTTGAAGGCGGAGCTTCGTCCTTGGATGTTCCGGGCCATCCGATCCAGAGTCCCTGTCGACTTTGCAGGACCGACGTCAACGCCGACACGAGTCCACCGGGACTCGGTAACCAACCCTCACCACCGGGCGCCGCGGAGTGCCGAAGGGGCAATCGATTGGCGACGACCACGAACGACGCCGTCTCGACTTCGTGCGTGACGACGTGGTCGGTCACGGTCTCGTCCGCTTCGGTCGTTGGGGAGTTCGTTTCGATCATGAAGTGGTGCCGACTGACGGTCGGATCGTGGACTCCTCGTTATCAAGTGGGCAACGACATTCGCGAAAAAACGAGATGCCCTTCTCGTCCTTCACGTCGCAACACGGGCCGAGGGCTGCGCGACATTCAAGCGTAGGGCGACATTCGGCCGTTCGGAGCAGGAACTTCAGAGTACGGGGCGCGACTAAGTTTCGCTGGGATCGACCGGTTCGTCCATGTCGGGCCACACGTCCTGGACCGTAATGGCTTCGGTGATACGCAATTTGCCGGCGTTCCACCAACTGTGAGCCCGAGCGCTACCGCTCGCCGACTCTCCCTCTCTCTGCTCGGCAATGATGATCCCGAGGATCGCGTTGATGAGCGCCAGGTGCGTGAGGGCTTGCGGGAAGTTTCCCAAGTGACGCGACGTGGTCGGATCCAGTTCTTCGGCGTACAGACCGAGCGCACTCGCAGCACCGATCAACTTCTCGCAGTGCGTTCGCGCGCTGTCGAGTTCGCCGATTGCCGTGAGCGCGGAGACCAGCCAGAAGGAGCACACCGTGAAGCTGCCTTCTCCCTCTCCGTCGAATCCATCGTCCGTCTTTTCGGGACGGTACCGAAAGACGAACGGGCCGTCAGTGAGGTCGTCGGCAATGGCGAAGACCGTGGAGCGGATTCGCTCGTCAGTCGGAGGCAGGAATCCGAGCATGGGCATGACGAGCAGTGACGCGTCGAGTTCGTCGCTCCCGTACGACTGCGTGAAGCACCCTCGTTTGCCGACGGCGTTCGCGCAGATGTCTTCGTGAATGACCTTGGCCTCGGCGAACCACTGATCGGCCCGCTGGGATTCACCGCGCAGTGCCGCCAAACGCGCGCCACGTTCGATCGCGACCCAACACATCACCTTGGAGAAGGTGAAGTGTCGAGGTTCGCCGCGCACCTCCCAGATGCCGCGGTCCGGTTCTCGCCAGCAGGCGAGTGCGACCTCGACGGCCTGAATCACGATTCGCCACGAACGCTCACTGAGCGAATCGCGCGAGCGAGTGTGTTCGTAAATGCACTCAACGATGCCGCCCAGGATGTCGAATTGCTTCTGGTCGAAGGCGCCATTGCCCACTCGAGCCGGTTGACTCCACACGTAGCCCGTGAGGTGGTCCAGTTCCTGCTCAATCGGTGCGTCGCCACCGTCGACTGGATAGAGGACCTGGAGATTTCGTCTCGTGCGAACGCCGGTCGTGCCAACCGTGGTGCCCCGAGCCGGCTCGAGCACGTCACCGAGGAACGCCAGAAAGTCGTCGGCCTCGGTGTCAAAGCCGAGCGCGTGTAGGGCTCGAAGGGCGAAGGCCGTGTCGCGGATCCACGTGTAGCGGTAGTCCCAGTTGCGTGTGCCCCCGAGGTTCTCGGGCAGTGAGGTTGTGGGAGCCGCCAAAATGGCGCCCGTGGGCGCGTACGAGAGCCCCTTCAAGGTGAGGGCACTTCGTTGGAGAAGTTCTCGCCAGGGGTGGTCGGGGAATCGGCCGCCGTCGATCCAGCCTCGCCAGAAGCGCGACGTCTCACTCTTGTAGAGATCGACCTCCTCCTGGGTCGAGGGGAGCGGCGTGTCGTTCCAACTCATGGCGACGAAACACGATTCTCCTTCGACGAGACGGTGACGGGCTCTGACGGCTCGACCCTCGATGCCGAACCGCATGTCGCCGGTGAGCGTGATGCGGTTGGCGTCGGGATTGGTCGTCCACACCTTGTCGTACGACGTGCCGGCGTACTCCCATTCGGCGTCGGCACGGCCGTAGTTGAATGACGGTTCGCAATTCAGTATGACGTCCACACTGCCGTGAAGGCACTTCGCGGTCCGTACCAGTACGTGTCGGGCGTCGAAGTCGCCGGGGGTTCGACGTTGGAGGGCCGATCGTTCGCCGGTGCGGTACCACGGGCCGATGGCGAGAAAGTCGTGCACTTCGAGCCAGCCACTGCGGGTCTGCCAGGTCGTCGCGAGCACCATGGTGCCCGGTTCGTACTGACGGTGGGCGGGGACCGAACTCTCCACCGGAGCCATTCGGAATGAACCGGCCGATCGATCGAGAATGGTGCCAAAAATGCTCGGGTCGTGGGGCTTGGGCAGGCACATCCACTCAATTGAGCCGGTGGGTGCAACGAGCAACGTGTTCTCGCAGTCCGAGAGGAACGCGTAGTCACCGATGGCGGGAAAGATGGCTTCGAGCGCCTCCGGGGTGAGGGGCGACGTGGACCCCTGATCCTTGAGGCTTCGGAATTCGAGCGACGGTGCCATGTCGCCGGAGTGAATCCCATCGTGTCCGCTCGATGAACTTGAGTGTCGAGTAGGTGCCATCGTCGCATCGCCTCCATAAACGTTGTGCCAGGAATGGACTGAATCACGTCGGCGTGTTGGGGAAGGAACGTCAGAGAACCACGTTCGAACCGCTTTCTACTACGACTCAAGCGTAGTGACCTATTGGCGAGAAGTACAGCCCAGGGCCGGCCTCTAACCGGTCTGACGAGGGAAGATGGAGCACATATCTTTTTGTTACGGAGGTCGAATAGGCACGAATGGACGAGAATGTTCTGTGATTTTCTAAAGAATGAGTCCGTTCGCATCCTCGTTGATGCGCCTGGGAGCACCGAACAGTCGCTATTGCGAGCAACCCCGAGCGGTGACGTCGATGAGGTCAATGGCGACGTCGTCGTGGACGAGCCAGATGACGTCGTAACGATCGACCGTGGGATCACAGTGTGGGGGCACGAGTTCAATACGTTGCCCGCGGACGAACGTGTGACCCGGCGACGTGGTGACCAATCCCTGCTCGTCACCGAAGAAGGAGTAGGTCGACGTTGCTTCGTGGCCCACCACGACCGGAACGCCGGCGTCGGTCGCCATGGACTTCAGCCCAGCGTCGACCGTAACGAAGCCGTCTTGATTGGTCGAGATGACAGTGGTGAGCAGGGTGAGGCTTTGCGCGAAGCGCCCTTCGGGGTCACCGCCAAGCGCGTCGCGGTACTCGCGGTCCATGAAGACGTAGCTACCCGGTTGCAGTTCGTTCAGAACACCGAGCTCGATGTCAATGGCCGCGGTACCCGTGCCGCCACCCGTTCGAAGAGGCACCACATGGCCGTGACGCTCCAGCGTTCGAATGACCTTCTCGAGTCGCTCAGTTGACGCAATGGTGGCGACCCGTCGGTGTTCACGACCACTGATGTGTTGGAGGTGACCGCCGTAGCCCTGTACGCCAGCGAAGTGAAGTTGGGGGTACGTGAGTACGCGCTCAACGACACCGAGTGCCGCGTCCCCATCGACGACGCCGGTTCGACCAAGACCGACATCGACGTCGCACAATACATTGAGTGACACCGAGAGGGCATCGGTGGACTTCGCCAGTTCGTCGACACCGTCAAGATGATCAACGACCACGTGAAGGTCGCAGCGTAGTGAGAGCGCTGCCGCACGTTCCGTTGACAGTCTTCCGGCGAGCGGGGACGTCAGGAGGACGGAGAGAGGAACCTCATTGCCGTCGGCCCACAGTGCATCGACGATCGACTCGGCTTCGGAGAGTTTCGCGCAGGACAGTCCCGTGGCCCCGGCCCCCAATTGCCGCCTGGCGACGAACGCGCTCTTGTGTGACTTGACGTGTGGACGTAAGGCAACGCCGCCCGTTCGCGCAATCGCCGCCATCGAATCGATGTTGTCGCCGAGAAGGGCGAGGTCGCACAGCAGAGCGGGCGTCGGAATGAGATGGCGAGAGTTCGCCAGCCCCAGTGCGCTCAACGCGGCCTTGTTCGCGTACGTCGCTCGACTGCCCTCACTCACGGAGTCCCCACGTGAACGACACTACTGAGGCAATGAATTCGCGCACGGCAGTCGCACAGGACGTGCGGTGTTTGACCAACTCGCGTACGTGTGGCCCGAAGAGACGTGCTTCGTAGGGGCTATCTCATAGATTGTGGGATGGACGCCCCCGAGGAGAGCAACGAGTGGGCGGCCGATGGGAATATTGACGCGCAACCTACTCCGAGCGGATGGTTTCCCTACGGGGCTCCGGCGAAGGTTGCGCAGTGGGACGGACATATTTGGACCGGTGCTCGGACGGCAGCACCGGGCGTTGGGAAGCCTCCACAATGGCAGAGAACGAAACCGCCCGAGGTCTTCACGTGGTTGTGGCTGTTAGTCGCCGGTCAGATGCTGTGCGTGCTCTCGGCGATCGTGGTGATTGCGACGAAGCAGAACTACTGGGCGTGGACCTCGAGCGTTGGCTACGTCGTGTTCATGGCCGGTGCCGTCTTACTCGCGGGCCGCTACCTCAAATTCAACGAGCTGCCCCGGTTGAAGAGTCTCCTCGTGCTGGGAGTGATTTCAGGAATCGTCGCCTCCGTCATTGCGATCGTCCTCGAGACGTTGTCCGTGGATCACGCGGGAATACGTACGACATTGTGGCTCGCCGGACCTATTGAAGAGACGGCCAAGCTCCTCATACCGGCCCTCCTCCTCTTTTTCGGTTCCGCTCGGTTCAAGGACCCAAAGACGGGACTCTTTCTCGTGATTTGCAGTGGGGCCACGTTTGGGGCTTTTGAAGGGACTTTGTGGGAGGTTCGGACGAACGAAAAGTACCTGCACCTCATGATGTCGTTGGTTCGACCCGGTGTCGAACTTTTTCATCCTTTCGTTACCGGGTTCGCGGCCGCCGTGATCTGGCTGGCCGCCTCGCGCGCCAAGAAGACCTGGACGAAGATCGGTGTGCTCTCGTACCTGTTAGTCGTGGCGTTCCACTCGGCGCACGACGGCGTTGCCGATTTCGCGCCGACGCCCAACGGTCACCACGACATCGGTATCGCGCCGGTCTACAGCGCGAGCAAAGCAATTGTGGAAGGTCTGGTTGGTGGCGTGGCCGGATGGGGGATATCCCTGATGCTGTTTGTGCTGTTACGTCATTCGGCCCGCGAACTCGTCGCTCCCACCTCACTGCCGACGGCACCACCACGATGGCGACCGCGAATAAAGCAGTGGGGCTATGTCGAGTCGATGTACGCTCACGGACCGGAGTAGGAAGAGGACTAGGCAATGAGCGACGATCAGACACCGACCGACGGTCTATCCACCCCTCCCTCGGAAGGTCCGGCCCCTGCGACGTCAAGTCTTCTTCCATCGCCGCCGCCGAACTACCAGGCGCCCCCGGCCGGTCCACCAGTGATTCACGTACGGATTCCGCTGGTCGACGACCTGCCGCCGAAACAACGCCGGTGGACGATTGCGCTTCGATGGCTTCTGTTGATACCTCAATTCATTGTTTTGATCTTCGTCGTCTTCGGTGGTTTTCTCGTCGCCGTAGCGGCGTGGTTCTCGGCGCTGGTGCTCGGACGCGTCCCCGAGGGCCTCGCATCATTCCTGCGAATCGTCGTGCGATGGCTTACGCGTGTCAACGCTTCGAACATGCTCCTTACCGACGCCTACCCGCCGTTCAACGGTGACGAGGAGTCCAACTATCCAATCGGTGTCGAATTTCCGCCGTCGGGACGGCTGAATCGATGGTCAGTCCTCTTTCGATTCATCCTCGTGATTCCCGCGTACTTTGTCGGGGCCTGTATTCAAGTCGGATTCTTCGTGTTCAACATCGTGTTGTGGATTGCCGCGTTGATTCTTGGACGGCTGCCCGATCCCATGTACCGGGCCGCAGCGACGGGGCTGCGATACAACGCACGCCTGTACTCGTACGCCTGGATGTTGACGTCGGAATACGGATGGGGATGGAAGGGTGACGATGTGCTGGCGACGCAATCGTCCATCGCCGCCCCGACTACGGAAGGGCCGTCGAGTTACTGGACGTCGGTGACGCCCGTTTCGGAGGCGCCCGCGCCCGTCGAGACGACGAGATTCGATTTCCACCTCGCCGGATGGTCGTTGGCGTGGATCTGGATTTGGTTCGTCATTGGGATCCTTGACTACGCGATCCAACGCAAATAGTTCCAGCGTGCTGACGCGCGTGTCGCGCGAGGCTACGTTCGGAGTTCGCGATGAATTCGCAGCGACACGCGCGGCGGTTACTCACGAGTACGAGGGACAAATCTCTTTCGACGCAGGTGTTTTACTGTGAAGAGGTGCGGTCGCGAATTGCGGTTGTGCGTGCGCGACGTGAATGCGCTCGATGCGTTGGTGCACTTCGTCTTTCCCTAATTTCACGAGGGGTGCAATAATGGATGTCCATGGCAGATCTCGCGGACTTCGACGGTTCGCTTCCCGAAGACGATCTCGATTCGAGACTTCTCGGTGAAGGTCATCCCGCCGGCCTACCAATTTTCAAGGCGCCGGTCGGCGCTCACCTTCGAAATCGAAAGAAGGTCAACAGTCCGTCACAGCTACTGACCCTCCAAGAACTGGTCAACTTCAAAGCCAGTCACGGCCGCTGGCGAATTGCGAAGGACCTCGTTGGTCTGGTTCGTCGAGGACACGGCGGCGAAGGCGACGAATCGTACGGCGACAAGCTTCGCCGCGAGCGCGGCAAGGGAAAGATCGAGTCGTCGACCTACGGACTCGCCACCATCGACGGTCGCGAAGTGGTCCTCTACGCAATGAACTGGGACTTTTTCGCCGGCTCGCTCGGCGTGGTGTCGGGTGAGAAGTTCCAAGCGGCGGCCGACCTCGCCATCAATCGAAAGTTACCCTTCGTCAGTGTCTACGCCTCGAGCGGAGTTCGTCAGCACGAGAACTTCGCCGGACTGACACAGATGACCCGAATGGTGGAAGCGATTCGTCTCTACAAGGACAAGGTCGACCTACCTCACTTCGCCGTGTTGCTCGGCAACGTGTGGGGAGGCGTATCGGCGAGTGCCGTGCCGAACGCCGACCTCGTACTGGCGACGTCGGGGACGAACTTCGGCTTCGCCGGTCCGAACGTGATCGAGGCCTTTGAGGGAATCTCGGTGCCGTCGGGTTCGCAAAGTGCCGAGGCGAATTTACTTGACCGCAATATCGACGTCGTGCTCTCAGACGTCCACGAGCTGGTCTCCTACCTCGGCGAGATACTCAATTCAACGGCGCGCCCCGACAAGCATCACCTGCTCACCGCGGAGACGGCGATGTTGATTCGCAACGTAACCGCATCCGATCAGCGACGGAGTTTCGACTTCGGTCCGGTGGGCATCTACGGACCGAGTTTCGACGACATGAAGGGTGCCACGCCGGTACCGGCCGCGGCGCCACGCCAGGCACACGTGAGTAGCGACTCGGACGCCCTCGTCGAGCAGTACCAGGACCTCATGACCGACGCCAACCGGGTCGACCTCGAGTTCATTGTTCGCTACGCCTTCACTGAGGCGACGGCGGTCTACAACTTCGTCCAGGAGGCGGAAGTCAAGCGCTACCCGGCGATTGTCGGCGCCTTCGCGAAGATTGGCGCCCAGCCGTTCGTGATCGTGGGCACGCAGCCGTCGTATCAACGATTCGGCGACACCGTCATCAAGCGGCCTTCCAACCCCGGTCCCGAGGACTTTGCCTTCATGGAGCGAATGCTCGAGATGGGGGAGCGACTCCATCTGCCGGCGCTTTTCGTCACCGACACGCTCGGTGCGAAGCCGACCCTCGAGAGTGAGCGGCGAGGGCAGTCGCGCGCGATCGCCCGATCGATTCTCAAAGGTATCGACTACTCCGAACCGGTCATTTCGCTGGTCGCCGGCGCGCTCGGCAGCGGCGGTGGCCTGGCCACGACGCCCATGGCCGACCACGTGATCATGCTTGAGAAGGCAATGGCCTACGTCGCCGAACCTCGCTCGGCCGCGTCGATTCTCTATAAGACGCCCAACCCGTCGCGCGAAGAAGTACAGACGACGCTCGCGACCATGCGATCGACGGCGAAGGATCAACTGGACCTCGGATTGATCGACGAAGTGATCCCCGAGGACCCCAATCCCTTCGTGACGGTGGAGCGACTTAACGCTTCGATCATGCGCTCCTACGTTGAATTAGCGCCACTCTCCGAGCGAAAGCTTCGTGCTCGCCGCCAAGAGAGGATTCGCGGACTTCGCGCGTTCGAGATCATTCAGGAATGATCGACGCGGCGCGTTGAGCCTGCGCATCAGTCCGTCACTTGCTGAGCGAAATCGATCGAAGTATCGAACGGGTGAATGAATTCGTCCGGGCGTAAACCTTCCGACGCGCGTAGCGCTTGCCGTACGCGAGGGGTCCGTGCGAGGCCGCCTCGACGTTACCCATGAGCCGAGCGTCACGGTACAACTCGCTTCGCAGACTGCGATGACGGGCCATCAACCGGGCGCACTTCGAAACGTACGAGATGCATCACGACGCTGCGCAAAACGCGTGCGACCCCAGTGCACGGCACCGGGGTCGCACGCGTTGAGCACGAAACGTGTTACTTGAGCCAGGCCGGAATGCCGTGACTCAACGTCTTCGCGACGGCGACTTTGCCGTCCACGCCGCTGTCGGCGGTGTACACGGTCCCGGTGAGAGGCTTCGTCGCCGAGGCGCTGATGACCGTCGTGAGGTACCCACCGTTGAGGCCCTGGTGGTTGGACGACGTGTAGCGCAACGGCACCAGTGAGGGTGTCTGGGCGAACGTGACGTTCTGGAGCGTCTTCAAGAAGGTGGCCCGGGTGAGGTTCTTTCCCGTGGCCTTCAACGCTTCCACCACCGCCACGCCATAGGACGCGCCGTAGGCGATGTTGCCGTTAAGGACGCTCGTGGACGTGAAGCCCGGGAAGTCGGCCGGGTCGGCCTCGATGACCTTGTAGATCCAGGGGATCCACGCACTGTTCGTGGTGGTCGTCGGCAGGTAGCTGAACGTGACGGCGCCGACCTCAGGGTCGGTCGGAA
>Ga0208586_1000056_pt1 | contig 42906 bp, 41 predicted proteins | sample NGESurshal072012_6_FD_184471 | JGI IMG/M metagenome (GOLD analysis project Ga0208586, IMG submission 184471) | Arctic peat soil microbial communities from Barrow, Alaska - NGEE Surface sample 53-3 shallow-072012 (SPAdes) | ecosystem: Environmental > Terrestrial > Soil > Wetlands > Peat ... | reverse complement strand
TACCGGCGATCCGATCGTCCTCGATGCCGAGGCGCAGCGGCTCGATCTCGACATACCGCCGCAGGAGCTGGCGGATCGGCTGGCCGCGCTGCCGGCCGCGCCGCCCCGGTACCGGCGGGGCTACGGGCAGCTGTTCCTCGACCACGTGACGCAGGCCAACGAGGGCTGTGACTTCGACTTCCTGCGCCACCTCGATGGGGAGGAGTCGCAGCGCGAGCCGTACGGGCTGCTCAGCGGCTGGATCGGGGGATGGTGATCCCGAACGGCTCCGGGGCCTGACCGGCCGCCGGCGGGTGACGGGCGAGGTACTGTGATTCGGCCGCCGCCTGGAGCGCCGCGTCGGTGAGCGGTCCGAACCGGTCGACGCGGTAGGCGGAGATATCGGCGTCGGTGCCCCCGGTGGCGATGAGCTCGGCGGCGAGCCTGGCGAGCCCGGGGCCGTGGGTGACGCCGGACTCGTTGCAGCCGGCGAGCACGTAGTAGCCCTCGATGCTCGGCGCCGGGCCGAGGATGTGCCGGCCGTCCGGGGTCCACGTCGGCAGGCCGCTGGCGCGCTCCTTGACCTTGGCGTGCTGGAGGGCCGGGATGACGGCGGCGAGGTCGCGGGCGAGGCGCTCGTGGCTCTCGGCCGCGTGCTCGGTCCCCAGTTCATGGTCAACGGGGGCGGCCATCTCACCCATCAGTGGTTCGGGCTTCACTACGCGGGCCAAGTGGGCCGGCGCGTTCCCGTGCCCCTCATCCAAGGCGCCGAGGACGCGATGCTGTGGCTGGCGCTGCTGGCCGTCGAGCATCGACGTCCTCATCGACGCGTCGGCCTCGTGACCGGCGTCGCGACGATCATCTGGGGTCTCGTACGTGCACTCGACGAACGACTACTCCTCGGACAAGAGTCCCACAGTGGCTCGATCGGCGTGCAGATCGCCGGCGTGGTGCTCGCGCTGTGCGGGGCGGGACTGATCGTGCACCAGCTCAGAGCTGAGCGTTCCACTCCTGATCGCTTAGTCGACCCACACGCTCCAGCGACTCCGTAGCAACCCTCAGCGAGACGCGGAGATCATCGACGTAGGAGACGTGATCGAGGCCGAGTCGGCGCCACGCCTGCAGGACTTCCCGGGTCGGCGCCGCGCTCGAGTAGATCGGTCGTACCAAGAGGGCGTTCGCGCTCGCCGCGACCACCAGCGCGGGTCGTTCCTTCGATTTCAATTCGGGTGCGGCGGGGTCCGTGGCGTCAAAGGGCACTTCGACCATGACGACGACACCGACCAGGGCGTGCTCGGGATCGAAGCGCTCGAGTTCCGCTGGCGTCAAGATCATCGGCCGACGTCGCTCGGTCGATTCGTCGTTGACTTTGAGTGACCCTTGGGGGGTCGCACGAGTTTTCGGCGCCGACTTGGCCTTGGCCGGGCGCGGCGGGCGCGGCGACGTCGGTCCGCGTTTGCGTTTCTTCTCTTCTTCTCGACGCCGCCGACGCTGTTCCTTGATCTCGGGATCGGTCTCTCTGGGTGCGAACACGGATGGCGTGACCACGACGTCGGGCAGTTCCGGCAACGCCAGATCGTCTCGTTCGTCGAATAGGCGACGACAGTGCGGGGCCGCCGGGAACTCTTGCGCGATGGCGAACGCCAGGACCCCCACCACGTCGTCGACCGACGAACCGTCACGGCGAACGTCGTCGATGGCCGCGGAGAGTTGCTCGAAATTCGGCGTGTCGGCGTGTTCACCCAACGCCGCAATGACCTTCTCCAGAGGGGCCATCGCGAGGAGCTCGAGAAGTGCGGTGACCGCCGCAATCGGCGCCGTGGCGGCGAAGGTCTCGATGTCGTGGCGCTGTTGGAGATTTCGAAGCGGTATGCCCACGACGGCACTAATCTTCGCGTGACCACGAAGGTCGAGTCCGTCGACCGTCGTGAGAATCGTCGACTCGCTGATCTTCAACAGGGCTCGCCGCGAGAACTCGGCGGCGTTACCGGTGGACGGGGCCATGAGTTCTCACTTTCCGCGTACGTCCGCGACTACTTGAGCAGGTGCTTGGCGACCACAACACGCTGGATCTGATTCGTTCCTTCTAAGATCTGCGTGTTCTGGCATAACCGTCCGCCTCGTCCACTGCGTGGGTGAGTGTCTGGATATTCGGCCACAATGTCCACTGACTCAAGGGTAGTTCGTCTGATTTGTAGGGATGAAGTAGGGATGTCCACGCGAAGGTTCACGTCGTAGGCCCGATCCATCCGCGAGGAACCTACCTGGGACGTCCCTCGCGGGAAACGTAGTGGCAAGTCCAGGTGTCCGACCGCAAGAGACTCGAGAGTTTGAGTGAAACCGTCTGACGGGTTTACGTTCCTCACACAACGACACCGCAGGGAGAGGCAGATGCGAATTATCTTGCAGCCGCGTTCAGATATCCCACCAGATGGTGCTCAACGCTCTCACCGACGACTCCGGCTGCGCGGCCAAGAATTCGCGAACCTCGTCTTCGCGTGACGATGGTAGACAGAGTCGGATTCGCATGAAGTGTGCGGCCCGTTCCAGATTCTGTTCCATCCGCATCGATCCACTCCACTTCTGTTGGTGTGCCTGTATGCCAATTTCATCGAGCACGTCAACGAGATCCGACGACGTCGGAGCCAGCGGGCGCTCGAGTTGCCAGAAGTGTCGCCACGCTGCTAACATTGGCGAAAGAGGATGATGATCAGGCATCTCCAGAACCACCCGAATTCGCGCGTGATCATCGAGGGCTCGAAGAAATGGGACGATGTCGCCCACGTTGTAGACGACGTGGTGCGCGGTCACAATGTCGGCACCCGGTGTCTCGTGCGCCGCCTCCGGCCAGAAACCCTCGATCGTCGCACACGTTACCCCGCGCTTTTCTGCATTCACCTGGAACTCCACCAGCATCTGGGCCTGATGATCCACGCCGATCACGTGAGCCGCCGGAGGTGTGAGCGCGAAGGCGGCGATGCCGGCTCCGCAACCCACGTCCAGAACTGCGCCCCCTTCGCGCAGCGCCTCACGCGCACGATCATGGGATGGCGACGACTCAATGATGTCCGGAACCAGGAAGAGTTCTAGGGGATGAATCCATGGACTTTCCTCGGCCGCTTTCAGAATCTCTCCGGGAATGGCCCAGGCGTCAAGTGACTGGCGCCAGTGGTCCGCGGAAGAGTTCACGAATTCATTGTCTCATGAGGCGAGCCAACAATCCTTTACCAGAATTCGAAGCCGTCGATGGGGCCTCGCGACACGAGCATCGCTGACTTCGCGGTACGTCAGCGAGTGCTTGCTCGATGTGTTTCCCGCATCCTCGCCACGTGGGCTTCGAACAGGTTTTGCAGATTGCACGATGACACATCTCTAAGGCCTTTCTCTCATGATTGCCAACACTTCGCGACTCAACTGACGAGCTGAGGTGACACGGACGCGGGCGAATTACTCCACGTCTTGAAACCGCCATCGAGGTTTAACGCTCGAAGGCCGAGTTCGTTGAGCAGAAGCGTCGCGACGTGCCCTCGTTGCCCGACCTCGCAGTTGACGACCGTCTCTACGTCGTCGAGTTCCCCATACCTTTCGCGAAGTTGATCGAGTGGGATGTTGAGCGCTCCGGGGAGTGAACCACGGGCGAATTCTTCGGGTGTGCGAACGTCGACGAACTGCGCGCCTCGGACCCGCAAGTCGTCGACCTCGCTCCATTGCACCGTCCCGACGAGCCCCGAGAGGAGGTTCTCGGCAATGTAGCCCAGCATGTTGACGGGGTCCTTCGCCGAGCCGAAAGGCGGAGCGTACGCCAGCTCCAGATCCGCGAGTTCGGGAGCAGTGAGTCCGGCCCTGATTGCAGTGGCGAGCACGTCGATGCGCTTGTCCACGCCCTCGGCGCCGACACCCTGAGCCCCGAGAATTGCTCCCGATTCCGGATCGACGAGCAATTTCAGTGCCATTGTCTTGGCTCCGGGGTAATACTTCGCGTGCGAAACCGGGTGCGTGTGGATCGCGAGGAAGGCTCGGTGCTGGGACGCGAGTCGCTTCTCGTTCCAACCCGTCATCGCAACCGTAAGGTCGAAGACCTTCAGGATGGCGGTCCCGATTGTCACGCGTGGTCGCACGACGAGTCCGGCGATGTGATCCGCCACGACTCTTCCTTGACGATTGGCGACATTGGCGAGGGGAACGAGCGTACCCGCACCGTCGAGGAAGTCCACCTTCTCGGCGGCGTCACCGATCGCGTAGATGTTCTTCGCGCTGCTCCGGTTGAATTCATCGACGACGATGCCGCCTCGCTCACCTACGGTGAGCCCCGCAGCGCGAGCCAGGCCAGTGTCGGGGCGAACCCCAATGGCGACGATCAAAAGTTGCGCCGGAACAACCTCGCCGGAGGACAGTTGCACGTCCTTTGCGGTTATGGACTCCACGGAATCGCCGAGATGTAACGATACGCCGTGACGCCGCAATTCGTTGGCGACCGAGTCCGCCATTTCTGGGTCAAGCGGGGCCAGAACCTGGTCCGTCGCTTCGATGATCGTGGTTGCGATGCCGCGGCAGACAAGGTTTTCGGCGATTTCGACGCCGATGAATCCTCCTCCAATGACGACCGCGCTTTCGGGCCGCGGCTGTACCGCGTTCGCCATTCGTTCCATGTCCTCGACTGTGCGAAGGGGAAGGGCGCGCTCAATACCGGGAATCGGCGGGATGACGGGCGACGCCCCGGGGCTCAATATGAGAACGTCGTAGGAGAGCGAGTAGGTGTCACCGCGCTCGACGTTCTTGACGTCGACAGTCTGGGCTCCGGGATCAATGGCGACGGCTTGACTATTCACTCGCACGTCGAGACGAAACCGGGCGTGCAGGGACTCCGGTGTCTCGAGGAGAAGCGTCCGTTCATCATCGATCACACCACCCACGTAGTAGGGCAGGCCGCAGTTGGCGTACGAAACGTGGTGACTTCGTTCGAGCACCACAATCTCAGCCTCATTGTCCAATCGTCGAAGGCGAGCAGCGGCGGACATCCCACCCGCGACGCCTCCGATGATGACGACCTTCATTGCTTCTCCTAGGCCAAACTCAAGAAGAGCTTTTGTAGTTTCTCGGTCACGACGTTCCGGTCGACCGTGTCGTCCTCGATGCACTCTTTGAGGCTCGCCGCGATCAATTTGAAGGCCGCGGTATTGACGGCTTTGCCCACTGCCGCCATCTGCGTGACGATCTCCTCACAGGACCGGCCATCTTCGAGCATCCGAATCACGGCACCCATTTGGCCGTGCGCGCGTTTCATGCGCTTGGCGATCGCACTGAGTTGCTCTTGATCTTGCAAGATGTGCGTAGTAGTTGCGATAGTCATCGCAGCCTCCATTCCTCGATACGCGCCAGTGTAGTATACCCCAGGGGGTATAAACCATCTTGCGAGAACGTCGGTCATTGCGATTCAGGTTGAAGATAATCTCCCCGCCGGCGGCCCTCGCGTAGAACGAATGAAAGGAAATACCAGCCCGCGAGCGACGGAATTAAAACTAGGTATTGCTACTTGAGCAGGTGCTTGGCGACCACGACGCGCTGAATTTGGTTCGTGCCCTCGTAGATCTGCGTGATCTTCGCGTCGCGCATGAATCGCTCAACCGGGAACTCCTTCGTGAAGCCGTAGCCACCGAGGAGTTGAACCGCGTCAGTGGTGACACTCATGGCCGTGTCCGAGGCGAAGGATTTGGCGGCCGCTCCCAGGTACGACAGATTCCCGTCGGGGTCGCCGGCGTCAATCGTCGCGCACGCTTGGTAGACCAGGGCGCGCGCGGCCTCGGTGCGAATCGCCATATCGGCCAACATGAAGCGCAGGCCCTGCAGATCGGCGATCGGACGGCCGAAGGCCTTGCGACCCTTCATGTAGTTACCCGCGAAATCAATCGCCGCCTGGGCGATGCCAACCGCCTGGGCACCGATGGTCGGGCGCGAGCGATCCAGTGTGTGCATCGCCATGAGGAAACCTTGGCCCTCGTTGCCGATGCGGTGTGACGCGGGGACGCGAACGTCGTTGAGTATCACTTCGCCCGTCGGCGAGGCCCGAAGTCCCATCTTGTCCTCGTGCTTGGGGAACTCGACACCCGGACCCTTCTCGACGAGGAAGCACGTGATGCCGTGCGTTCGGGCCGTGGAATCGGTCGTGGCGAACACCGTGTAGGTGTCCGAGACCCCGGCGTTGGTGATCCAGTACTTCGAACCGTTCAAGATGTAGTCATCCCCGTCGCGCACCGCCCGACAGCGCATCGCCGCGACGTCGGATCCGGCGTCGGCTTCCGAGAGACAGTAACTTCCCTGGATCTCTCCCGACGCGATGCGGGGCAGATAGGCCCGCTTTATCTCTTCGGAAGCGAAGTTCATGATCGGCAGCATCGCCAGTTTGGAGATCAGAATCGTCACCGACGTCGAGGCGCAGCCCCGCGCCAACTGCTCGATCATGATCGCCTGGGTCACCATGTCAGCCCCGACACCGCCGTAGGCGGCAGGGACCTGCATCGCCGGCAGGTCCATCTTCACGCAGGCGTCAAAACTCTCCTGCGGATAGCTCTGATCACGGTCGTGTTCGGCGGCGTAGGGTGCCACTTGTTCGTCGACGAAACTGCGCATGACGTCGCGAAAGGCCCGTTGTTCTTCGGTGAGAACGAAACTCATGTCACTCCTTTGCGTGCTGAGAATTACTGAAGGGCGTGCGCCGGCGTCGCCACGAGTTCGTCGCCGTCCACGGCGTCGACGAGGCGACGCTGCAGGACGTAACTGTGGGCCAAGCCGCGAAAGGGCTGGCTCAATCGGTCATCGACGAGCGCCACGTCGCGCATCCCGAACAGGTTCAAAGCGGCTTGCACGTCACCGAGTTGCGGACCTCGGCCGATCAGACTGGCGCGCTTGGCAGCGACGAGCGCCACGCCGAGGGTGACGTCGTGTCGATCGTGCTCGTGTTCGAACTTCAATTTGGCGCACTCTCGCGCGGCGATGGTCAACGCAAAACCCTCGCCCGGCGCCTGCGTACCGCGACCGGCCTGGCCGGGCGCGGGCAGCGCGTGCAGCAGTCCGGGCTTGGGCTTACGGGCGAACTCCGGCGTACCGGTCTCCATTGTCGGGCGAACCTGGCCGGCGGCCGATACCGGGGAGAACGTTGGTTGGGTCACGTACCGAGACTACCGCGATGAGATTTAGACCTTCGTCAGCCAACTCTCGTAGGCCGGTCGCGCCCCGCGCACCGCTTGGAAGTACGTCGACTGGATATCCATGGTGATGGGTCCCGGTTTGCCCGCCCCGACCACGCGGTCGTCCACCGAGTCGATCGGCACGACTTCGGCGGCCGTGCCGGTGAGAAACGCCTCGTCGGCGAGGTAGAGGTCGTCTCGACGCATCGCTTCGAAACTCACGGGGTAGCCGAGGTCGTTGGCGATCTTCACGATGCTGGACTGGGTGATGCCGCGCAGCGCGCCGGCTCCGGACGGCGGCGGGCTGACGATCAGTCCGTCGCGCACGATGAAGAGATTCTCGCCGGTGCACTCACTGATCAGACCGTCGGTACCGAGCATGATCGCCTCGTCGTAGCCGGCCTTCACGGCCTCGAGCTTGGCCAGGCAGGAGTTGACGTACCCGCCCACCGTCTTCGAGGCCGTCGGCATCGAGTTGGGGTGGTGTCGGGCCCAGGACGATATCTTCATCCGCACGCCCTGGTCGAGGCTGTCGGCGCCCAGGTAGGCACCCCACGGCCACACTCCGATGACGACGTTGGTCGGGGCACCCATGGGGTTCACGCCCATCTCGCCGTAGCCGAGGTAGACGAGCGGTCGAATGTAGCAACCGTCATTCATCTCATTCACCCGCACGGTGTCGACCACGGCGTCACACAGTTGATCGAGCGTGTAGGGAACCTCGATCATCAAGATCTTGCAGCTGCGCAGCAGTCGTTCCATGTGCTCGCGCAACCGAAAGACCGCGACCCCTTGGGGCGTCTTGTAGGCGCGAATGCCCTCGAAGGCGCCCATGCCGTAGTGCAACGTGTGACTGAGGACGTGGGTCGTCGCGTTCTCCCAGTCGACCAGCGCTCCGTCCATCCAGATCTTCTTCGTGGGCGTTAAGGGCATTTACAACCTTCCAATTAGATGCTTCGTGACGCCCAGCGTGCCGAGCACGGCAACGTCACCTTCAAAGTCTGCCACCGCTCGAGCGATACGCTGCGCGGCCATCACTTCATCCAAGTGCTCGAGCATGAGAACGGCCGAAGAGACAGCGGCCAAGGGATTGGCCTTCCCGGTACCGGCAATGTCGTGGGCCGCGCCGTGGACCGGTTCGAAGAGCGAGGCGCCGGTGCGCGCGGGGTTCAAGTTGGCGCTCGCGGCGAAGCCGATGCCGCCGGTGACGGCGCCGGCCAAATCCGAGAGGATGTCGCCGAAGAGGTTGTCGGTCACGATGACGCCGTAGCGCCGGGGGTTCTCGACGAGATAGATGCACGCGGCGTCCACGTGGTTGTAGTCGACGACAACCTCGGGGAAATCGACGGCGACTTCGTTAACGACGCGCGACCAGAGGTCGCCGGCGAACGTGAGCACGTTGGTCTTGTGCACCAGGGTCAGTGTCGGTGACGCGAGCGAGGAGGCCCGCTCGAAGGCGTAGCGCACGCAGCGCTCGACGCCGAAGCGCGTGTTGACCGATCCCTGGGTGGCGACTTCGTGGGGCGTTCCGCGTCGAAGGATGCCACCCTCGCCGGCGTAGGGACCCTCGGTGTTCTCTCGCACGATGGCGAACTCGAAGCCTTCGGCGAGTGAACCAGCGACGCCGCGAAACGGACGGTAGTTGATATAGAGGTCGAGCCCGAAGCGCAGTCGTAGCAACAGTCCGCGTTCGAGTACGCCCCCGGGAATTCGCGTGTCGCCGATGGCCGGTCCGACCGCGCCCAGCATGATGGCGTCGTAGCCCCGTAGTTCTTCCAGGGTGGCGTCATCGAGGACGAAGGCGTCTTTCAAGTACCGCGCGGCGCCGAGTTCATAAGACGTCGTCGTGAGGGTGACACCAGCGGCGCGAACGACCTCGAGCGCCGCGGCGGTGACCTCGGGTCCGATGCCGTCGCCGCCGATCACCGCCACGCGGTGGGTGCGTTCGTTGCTCACGGGCCGTCTCCTTCTTTGGTCTATTTTGCTCGCCGACACCCAGGCGCCGCAAACTCGGCCGGATGCTGTTCCAAGCCACATCGGTAGAATTGGTATCTCTCCACTAGACGAGAAGGCTATGGCCGGCGAAATCCACCGCATTACCCAAGAGACACTCGACAAACTTCAAGCCGAGTACGACGAACTCACGACGGTGGGTCGCACCGAAATCGCTCGGGTCATCGAGTCGGCCCGACTGCTCGGGGACCTCTCGGAAAACGGGGACTACCACGCGGCCAAGGACAGCCAGGGCAAGATGGAGTCGCGTATCCGACAGATTGACAACGTGATCCGAAATCACGAGATCGTCGAACGCGACGAGAACTCCCACACGGTCGAACACGCCACCATCGTCCAGATCGTCTACGAGGGTGACGGCGACGCCGACCGCCAAGAGTTCTTCATCGGTTCCATTGAGGAGAAGCCCGACGGCGTCCTCGTCGCTTCCCCCACGTCACCGCTGGGCAGTGCGTTGCTCGGTCACGCCGTGGGTGATGACGTTGAATACCAAGCGCCGTCAGGGGTTCTGCGACTTACCATCGTGGGGATTCGCTAGGTGCCGGCCCGGAACCTCTTCGAGAAGATCTGGGACGAGCACGCCATCGAGGCGCCCGGGGAACAGACACTCCTCTACATCGATCTGCACCTCGTGCACGAGGTGACGAGTCCCCAGGCCTTCGAGAGCCTGCGACTGAACGGTCGCGGCGTGCGCCGACCCGAACGGACCCTGGCCACCGCCGATCACAACGTGCCCACCGATCCGATCTCGACGCCGGTCAGTGATCCGGTATCTCGTCGTCAGCTCGAAGCGCTCGAGGAGAACTGCCAGGAGTACGGCATCACCGTGTTTCCCCGGGGACACGAGAATCAAGGAATCGTCCACGTCATCGGACCCGAGCTCGGCGTGACCCAGCCGGGCATGACCATTGTCTGCGGTGACTCCCACACGTCGACCCACGGCGCCTTCGGCGCCCTGGCCTTCGGCATCGGCACCAGCGAGGTCGAGCACGTCCTCGCCACGCAGACCCTCCCCCAGCAAAAGGCCAAGTCGATGGCGGTCACGCTGGAAGGGAGCGTGCGTCCTGGTGTCTCGGCCAAGGACATCGCGCTCGCGATCGTGTCCCACCTCGGCACTGGCGGCGGCGCCGGCCACGTGATCGAGTACCGAGGCGCTGCGATTCGTGAACTCACCATGGAGGGCCGGATGACGGTCTGCAACATGAGTATCGAGGCTGGCGCGCGCGCCGGGCTCGTCGCCGTCGACGACACGACGATTGAGTACCTGCGTTCGCGCCCGAGCGTTCCCAAGGGCGATGAATTCGAGTCCGCGGCGAAGCGCTGGCGGACGTTCGTCAGTGACGACGACGCCGCGTTTGACACAGAGATCGTCATGCGCGCCGAGGACGTCGTCCCTTCCATCACCTGGGGCACGAACCCGGCGCAGGTCGTCTCGCTCGACGGCGTCATACCTTCGCCCGACGAGTTCGCCGATCCCGACGCGCGATCGACGACCGAGCGTTCCCTCGCCTACATGGGACTGACGCCGGGCACGCCCGTACGTTCCATTCCGCTCGACGTGGTGTTCATCGGTTCGTGCACTAATTCGCGGATCGAGGACCTGCGCGTGGCGGCGTCGCTGGCGCGGGGCCGCCACGTTGCCGGCGGCGTTCGCGCGCTCGTCGTGCCGGGCTCGCACCGCGTCAAACGCCAGGCCGAAACCGAGGGGCTCGACCGGGTGTTCCTCGACGCCGGATTCGAGTGGCGCGAACCGGGCTGCTCGATGTGTTTGGGCATGAACCCTGACCAGCTCGGCCCCGAGATGCGCTGCGCCTCGACGTCCAATCGAAACTTCGAAGGTCGCCAGGGCCGGGGTGGTCGTACGCACCTCGTGTCGCCGGCGGTCGCCGCGGCCAGCGCGGTCATGGGTCGCTTCGCCTCGCCGGAGGAGTTGGCGTGAAGCCGGTTCGCGTGGTCGAAGGTCGCGCCGTGCCGCTGGAGCGCTCGGACGTCGACACCGACCAGATCATTCCCTCGGATTGGCTGAAGCGAGTCGAGCGCACCGGATTCGGCCGCGGTCTCTTCAGTGAATGGCGAGACGATCCCGATTTCGTGCTCAATCGACCGGACTACGTGGGCGCGAGCGTGCTGATCGCGGGGCCACGATTCGGCATCGGGTCGTCGCGCGAACACGCGGTCTGGGCCTTAATGGACTATGGATTTGAGGTCGTCATCGCGCCCTCCTTCGGCGACATCTTCGTGAACAACTCGTCGAAACAGGGTCTGGTCATCGTGGTCTTGACGGTGGCCGAGGTCGAAGAGTTGACCGAACTCATCAAGGTCGATTCGTCTCGTCTGGTCGTGGTGGACGTCGACCGACAGGTCGTGGAGGTTCCCGAGGCGGGGTTCCAACGACACTTCGAGATCGATCCGATGACGCGCGAGCGACTGCTGAACGGCTGGGACGACATCGGTCTCACGCTCTTGCGTGAACCGGCGATTACCGCCTTCGAAGCGACCGAAGAGGCTCCGAATCTCGAAGGGATCTTCGACGACGCCGGTCACGTGCGCTAAGCGCCTTCGGCCGCTCAAGTCCGTTACCCTTTTTTGAAGCCACCGACAGGAGACGCCGTGAGTCGATTCCCCTACCTCGACGAGTATGAAGTTCACCGCACAATGCCCGAGGAGGGAACCTCGCGACAAGAGATCCTCACCATGATGTCGGACATGTCGTCGCGCGAGAACGTCGTGTGGGAGGACGGTCGCTGCTCCGGTACGATGTACTGCGGCGATCACGAGCACTACGACTTCCTGAACCAAGCCTTCTCGAACTTCTCCTATGTGAACACCCTGCAACGCGACATGTGTCCGAGCGCGACCAAGTTCGAGGCCGAGATCATCGCTATGACCCTCGACATGTTGGGCGCCAGTGCCCTAAAGGACCGCCAGCCCGGCGGTCTGGTCACCTCCGGCGGTTCAAGTTCCATCGCCCACGCCGTGCTCGCCTATCGCGAAGGGAATCCGAGCGTGACGCGCGCGAACATGATCAAGCCCGAGACCGCGCACCCGGCGTTCGCCAAGGCTGGGCACCTCTTCGGCGTGGACATGAAGATCGCGCCGGTCGACCCAGTGACCCTCGAGGTCGACCTCGAGTGGGTACGCGAGAGTATCGACGCCAATACGGTGGCGCTCATTGGCTCGGCACCGAACTACGGCTACGGGACGGTCGATCCGATCGCCGAACTCGGCGCCATCGCCTTGGATCGTGGGATCGGACTCCACGTCGACGGCTGCCTCGGCGGTTTTCTCTTGCCCTTCGGCCGCGAGCTCGGCTACGACATTCCGGCCTTCGACTTCACGGTGCCCGGGGTCACCACCATGTCGGCCGACACGCATAAATACGGCTACGCCTTGAAGGGCACCAGCGTCCTCGCCTTCGCCGACCATTCCCTTCGCAACTCGCAGTACTTCTACTTGACCGACTGGTCCGGCGGGAAGTACTGCTCCCCGGGCATGGACGGTTCACGGTCGGGCGGACTGCTGGCCGCCACCTGGGCGGCCATGGTCAGCCTCGGGCGAGCGGGCTACCGCCGTTACGCCAAGGCCATCTTTGAGACCTCGGCCGCCATGCAAGACGCGATTCTCAGCCACCCGTCACTTCGCCTCATGGGCACGCCGAGTTTCTTGTTTTCCTTCACCTCCGACGAGTACGACATCTACCTGGTCAACGACTTCTTGCGTACTAAGGGATGGCGAATGAACGGCCAGCAGTACCCCAACGCCATCCACATGGCCGTCACCCGGCCCCAGACCCAACCGGGCGTGGTCGAGCGCTGGACGAGCGACCTCGCCGACGCAGTCGTGTACGCCACCGCGCACAAGGACGAACCGGCGAAATCGGGCGCCATCTACGGCGGCGTCGCCGGGGGCATGAGCGCCGAAGCCGACGAGTTCATCCGGGCCGTCATGGCCGACATGATGGACCATCAGGCTTCCGTCCCGCTTGCATGAGCGAGGAACTCTGTCTCAGCATCGACCTGGGAACGGGCGGCCCGAAGATCGGACTGGTGAGCCTCGACGGCGAGGTGCTCGACTACGAACTCCACTCGGTAACGACGACCTACACCAGTGACGGGGGCGCCACGCAGGATCCCGCGCAGTGGTGGACGCTGATCAGCGACGCCACCCGGCGTCTTATGGACCGACCGGACGTCACCAAAGAGCGTGTCAAAGCCGTCGCCGTCACCGGCCAGTACGCCTCGACGGTGCCAGTCGACGCCCACGGACTGCCAACCGGACCGTGCCTGATGTGGCTCGATACGCGCGGACGCGAATTCGCGCGTCGGGCCGTCGGCGGACCCGTCGAGGGCTACAGTCCGCGAAAGATACTGCCCTTCGTGCGAAAGTCCGGGGGCGGCCCCTCGCCCTCCGGCGCCGACCCCACGGGACAGATCCTGTACTTGATGAACCGCGAGCCCGAGGTCATGAGCGCGACGCGCTGGATGATGGAACCGGTGGACTACCTCACCATGCGATTCGCCGGCGTGGCGAGCGCAACCCACGCTTCGCGATTGGCGAGTTGGCTCACCGACAATCGCAAACTCACCCGTTACGAATACGACGAGCAACTGCTGAAGATCGTCGGCATCGACCATCGACTGCTTCCGCCGTTGCAGCCGATCGGCAGTGTCGTGGGTACGGTCACTCGCGAGGTGGCCGAAAGCCTCAGACTCTCACCCGACACCATCGTGATCACCGGCGTTCCGGATCTTCACGCGGCGGCGATCGGATCGGGCGGCACCGGAATGTTCGAGACGCACGTCGCGCTCTCCACCACGTCGTGGATTAGCTGTCCGGTGCCCAAGAAAAAGACCGACACCCTTCACTCGATCGCTTCGATTCCGGGCCTCACCAACGATTCCTATCTGATAATCGACAATCAAGAGACGGGAGCCAAGTCCCTCGAATGGCTGCGCACCCTTCTGGCCGGTACCGGCACCGCGATGCGCTACGACGAGATGACCGCCCTCGCGGCAACCTCCCCACCGGGCGCGAACGACGTGCTCTTCACCCCGTGGCTCGCCGGCGAACGATCCCCCATCGGCAACAAACACCTGCGCGGTGGCTTCACCAACCTCTCGCTCACCACCACGACGCCCGATCTCATTCGCTCGGTACTCGAGGGCGTGGCAGCGAACAGTGCGTGGCTGTTGGGCTACGTCGAAAAGTTCGCCGGGCGCCTGTTGTCCCCCCTTCGTCTGCTCGGAGGAGGCGCTCAGTCGAGCGAGTGGTGTCAGATCTACGCCGACGCGCTCGGGCGCGAGATCGAACAGGTTCCCGAACCCATGGTCGCGCAACTCCGAGGCGCCGCCCTCTTGGCCGCCGTCAACCTGGGACGGCACCGCCTTGACGACGTCGCGGGCCTTCGTCCCCGCGGTCGCGCCTTCACGCCCGAGAGTGATGTGGCCGAGCTGTACCGCGTCCGACGAGAGCAGTTTCCGAGTCTCTACACCCGCGACAAGAAGTGGTCGCGACACGTCAGCTGACGTGACGCGTTCGGGTAATTCAAGAATTGCCCTCCACTTGGTACGGTTCTCCCATGCGATGTTCGTGGGCCGACGGTGAAGAGATGCGCACCTACCACGACGAAGAGTGGGGAGTGCCGTTGCACGACGACGCCCGACTCTTCGAACTGCTCACGCTCGAAGGAGCGCAGGCCGGGCTCAGCTGGTTGACCATACTGAAGCGCCGTCTCGGTTACGTGAAGGCCTTCAACAACTTCAATCCGAAAACCGTGGCAATCTTCACCACCGCCGACGTGGAGCGTTTGTTGGAGAACGTGGACATCATTCGCCACCGCGGCAAGATCGAATCAACCATCAACAACGCCGGTGCGGTTCTCAATCTTCAACGGAGTGGCTCCAGCCTGGACGAGCTGTTGTGGTCCTTCGTCAACCGCAAGCCGTTGCAACGAGATTGGGCCCGAGACCCGAACGTTCCGGCCTCGACGCCAGAGGCCGCGCTCATGAGCAAGGAATTGAAGAAGCGCGGTTTTCGTTTTGTCGGCCCCACGACGTGTTACTCGCTCATGCAAGCAGCCGGACTGGTCAACGACCATATTCCGAAATGTTTTCGTTACGCGCAAGTTCGCAAACTGAGTTAGCTCGGGGACTTTCGATTTCGATTTGGATCTGGATCGGCGGGCAACTTCGACACCGCGGGGTGACCAACCAGGAAGTATCGCGAAGGACGATCTCGTTCGTGAGTGATACCTATGCGTTTCGACTGGCCCGTCGCGAGATCGTTCGGTCCCGGGCTCGGACGTTGGATCGTGAGGTGTCGACCTTCGCCGCCGCAACAGTCCAGACCGTTGTCGGCTCCCGTGATGCCCAGTCCTCGCGTCAGATTGCCGGGACCGCGTAGCGCCACCATTTCATCACCGTCACCACCGGGCGCTGGTACGTAGAGCTCGGCGGCGCGCAACAGGACTGCGCTGGCCGTGCCGCTCGGTTCGGTCACGATATTCATGCACCAGTGCATCCCGTAAATCAGGTAGACGTAGAGAAACCCGGCCGGCCCGAACATGATCTCGCTGCGCTTGGTGGGCCCCCGAAAGGCGTGCGACGCGGGATCGTTCCTCCCGCCGTACGCCTCGGTTTCGACGATGAAAGCGCGCGTTGCTCGTGGCCCGTCGTGCACCACCAGCCACGATCCCACCAGGTCGAAGGCGACGGCGTCCGGAGGCCGCTCAAAAAAACCCCGATCCAGCGGCTTCGACAGATTCGTCCCGGTCATCTTCGTAAGCCGCTCCTCCAGCGTGCGTAGGGCGCCACAAGACTCAACGTATCGACCTTCGCCGTCACCACGGCGTGACTACTCGGATGTTAGGGAGTGACGCCCGCGGACGCCGGCAGGCTCCCCGGGTAAAAGGTCAGTTTGTGAGCGGGCATCGGTCGACTGATGAAATATCCCTGGGCGAGATCGCAACCGAGCTCACTCAGCAGTTCCAAGGTACCTTCGTCCTCAATCCCTTCGGCCACCACTCGAAGTGACATTTCGTGTCCTAACTGGATCGTGGCGCGAACTAATTCCAGGTCGCGTTCTTTTCCTTCACCGCTCAGACCGGTGATGAATTCGCGATCGAGTTTCAGTTCGCCCACTGCCAGAGAACTCAGGTAAGCCAGTGACGTAAATCCCGCGCCAAAGTCGTCGATCGATACGACGATTCCCATTGTCTTCAACTGCTCAATTACCACTTTGGAGCCAGCAAAATCGTCGATGATGGTGGTCTCCGTGATCTCGATGACGAGAGCGCTGCCGGGCAAATCGTTTTGGCGAAGAAGATTCGAAACGAGTTCGGTGAACCCATCTTCGAGAAGGTTCGTCGTGGTGATGTTGACCGACATGATTAGATCGCGACCTTCAGACCGCCACGCCGCGCATTGAGCCAAGGCTTCGGTGAGCACCCACTTTGTCAGTTCTTGCATCAGGCCGGCATCCTCGGCGAGAGTCAGGAACTTCACTGGAGGCACCAGGCCGAGGGTGGCGTGGGGCCAGCGAATGAGCGCTTCCACGGCGAGGATCTCACCTGTTCGAAGGTCGAGCTGGGGCTGATAGTGAAGGACAAAATTTCCTTCATCGACCGCAGCGCGCAACTCTTCGACCAAATTGAGTTTCTGCTCGTCGCCGTCGATCTCCTGGTCGTAAAAGACGTAGGGGATGTGGCCCAACTTCGCACGGTACATCGCCGTGTCGGCGCACCACGTCAGCCCGATGGCTTCGGTGGCGTCCGACGGGGCCAGGGCGATGCCGATGCTGGCGCCGACGGTGGCCTTCATCTTTTGCAGAATGAACGGCTCGGAGATCTCCTTCAAGATGTCCTCAGCGACGGCTTCGGCGACGCCCGAGTCCGCGTCGATCAAGACCACGGCGAGTTCATCGCCGCCTAGACGAAAGACCGATCCGGAGGTGGGCACGGCCCGGCTGATCCTCGGGCCTAGTTGGCGTAGCAACTCATCACCCGCGGGGTGTCCGAAGGAGTCGTTGATCTCCTTGAAGCGATTGAGGTCGATGAAGAGGAACGCCAGATTACGAGAATTGGTCCACGGATTGGCGTAGTCCGAGAAAAAGGTCTCGAGTACGTGGAAGAGATAGCGGCGGTTGCCGAGGCCGGTCAGCTCGTCGGTCTGCGCCTGCCGATGGCGTTCTTCGGTCAGGACTCGTAGGTCCCGAGCCGAGAGCGTGAGTCGCAAACCGGCCACCAGCAGTGTCGCCGCCGCCAACCAGAGGGCGACCCAGGGAATCGTGCGGACGTAGCCGATCAAGAGGATGGCCAGGGCGGCGAACGCGGCCATACTCGGCAGCGCGACGCCGGCGACACGCTGGGCCCGCAAGGGATCGAGCGTTCGAGGCTTCAGCCACACGGACATCGACATCATGAGGATCGACGCCGGCCAGGCGACGGCGTTGAAATCGGTACCGATCCTCGACGCGAAGACCGTCGAGGAAGAAAACAGATTCGCCGTGTCGCCCATGACGTTCAGCGTGATACCTGCCGCTAGGAGGAACCACGGCAAGGTCGTGCGACCGGACAGCAGCACCGTGCCGCCGATCACCAAGGACAGCAAGAGAAGGTCGCCGATGGGATAGGCCAGGTTGGTGACCGCGGTGGCGACACTGCCGCCCGCGGCGTGCAAGATGCTGTGGAACGCGAACGCGGCGCAGATCGCGGCCGCACCGAATCCCGCCACGACGCCGTCGAGCCAGTTGGGACGAGAGAGCCGACCCAGGGCCGTTCGCAGCAGCTGCACCGTCGCGACGTAGGCCAACGGGTAGAAGCCGATGTAGAAGACGTCGGCGAGGGAGGGCACCGTCGGTGTCGTTCCACCGAGTGACTCAATGGTCAAGAACACGTCTCCCAAAGACCACGACAGGAGACCCGCGCCCAAGGCCAGTGGCGCGACTCGGCCCGGATTCTTGTCGAGGCCGCGAACGATGCAGATAATCGATGCCGTGAGTTCAATGGCGCAAACGACCCAGCCGTCAAGCCACGTCCAATGCTGCGCGGGAGTGCGCACGAGTACGGAGATCATGTAGCCCAGCACCATCACGCCGAGGACCGAAAAAACGATCCAAGCGAACGGCGATAAGTCCTGCACCCTCGAGGAGAACTCGGGCGCCACTCCGGGGTGAGGTTGGGCCGGCACGACGGCCTTTTTTGACTTTCCCGACTCGTCTCGTCGCGCGTAACGGAAATGACTCGGGCGGATATCGTCTTCGGTGTCGTCTTGCATTATCCGACCTCCTGACAGTCTTCGTTCGGAAGAACCGTGGCAAAACTCAACGATTGGTCATAACAATTCCGGGCCAACGTAAATTCAACGGTAGTCCGCCGTATACGAAAAGTTGAACATCCTCACGACACGAGGAGGCGGTGTTCTTCTGGCTATTGGGGACGGGCCCCGATCTAGAGTCGGTAGGCGCAGCCGTCCCAGTACGCCACGAGATGGGGCCGCACCTTGCCTCGGACCTCGACGCTCACCTTTTCGGGAAGGACCGAGCCAAGGTGGAAGAGCCGCACTTCGGGATACGCGTGGCTCAACGTTTCGTACTGATTGGCGTCGCGGTCCGCGCTCGTGGAAGCGTCGAGAAAGGTGAGCCCGCCCGAGCAGCATCGGTTGTGGCGTACTCGCAAAAACAGGGTGCCGCCGCGCGTCGCCACGTACTCGCGCGCTTGGTCGCTGATCTCGAGGTCCGTAACTTCGATTCTAGGGAGATGGCGACGACGACGTACGCAACGCTCGAACGCCCGAGGGAGGATCGCAGCCGGTGCGGTATCTTCGTGGGTGCGAATCAACACTGGAGGCGCTGTGTCGTTGGAAACGTTTCCCCGCTACCCACTCATGTTCGGCCCGTCGCCGATCCATCGACTCGATCGCCTGACCGAGTACCTCGAAGGCGCCACGATCTGGGCCAAGCGTGATGACGTGAACTCCGGCCTCGCCTTCGGCGGCAACAAGACTCGAAAACTCGAGTACCTGGTGGCCGACGCCCTGGCGAACGGCTGCGACACACTCGTGTCGATTGGCGGTGTGCAATCCAATCACACTCGGCAGGTGGCCGCGGCCGCGGCCAAGACCGGTCTGAAGTGCGTCCTCATCCAAGAGAGTTGGGTCGATTGGCCCGACGTGACCTATGACCGAGTGGGCAACATATTGCTCAGTCGCCTCATGGGTGCCGATGTTCGTCTCGTACGAGCCGGTTTCGATATTGGGTTCAAAGAAAGTTGGGAGAAGGCGATCCTCGAGATTGAAGAGCGCGGGGGGAGACCGTACGCCATTCCGGCGGGCGCATCGGACCATCCCCTGGGTGGTCTCGGTTTCGCCGGATGGGCGAAAGAGGTCGAACACCAAGAGGTCGAACTGGGCGTGGTCTTCGACTACGTCTTCGTGTGCTCGGTCACCGGCGGAACGCAGGCCGGCATGGTCGCCGGTTTTGCGCGCAACGAAGACGCCCATACCGTCATTGGCATCGACGGATCGGCCAAACCCGAAGAGACGTGGGAGCAGATCGCGCGCATCACTCGCGCGACCGCGAAACTAATCGGCGTCGAACGACCGATCCTCGATGAAGAGATCATCCTGGACGACCGCTTTCACGCGGGCACCTACGGCATTCCCGACCACCGCACCCTCGAAGCGATGCGACTGGGCGCGTCACTCGAAGCGATGATCACCGACCCGGTGTACGAGGGTAAGTCCCTCGCCGGACTGATTCATATGGTGCAAGAACGTGAGATACCACCCGACGCCAACGTGCTCTTCGCCCACCTGGGTGGCCAGCCGGCCCTCAACGCCTACGCCAGTCTCTTCACCTAATCGCGGTGGAGCACAAATCCCTGGTCGTCACCGTTCCGAACTCGTTCGTGAGCGACACGCTCGGGGATATCTCGAACGGCGTCGTCCTGGTGGAATGGGATATGGCGGGAGCGTCGCCGCTGCAACGCATCGACATCGTGATCCCGCCGTATCTGCAACCGATCGACGTCCTGGCGAACCTGGACGGTCTGGACGTCGCTCTCGTACAGAGCCTCACGCTCGGTTATGACGGCGTCGCCGAGATATTGCCGAAGAATATGACGTTCGCGAACGCCGCGTCGGTGCACGAGACGTCAACGGCCGAATTGACCTTGGCGCTGATCTTGGCGTCACAGCGCGCCTTACCGGAGTTCGTGCGCGCCGCTCAAGCCGGTAAGTGGGCGCCGGTATGGCGCCCAAGCTTGGCCGACCGTACGGTGCTGCTCGTGGGCTACGGCGGCGTGGGACGCGCGATTGAGGCTAGGTTGCTACCCTTCGAGACGACGGTCCTTCGCCTCGCTCAGCACGAACGAAGTGACGAACGCGGCCGCATCTACGGTCGCGACGCCTTGCTCGAGCTTCTGCCGATAGCCGACGTGGTGGTGGTCGCGGTCCCGCTCGACGAGAGCACGAATCATCTGGTCGACGCCGAGTTTCTCTCGTTCATGGCTGACGCCAGCCTGCTGGTCAATGTTTCGCGCGGGGCCGTCGCCGACACCGACGCCCTGGTGGCGGCGGCGCAGAGCGGACGCCTTCGCCTCGCCCTTGACGTGACCGACCCCGAGCCCCTGCCGAAGGGTCACCCGCTCTTCGCGCTCGAGAACGTACTCATCTCACCGCACGTCGGCGGCATGACATCGGCGGCGCTGCCCCGAATGGCCCGGCTCCTGTACCGCCAGATCGAGCGGATGCGACGAGGTGAGGAGCCCCTCAACGTTGTGTTGCGGACCTGAATCACGAGGCGCCGACCACCAGATAGACGTCGCAGAGATTCCATCCAGTACGCCCTCCGGCAATGAGTTGTCCCAGATCGTGAAGCGCGTGGAAACTGTCACTGGCCTCCACCACGGCGGACCAATTGATGCCGCGTTCTCGAGCGCGACTCCCCGTCGTCGCGTCAACCCAGCCACCAGCAATGCCCTTCACGTAGTCTCGCCCATCCGTGGCCCGGGCCAGGGCGACCACGTCTCGGTGGTCGCCCTCGAGCACGTTGGCCATTCGCCACGCGAAGTCTTGACAGCGACCGCCGTTGCCGGACCCTCGAACCCGTAACGTCACTTCACCCACCCCCACGACACAGAACGGTCCGCGTCGCGCCGTCTCCGACGACAGATGTTCGGCCATGAGGGCAACGACGTCCTGGACGTCGCCGTGCAGCGAAGCGCCCACTTCGATCACCTGATAGCCCCGTCGAGCCGCCTCCTTCGCCACGACTGACAACACGTGCGACGGCGCGGCGATCACGCGATTCTCGTGGACCGTCTCCACCGGAGCACTCATGAGCGGTCCACGACGCTCGGAGGCTTCGAGTATCTTCTCCGACAATCGCCCCGTGCCGAGGCCAACTGTGTCGAGGAGTGTTGCCACCTCGCCGCGGGTCGGCGTGTAGTCGAACGTGAGGCCCGACGCCACCCAGCGCTCGCCCGAGACCACGTTGTCGACCATGATCAACGCCAGCGAGCGCGGCGTTCGAACACTCCGAAGAATCGCGCCGCCGGCGATTCTCGAACTCGCCGCACGCAGTTGATTAAGCGTCGTAATGTCGGCCCCAGCAGCGAGTACCGCTTGGAAGAGTTCGTCGAGGTCGTCGAGCGTTACGGGTGATTCCGGGAGCGCACAGAGGCTCGACGCTCCTCCCGATACCAAGAAAATCGTGCACTGGGCCGTCGTTGGTTTCTCCAAGAATTCCACCAGTCGCTCGCCAGCCAGCAGACTGCCGAGTCCGGGGAGGGGATGATCGCCGATCACGAACTCGACGTCGGTGAGCAGTGAAAACGCCGGTCCCTCATCGACGATTATCAGCTGTCGTTGCACGCGTTCGCCCACTACGTCGTGCAGGGCCGAAACCATCTCGCGAGCCGCCTTGCCGACGGCGACGACGTCGACCACGCCTGTCAGCGTGCCCGATGTCCCCAGCTGTTGTTCGAGTAATTCGCGAAGATTCAACTCGCTCGACCACGCGTCGCTGATGGCGAGTGCGTCATTCAAGAGCTCTGTCGTCACGTGAACCTGTCGTCACATCCGGGGTCGTCCGGCTTGAGCGAATCCTACGGAAGATTGTTCGCGCCCGACGATGACGCGATGCTTACATCGAGGTCGCGAAGACCTCTCGCGCGATCACGCTCTGGCGCGCTTGGCCGTGTCGCCACGTAGCGAGTAACGCGATGGCCAAATTGGCCAGTCCGGCGAAGGCCGTCGCGGTGAGTGCGGCCCACAGGTGCACCCCGGTGTAATAGAGGATCCACAGCGAACAACCGAAGGCCCCGACGAACCACGAGGTCGCCGAGACCCCCAAGGCGTCGGGGTGGCGGACCAACTCGATGAGTTGCGGTGCTCGGTTGATGGTCATGGCGACGCCGGTGCCAAAGACGCCCCCGGCCCAGCCCCACGCCACGGTCGGCACGACACAGCACAGGATGAAGTAGCCGAGCGCCCGGGCAGGGACGGCCCATCGTCGCCAGGGAGCCAGGCGAAAGAGAATCGAAAGTTGGATCGGCAAGATGAGCACACTACCCGACACGACCTCGACCGAATGGGCCGCGAACCCGTAGGTGATCCAGAAACAGCCCATGTACACGAAGAGAACCCACGTGGCGAGCGAGACCCCTTCCGCCCCCAAAGCACGGACTCGGCGCAGTTGATACGAGGTCCCGACCACCCCGCTGGCGACCGCCAGCCATCCCATCGAGAGCGTGAGGGAGTGCCAAGTCATCATGCGAGTTTAGTTGGGGCTTTTTCTATCGACGGCGATTTGCGGCAGAAATGACGGCTTCGAGTGATGCGTCGAGTATCGACGAACTCATTCCCACTCCCCACCACGTGGTGCCGTCGTCGCCTTCGGCTTCGACGTAGGCGACGGCCGACGCGGCCGACCCCGAGGTCAACGCGTGCTCGGAGTAGTCGCGGACCTTGAACTTGACGTCCATCTCGGTGCGCAGGCCGTTCATGAGGGCGTCGATCGGACCGTTACCCTCGCCCTTCACGGTGAGGTGGTGTCCGTTCACGACCAGTTGGGCGAAGATGCGAGTGCTGGCCTGGTCGGCCGAGACCTCGCTGGAGAGCAGTTGGATCGTGGGGTTCTCGGGCTGGTAGGTCGTGGTGAAGACGTCCCAGATTTCGGCCGGTGAGATCTCGGTGCCGGTCGCCTCAGTGAGTTCTTGCACCTGCTTGGAGAACTCGACCTGCATCGCGCGCGGCAGGTCCAGACCGTGCTCGGCGTTCAACAGGTAGGCGACGCCGCCCTTGCCCGACTGGGAGTTCACCCGGATGATCGCTTCGTAGGTCCGTCCGGTGTGCTTGGGGTCGATCGGGAGATACGGAACTTCCCAGGCGTCGTAGGTGTCACCTATTGCCAACATGCCCTTTTTGATGGCGTCCTGGTGCGAACCGGAGAAGGCGGTGTACACGAGCTCGCCCACGTAGGGGTGGCGCATGTGGACGGGGAGCCGATTGGCGTATTCCGCGACGTGGCGCGCCTTATCGATGTCGCGGATGTCCAGTTCCGGGTCGACGCCCTGGGAGAAGAGGTTGAGCGCCAGGTTCACCACGTCCACGTTGCCGGTGCGCTCCCCGTTACCGAAGAGCGTCCCCTCGACCCGGTCGGCACCCGCGAGCACGCCGAGTTCGGCGGCCGCCACGCCGGTGCCCCGGTCGTTGTGCGGATGCAGTGAGAGGACGACACTGTCGCGGTGATTCACGTGACGAAGGAACCATTCGATCGCGTCGGCGTAGAGATTCGGCGTGTACATCTCGACGGTCGCCGGGAGGTTCAAGATGAGCGGCCGATCGGGCGACGGATCGATCACCTCGATCACCGCGTTGCAGACCTCCAGGGCGTAGTCCAGTTCCGTGCCGGTGAAGCTCTCCGGCGAATACTCGTAGTAGAACTCGGTCGTCGGCGACGTCGACTCGAGCGTGCGACAGAACGCCGCCGCGTCGGTGGCGATTGATTGAATGCCGGCTTTGTCGAGACCGAACACGACCCGTCGCTGCAGGGTCGAGACCGAGTTGTAGAAGTGGATGATGGCGCGTCGAGCCCCGTGCACCGATTCGTAGGTGCGCCGTATCAGGTCCTCTCGGCACTGCGTGAGGACCTGGATCGTGACGTCGTCGGGAATCAGGTCCTCATCGATGATGTGACGCACGAAGTCGAAGTCGGGTTGGGAGGCCGAGGGGAATCCCACCTCAATCTCCTTGAAACCCATCTCGAGGAGCTGGACGAACATGGCGTTCTTGCGTTCGAGGTCCATCGGGTCAATCAGGGCCTGATTCCCGTCGCGCAGGTCGACGCTGCACCAGCGGGGCGCCTTGGTCAGTCGGCGGTTGGGCCAGGTGCGGTCCGGCAGGTCAACCGGCACCGTCGGTGCGTACTTGGCGTAGGCCATGGGGCTGGGCTGCTGGTTGTCCTTCACCTGGTTAGTCCTTTCTGTCGCGGTCGAACGAGAAACAAAAAACCCCCGCCAGGGCGGGGGTCGGAGCGAGCACGGGCTCACCCCTATCGAAGCAGCAGGTCGTTCTGGCCGGTTCTCATCGAATCATTCTACCCGGACCGGCGTCAATGTCCAGAGGAAAGTCACCGCTAACCTCATTGGTCATGAGCGTACTCAAAACAGTTCTCAAACTCCTGTTCGTCGTGGTCGTGGCGGCGAGTATCGCGGACGTCGTCATGTTGGTGAAGCGGCCCAGCGACGACGAGTCCGTTTCCGTGGACGAGTGGCCCGACGTGCCTCGCCATCCCGCTTCTGAATAACTCGTCTTCACTACTGCACTCCAAGGAGAAATCATGACTGATATGCAATATCGCCGACTCGGCCGTTCGGGTCTCCAGGTGAGCCTGCTCTCGTTCGGCAGTTGGGTCACCTTCGCCAACGCCGACCAAATCGAAACGGGCAAGCAGGCCGCCGAGTGTCTGGACGCCGCCAAAGAGGCGGGCGTCAACTTCTTCGACAACGCCGAGGGGTACGCCGCCGGCGAGTCCGAGCGCGTCATGGGCGAAGCCTTTCGGGAGTTGGGTTGGAAGCGTCACGAGTATGTGGTCTCCACCAAGCTCTATTGGGGACTGCACCACGTTCCCAACATGCGCAACACCCTGAATCGCAAGTACCTCTCCCAGGCGATCGACGGATCGCTCGAGCGCTTCGGCCTCGACTTCGTCGACCTCGTCTTTTGTCACCGTCCCGATCCCAAGACGCCCATCGAGGAGACGGTTTGGGCCATGAGCGACATGATCACCCAGGGCAAGGCCCTCTACTGGGGTACCTCGGAGTGGAGCGCCGACGAGATCCGCGCCGCCTACGACATCGCCGATCGCCACCATCTCCACAAGCCCCTCATGGAACAGCCCGAGTACAACATCCTGCGTCGCGACAAGGTGGACAAGGAGTACCTGCGTCTGTACGAGGACATCGGTCTCGGCACCACCACGTGGTCACCACTCTCGTCGGGCCTCTTGACCGGGAAGTACCTCAACGGCATCCCCGAAGGCTCACGCGCGACGCTCCCCGGTTACGAATGGCTCAAGGGAATGCTGACCGACGAAGGGCGCAACAAGAAGGTGGCCGACCTGAAGGTGATCGCCGACGAACTCGGCGTATCGCTCACCCAGTTCTCCCTCGCCTGGTGCGCGATGAACCCTCACGTGTCATCCGTCATCACCGGCGCCTCGAGCGCCGCGCAGGTTCGAGAGAACATGACCGCCCTCGACGTGATGCCGCTCCTCACGCCGGAAGTCATGGAGCGCGTCGACCTCATCAGTTACTTCTAAGCAACGTCTATGACGGACACGCGAATCGGGATTATCGGCGGACTCTCGTGGGAGTCGACGGCCTCGTACTATCGCTACTTCAATGAGCTCTTCGTAGGGGCCAACGAGTGGTCGCAACCGCAACTGATCATCGACTCGGTCGATTTCGGCACCATCGTGCCCCTGCAGCGCGAGGGGAACTGGGAGGCCACGGGCGAGATCTTGGCGGCGTCGGCCCAACGTCTCGAACGCTCGGGCGCGACGGTGCTCGGCATCGGCGCCAATACGATGCACCTCAACTTCGAGCGCGTACAGAGCGCCGTCGCCATCCCCGTCGTGGACGTGCGCGACGCCGTCGCCAAAGAATCCCTCGGCCGCGGTCACCACACGATGGCCCTGCTCGGGACAAAGTACCTGATCGAAGGCGAGTTCTACTCGGATCGATTGCAGGACCTCGGCGTCACGAGCGTCAAGCCCACGGAAGAGCAGACCGAGCGACTGCAGTTCATCATTTTCTCGGAGTTGACCCGAGGCGTGGTGACGAAAGGTTCGCGCGCGTATCTGCGAGAGGTGGCCTCGTCGTGTCTCGAGCGAGGCGCGAGCATCGTTGGGCTCTGCTGCACCGAGTTCGGCATGCTGATGAGCGAGGTCGAGTCGTTCCCGGTGATCGACTCGACCAAGGCTCACGTCCGAGCGCTCCTCGCGGCTTAAGCGAGAACGACGTCGAACTCGAAGATTAGGACGAGTTGATCTGCGGCAATGCGTCACGAAAGCTGGTCAACGATCAGTTCGACGGTCCCGTCATCGGAAGTTCCACGGCGACCGTTAGACCACCGCCCGGGGTGTCTTCGAAGAGGAGTCGTCCGCCCAACAGTTGCGTGAAGCCGGACGCTACGGTGAGATTGAGTCCCGCGTTGAGTTGATCGCCGCTCAGTCGATCAAAGGGTGCGAGGACAGCCTCACGAAGCGCCGCGGGCATGCCCGGACCACGATCGCTCACGAGCAACTCGACGAAGTCGCCGACGACGTCCGCTTTTATGGTGACCGGCTGGTCGACCGGTCCGAATCGACAGGCGTTACTCACGATATTGGCGATGACACGTTGCACCAAGACTGGATCGGTGATCACGGGCGCAAGGTCGCTCGCTATGTCGCAGTCCACCATTCGACCTCGCGCGTCAACGTGGGCGAGAGCACCGGTCATCATGGCATCTATTTGCACTGACTCGGGGTGGACCGACACTTCGCCGGCTTCGAGGCGACCGGCGTCGATGAGGTTGACGACCAGACGTTTCAGTTGACGTACCTGGGCGTCGACGCCACTGAGGACGGCGTTCCTCTCGTCGAGCGAACGGCGTTCGTGGCTCCCGGTGAGGAGCGCGAGGTTGGCCTGCACTTTCTCCAGGGGGCCGAGCAACTCCTTTGACGCGGTGCGAAACAACGCTAGGCGCAGCGACTCCGCTTCGGCGATCTCTTGGAGCTGGGTCGCGTCGCGCGCGATGATCTGACTTCGCAGGCCGGCGGCGATCCTCCGAGCGAAGGCGCTGACCAATTCATTGTCTTGATCATTGAGCGTCGCCCCACTGACGTACAGACGATGTTCGTCGTCAATCTCGAAATTCGAACCGGCGTCGAGATCATCAGGGGCGAGGCCGCTCACGAGATCACTCATCCAGACGCCGTCGCGCAGCACCATTAGGGCTACGCTCGTCGCCGCGAAGACGGCCCGCAACGATTCAAGCATGGGCTGGAGGTCTTCGTGCGAAGTGGCCACGCGGGCGGCCGCTCCGGTGAGAATCTGCGCCTCGGCGCGGGCGCGATCGGCCTCGTGGGAACGCTGGGCGAACCGATTGACGATCACGCTCGCCGCCACCGCGAAGACCAAGAAAGCGACGAGCGCCACTATGTCGTCAGGGCGAGCGACGACCAAGGTATGCAAGGGCTTCACGAAGTAGTAGTTCTCCAGGCCCGACGCCACGATGGCCCCGAGCACTCCCACGAAGGCGCCGGCCCACGTGGTGAGTGCGAGGATCGCGACGAGATAGACCAAGAACACCGTCGACAGCGAGAGACTGGAGCGAAACTGACTCATGACGACGGTGAGCGCGGGCATCAGGAGCAACGTGATAATCGTCGCCACGATCTTGCGCTTCCATGTGACGCGCTCGATTTGTCGCGGACGATGGACGTGCGGCGGTCGTTCCCCTCCCACCGAGATGATGTGGACGTCGAGATCTCGCGCGTGTCGCAGCACCTTTTCTACAACGCCGTTGGCCGGCCGCCAGAAGGGTCGCGGCCGACTCGCACCTAAGACGATCTGCGTCCCGCGTTCACTGCGAGCGAAGGCCACGAGCGCCGTGGCCGTGTCGTCGTCGACCACTTCTTGAAATTTACCTTCGAACTCCTCGACGAGCTCGCGCGCGACTGAGGTGTCGGTGGGGACGTGACGGATCTCATCGGCCTTGACGACGTGCACGGCGAAGAGCTCAGCACCGGTCCTCGACGCGATACGCGCGGCCCGACGCAAGAGGTCCGCGTCGGTAACGCTGCCGGTGATCCCGACGATGAGACGCTCGCGGGTCTCCCACGTCTGATTGATCGCGTGATCGTCGAGGTAGCGCTGCAGCGAATCCTCGACCCGGTCGGCCAACCACAACAGGGCCAATTCGCGAAGGGCGCTGAGGTTGCCCACGCGGAAGTAGTTCGAGAGAGAGGCGTCGATCTTGTCGGCGGCGTAGATATTGCCGTGCGCCATTCGTCGGCGAAGCGCTTCGGGCGTGACGTCGACGATCTCGATCTGCTCGGCCCGTCGCACGATGGCGTCGGGAATCGTCTCTTGTTGGTGAATGCCGGTGATCTTCTCCACCACGTCGTTTACCGACTCCAGATGCTGGATATTCACGGTGGTGATCACGTCGATACCGGCGTCGAGCATCGCGTCGACGTCCTGCCAGCGCTTCTCGTGCGTGCTGCCGACGACGTTGGTGTGGGCCAATTCGTCGACCAGGGCCACGGCCGGGTGACGCGTCAACACCGCTTCGAGGTCCATCTCTTCCATCAACGCGCCGCGGTACTCAATCGTTTTACGCGGAACTACTTCGAGATCTCGCAGCTGGGCTACCGTGAGCGCTCGGCCGTGCGTCTCCACGTACGCGACGACCACGTCGGTGCCGCGTTCACGGCGGCGCCAACCCTCGTCGAGCATCCGGTAGGTCTTGCCCACGCCGGGCGCCGAACCCAAGTACACCCGCAATACGCCTCGCTGCATGGGACCAGTATCCCTTAGCGACATTGGTCGCCCCGGCATCGCCTCGATGTCCTCGAACACCGAGGCGAGGCCACTCGATCCCTCGCGAGGGATCTCTCGATCAGGTGACGGATCGCCTTCGACTTACGTCGCATGCATCTCGCCCACGAGGTAGGCGGCGAACACGTCCACCACCGCGACTGCGACGATTCGTTGTTCCAAGGTGACCGTCGCGCCGGGCGTCGGCGTCACGACGAAACGCCCGACCACTCGCCCGCGCCACTTCGCCAGGATCTCGGCGTCGGGTCCCGGTAGTCCGATCTCTTGGGCCGGCCACCGCAGTCCGACGTGCGCGACGTCGCCGTTGGACTGAATCTGCGCCAGCGGCGGATCCGACAGCGTCCGGTCAAATCGGCACGCCCGCAAGGAGAGCAGTGCCGTAAGCGATTCATTCACCTGGTCGATCATTGACGCCACCGGAGCCGAGTCAGCCGCGAGCACCGCGACGCCGTGAATCATCGCGACGTACGCGGTAGAGCTATTGGCCGACTGCCAGTGTTGACGACTCCGCGCCGCGAGTTCGGTCACGACAACGCCGACTACGAAGAGGGCGATCGTGGTCTCGAGGTCGGGTCGGTGACTTATGGCGAATCGGTCGTAAGGCCGTGTGAGAAAGAAATCAAACCAGAGCGCCGTGGACGCACTGGCAACTACGCCCGAGATCCGGTTGCCACTCACGGCGACGGCCACGATGACGATCACCATGATTAGTGCCGCCGCGGTGTTGGCGAAGGTTCCTCGGAAGAGAACCAACAGTCCGGCCACGGCCAACGGCGCGACGATCCCGGCCAAGATCGCCAATCGAATTCGATTGTGGAGAATGCGTCCCATCATCGTTACCCCTTTCGTTCATCCACCCCGCACTCGTGACGTCAGACGTTCGGTCCGAAGTCCGACGTCAGCCGATTCGGAGGTGCGTACGAACGAGTCGATTACTTCTCCAGTTTCGCGAGGCCTTCGTTCAGCTGAAGAACGTCGATGTAGCTCGAACCCATGAACCCCCACTGCGCCGGATGCGTCTGCTGGGCGATAAGGGTTCGAAGGCGCTCCGGAGAGACGCCGGTGGCATTGGTCACCATAGGTATCTGCACCGTGGCGTCGAGGGCCGAGATATCAGGGTCGTAGCCACTCCCCGACGTGGTGACAAGGTCAATGGTCGGATTCACACCGAGCTTGTGCCAGTAGGCGACGAGCTCCTTAGTGTTCGTCCCAAGCAGTTTCGAGCGTGGACCCAGGTTGGTGGCGGCCGACTCACCATCGTGACCATTGGCGACGAGGGGATTGTCGCCGCCCGCGTTCGTGGCGCTGGCGGCGTAGGGTCCAGTGTCATCGGGGCGACCGTGGAACCACTTCGGACTGGACCAGTCCTGGCCAATCAGCAGTGACCCATTCTTGGTCACCGAGCCGTTGGCGTGGAACGGGAAGAACACTTGGGCCACGCCGGTGGCCGCGAAGGCGTAGACGAAACCGAAGAAGACCATGCAGAAAACTGCCATGACCAGTGAACGGCGAAGGTGAACGAGCATCAGTGAATTCCTTTAATAGGCGTGTAGAGCGACGAGAATCAGGTCGATGAGCTTGATGAAGATGAACGGCACGATGACGCCACCGACGCCGTAGATCCACACGTTGCGACGAAGAATCGAGGCGGAACCCGTCGGGCGGAACTTGACGCCACGCAGAGCCAAGGGAATCAGGGCGATGATCACCAACGCGTTGAAGATGACGGCCGAGAGCACGGCGCTCTGGGCGCTGTGCAGGTGCATGATGTTGAGCGCTTCGAGGGGCCGATTGTGATCGAAGACGTAGGTCCCGGCGAAGAGCGCCGGAATGATGGCGAAGTACTTGGCCACGTCATTGGCGATCGAGAACGTCGTGAGCGAACCTCGCGTGATCAACAGCTGCTTGCCGATCTCGACGACGTCGATCAACTTGGTCGGGTTGGAGTCGAGGTCCACCATGTTGCCGGCCTCTTTGGCCGCCGTGGTCCCGGTGTTCATGGCCACGCCGACGTCGGCTTGGGCCAGCGCGGGGGCATCGTTGGTGCCGTCACCGGTCATGGCGACGAGCCTGCCGCCCTCCTGCTCTTTCTTGATCAGCGCCATCTTGGCCTCGGGCGTCGCTTCGGCGAGGAAGTCGTCGACGCCGGCCTCTTGGGCGATGGCCGCGGCGGTCAGCGGATTGTCGCCGGTAATCATCACGGTTCGAATGCCCATCTTGCGCATCTCCGCGAACTTCTCGCGGATCCCTTCTTTCACGACGTCTTTTAGTTCAATCACGCCGAGAATGTCGGTGCCGTCGGCGACCACGAGCGGCGTCGAGCCCGCACGCGAGGTGCGTTCGACGATCGCGTCCAGATCGTTCGGCGACGTGCCGCCCGATTCGACGACCCAACGCTTCACGGAGTCGGCGGCGCCCTTTCGAATCTGGCGCGTTCCCATATCGAGTCCGGACATCCTCGTGGTGGCCGTGAAGGGGACGAAGACGTGGTCGGTGCCGAGTTGACGTTCGCGGATCCCGAACTTCTCTTTGGCGAGCACCACCACGGAACGGCCCTCCGGGGTCTCGTCAGCGAGCGAGGCCAGTTGGGCCACGTCGGCCAACTCGGCCTCGCTGTGAGCGCCGACCGGGAAGAAGTTCGCGGCCATGCGATTACCCAAGGTGATGGTCCCGGTCTTATCGAGCAGCAGGACCTGTACGTCACCGGCGGCTTCGACGGCTCGCCCGCTCATCGCCAGGACGTTCTTCTGGACGAGGCGGTCCATGCCGGCGATGCCGATGGCCGAGAGCAACGCGCCGATAGTCGTCGGGATGAGACAGACCAGTAACGACACGAGGATGACCACCGACACCGAGGCGCCGGCGTAGTTGCCGAAGGGCACCAGCGTGACGACGACGGGAATGAACACAATGGTCAGGACCGCTAACAAGATCGTCAATGCGATCTCGTTCGGCGTCTTTTGCCGGTTGGCCCCTTCGACCAAGGTGATCATTCGGTCGATGAAGGTCTGACCCCGTTCGGCGGTGATACGAACCACGATGCGGTCCGAAAGCACTTTCGTGCCTCCGGTCACGGCGGAGCGGTCGCCGCCGGACTCTCGAATCACGGGCGCCGACTCTCCAGTGATGGCCGACTCGTCGACTGAGGCGATGCCCTCGATTATTTCGCCGTCGGAGGGAATCACGTCATTGGCTTCGCAGACCACCAGGTCACCTTTGGCCAGCAACGCCGCGGCGACGAGCTCTTCGGATCCGTCCGGGAGCAGTCTTCGGGCCTCGGTCTCCGAGCGCATCTTGCGCAGCGTGTCGGCCTGGGCCTTGCCGCGCCCTTCGGCCATCGCTTCGGCGAAGTTGGCGAACAATACGGTCAGGACCAACCAGACGGTGATCGACCAGGTGAAGATGCCGGGGTGGGCGATCGCCTCGACGAACGTGATGATTGAGCCCACGAGCACGATGAACATGACGGGGTTCTTGATTTGGATGCGAGGGTCCATCTTGCGAAACGAATCGCGGAACGCTTGGGCCAGAATCTCGCGGTCGAAGAGACCACGCGATTTGGCGACGCCGCCGCGGGGAGCCTCGTGGGTCGGTTCGGTGATAACAGTGCTCATTAGAAGAACCTCAGGTGACTTAGCTGCTCGACGATGGGTCCGAGCGAGATGGCGGGGAAGAAGGTCAGTCCACCGATGATCAAGATGACACCGATGACCAGTCCAACGAACATGCCGTTATCGGTTCGGAAGGTCCCGAGCGACTCCGGCACGACGTTCTTCGCGGCCAACGCTCCCCCGATGGCGAGGCAGGGAATCATGATTGCGAATCGTCCGAGCAGCATGTCGATCGCCCCGATGACGTTGTAAAACGGACTGTTACCGGTGAGACCGCCGAAGGCCGAGCCGTTGTTGTTGCCCTGGGAGGTCAGGCCGTAGAGGATCTCGCTGAATCCGTGAGGCCCAAGGTTTTCGGGTCCGAGTCGACCGGCGGCGAGTGAGACGGCGAGTGCGGTGACGACTAGCACCGTGACCGGCATCACCAGGGCCGCCAGCCCCGCGAGTTTTATCTCCCTCGCTTGAATTTTCTTTCCGAGATACTCCGGCGTTCTTCCGATCATCAGACCGCCGATGAAGACCGCGATGATGGCGTAGACGAGCATCGTGTATAGACCGCTGCCGGTGCCGCCGGGCGTGACCTCGCCGAGCATCATGCCGCTCATCAGGCCCAGACCGCCGACGGGCGTGAACGAGTCGTAGGAACCGTCGGCCGATCCGGTCGAGGTCATCGTGGACGAGACGCCGAAGAGCGCCGTCGACGTGGCGCCGAAGCGCACTTCCTTACCCTCCATGTTGCCCACGGTCGAGTGCACGCCGGCCGCGGCGACTGCCGGGTTGTTCTGGTGCTCAGCGTTAGCGGTGAAGCCGACCCACACACCGAAGAGCAACACCATGGCCGCCAACAACGCCGCGCCGTGACGAATGCTGCCGACCATCTTGCCGAAGGTGTACGTGAGGGCGAAGGGAATCGACAAGAGCAAGAAGATGGAGAGCCAATCCGTCAGTCCCGTGGGGTTCTCAAAAGTCGTGGCCGAGTTCTGATCGAGGAAGCCGCCGCCGTTGGTCCCGAGCTGCTTGATCGCCTCCATGAACCCGATCGGCCCTCGCGGAATGGTCTGGATGACCCCGTTCAGCGCATCGTGGAAAGTGATGGTCCCGGCCAGCGTCTGGACGGCGCCCTCACCGACGAAGATGATGCCGGCGATGAACGCGATGGGCAAGAGTATGTAGAACATGCAGCGGGTGATGTCGACCCAGAAGTTGCCAATGGTGGCCGAATTGCGCCGAGCGAATCCCCGCACCATGGCGATCGCCACGGCGATGCCGACGGCCGGACTGACGAACTGCTGGACGGTCAGGGCCCCGATCTGGGAGAAGTACGACATCGTCGTCTCGCCGCCGTAGTTCTGCCAGTTGGTATTGGTTGGAAACGACACCGCCGTGTTGAAACTGAGGGCCGAGCCCACGTTGCCGAGGTGCTGGGGGTTCATCGGCAGCGAACCCTGGATGCGGAGAATCACGTAGGTGAAGGCGATGGAAACCGCCGAGAAGATAACGAGCGCGCCGGCGTAGCGCTTCCAGGTCTGTTCTTGTTCGGGACCGGTACCGAGCATCCAGTAGATGGGGCGCTCAATGAATCCGAGGAAGTGCACGCGGCCGTCGAAGACGGCCGCCATGTACGAGCCAAGGTAGCGCCAGGCGAGGCCCAGCGCCACCACCAGGGTGAGGATGGTGAGGAAGAAGCCCATTTAGAACTTCTCGGGCTTGAACATCGCGAAGCCGATGTAGCCGAACATCGCGACGGCCACGGCGAAGAGAATGATTTGGGAAAAACTCATACTCGGTCCAACGCCCAAATGAGTCCAAGCATTGCCGCGGCGAAGGCGATAATGCCAAGTGCTGAATATAGATCTGCCATGACTCCAGTGTCACGGGCGAACCCTTAACAGAGTCTTCAAAACTTCTTACGCGTCTTAATAATCTCTGCATTTCGACCTCGAGAGCGAGAATCAGACTCTGGACAATACTGAGTGTCGTGCGTAGACATCTCCTTGGTTCCATCATCGGAGTGGCGAGTGTGCTGGTACTCGGATTCGCCATGCTGCCCCTTCGTTCGCACATCAGCGTCTCGACCGCGGCCTTGGTCTTGGTCGTCCCGGTCGTCGTTGGATCAGCCATTGGCGGCATCAAGGCCGGCGTCTCCAGCGTCATCGCCGGCTTCCTGGTCTACGACTACGGATACATACCTCCGTACAAAACACTCGACGTCGGCACGCCACAGAACTGGGCGGCCCTGGTGGTCTACGTCATAGTGATGCTGCTCGTGGCGAGCGTGGTAGCGAGTTTGGACTCTTCAAGAACTGAAGCCCAGCGCGGCAGCGAAGCGGCGCTCCACCTCTCGGAACTCTCCGAGCACCTGGTCGGGGACCGCCCGGTCGATGAACTGCTCGAGACCATTGTGTCCGCAGTGCACGCGGTCTTCGACGTTCCCGGCGTCTCCTTGCTCGTTCTCGACGAGGGCGTCTTGAAGGTCGTCGCGTCGGCGGGCGATCCTCTCTCCGATGAGGAACTGGCTCGACTCGGGCCCCACTCGGGTCAACCGATCAGCGTCGGCACGGACGCCGAATCCTCCGGCGAACTGCGAACGATCGCGCTGTCGGCATCGGGTCGGGCGGTCGGCATCTTGGCGTTACGTGGTCTACCAACGTCGAAGAACGACCGCGCGGTGCTCAATACCTTCGCCAATGACGCGGCGTTAGCCTTGGAGCGCGCTCAGTTGCGCGAGCAGGCGCTGCGTTCGAAACTCCTCGAAGAGGTGGACCACTTTCGCCAGAGCCTCATGGGCGCGGTGTCCCATGACCTGCGCACGCCCCTGGCGACGATCAAGGTCGCCTCGTCGACGCTGTCGAATCGTTTCGCGTCGCTCTCGAACGAACAGGTGGCCGAGCTCTACTACCTCATCGAAGTCGAGGCCGATCGCCTCACGCGCCTGGTGTCGAATCTTTTGGACATAACCCGAATTGAAGCCGGCGTCTTGACGGTGCTCCCGACGCCGTCGTCGGTCCAGGAGTTGGTGCGCGAGGCCGTCAACGCCATGGAGCCGACGCTCAGTGCGCACCGCGTCGACTCGATAGTGCCCGCGGCCTTGCCGGCGGTGAACGTTGATCCCCTCTTGATCGGACAGGTGTTGATCAACCTGCTCGACAACGCCAATCGGCACTCGCCCACCGACGGCGTCATCACCGTCGAGGCGCGACGCGAAGAGAACCAGGTGGTGCTCTCGGTGGCCGATCAAGGACCGGGGATCGCGCCCAATCAACGACAGATCGTCTTCGAGCGTTTCGCCCAACTCGACAAGGGTGGCCGGGCCGGCCTCGGACTCACGATCGCGCGGACCTTCGTCGAGGCCCACGGCGAAGAGATCTGGTACGAGGACGCGCCCAATCACGGCGCCCGGTTCGTCTTCTCACTCCCGTTGGCCGACGACACCGGGCCGCTACGGTAACCACCATGGCGAAAATCCTGGTGATCGACGACGACCCGTCACTGAATCGGGCGTTGCGCCTCGGTCTCCAGGCCGGTGGTCACGACGTCACGACCGCCGCGACCGGCGAGCACGGCATCTCCCAAACCGCTCTGATCTCGCCCGACGTGGTGGTGCTGGACATGGGACTTCCGGACATGGACGGCATCACGGTCTGTCGGACCATTCGCGGCTGGAGCGACGTGCCCATCATCATCCTCTCGGCGACCGGCGCTGAGAATCGAAAGGTGGCCGCGCTCGACGCCGGAGCGAACGACTACGTCACGAAACCTTTCAGCATGCCCGAACTGGAAGCGAGAATCAGAGTCGTGACTAGGGGTCGGGGTCTCGACCGTGACGACCCCACCGAAATGAGCCTGACCTGCGGCGATCTCCTCATCGACCTCGTCCACCACGACGTCTCCTTCGGAGGTGTCAACGTGGCCCTCACCACCAAGGAGTTCGAAGTCCTCGCCTTCCTGGCTCGACACGCCGGCAAGACCTGCACGCACCAGATGATTCTCGGCGCCGTCTGGGGCACGGGCTACGGCGCCGAGGCGCAGTACGTGCACGCCTACGTGCACAGGCTCCGTCAGAAATTGAACGACGAGGCGGCCGAACTGATCATCACCGTGCCCGGTGTCGGCTATTCCCTTCACTGCCCGGACTGATCGAAAACGACTCGTGTCAGCGGAGCGTGATCAGGTGAATGTCTTGGATGCCGTCGGTGTCGCGCAGACGCTCGATGACCTCGGTCGGCGTCGGAATCTCGGTCGAGAGCACCATCAGGGCGGTCTTGGTGCGTTGGTCCGGTCCCACGGCCATCGAACTGATCGACACGCCGGCCTCCCCGAGCGCCACGCCGACCATGCCAATCATGCCCGGACGGTCGTCGTTGTGCACCACCAGCATCGAGGCGGCCGGAGGGATCTCGACGCTGTGGCCATCGACGCCGACGATCCGCGTCTCGAGTCGCGTGCCGATGGTGACCAGCGTGCCCGAGACCGCGTGGTCACCGGAGCGAACCGAGATCTGATTCACGTACTCCGGTGAATCGACCGTCGAAATCTCGCTATAGGTGAGGTTGTGGTCTTCGGCCAGTTGCGGCGCGTTAACGAAGGAGACCCCGTCGTGTCCGGTCGCCGTGAGCAGACCTTTCAGTGCGCAGAGCGTGAGGATCTTGGTCCCCGATCCGGCGAGCTCGCCCAAGTAGTTCACTTCGAGGTCGGCCGGTTTTCCGTCCAGTAGTCCGCCGATGAAGCGACCCAGGACTTCGGCCAACCCCATGAAAGGACGAACGGCGTTCGAAACTTCTCCGGCCGCAACGTTGACGGCGTACGGCACGAAGTCTCCGGCGAGCGCTAGCTGCACCTGCTCGGCGATGGTGATCCCGGCCTTGTCCTGCGCCTCGAAGGTCGAGGCGCCGAGGTGAGGAACGACCACCACCGACGGAAGTTCGAAGAGCGGCGACTCCGTCGTCGGCTCCTTTTCGAACACGTCCAACGCCGCGCCCTGCACATGTCCGTTGCGGATGGCGTCGGCCAGGTCGGCCTCGTTGACGATGCCGCCTCGAGCGACGTTGATGATGCGCACACCCGCCTTGGTCTTCGCCAGCGCCGCGGCGTCCAGAAGGTTCGTCGTCTCTTTGGTCTTCGGCAGGTGAATCGTGATGAAGTCGCTCTGGGCCAGCAGCGTGTCGAGGTCGACCAGTTCTACGCCCATATGTCGCGCGCGTTCTTCCGAGATGAACGGATCGAAAGCGATCAGGCTCATACCGAAGGCGGACGCGCGCTGGGCGACGAGCGCGCCAATCTTGCCGAGACCCACCACACCCAGGGTCTTGCCGTGGAGTTCGACGCCCTCCCACTTGCTGCGCTCCCACTTGCCGGCCTTCAGGGCCGAATGCGCTTGGGGAATGTTGCGGGCCTGGGCCAGTAGGAGGGCCATCGTCTGTTCGGCGGCGGAGAGGATATTGCTGACCGGCGCGTTGACGACCATGACACCGAGCTCGGTCGCCTTGGCCACGTCGACGTTGTCCAGTCCGATCCCGGCGCGGCCAACGACCACGAGATCGGTCGCCGCCTCGAGCGTCGGACCGTCGACCTTGGTCGCCGAGCGGATAATAAGGGCGTGGGCGCCCGCCAGCGCGTCGATCAACTCAGACGGCGAGAGTCCTAGTCGTATGTCCACGTCGTGCCCGGCGTCGCGCAGCTCTTGAAGACCGGAGTCGGCAATCTCTTCGGTTACCAATACACGAGCCACGAGGTCACCTTTCGTCGAGTCCTCTCAGACTACGGGAAAACGAGAGAATCTCAGCCCGCGGCGACGAAGTTCGCCAGGCGTTCGAGACCTTCGGCGAGGTCGGCGTCACCCAGCGCGGAGCTGAGGCGAAAATAGCCCGGCGTACCGAAGGCTTCGCCCGGGACGACCGCGATCTTGATCGATTCGAGCAACATCTCGGCCAATTCGGCCGACGAGTGGGCCTCTCGCCCCCCGAAGGAGCGACCCAATAGTCCCGTCACGTTCGGGTAACAGTAGAAGGCGCCTTCGGGCTCGACGCAGCTGACCCCGTCGATGGCGTTGAGCATAGACGTCATCACTTTACGGCGTCGATCGAATGCCGTGCGCATTTCGAAGACCGCGCTCAGGTCACCGTTGAGCGCGGCGACCGCGGCGCGCTGCGAGATGTTCGAGATGTTCGACGTCGTCTGACTTTGGTAGTTGACGGCCGCGTCCATGACGTCGGGCGCACCGATCATCCATCCGATTCGCCATCCCGTCATGGCGTAGGTCTTCGCGACGCCGTTCACCACGATCCAGCGATCACCCAGCTCCGGGGCCACGACCGGCATCGAGGCGAACTCGGCCTCGCCGTAAACCAGGTGCTCGTAGATCTCGTCACAGAGCACCCAGATGTCGTGCTCGGCGGCCCATCGACCAATCGCCGCGACGTCCTCGGGGCGAACGACGGCACCCGAGGGGTTCGACGGTGAGGTGAAGATCAGCATCGTCGTCTTGGGAGTCCTCGCTCGTTCGAGTTCGTCGACGCTCACTCGAAAACCGTTCGCGTCGGAGGTCATGACCGGCACCGCGGTGCCGCCGGCGAGATAGACGGCCTCGGGATAGGTCGTCCAGTACGGCGCGGGAATCAGCACTTCGTCGCCGGGGTTCACTTTGGTCATCAGGGCCGTGATGATCGCGTGTTTGCCACCGTTGGTGACCAAGACCTGACCGGGCGTCGTGCGAAGTCCGGAATCGCGCATGGACTTGGCAACGATCGCCTCGCGCAGCTCCCACAGTCCGGCCGTCGGCGTGTACTTGTAGTTGACCGGGTCGTAGCACGCCTTGGCGGCCGCTTCCACAATATGGACGGGGGTGGCGAAGTCTGGTTCGCCGGCGCCGTAACTGATCACTGGTTCGCCGGCGGCTTTCAAGGCCTTGGCTTTGGCGTCCACGGCCAACGTTGCGCTGGGGGCTAAGCCGCCTAGAAGGTGACTCACTCTCGAACTCATCGGACGCTCCATTCAATATCCGTAAGAATAAGTCTATGAGTTCTTCTGAGACGATCAAGATTCCCGCCGAGCTTCTCCCCCGTGATGGTCGATTCGGATCCGGTCCGTCGAAAGTGCGCGCCGAGCAGTTGAGCGCACTCGTCGCCGACGGATCGACCTACATGGGCACGTCACACCGCCAATCGACCGTGCGCAACAAAGTCGCCGAAGTCCGTGACGGACTTCACGCCCTCTTCTCATTGCCCGACGGATATGAGGTTCTGCTCGGTAACGGTGGTACCACGGGATTCTGGGACGCCGCCACGTTCCATCTCATCGCCGATCAGTCCCAGCATTTGAGTTTCGGTGAGTTCTCGTCAAAGTTCGCGACCTGCGTCACCGAAGCCCCTCATCTCAAGGATCCGCAAGTCATCAAGAGCGACGTGGGTTCGCACCCGAGTGCCGTAAGCGACGACAGTGTCGACACATACGCGCTGACACACAACGAGACGTCGACCGGCGTCATGATGACGATCGAGCGTCCGACCGGTGCGAAGGGACTCGTCATCGTTGATGCCACGTCGGGTGCGGGTGGCTTGATGGTCGACGCGTCGAACTTCGACTGCTATTACTTTGCGCCCCAGAAATCCTTCTCCTCGGACGGCGGACTGTGGCTCGCCGTGTGTTCACCGGCGGCAATCGAACGCATTGAGTCACTCGCCGCATCGGGACGATGGACCCCGGCCTCGCTCGATCTGAAAATCGCGCTCGACAACTCTCGACTCAACCAGACCTATAACACCCCCGCCCTCGCCACGATTCACCTACTCGCCTCTCAGATCAAATGGATGAATGACAATGGTGGTCTCAGCTTTTCCGCGGGACGTTCGAAGACGTCAGCGGAGATCCTCTATACCTGGGCCGAAGCATCGCCCTTTGCTCGACCGTTTGTCGAAAAACCGGCCTATCGAAGCAACGTCGTTGGAACGATCGACTTCAATGACGACATCGACGCTTCGAAGATCGCGAAGATTCTCCGGGCGAACGGCATCGTGGATACTGATCCGTATCGCAAGCTCGGTCGAAACCAATTACGCATCGCCATGTTTCCTAGTATTGACTCCGAAGACGTAGCGTCCCTTTGTGCGTGCATCAACTTCATTGTGGGAAACCTATAACTTCTCTAATTGAACTCTGGCAATCTTGAGTGCGGGTTCACGTCGAGGCCTCCGACGCCAACAATCTCCGGTACTTTGAATCCCACTTCGCCGTAAAGAACATTTAGGACCGGAGCGCCGTTCACCTTCACCTCTAGGTGATCGGGAAAGACCTTGATCCACTCCACCAACTCTTCGACCAACACGCGACGTTCCTCGTCGTCTGCGGAGTCCCAGACTTGATCAATATCCAAGTGTTGTTGGCTGCGGTTGCACTCGAGTCTTGGCAACCAGCGTGAACTGAGACTTGAATTTCCTCGAGTGCTTCGGCGGGGATCTTGCCGACGTCGTACGATGTCAGCCGATACCTAATTCAACGAGGAGGCGGGACATGGCAGCGTTTATTCAGTTCATCGAGTTTGAGGCGACCAATATTGATGAGCTTGCGACGGAACTGAAACGATTTCAAGTTGAGCACCCGGGAGTATTGACTGCTTCGGGTTCAACGATCACGCAAGACCGCGATCGCCCCGGAACGTACATTTCGATAGTTGAGTTCCCTTCTTATGAAAAAGCGATGGAACAACAGAGCAATCCCGCGTCTTCGGAATTCTCGGCGAACTTGGCCAAGATAATGACTGGGGCGCCTCGCTTCCGCAACCTCGACGTGCAATTGGTCCTGACCAACCCCTAGCCCGGGAGACTTACGGAAGCGCCACTTAGTTTCCGTTGCGACCGATCGATCAATTTCACAATTTTCAGAATTCTTTCCACGAACTAATTCTCCAGTCGGAGATCGTGTAGGTCAGTCCGCCGGCACCACAGTTATGCCGGTTTACTTCAGCACAACTTCATTCAGAGCAACAATGAATGACGGAGCACCGGCCACCTGGACTGATAGTTGGTCTTGGTCAATGCAGACCGAGTCACTAGGTGCTTGACCAAAGTCCATCGTTCCGTGTCTGTCGCCCGCAAGAACGAACTACAAACCCGAAGATATTCAGACAATTCCATTTGCACCCCAGACGATCGACGACGATACTTGGGGAAGGATGCCACAAGAGACTAAGGAGAACATCATGGCCACATCAATCACGTGCGCAGACACCGGGGCGGACTGCCCCTTCTCGGTCACGACTGCCAACGAAGGCGAGTTGATGGAGCATCTCCAGGTGCACGCGGCAGCGGCTCACCCAGACATGGAGATGAACGCAGAGACGATGGCCCAGGTCAAGAGTCTGATCAAGACCACTTAAGTATTCCGATTCATCTCGCGCGTCACCCAAAAGAGTGCAATGGGTGCGCCGAGCGCTCAAACCGGTATCCATTGGAGGACTGGCTTTCACATCTTCTCGACATGCGAGATCAGCGAACGTCCCAATTCACCCAATCTCCTCAGCCTCCGAAAGGCGCGGCACGCCGACTTCCCAATCCTGAAGTCGCCAGTCGGAAATTGTTGAAGTCGGCCCGCCATTTAGGTTGTGGCTCGGATGCAACGCGCAATGAATGTTCACTCCGGTATCTGGGTGGAAATAGTTGTCGGACCAAACGAGCTCAGATCTAGGTCCGCTCTGGAACTGGTCAGCGATGTTCCGGCATGTTCACTTATCGACGTTTCAGGAACGTCAAGGCAAACGCCGTGAATATCAGGACAATTCCGATATTGACTAGAAGCCGCCCCAAGAAATGGTGCCTGAAGAACAGAAAGTCAACGCCGACCACGCTGACTACCAGCGCGATCAGGTAGAGCACGACGCCTGTCCTTGTTCCCATAAATTCAACCTACTCAAACTGACCTTCCAGCGAGTCTCCAGTCGGAGACACCCCTTGGTAGTTAATGTCAAGCTGCGACGTCTTGACGTTGGCGTGACCACGCGATTGCCTCGTCGTAGGGGGTGTCG
>Ga0208586_1000055_pt1 | contig 42977 bp, 37 predicted proteins | sample NGESurshal072012_6_FD_184471 | JGI IMG/M metagenome (GOLD analysis project Ga0208586, IMG submission 184471) | Arctic peat soil microbial communities from Barrow, Alaska - NGEE Surface sample 53-3 shallow-072012 (SPAdes) | ecosystem: Environmental > Terrestrial > Soil > Wetlands > Peat ... | reverse complement strand
TCCAACGGTCGTCGTCGGATGGGCCAGCACATGGCCGCCTCGGCGCAAGTCACACCACACGGCTTCGTGGCAATTGAGGCCAACGGCGCCGTCTTCGCCAAACTCGATGCGCTGGGCCGCACGACACGTGACGGCATCGCTATATCCGATGAAATGATCGTCAGCGTTGCTGCGGTGCGCGCACTCGGAGAGTTCGAGTTCTTGAACGCGACATTCGGGAACGATGAGCTCGTAGTGCACCGTTCGGTGAACCTGGGCTTCGTTCGAGCCGTCGACGACGATGGCATGTTGGTGCCAGTCGTCCACGCAGCGGCCGGTCTCACGATTCGAGCCCTCGCCCGTCGCGTCAACGAACTGGACGAACGTGTGCTCTCGCGACAGTTGACAACGGACGATCTCATGGGCGGCACCTTCACCGTGCTCGGCGCACCGAGCGCGAACACATTGTGGTCCGAACCGATCATCATCCAACCCCAGGTCGCGGTTCTTTCGCTCGGCGCCGTGCGTGAGGTTCCCATCGTGGTCGTTCGTGACGGCGTATCGAGTGTCGAAATCGGTCGACGGCTCGTGCTCGGACTCTCGTTCGACCATCGAGTGTGTGAGCCGGTGGCGGCGGTGCACTACCTTGAGCGGGTGGCGCAGTTGCTCGAGGGGCTTGACGTTGAGGGCGAGCGCTAAATGTTGCGCCGCCGCCATCTGGGACGTATCTCCTTCGCGGAGGCGAACGACTTTCAGCGGGCGCTGCTCCAGGCGAGCGACGACTACGTGCTGCTCTTCGAGCACCCACCGACCTACACCCGTGGCATTCGCACGCTCGACGAGCATTTCCTCGTACCGCTCGAATCGTTGGACGCCGTCGTCATCGACGCAGACCGTGGTGGCGACGTCACCTACCACGCGCCAGGTCAGGTCGTTGCCTGGGCGATCGTCACCGTCGACGACGATCCCTCGGCGGGGAAGACCCACGTCACCCGGTTGGAAGACGCCGTGATCGCGGCAGTCCGCTCCTTTGATCCCGACGGCCGCCTTGGCGTTGTCGGGCGACTCGAGGGATACCCGGGTGTCTGGGCGCACGTCGAGGCGTCGCCGTCAAAAATCGCCGCTGTCGGCGTGCGAACCGAGCGCAACGAACACGGTCATCGTAGGACCCTGCACGGTGTCGCGCTCAACGTCGAGACCGATATGAAGGGATTCGATTCGATTGTCCCGTGTGGCATTGCGGACAAGCCAGTGGCATCAATGACAACGCTCGGTCTCGACGTGCGAACGCGAGACGTGGAAGAACGACTGGGTCTTGAACTCGACGCTCGCCTCGGTGGCCCCGCAAATGTCGCACGCGTTGATCGAAGCGCGGCATCGAGTACCTCGGAGCGGCCCCTCCTTCGACGACTCCGCAAAGCCGGCGTCGACCCTGACGCTGGCCTGCCACTTCGCTCGCGCAAGCCCGAGTGGCTGCGCATTGAAGCGCACATGGGTAGTGAGTTCCAGTCCCTACGCACGTTGACCGAGGACCTTCGCTTGGTCACGGTCTGCGAAGAGGCGGGCTGCCCGAACATCTTCGAGTGCTGGTGCGCCGGTACCGCCACGTTCATGGTGAACGGCGAGCGCTGCACTCGAGCGTGCGGTTTTTGTCTCATCGATACACGTAAGCCGCTGGCGCTCGATCCCACGGAGCCCGAGCGTGTCGCCGAAGCCGTCGTGCGACTCAAATTGGCCCACGCCGTGGTCACCTGCGTGGCGCGCGACGACCTCGACGATGGGGGAGCCGGGGCGATCGCCGCGACCGTACGGGCCATTCGTGAGCGTTCGCCGAACACCAACGTCGAAGTTCTCATTAGCGACTTGAAGGGCGACGCCGATTCATTGGCGCTCATCATCGATGCCCAGCCCGACGTACTGAATCACAACATGGAAACTGTCGCGCGACTCCAGCGGGCCGTTCGGCCATCGGCGGGGTACCTTCGATCACTCACCGTCCTGGCACGAAGCGTGCAGTCGGGCCTCACGACCAAGTCCGGACTGATGGTTGGCCTCGGCGAGACGCCGGACGAAGTAGAAGAGGTCCTCGCGGACATGGCCGCCGTGGGTGTGTCGATTGCGACCATTGGCCAGTACCTCCGACCAACTGAACTGCATCTTCCGGTCGCACGTTGGTGGGAGCCCGGAGAGTTCGACGACCTCGCCCAGCGTGGTCGTCGCCTCGGTCTGCACCACGTGCAGTCCTCACCACTCACGCGTTCGAGTTACCACGCTCGCGAAGCGCTGAGTGACGCCACGCCCGTTGCCGCGCCCAGTCGCCGCTAGAAACGACGCGCCGCACCCCTTACCAAAAGTCTCATCGTGTCACCGTTTGTTGTCCAAAAGTTCGCAAGCACGACGTAACGGGGCTGTGGAATACTGCCGCTATGCCAAAAATTCAATCGCACGCAAACGGAATGCCTAGCTGGGTCGACGTCATGGTCGAGACCTCGGATCAACGTCAGGCGGTGATGGACTTCTACACGGCGCTGTACGGATGGACGTGGGATGTCAGCGGCGAAGAGATGGGGTATTACTGCATCGCCAGCCTCGACGGTGAACCCGTGATGGGCGTCGGACAAGGCCCCGGTGGCGTGGGTGCCATGGTGCCCTACTTCGTCACCGATGACCTCGACGCCTCTATTGCGCGGGCGAAGGAACTCGGCGGCAACGTGTTCATGGGACCACAGGTCGTCGGGGGTGCCGGCGCAATGGCCCTCGTCGCAGACCCCACGGGTGCGGTGCACGGTCTCTGGCAGGCCGACGAATTCAAGGGTTTCGGTGTTGTGTACGAAGCGGGCGCTCCGGGATGGTTCGACCACGCGTCGAACGAGCCCGACAAGGCCGCCGCCTACTACAGCGGCCTCACCGGTCACGGTCTTCTCGAACCGGAGCCGGGCATGAAGGTGCTAGCGAACGGCGAGCAGTGGTTCGGGTCAATTTCCCAGAATCAGGTGCCGGACCGACCCGCAGCGCAATGGAACTCGATCTACATAGTCGACACGCTCGACGCGGCACGCAACCAGGTCCGTGCACTGGGTGGCACGATTGTGCTTGAGGAGATGCCCGTTCCCGGGAGTGCAATCTCCGTCTTTGTTGAGCCTGTGATGAACACGGCGATCACGATCATGGGTGCCGGACAGCCCGAGGAGTAACGCCGCCCGCATGACTCCCTGCGACCCCGCGCAGACGAATTTGTTGAATCGTGGACCGGAATCTGAGCACGTCGCATGGTAGAAACTGTCCGTATCACTTCAAAGGTACCCCACCGTGGAGTCGCTGTACTGAGCCGGGGCGATGCCTCGATGGAGGAGCCGTAGATGAATTCTCGAATCAAGAGTCCGATGGCCGCAGTCGGCGCGGCGGTGGCCTCGGCCGCGCTGATGTTGTCAGTCGCCGTTGCCTCACCGAGTGGAGCCAGCAGTATGGCATCCGCGGCCGGCAGTGCGTTCTGCACGACGATTTTCACCTTCCATCCAGCGGTGCCACCGGCATCGACGAATCTCAAGTCCTACCAGGCGTGGGCCAAGTCCCTCGAACCGTTGTACGCGACGTTGGCGTCCGAGGCACCGAATGCGGCGTCCAAGAGTGTGTTGAATGCTGTGGTCACCGTTCTGAAGGACTACATCTCGAGCAAGAGCATTCCGAAGTTGGATGCCTATATCGTCGCGAACCGTGCGAAGTGGACCAAGGGCACCAAGGCGTTGGCCGCGGCGATAATTTCGTGCGCGAAGTCGCTCGGGTGATCTGACCGTCGCCTCGTCGTTGCAGTGGCACGTTCAAGGTGGACGGGGAGGAGCCGTCGCCCCTTCCGATACGCGTTACGCGACGAAGTACTTCGCCATGGGGTGATGACAGATAATGGCGTCGGTGGTCTGTTCGGGGTGCAGCTGGAACCCTTCGGACACCGTGACTCCGATGCGCTCGCTCTCTAAGAGGGCGGCGACCTTGGCGTTGTCGGTCAAGTCGGGACAGGCGGGGTAGCCCCAGGAGTAGCGCCCGCCACGATACTTCTGGCGAAACAGGCCCGTCAAGGTCGGTCCGTCCTCTTCCACAAATCCGAGCTCGTCGCGAATGCGCTTGTGCCAAAGCTCGGCCAACGCCTCGGCCATCTCCACCCCGAGGCCGTGCAACAACAGGTAGTCGGTGTAGCGATTCTCCGCGAAGAGTTCCTGACAACGCTCTGAGACTCGTTCGCCCATCGTCACGAGCATGAAGCTCGCGTAGTCGAGGTCGCTGCTGTCGACTGAACGAAAGAAGTCCGCGATGCAGAGGAATGGTGCGACGTGCTGGCGCGGGAACGTGAATCGAGCAATCTCTGCGGTGCGGGTGTCGTCGCAGTAGAGGATGAGGTCGTTACCGCTCGACGCCGCGGCGTAGTGTCCCCACACGACTTGGGGAACCAGGAGACTGCCCTCTTTGGCGATGCCGAGTTGCTCGCGCAAGGTCGCACTCACGCGTTCCTTGAATGCGGGATCGTCCTCGCCGTTCTCGGGTCGAAACCCCCACTGATTGCGAAAGAGCGCGGTCTGGTTCAAGTAGTCGCTGATCTCGTCGATCGACATCCCCTTGGCGACGCGGCTCCCGAGAAAGGGCGGGGTGAAGAGGGGATTATCTTCGCCGACGTCGGGACTTCGGCTCGGCAGACCTTCGGGCGCGTCGTCGGCTTCGCCACGAATTCGGCGAAAGACCTTTCGCTCCGAGATCTCGCGGCCGAAGGTGGGATCGTCCTCGTCGTCACGGCGAATCTCACCGAGTCGGTCCAGCACGCGAAGTCCCTCGAAGGCGTCTTTCCCGTAGAAGAGTCGCCCACCGTACACCTGGCGCAGGTCACGCTCGACGTAGGTGCGCGTGAGGGCGGCGCCGCCCAAGAGGACCGGCACGTGGCTCATGCCGCGCTCGTTCATGAGTTCCAAGTTCTCGCGCATGATCAGCGTGCTCTTCACGAGCAGTCCGCTCATGCCGAGCGCGTCGGCCTGGTGATCTTCGAGCGCGGTCAGCATTTCGTTGACACCGACCTTGATGCCGAGATTGAATACCTCGTAGCCATTGTTGGTGAGGATGATGTCGACAAGATTCTTGCCGATGTCGTGGACGTCGCCCTTCACGGTGGCGAGCACGATCCGTCCCCGCCCGCCCTGGTCGCTCTTCTCCATGTGCGGCTCGAGGTGCGCAACGGCCGACTTCATTGTCTCGGCACTCTGCAAGACGAAGGGCAACTGCATATCGCCCGACGCGAACAGGTCGCCCACTTCACGCATGCCGTCCAAGAGGAGATTGTTCACGATGTCGAGGGGCGCCATTCCTTCGGCCATTGCCTGGTCGAGGTCGGTTTCGAGTCCGACGCGAGCGCCGTCAATGATGCGCCGACGTAGTCGGTCGGTCAGTTCGAGATCGTCCAACGAGCTGGTGATCGCGCTCGACGACGAAACTCCTTCATAGATGCCGAGCAGCACCGTCAGCGGATCGTACTCGTCACTGCGCCGGTCATAGATGAGGTCGAGGCAGACCCGACGGGCCTCTTCATCGACGCGGTGCAGGGGGAGAATCTTCGACGCGTGCACGATGGCGGCGTCGAGACCGGCTTCGGCCGCCTCATGAAGAAACACGCTGTTGAGCACCTGGCGCGCCGCCGGATTGAGACCGAAGGAGATGTTCGAGAGGCCGAGGATCGTGCGCACACCGGGCAGTTCCGCCTTGATGCGTTTGATGGCCTCAAGCGTTTCAATGCCGTCGCGTCGCGACTCGACCATGCCAGTCGAAAGCGGGAGCGCGAGCGTGTCGATGAAGATGTCGTGCGCGTCAAGTCCGTAACGATTGACGGCCAGGTCGGTTATTGCCTGGGCCGCGCGGACCTTCCACTCGGCGGTACGAGCCTGACCCTCTTCGTCAATGCAGGTGGCGACGACGGCGCAACCGAACTCCGCCGCCAGCGTCAGGAAGCCGTCGAGTCGTGTGCCCTCGCCATCGCCCTCTTCTAAGTTGACCGAGTTCAACAGCGCTTTACCCCCGAGCCAAGTGAGCGCCTGTCGCGCGACCTTCGTCTCGGTCGTGTCGACCATCACGGGCACCGATGACTGCGTCGCGAGTCGGCTCATGATCTCGTTCATGTCACTGACGCCGTCGGCACCGGTGTAATCAACGCAGACGTCGATGATGTGGGCGCCTTCCTTAATCTGATCGCGACCTATGCCCACACAGGTGTCCCAGTCACCTTCGAGCATCGCGTCTCGAAACTTCTTCGAACCGTTGGCGTTGGTGCGCTCGCCGACCAGTAACACGGAACGGTCCTGTTGATAGTTCGTGGCCGAATAGATGGACGCGACCGCCGGTTCGAGGATTGGACTCCTCGACGCCGCGCGCAACGGACGAATCAACTCAATGACGCGCGCCATGTGCTCGGGCGTGGTGCCACAACAACCGCCGACCACTTGGACGCCATACTCGCTGACGAACTTCGACAGGTGCTCGGCCAACGCCTCCGGCGTCAAGTCGTAATGCATCTTGCCCTCAACGACGCTCGGTAGTCCGGCGTTGGGAAGACACGAAAGGGGCATGGGCGCGGTGTCGCTGAGTTGGCGAAGAGGTTCGTACATTTCAACGGGGCCGGTGGCGCAGTTGAGGCCGAGCACGTCGACGCCGAGTGGCGAGAGTGCAGTGATCGCAGCGCCAATTTCCGTTCCGGGCAACATTCGACCGGTCAGCTCGATGGTCACCTGCGCTTGGATGGGAACAATGCGTCCGTGGCGCGCCATGGCGCGGTGACACGCGGCAATGGCCGCCTTGCCCGAGAGGAGGTCGTAGACGGTTTCCACGATGAGCAGGTCGACGCCACCTTCGAGCAGTCCGTACGCCATCTCCTCGTAACTGGCTGAGAGGTCGTCGTAGGTGATCTGACCGAGGGAGGGGAATTTCGTGCCCGGTCCCATTGAACCCGCGACGAACTTCGGACGTCCCGGCGAGGAGTACTCGTCGGCCACACGTCGCGCAATCTGCGCCGACACCAGCGACAACTCCAGCGCGCGCTCGCCAATGCCGTATTCGTTGAGCACGACGGAGAAAGAGCCGAATGAGTCGGTCTCGATGACGTCGACGTCGACATCGAGGAACGATCGGTGCAGTTGCTCCACGGCGTCGGGCCGAGTGAGCACGAGCATCTCGTTGCACCCTTCGAACGCAGCGCCACCAAAGTCATCGGCGTGAAGTTCCATCAACTGGAAGTTCGTACCGGTTGCGCCGTCGTAAATAAGGACGTGATCATTCAAGGCGGTCAAGTAGGGATCACTTGCGTTCGGTCGTGCGAACGGAGGTCGAAGGAGGGACGCCATTGACTGTTCAGGCTACCCGTGTGCCACTCGTTCACTACGCTGAATGTCGTGAAGATCTATACGCGCGACGGTGACGACGGCACGACCGGTCTCTACTTCGGTGGTCGCGTGGCCAAGAGTTCTGAGCCCATTGAAGTCAACGGTGCCGTCGACGAGGCACAGGCGACGCTCGGCTGGGCCCGTTCCCTGAGCGAGACGGGATCACGACTCAATGAACTGCTCATTAGCGTCGAACGCGACCTTTGGGTCCTCATGGCCGAGGTTGCGACGCTGCCCGACAACCGTCGCAAACTCTCCCCCGAGAAGACGCTGGTCACCGCGGGGATGATCGAACGACTCGAATCGGAGATTGACGCACTCTCTGAGGAGATTGAGATGCCCAAGGAGTTCGTGGTGCCGGGCGAGAATCCGCTGTCCGCGGCGCTCGACGTGGCTCGTACGGTCATCCGCCGAGCCGAGCGGATCGCGGTGGGCTACCCGCTCGACGGTTCCTTCGTCGTCGCCTATCTCAATCGACTGAGTGACCTCGCCTGGACGATGGCGCGTTTCGCGGAGGGTCCGAATCACCGAACAACTCGTATTCACGACTAGGAGGAAACCGCATGACTCGCACTGCTCGAATCGCTACGCCAATCGAGGCCGCGAATCTGTCGACACTCGTGGTACCGGTCATCTTTGACGACGGCGTTGCGTTCATTGCGGAGTCGATACCACTGATCCTCGCTGGCCAAACCATTCCGCGAACCTTGTCCCAAGAGTGGTGCGCCAAGCAGGGCCTGAAGGGTGACGCCGGGAGCCTGGCGGTACTGCGCTCCCTGGACGAAGCGAACGTCGCCTTTGTGAGCATTGGCTTGACGTACAACTCCCTCGAGGCCTACCGGCTGGCCGGTGCCGCCGCGACTCGGGTGGCCGGCGATGGTTCCGTGGCCTTCTTCTTGCCCACCGACGGCATTGACGACCCGCGTGACGCGGCGCAGGCGCTCGTCACGGGCGCGCTGTTGTCGACCTACAGCTACAAGAAGAACGACAAGGTCGCGACGTTCGACGTGGTTCCGCTGGGCACGCCCCTGCCGTCGGTTGAAACCCACGACGACGTCACCGACGGCGTCGCGCGCGGAGCGTCCGTGGCCGAAGGCGTGAACTGGGCCAAGTTCCTCGTCGACTCACCAGCCGGGTACATGGCACCCAAGGAACTCGCCCGTCAGGTGCAGTCTCGTCTCGACGATGACGCACATGTCAGCGTCGAGATTTGGACGGAACCACGCATTCGCGAGGAGCGTTTGGGCGGGCTACTCGGTGTCGGTGAGGGTTCCGCGCAACCGACTCGATTGGTCTACGCGACCTACGACCCGAGCCCCGATGAGGAGTTGCCCCATATCGCCCTCGTCGGCAAGGGCGTCACCTTCGACTCGGGAGGTCTCTCACTCAAAACCGGCCCGGGCATGATGACAATGAAGACGGACATGACCGGCGCCGCCATCGTGATGGCCGCCCTCTCTATCGCGAGTCAATTGGAGCTCGCGGTGAAGGTAACCGCCATTGCGCCCATGACGGAGAACCTGCCGAGTGACCGCGCCACCAAGCCTGGCGACGTGTTGACGATCCGCAACGGCATGACGATTGAGGTCCTGAACACCGACGCCGAAGGACGTCTGATCCTCGCCGACGGGCTCAGCCTCGCCGTCGAGGCCAACCCCGACGCCATTGTCGACATTGCCACGTTGACCGGGGCCCAGCGCGTCGCGCTCGGCGACGAAATCGGTGCCCTCTTCGCCTCGACCGACGAGCTGGCGGACTACTTCCGCGCTGCCAGCGCTCGAAGCGGGGAACCGTTCTGGAGAATGCCCCTGCATTCGAGTTACTGGTCGCAGGTCGAATCCGACGTGGCCGACATGAAGAACGTGGGCACGGTCGGCAATGGTGGCACCATCGTCGCGGCATTGATCTTGGAGAAGTTCACCGATGGACGACCGTGGGCGCACCTCGATATTGCCGGCCCCGGGCGATCAGATTCGGCCCACGGGTACGCGACCAAGGGAGCGACGGCCTTTGGCGCGCGCACGATTGTCGAGTTCCTCGAAGCTGTCGCTGACGAAGCGACGGCGCACAATGATGAGAACGAAGAGCGCTAAGGCTCCACCTGTGTGACTCTGGACGAACGCGGCGGTACGTCACGCTCGAGCGATGCCGACGCCACGTCGTTCCCGTCGGCGTGACCAAGCAACACCGACGCGAAGAGGTCTTCGCCGTCAATATGCGCCCACTCGAGAATCTCTTGCTCACGGCGGAAGTTCCCCCACAGCGTCGCCGCGATTGCGCGCTCCTCGAGCAGCAAGAGCAACGCCATGGTTGCCATCGCGGCGTCGGTGTGCCAGTAGGGGACCGGCCACGAGCGCTCGTCGCTTAGCCCGGACGACGATTTGTCGTCTTCGCCGTAGCGATCGAGGTAGGCGGAGCGCTTGGACGTGACGAGAACCACGGCACCGGCCCGTTGGAGTCCGGGCGCGCGTCGAGCACTGTGGCGCCACGCTTCGTCCGTCGCAACCTCGAAGTAGTCGCTGACCAACGCGTGGCCTACGATGTGCATACGCACGCCCGCAGCGTTTCCCGCGGTGGGCGCCCAGAGTGACTGGGCGCACAGGTCGCCAAGTTGGCTCTCGTCAACGCCGGTTCCGTCAAAGGATCGGACCATTCGTCGAGCGGCCAAGAGTTCGTGCAGTGCCACGCAAGGGGTCTACCAGAGACGGCGGTCGCGAATGTTGACTCACCAGGTAACATTTCACCTGAACGAAGGAGACCGGTGGCCACGCCTCGAGACTTATTGAATGCTGCCAAAGCGGAGATCCGCGAGATTGACCCGAATGACGTCGCGGCACGGCTGGACTACTACACGCTCCTCGATGTTCGAGAGCCCGACGAATACGAACAAGGCGCCGTGCCGAACGCGGTCCACGTGGCGCGCGGGAACCTGGAGTTCTCCGTCGAGGGACGACTCCCTGACAAAAACGCTCCGATTGCGATCTACTGCGCCGGCGGCGTTCGTTCGGCCTTCGCCACAAAGACGCTCCAAGACCTCGGCTACAGCGACGTGGTCTCAATCATCGGTGGCTTCAACAAATGGAAGGACGAGGGACTTCCCTGGGCCACACCGCTCACCATGAACGCCGACCAACGAATCCGCTACCACCGACACCTGTTACTGCCCGAAGTTGGCGAAAAGGGTCAGATGCGTCTGCTCGACTCGAAGGTGCTGCTGCTGGGCGCGGGCGGTCTCGGGTCACCGGCCGCGCTCTACCTCGCGGCGGCCGGCGTGGGCACACTCGGCATCATCGACATGGACGTCGTTGACAGTTCGAATCTGCAACGTCAGATCCTCCATAACCTCGACCGCGTGGGCATGCGCAAAGTGGAAAGCGCGAAACTCACGCTGACCGCCATGAACCCCGACGTCAAGGTCATCACGTACGACACTCGACTGGGCGCGGACAACATCGTCGACATCATCGACGGCTACGACGTGATTGTTGACGGCACCGACAACTTCCCGACGCGCTACCTCGTGAACGACGCTGCACTGCTGAAGAACATTCCCGTCGTCCACGGCTCGATCTTTCGATTCGAAGGTCAAGCCACCGTCTTCAATCCCTACGTCGGACCTTGCTATCGCTGCATGATTCCTGAGCCGCCACCGCCGGAGTTGGCACCGAGTTGCGCCGAGGCGGGAGTGCTGGGTGTGCTGCCGGGGATCATCGGCTCGATCCAGGCCGTTGAGACCATCAAACTCCTTCTCGAGTTGGGCGATCCCTTGGTCGGTCGACTCTTGACCTATGACGCCCTCGAACAGTCGTTTCGGACCTTCAAGGTTCGTCGCGACCCGTCGTGCCCGGCCTGTGGCGAGGACGCGGGGCCAATCGTGATCGCGGAGTACGACGACCTGTGCATGCCCCACCCGGTGAGCGTCTAGGCCATCACCACGATCGTGCCGGCGAATCGGTCGTGCAGCGCCTGCTTTCGAGAGTTCACGAGCGGATAGAGACCATCAATCAAGGTGATGCCGACCAACACGTAGAGTGCGAAGTTGCCGGTGAGCAACGTGGCCACCGCTTGGTACACGCCGACGAAGGCCCAACGCTTCAGCGCAGTGTTTCGCGTGATGGGTCCCCCGGTGACTTCATCGCGCACACGAGTAAGGGCAATGCGGTTGCCAATGGTTTGGCCGCGTTGCATGGAGAGCAGCCGAACTTGATAGACGCCCTGGGCCGCAATGCCCGCGAGTACCCCGACGACCGCGCCCGCGAGGGCGGCAAAGAGCACGAAGACTGCGTAGGACGGGAGCAGCATGATGACGTTGTCGGAGAAGGTGGCGCCGACTCGTCGCCACCAACCACCAAGCCGAAGACCGGTAACCTCGTCCTCGACACCGAGCGTGGCCACGGCTGAGTTGCACGAGCCACAGGTATCGCCACTGACGTAGGCGCCACAGCCGGAGCATTTCACTGGTCCATCATGGTCGGAATGCCCGGTCGCTCGCGAGTCGACGGGCATTGTTTCACGCTCCCGAAACATTCCTCGTCAGCACGACAACGCCTAACGTTGCCCTTGTGGCGTCCGACGAACGAACAACCGACTCAGGGATCGTGGTGCGAGCGGTCTATGAGCCGAGTGACCTTGAACGTTTCGACGCGCAACTCGAGCTCGGCGAGCCCGGTGACTACCCCTATACCCGTGGCGTCCAGCCCACGATGTACCGTGGTCGGCTCTGGACCATGCGCCAGTACGCCGGCTTCGGCAGCGCCGAGGCCACGAACCAGCGTTTCAAGTTCCTCCTAGAAGCCGGGCAGACCGGACTGTCGTGTGCCTTTGACCTGCCGACCCAGATGGGCTTTGACTCGGATCACGCCCGGGCTGAGGGCGAGGTGGGCAAGGTGGGCGTCGCCATTTCGTCACTCGAGGACATGCGCCACCTGCTCGCAGGTCTCCCGCTCGATGAAGTGACGACCTCAATGACCATCAACTCGACAGCGTCGACCTTGTTGTTGCTCTATCAGTTGGTCGCTGAAGAGCAGGGCGTGGCGGGGGAGAAGCTGCGTGGCACCATCCAAAACGACATTCTTAAGGAGTACGTGGCCCGAGGAACGTACATCTACCCACCACGCCAGTCCATGCGTCTCGTCGTGGACACCTTCGCGTACTGCGCCAAGGAGATGTCGAGTTGGAACACGATTTCTATCTCGGGGTATCACATTCGCGAAGCGGGATCGACGGCCGTACAGGAGATTGCCTTCACGCTGGCCAACGGCATTGCGTACGTCGAGGCGGCGCTCGCCGCGGGCCTCGTGCTCGACGACTTCGCACCTCGACTGAGTTTCTTCTTCAACGCGCACAACAACCTCTTCGAAGAGGTCGCGAAGTATCGCGCGGCGCGACGACTGTGGGCGTCCATAATGCGTGACCGTTTCGGCGCCAAAGACCCGAAATCCATGATGCTTCGCTTCCATACCCAAACCGGCGGTTCGACGCTGACGGCACAGCAGCCCGAGAACAACATTGTTCGCACGACCATTCAGGCCCTCGCCGCGACCCTCGGTGGGACCCAGTCACTGCACACCAACGGCTTCGACGAGGCACTCGGACTGCCGACGGAGCGAGCGGCCAAATTGGCCCTGCGCACCCAACAGGTCCTGGGTTTCGAATCGGGCATTGGTGACACGGTCGACCCGCTCGCTGGCTCGTACTACGTCGAGTCGATGACCAACGAAGTGGAACGACTCGCGCGCGACTACATCGAGGCCATAGATGAACGTGGGGGAGCGGTCGCGGCGATTGAGTCGCACTACATGCAAGACGAAATCGAATCCGCGGCGTATGAGTTCGCTCGCGGGGTTGATCGCGGCGAGAAAGTCGTGGTCGGCGTCAATCGATTTGAGGAGAGTGCGTCGACGAAGGCCGACGTGTTCCCCATTGACGAGGAACAGCAGCGAGCCCAGATCGCTCGAGTGATGTTGCTCAAGCAATCGCGTGATAACGACGGTGTTCGCTCGGCGCTCGACGACCTCGCAACCGCGGCGCGCGGTTCGGCCAACGTGCTGTATCCGATGAAGACAGCGCTGTCTCGTCTCGCGACACTCGGCGAAGTGGCCGATGTCTTGCGCGCCGAGTTCGGGACCTACCAGCCGAGTTAGGGTTCGATCGGCTCATGGAAATGGGTCACCGACGGTCGATCAGTAAAGAACGGATGCGTCAACGCCCGCCACCGTTCGAACGCCTCGGACTCTCGAAATGCCATGTGCGCTTCGATTGAATCCCAGCGAATGAGGAGCAAGTAGATCGAGCCATTCTCTTCCTGACGTCGGATCTCTCCGCCAAAGCAGTCGGGCACCGTGTCGAGAATTGGCAACGCCAGCCTGGCGGCCGCTTCGTACTCCTCTTCGCGTCCGGGTGTCACTGATAACAGCACGTGTTCGAGTTTCATGACTGCGACAGTAATCGTGCTCGGAGCGGTCCGTCTTGCGCAACGCTAATTGCCGTCTGGGCCAGAGCGGTCGCCCCATCGAGGACGGCGAGATCGGCCTGCGGCGTTATACAGGCCCGCGTGAACTGCGGTTGGTGGTTCACCGCGCCGTTGGTGGGAATGGCGATCATGGGGTGTATTGACGGCACGACGAGCGACACGTTTGCCATGTCAGTTGAAATCATGGGGCGCGCAGCGCCCTCATCATCGAGTTCGAACGTTCGACCGAGCCCCTCCGCCGCGGTTCGGTAGTGGGCGAGGATTTCATAATCAGTCTCCATCTGCGAAAACGCACTACCGATCTCTTCGATTTGGAGTGACGCGCCGGTTGCGAGTGCGCCGGCTTCGAAGCAGGCGTTCACGCGGACCCGAAGCTCGGCGAGACGTTCGAGGGATTCGGATCGGGCCATGTAGCGTCCCACCGCCCGCGCGGGAATGATGTTGGCCGCCGAACCGCCTTCGAGCGTTATGCCGTGGACGAGGTCGCCCGGCGGCAACTGTTGGCGAAGCAGTCCGAGTGCGACATTCGCGATCGTCAACGCGTCGAGGGCATTAATGCCGACCCAGGGAGCGGCGGCCGCGTGCGCCTCCTTACCAATGTACGTGACGTCGAAGTGGTCGACGGCGAGGCAGTGCGCGTCGAGTCGTTCGAAGGGAAAGGGGTGCACCATCATCGCGGCGTGCACGTCGTCGAAGTAGCCGGCGTTGATGAGGTCGATCTTTCCGCCTCCGCCCTCCTCGGAGGGCGTACCGAGCAGGATGACCGTCACGTCAAGTTCATCGGCGACGGCCGCCAACCCAATGGCGGCGCCCAATGACGAGGCGGCGATGATGTTGTGGCCGCAGGCGTGACCGACATCGGGGAGCGCATCAAATTCCGCGCAATACACGACGTGCAGTGCACCGCTGCCTTTCGTGGCGCGAAACGCCGTCGGTAGGGACGCGATGCCCCGCTCGACGCTGAAGCCGGCCCGTTCCGCGGCGTCGGCGACGGCAGCTGAACTGAGGAACTCCTCGTAGCCGAGTTCGGGGTGAGCGTGGACAAAGTGACTGAGCATGATTAAGTCGTCGGCGTGTTCGCGAACGGCCTCGGCGGCGGTGTCGGCGGCGCTCACTCGATCACCGCGACCGTGTCACCGGCGCTGACGGAGTCACCGGCGCTCACACTGATCGACGTGACGACGCCGGACTTTTCGGCGTTCACCGAGTTCTCCATTTTCATTGCCTCGAGAATGACGATGGTCTCACCGGTCTCAACCTCCTGGCCAACTTCGACGTTCACCTTCACGATGGTGCCCTGCATTGGCACGATGACGTTGCCCGAGCCGCTGCCCAGTACCCCGGCGTGATGTTGGCGCCGGGGTTTGGCGGCCGTACTGATTGCTCGAGGCAGTCCGTCATCACTGAACTCGGGCATCCAGAGCGACACTGTCACTCGACGACCGTTGACTTCGGCGGTGACGTCCTTGCGGACCTGACCATCGCCGACCGACACAGGGACGGCTTGGGGACTCGCGAGCTCCGAGAAGTCGAGATCGTTCTCGACCCAATTCGTCGAGTGGGTGCCATTGACGAACTGCTCGTCGCAGAGGATGACGACGTCGGCGGCCAACGTGGTCGACACACCTTCAATCGCGGTCTCTTCGATGGCGCGGAGCATTCGCCGACGGGCTTTCTCGCGGTCCTCACCCCACACAATCAACTTTCCAATCAGATTGTCGTAGTACTGGCTCACGGTGTCACCGGCGCTGTAACCGGCGTCGAGACGCACGCCGGGACCAGAGGGTTGGTCGAAGCGCGTCAGCGTGCCGGGGGTTGGAGAGAACTTGCCGCCTGACGGGTCCTCCGCGTTGATTCGCACTTCAATTGCGTGGCCGTCGCGCTTCACGTCGTCCTGGGTGAAGGTGATTGGTTCACCCGAGGCAATGCGCAGTTGCCACTCGACGAGGTCCAGACCGGTCACCATCTCAGTGACCGGGTGTTCGACCTGGAGTCGTGTGTTCATTTCGAGAAAGTAGAACTCGCCGTCCTGGAAGAGAAATTCGACGGTGCCGGCGTTCACGTAGCCGCAGGCCTTTGATACCTTCACCGCGGCTTCGCCCATGGCTCGACGAATGTCGTCAGGGAAGTTCGGCGCGGGCGACTCTTCGATCAGCTTCTGGTGACGACGTTGCGCCGAGCAGTCGCGTTCGCCGAGCCACAAGGTAGTGCCATGGATGTCAGCGAGCACCTGCATCTCGACGTGGCGAGGTCGCGCGAGGTAGCGCTCGACGTAGCACTCCGGTCGACCGAAGTAATTTTGTGACTCGCGCTGGGCGCTCTCGAGTGCGTCCTGGGCGTCCTCGGCCTTCTCCACGACCTTCATGCCGCGTCCGCCTCCGCCGTAGGCGGCCTTGATGGCAACCGGCCATCCGAACTCTTTGCCGAAGGCGACGACTTCGTCCGCGCTCGACAACGCTTCGCTGCGGCCCGGGACGCCCTCGACGCCCGCCTTGGCGGCCGCGAGACGAGAAGAGATCTTGTCACCCATGACCTCGATGGCTTCGGGCGGGGGACCAATGAAGGTCACACCTTTGGACGTGATGGCGCGCGCGAAGTCGGTGTTCTCGGAGAAGAAGCCGTAACCCGGGTGCACGGCGTCGGCCCCGGAGCGATGTAACACGTCGAGGATCGCGTCGGTGTTGAGGTAGCTCTCCGCCGCGCTTTGCCCGCCTAGGGCGTAGGCCTCGTCGGCCAATCGCACGTGCAGGGCATTGCGATCCAGTTCTGAGTACACGGCGACCGTGGCAATGCCCATCTCGCGACAGGTGCGCATAATTCGCACCGCGATCTCGCCGCGATTGGCGATCAGGACTTTCTTTACCACGCGAACCTCCGGACTGGGCCAGTTATTTTCTAGCACTCGTACATGAAACTCTATTGTTAGACAGTGAATTCAATCGTCTGGAGAATCGAGCACTTCGACGAGGTTGATTCGACCAACTCGTGGGTGGCCCAGAAGGCCAACGAGGGAGCTCCCGAAGGACTCGTTGCTTTCGCCGACTTTCAGAGTGCGGGACGGGGACGACTCGAGCGCACCTGGGAGTCTTCTCGCGGCTCGTCGCTGCTCTGTTCAATACTGCTGCGACCCGACCTCAGTCCCGACCAGCTGCAGCTGGTCGTGGCCTGCGTTGCCCTGGCGGCCAGAGCCGCGATCGTCCGTCTCAGTGGCGTACGACCGGCCCTCAAGTGGCCCAACGATCTGATTGTCGGAGACGCGAAACTCGCCGGTCTCTTGGCCGAGATCGTTTTGGTGGACGAACGACTGGCGGTCGTGGTGGGCATCGGCGTCAATCTCACGAACGAGGGGCCGGGGAACGTGCTGACGACAAATGTTCGTAACGAGTCGGGCGTCACGATTAGCGCGCCGGCCCTCCTCGACATACTTCTCGACGAACTCGAGCCGCGACGTGTACGCCTTGATTCAGCGGAGGGTCGAGTCCAGCTTCGCGAGGAGTACGTACGGGCGTTGGCGACGTTGGGCCAGCGAGTGCGCGTCGAGCAACGAAGTGGCGCCCTTGTTGGTACCGCAACGTCGATCGATGACATGGGCCAGTTGGTGCTCGATGTCGACGGTGACGAGATCGCATTTTCCGTTGGTGACGTGGTCCACGTGCGACCTGACGACGGGTCAAGAACATGAGTCGTGCGACGCGCGTCATGATCACCGGCGCCTCGGGGCAAGTCGGCCTCGATGTGCTCGATGTGCTCGCGGGGCTGACGCCACTCGGGGGAGACCCGCTGTATCGACCCGACGGGCGCGTAATCGGCCCTGACGAGTTCGACGTGCTTGGTCTGAGCCACCACGAGCTCGACGTCAGCGACGCTGACGCGGTGCACCGCGCCGTGGGCGCGGCCCGACCCGACGTCATTGTCCATCTCGCTGCGTACACCGCCGTTGACCGCGCACAGATTGAAGAGGATGTCTGTTTCGCCGTCAATGCGGCCGGTACCGAAGCCATGTCGATCGCCGCCAAGGAGTTCGGCGCTCATCTGATTTCAATCTCGACCGACTACGTGTTTGACGGTAACAAGGGCGCGGGTTACGTCGAGGACGACGTCACCAATCCCCTGAATGTCTACGGCGCATCGAAGCGTGCCGGCGAGTTGCTCTGTTCGAGCGAGGACACGATTGTGCGCACCTCGTGGGTGATGGGCGTTCGGGGTAAGAACGTCGTGCACGTCATCGCCGAGCGAGCGTCATCGGGCGCGAACGTTCGGTTCGTCAATGACCAGACCGGCACGGTCACCGTGGCGAGCGATCTCGCCCGAGCGATCGCCACGTTCGTGCGCGAGCGTCCGGGCGGGACATGGCACGTCGCGAACGAGGGGACCACGACGTGGTTTGAGGTTGCGCACTTTGTTGGTGAACTCTGCGGGCGCGGCGACGACTTCGCGACCGCCATTGCGACGAGCGATCTCGATCCCCCTCCACTCGCGGCGCGACCAATCCGAAGCGATCTCGCGACTGAGAAGTTTGCTGCGGCGTGGCGGGCAATGCCCGCGTGGCGCGACGGTGTCGCTCGCCTCGTGCGCGACCGCGGAGCACTCGTCAAGGAACGATTATGAGCGAGGTGGCATCGGACGTCGCGGCGGTTATCGTCGATTTTCACGCGGGTGCCGCGCTCGACAACTGTGTTGATTCGCTCCACGCCAACGGCGTGACCGACATAGTGGTGGTCGAAAACGGCGACGAGGGATCGACGTTGCCGTCGCTTTCGGGTCAGCACGTCGTCCTCGTTGTTCCCAAGCTCAACCTTGGCTACGGGCGTGGGGTGAATCGCGGAGTCGCGGCCGCACCGAAACGGACGTACTTACTTGTCTCCAATCCCGATGTCGTCGTGCACGCGGGGGCGATCGACGCGCTCGTGCGATACCTCGACGAGCATCCGAATGTGGCGATCGTTGGCCCCGAGATTGTGCGACCCGATGGAAGTGTCTATCCCTCCCAGCGGGTCTTCCCGAACTTCTGGCTCGCTGGTCTGCACGCGCTTCTGGCGCCGGTATGGCCGAAGAACCCCGCCACTCGTAGGTACCGCTCTCCGAGGGCCGACGGGTCCGTCGACTGGGTGTCGGGTGCCTTCTTCCTCACGCGACGAGAGGTCTTCGAAGCAGTCGGCGGATTCGATGAGCGCTATTTCATGTTCGCTGAGGACATGGCGCTGTGTTGGCAGATCCGTGAGCACGGCTACGGCGTTGCCGTGACCCGTGACGCATTAGTGACCCATATAGAAGGCGTCTCGCGCGCGCGTGCGCCGCGAGCCATGCTTATTGCGCATCATCGAGGCGCCTTACGCTTCGAATGGCAGACCGCGCGCGGATGGCGTCGAATCCTGGTGCCGCTGGCTGTTCTGGTGTTGGGACTGCGTCTGTGCGTGGTGCTCGTGCTGCGCCCCACGACCTGAGCGAAGCGCCGTTACAATGTTTCCTGGGCTGCGAGTGGTTTGTGGTTGAAAGTCGATGCCAGTCGCGGGCGAAACGACCCACGTAAGGCGTCTTATGGACGCTGAGCATGGCGCGGTTTAGAAGTAAGTCCTGCCTTGTGGTGGCCAAAGTGGTCGCTGTGGGAGCCAGTGAAGTGTGTGACATTGTCGCTGGAGAGCCTCGTGCTGCTAGCGCGTTGCACGGACACCGCTGCAGGCAAGTGTGGGGTAAAAGACCAGGTCAGCACTCGCAGCCCAAATGAAATGGCGTTTGAGACCGGTAGAGTACGACAAGACATGAGTGTATTTAGCAAGATTCTGAAGGCCGGTGAAGGCAAGCGCGTGCGCCAGCTCGCCGAACTCGTCCCGCCGATAGGCGAATTGGCCGACGAAATGGCCGCTCTCACTGACGAAGAGCTTCGCGCCAAGACGACTGAGTTCCGTGAGCGCCTCGCCCAGGGCGAAGAGCTCGACGACCTCCTCCTCGAGGCTTTCGCTGTCGTTCGTGAAGGCGCAACGCGCGTACTCGGGCAGCGTCATTACGACGTCCAGTTGATGGGTGGCATGGCGCTGCACTTCGGCTGGATCGCTGAAATGAAGACCGGCGAGGGGAAAACGTTGGTTTCGACGCTGCCGGTGTATCTGAACGCCCTGGCCGGCCAAGGGGTGCACGTGGTAACCGTCAACGACTACCTGGCGACCCGCGACGCCAACTGGATGGGCCAATTGCACCGTTTCCTCGGCCTCACCGTTGGTCGCGTAGGTCCGGATCTCTCGGACTTCGAACAGAAGCGTGAGGCGTACAACTGCGACGTCACGTACGGAACGAATACGGAGTTCGGCTTCGACTACTTGCGCGACAATATGGCCTCACGTCGTGAGCACATGGTCCAACGCGGACATCACTACGCGATCGTCGACGAGGTCGACTCGATTCTCATCGACGAAGCCCGGACGCCGCTCATCATTTCGGGCCCGGCGTCGGACGTCACCAAGCTCTACTACCAGTTCGCGTCAATCGCGAGGTCGCTCACTCGTGACGTCGACTACGAGGTCGACGAAGAAAAGAAGACCGTCGTGCCGACTGAGGCCGGTATTGAAAAGGTCGAGAAGCAACTCGGTGTCTCCAACCTCTACGACGCGGTCGCGACGAACTACGTGCATCAGTTGGGTCAGGCGCTGCGCGCCAAGGAACTCTTCCACCGCGACAAGGACTACCTGGTGGACGCGGGTGACGTCAAAATCGTTGACGAGTTCACGGGCCGGACCCTGGACGGACGACGATGGTCCGACGGACTGCACCAGGCCGTCGAAGCCAAGGAGCGGGTCCGAATCCAGGAGGAGAATCACACCTGGGCGACCGTCACGTTGCAGAACTACTTCCGTCTGTACGAGAAGCTCTCCGGCATGACCGGTACGGCCGAGACCGAAGCTGCAGAGTTCGGCAACACTTACAAACTCTCGGTCGTTCCGATTCCTTCGAACCAGCCGCTCATTCGTTTGGATGAGCCAGACCTCATCTTCAAGACGGAGGCCGCGAAGTTCGGCGCGATCGTCGACGACGTGCGCGAACGCAGCGACCTTGGCCAGCCCGTGCTCCTCGGTACCGCGTCAGTGGAGAAATCCGAACTGCTTTCTCGCGAACTCTCTAAGGCCGGCATCGCGCACGAGGTCCTGAACGCGAAGCAGCACTTTCGCGAGGCCGAGATCGTTGCGCAGGCCGGACGCAAGCACTCCGTCACCGTGGCCACCAACATGGCCGGTCGAGGCGTTGACGTCGTGCTCGGTGGCAACTACGAAGGCCTCGCACGCCGCGAAGCGCAGAGCCGGGGCTTCGCGCCCGAGTCAGAAGAGTTCGACGCTGCCTACCAAGCAGCGCTCGCGATGTTCAAGCCCATGTGCGACGAAGAGGGTGACCAAGTTCGCGAACTCGGCGGACTGTACGTGCTTGGCACTGAGCGACACGACTCTCGTCGTATTGACAATCAGCTCCGCGGACGTTCTGGTCGACAGGGCGACCCCGGTGAGAGTCGTTTCTATCTGTCGCTCGAAGACGAACTGCTTCGACTCTTCGCAACCGGGGCAGTGTCGTGGGTCATGGACCGCACGATGCCCGACGACCTGCCGATCGAAGCGAAGATGGTCTCCAAGGCCATTGAGCGTGCGCAGAACACGGTCGAAGGTCGAAACGCGGAGATTCGTAAAGACGTCCTTAAATACGACGAGGTCATGAACGAACAGCGCAAGGTCATCTACGCCCGTCGCCAACAGGTCATCGACGGTGAGGACATGCACGACGCGACGCTCGTCATGATCGAGGAGATCCTCACCTACGTCGTCGACGAACAGCTCGAGGGTGAGTTCGCGGAAGGTTGGGACCTGAACGCACTCATCACCGAGTTGGTGAACTTCTATCCGACGACGCTCAACGCGGATGCCCTTAGTGAGTACGAAGACCGCGACGATATTCTCGCCGTCGTCATCGACGAAGCAATCGCGCAGTACGAAGCGAAGAGCGAGGGCTTCCCCGGTGGCATCGACACCGCCAAGGAGATCGAGCGCGACGTCATGCTCCAGATCCTCGACCAACGCTGGCGCGACCACCTCTCGGACATGGACTACCTGCGTGACGGCATCCACCTTCGTCAAGTCGCCCAACAAGATCCACTGACCGCGTGGCAGAAGGAGGGCTACCTCCTCTTCGAGCAACTCCTCGGCAACGTCGACCGCGACTTCGTGCGTTACATCACGCACGTCGAGGCCGTGACGCCCGAGCCAGAGAACGATCGGGGTCTAGAACGGGCGCAGACGAACGTCAATGCGGTCGCTCCTGGAGCCACAGAGTTGCCGGCGCATGGGCAACCAGCCAAGCCCCTCCCTAAGCAAGGCGACAAGATTGGTCGCAACGAGCCGTGCTGGTGCGGCTCTGGCAAGAAGTTCAAGCAGTGCCATGGCCGACCCTAAGGCCGAAAATACCCTTCGCGAGGCCCTCAGCACACTGGAGGACCTCGAGTCGAGGTGGAGTGCCGCGCGCGAGTACCTAAAGATCGACGCCAGTCGAGAGCGTCACGCGGTCTTGAGCGAACTCGTGGCGGACCCGAACCTCTGGGACGACCAGGACAACGCGCGCGAGGTAACCACCGAACTCGGGCGACTTTCAAACGACCTCGAACAGTTCGATGAACTGCGCGCCGCCCTCGACGACAGTGTCGTCCTCGTCGACTTCTCGCGTGAGGCGCTGAGTTCGGGAGACGCCGACTGGTCGCTGCTCAATGAACTCACCTCGACCATCGCCGCGCTCGAATCGAAACTGGCGGCACTCGAAATTCAGAGTCTCTTCAGCGGCCCCTACGACGCCAATGACGCGATCGTTGAACTGCACGCCGGCGCCGGTGGCACGGACGCGCAGGACTGGACCGAGATGCTGTTGCGTATGTATTCGCGCTGGGCCGAACGACGCGGCTTCGGTGTCGAAATCGATGAAGCAACCGAAGGACAAGAGGCGGGACTTCTGTCAGCGACGTTCATCGTGAAAGGTCGCTTCGCCTACGGCTGGATGTCGGCGGAGCGTGGTGTGCACCGATTGGTGCGTATCAGTCCCTTCGACTCCCAGGCACGCCGTCAGACAAGTTTCGCCAGCCTCGACGTCACGCCACTGTTGGAAGACAACGCGTCCGAAGTCGAGATCGATGAAAAGGACCTGCGAATCGACACGTATCGCTCTTCGGGCGCCGGCGGTCAACACGTCAACAAGACCGACTCGGCGATTCGCATCACCCACCTGCCCACCAACATCGTCGTCAGCTGTCAGAACGAACGAAGTCAGCACCAGAACCGTGCGCGAGCAATGCAAATCCTCGAGGCGAAGTTGGCCGAGCGCGCCCGCGCCGAGCGCCAGGCGCAGATGAACGCGCTCAGTGGTGACCGGGGTGACAACGCGTGGGGATCGCAGATTCGCAGTTACGTGCAGGCGCCCTACCAACTCGTGAAGGATCACCGCACCGATTTCGAGACGGGCAACGTCGACGCGGTCCTCGACGGCGACCTCGATGATTTCATGCAAGCGGAACTGCGTCGTCAGAGGTCAACATCGTAAGAATCTTGAGAGCCCTGTAACGCAAGGGCTTCCTGTCACAACATTGCGATTTCGCCAAACTAGAATAGTCCACGTACATCGTGGTTTCAAAGCACCACCACTAGTTGCCCGAGGGGGTGTTGCGTGATTCGTTTTGAGAATGTCTCAAAGACGTACAAGAACGGCACGCCGGCACTCAAGGACATCTCCCTCGACATCGAAAAGGGTGAATTCGTCTTCCTCGTGGGTGCCTCGGGTTCGGGCAAGACAACATTCCTGCGACTCCTCCTTCGAGAGGAACTACCCGACCAGGGCCGAATCCTCGAGGCCGGGCGCGATATTGGCGAACTGCCCAAGTGGCGTGTTCCCTACCTTCGACGCAACATTGGCTGCGTCTTTCAGGACTTTCGACTCCTGCCCAACAAGACCGTCTTTGAGAACGTTGCCTTCGCGCTCGAAGTCATCGGACGTCCGCGTACGACCGTCGACTCCCAGGTACCTCAGATCCTCGATCTCGTCGGTCTCACGGACAAGTCCAAGAGCTTGCCCGGTGAACTCTCCGGCGGTGAGCAACAACGCGTCGCGGTCGCACGAGCGTTCGTGAATCGACCCCTCATACTGCTGGCGGACGAACCAACGGGGAACCTCGACCCGGCGAACTCCGAGTCGATCATGGCCCTACTCGAACGGATTAATCGCACCGGTACGACGGTCGTCATGGCGACGCACGACAAAACGCTCGTGGACCGCATGCGCCGGCGCGTCGTTGAGCTCGACCGCGGTGAGATGATTCGTGACCAAGTTCGCGGCGTCTACGGCATCGACGAGGGCGTGGCCATCTGATGCGCGTGTACCTGCGTTACGCCGTCAAGGAGACCTTCTCCAACCTTTGGCGTAACCGAATGATGACGATTGCCGCAGTTCTGACCGTCGCCGTGTCGCTCTCGCTGGTTGGATCGGCGCTGCTGCTCAAGCAGAGTGCCGCCCAGGCGTCCCAGACATGGCAGCAAGGCACTCGCGTGAGCATCTGGATGCAGCCCAAGGCGTCGACCGGAGAAATCGCCAACGTGCAGTCACAGCTCGCGATTTTGCCGCTGGTGAAGAACTGCAAATACCACACGAAGGCCCAGGACTTCGCTGAGATGAAGAGCGAATTGCAACCTTCGGAGTCGAGCATTCTTCGCGTGAGCGAGATGCCCACCAAATACACGTGTGTGCCCACGGTGCCGTCCGACGCGTTCACGGTGGAGTCAACGTTCTCGAATCAGCCGGGCGTTCTCACGGTCACTGCACCGGTGCAACAGATTCGTGAGATGAATCGAGCGATTCGTATCTTGCAGATCGTCTTCCTCGCACTTGCTGGGGTGCTGCTCCTCTCGGCCACGGTACTGATTCTCAACACGATTCGAATGGCGATCTTCGCTCGTCGCCGAGAAGTGTCGGTAATGAAGCTTGTCGGCGCGACAAATTGGTTCATCCGTATTCCTTACATCACCGAAGGTTTCATTCAAGGTCTCCTCGGTTCGGCGGTGGCGATCGGTGCGGTGACCGCGCTGCACACGTGGTACCCACTGCATAACGAGTTTCAGTTGGATACCAGCGCGCTCGTGGGAACCAATGCCGTGGTCCTGATCGTCGGAGTCCTTATCGGATCAGTCGGATCGGCCATTGCGATTCGACGATTCCTCGACGTCTAACCCTTGGACTCGTCAAAATCAACGGCGAGAGAGTTCACGCAGTAGCGAAGACCGGTCGATGTAGGTCCGTCGTTGAAGACGTGTCCAAGGTGACCGCCGCACTTCGAACAGAGAATCTCGGTGCGCGAACGAAACAGCGACCGGTCCGTGCGTTCAAGTATCGTGCCCGGCTCGCAGGCATCAAAGCTCGGCCATCCGCAACCCGAGTCGAACTTCTGCTCGCTCGTGAAAAGGTGCTGCCCGCAGCCGCCACACGTGAACACGCCGTCGGCGTCGACGTGCAACAAGGAGCCCGTAAAGGGCGGTTCGGTTGCCGCCTTTCGCAACACGGCGTAGCGCTCCGGTTCAAGCTCTTCGCGCCACTGCGCGTCAGTCTTTTCCACGTCGTAGGTCATGCTCGGAATCTAACGTCACTTGGACGTGCGTCGAACGACTACGAGTAATTCGGGCGAGGTGACTCGGGTAGTAATGGCGCAAATTCGGGCTTGTCGGCGAGGAGTCTCGCGAACGCTGCGGCAAGTCCCTCAGCGTCAAGACCGAGTTCCGCCAACAACTTGTCGGGCCGGTGCTGTTCGAGGTACGCGCGCGGGGTCCCAAGAATTCGCGTCGTCGGGAAAGGGCGAGAGAGGTCTTGCGCGCGACTGCGCACCGCCGAGACCATCAGCGACCCGGCGCCGCCGTGTCGTGTGCCATCTTCAATCGTCATGATGCGTTCGTGGTCAAGCGCCGCATCGATCATTGACGGATCTGGTGGCAAGACTCGAACGTCGTACAGCGTGACGCGCTTGGCCTCCTCGCCCATTAATGACAGTGCCTTGTAGGCGGCGGGTGCCATCTTTCCTACGGCGAGCACGCACAACGATCCGTCGCCACGGACGACCTCGCGTGCCTCGAGACCATCGCCGACCTTTGCATCGAAGGGCTTGGGCAACGTTTTGGGGAATCGAAGAGCCGTCGGAGTTGTCATCGACAGTGCGGTCGCGAGCATGCCCGGCACTTCTTCGGCCGACGACGGGGCGAAGACTGTCATATTGGGGATGGCGAGGCAGAGGGCCATGTCGAGGAGCCCGTGGTGGCTCGGACCGTCGTCGCCCGTGACACCGGCACGGTCAAAGACGAAGACGACGGGGAGGTTCAGCAGTCCGACGTCGAGGTGCGCCTGGTCGAAGGCACGCGAAAAGAAGGTGGAATATATGGCGACCACGGGTTTGAGGCCACCCATGGCCATGCCGGCCGCCGCGGTCACCGCGTGCTGCTCGGCGATGCCGACATCGAAGAAGCGATCGGGGAACTGGGCTTCGAAGTTGAGGAGTCCCGTGGGCCCAGCCATCGCAGCGGTGATCGCCACGATGCGGTCGTCGGCACTCGCCAAGGCCACGATGGAATCGGAGAAGGCTTGGGTGAACGACTGTGGTGCATCGTCCTCGTCCTCTTTGCGCGCGGGCAGTTTGAAGTCGTGCATCTTCATGTCGTCGTCGATGGCTGGGTCGTAACCGAGACCCTTGGTGGTGAGCACGTGCACGACGATTGGACCATCCCACTGCGCCGCGCTCTTGATCGTGTTCTCGAGCGACTCGAGGTCGTGTCCATCGATGGGGCCAACGTAGCGAACACCGAGGTTCTCGAAGAAGGTGTGGGGCGTCACCATCTCGCGGACCACCGACGTGAAGCCGTCGATGCCGAGATACGCGGCCTTACCAACGCGCGGAAGGTGCGGAACGGTTTTTCGAATGCGACCACGCATTGTGAGGTAGGTCTTGTTAAGTCGCAGTGCGGTGAGCGATCCGGAGAGCTTGGAGATGGTCGGCGCGTAGCTTCGGCCATTGTCGTTGAGGACAATGACGACGCGTTGGTTGGAGTGGCCGAGATTGTTGAGCGCCTCGTAGGCCATACCGCCCGTTAAGGAGCCGTCGCCGACGACTGCCACGACGTGGCGCTTGCCACCATGACCGATGAGCTCCTTTCGCTGTTGCAGCGCCACCGAGAGGCCGTGGGCGTAGGAGAGCGCCGTCGAGGCGTGACTGGACTCAATCCAGTCATGTTGGCTCTCGGAACGATTCGGGTAGCCCGACAGTCCGCCGCGTTGGCGAAGGTTCTTAAAGCCGTAGCGTCGACCGGTCAGGAGTTTGTGTACGTAGGCCTGGTGGCCCGTATCCCAGAGAAGGATGTCCCGGGGTGAGTCAAAGACGCGATGCAGGGCCAAGGTCAACTCCACGACGCCGAGGTTGGAGCCGAGGTGACCGCCAGTCGGGTTGGTGGTGACCGTCTCGATGATGAACTGGCGGATCTCCTCACTCAGTTGATCGAGTTCATCGTAGGAAAGGTTCTGGAGGTCTTCGGGTGTTTCAATGGACGGCAGAATCACCTCATCAGCCTACCCATGGGGACAGAAGTGACGTCAGCGCACTAAGGGTCGCCAACTACGCTCGCTGGCATGGAATCCACTCTGGTTGAGCACGATGTACTGCAACGAGTATTGGGCGAAGCGATGGGTCGAGGTGGTGAATTCGCGGAAGTTTTCGTCGAAGATCGCTCGACGTCCTCGGCGATGCTCGACCAGCGCCGGGTCGAGGAGCTGAGTTCGGGACGCGACCGCGGCGCCGGTATCCGCGTTGTGGTCGGCGAAACAACGGGGTTCGCACATACCGCTGACCTGTCCGAACGTGGCCTGCTCACCGCCGCGCAGGCTGCCGCCACGGTCGCGCGTCATGGGGGAGGGGGCGTGCGCGAGATTGCACTCGGTCCATTGATTAACCACGCCAGTGTCGCCACGATGCTGCCCAAGGATGTTGACAAGTCTCGCAAGATCGAATTAATGAAGCTCGCCGACGACGCCGCGCGATCCGAAGGTTCAACCATCACCCAGGTTTCCGTTGCGCTCGGCGATTCGTCGCGGCGATTTGTCGTTGCGAACTCCGAGGGCGTCTTCGCCGCGGACCATCAGGTACGAACCCGCTTCAATGTCACCTGCATCGCAACGGGCGACACCGGCATGCAGACCGGCTATCGGCCAATCGCCGGAACCCGTGGCTTCGAGCTCCTGAGCGGCGAAGCCGTGGCCGAAGCGGCGCGAGGCGCGGCTCGCCAAGCAATCACCAAACTCGACGCGCGCCCGGCACCATCGGGCGACCTGCCCGTGGTCCTGGCCGGTGGATCCGGCGGCATCTTGTTCCACGAAGCCTGTGGACACGGTCTTGAGGCCGACGCCATCTTGAAGCAGGCGTCGGTGTACGCGGGCAAAGTCGGTCAGCAGGTCGCGAGTCCACTCGTGACACTCGTCGATGACGGCACGGTCGAAGGAGAGTGGGGCTACCTCGCACTCGACGATGAGGGACGACCCGGCGCGCGCAACGTCTTGATTGAGAACGGCGTACTGACCGACTACATGTGGGACTACCTGCGCTCGCGCAAGGAGGGCCGACTCTCTTCGGGCAATGGCCGACGTCAGAGTTACCAACATCTGCCCATGGTTCGCATGACCAACACCTACCTTTTGGCTGGAGAGTCAGATGCCGACGAGATTGTCGCGCAGACGCCCTACGGCGTCTACGTCGCCCAACTGGGCGGGGGACAGGTGAACACGGCGACCGGCGACTTCGTCTTTGGTATGACCGCGGCGTTCATGATCGAGGACGGCAAGATCACGGCACCGCTTCGCGACTGCAATCTCATTGGCAACGGTCCCGACGTCCTGCAGCGCGTTGATGCCGTCGCGACTGACTTCTCCATGACGCCGGGCACGTGCGGTAAGAACGGTCAGAGCGTGCCTGTTGGTTGCGGTCAAGCGACGATGCGTCTAACGGGCGTCACCATTGGCGGGGCGGCGGCGTGAGCGACCTCATTGAACGGGCCGTACGCATCCTGGAATCCGTGAAGGGCTCAGAAGAGATTGAGGTCTACTTAGCGAGCGGTGTCGACACCGAGGTCCAGTCCTACCAAGGCGAGATTGAAGAGCTCACCAACGCAACGTCAACGGGCATTGGCATTCGGGTTCTGCGCGACGGAGCGAGCGGCGCACAGGTCGGCACGGCATGGGCCGGTTCCCTCGACGATGTGGCAATTATGGATGCGCTTCGCGAGGCCCGTGACAACGCCCGATTCGCAACCGAGGACGAATTCACCGCCTTCGCGCGCCCCGATGGCGTGCCCGCAGTCGCACTCGAGTTGACCGATCCCGGCGTCGCGAATACGTCGCTTGATGACAAGATTGCCATGGCTATTGAACTGGAGCGTCTCGTTCGTAGTGGCGACCCGCGAATCCGACAGGTCGACTCGGCGAACTACTCGGACTACGTCGCGGAGGCCGCGATCGTCTCTACGACGGGCATCAAGGCGTCGTACGCGCGCACCGGTGCCTACGTGTCCGTTGAGGCGATTGCGAATGATGGCTCCGACGATCAGACCGGCTGGGGCCTCTCCGCGGGACGCTCTCCGAGTGACCTCGACGTAGAAAAGGCCGCCCGCGACGCGATTCGTCGAGCGACGCGCATGCTGGGTGCAGTCAAGCCGGCGTCGTTCAAAACCACCGCCGTCTTTGACCCGCGTACCGCGGCAACACTCTTTGCGATCATCGGAGGCGCCCTCAGCGGCGAGGCCGTCGTGCGTGGTCGTTCGTTTTTCGCGAACCGCGTGGGAGAGATGGTCGCCGCGCCCATTTTCACGTTGCTCGATGACCCGACCGATTCGCGTCACTTCGCCGCCAGCGTCTTTGACGGGGAGGGACTCGCCTGCCGGCGCAACGTGCTCATCGAGAAGGGTCAATTACAAGCCTTCGTCTACGACACTGTCTCAGCTCGCCGAGCGGGCACCGCATCCACCGGAAGCGCCGTGCGCGGCGGCATCGCCGGTTCTCCGTCGGCGGGGTGTCGTGCGCTCCAACTCATCCCCGGTGAGCTCGATCAAGCTGAAATCTTTCGACGAGTCGGCAACGGCGTCTTCGTGGAGTCGTTGATCGGCGTGCACTCTGGCGTGAACCCAGTTTCGGGCGACTTCTCTGTCGGCGTAACCGGTCTCATGATTCGTGACGGGCAACTGGCCGAACCCGTGCGAGAGATCACCGTGGCGTCGACGTTGCAGCGCATGTTGCTCGACGTGGTCTACGTCGGGAGCGATCTCGAGTGGTTGCCCGGTAGTGCCGCCGGACAGACCGTCGCGATTGAAAATATCGCGGTCTCAGGTACCTAGTCGGACGAAGTGGACGACGTCGACGTCGATGTCGAGGTCGATGACGGCGTGGCCGCGGGCGTCGAGCTGGCGTCGGTCGACGCGGCAGGAGCGGGGGTCGTCGTGCTCGTGGCGGGCGCGGTCGACTTTACGGTGCTTCGACTGTCGTTCTTGTAGAAGCCCGATCCCTTAAAGACGATGCCAACGGCGGAGAACACTTTGCGAAGTTCGCCACCGCATTTGGGGCAGGTGGTGAGGGCCGTGTCGGAGAACTTCTGGACGGCTTCGAGGCGCTCGTGGCAGGCCTGGCACTCGTATTCGTAGGTCGGCATTGCGTGACTCCCGTGCTGCCAGTGGACCTGAGCAGTTTACTCGCCACCGTTCTTGGACCATCCGCGTGATCAGTAACATTGCGCCGTGGACGACTTCCACCAACTACGACGTCCGGCAAGTGGTGGAGCATTCCCACGCGACATTGGCCCGTCAGAGGTGTCAGCCCGACGCGCGCTGGCTCGCTGTCGAATCAACATGGACGCGACGACAACGGCCAGCGTCGCCGCCAACGCAATGAACAAGGGCGACGTCCTCGCGACTGCACGAGTTGCCGGCATTCAAGCGGCGAAGCAGGCGTCGATGCTTCTACCCATGTCGCACCCAGTCCTCGTGGGCAACGTGCACATTAACTTTACGATCGCCGATACGCACATTGATGTGGAGGCCAGTGTCGACACCGTCGATCGCACTGGTGTTGAGATGGAGGCGCTGATGGCGGTGACCGTGGCTGCGCTCACGGTCTACGACATGTGCAAATCGTCGGACCGGACGATGACGATAGAAGAGGTCGCTCTTTGGGAGAAGTCAGGTGGTCGGTCGGGAACATGGCGCCGCGAAGAGGAACTTGATAGCACTGCTGACAAGGGTCTTCACTAGCAAGATAACAATCGCTCAGGCTCGCGCCAATGGATTTTCATTTGACGAGGTAACTATGGCAGTACTGGGACCGTCGACGATTACTTCTTCTTGATCTTGGCAGCCCTTTCGGCAAGTACCGCTCGGTTTGCCGCCACCGCGTCTCGAATGAGTTGCTTAAAGGCCGCCCCGTTTATTTTTTCGCCTTCGTGGAAATCAATGGCCCGACGCACATTTCCTTCGAGACTGGAATTGAAGAGGTTCTTAGGATCTTTCACGACGGCTCCTCGAAAGAAGGTCAACTTCACCACTGCCTTGTAGGACTCGCCGGTGCAAATGCCGCCGTCGTGGGACCAGACCGGCACGCCCGGGTTGGTCGGCTTCACCCACTTCCACTCCTCGACGATCTCTGGGTCGGCGTCGTGGATGAGCTGTCGCAGTTGGGCGAGTGTCGCACCTCTCCAGTCACCCAGCTCCTTGATGCGCTTCGTGATATTCGCGGCCGCGGCGTTGCTGTCGTGAGGAGCCGTCGGCGTCATAGTCTCATCAATCCTTCGTTTCGACATCCGGCCCACGGCCAGCACGCAAAAGACTAACCTCGTCAGTTTTTCGTGGAGTCTGGACAAGCACTATGACATGAAGGGCTCATGATTGACCACATCTCATTTCAGTGCGCCGATGTTCCCGCAAGTGCAACGTTCTATGACGCTGTCCTTGCAACGATTGGGGGAGGGCGCGTCATGGACTTCGGCGAGGTAATCGGCTTTGGGACGCCTCCAATGCCCGACTTTTGGATCGGCGCGCGAACGACGGGCGAAGGGTTCCGCGAGTCACACGTGGCGTTTACGGCGCCCGACCGAGCCGCCGTGCAGGCGTTCTACGTGGCCGCCCTGGCCCACGGGGCCGAAGTACTCCATGAACCAAGAGTATGGGAGGAGTACCAGGCGGACTATTTCGCTGCCTTCGTCCGCGACCCTGATGGCAACAATGTCGAAGCGGTCTGTCACGCACTTGAGTGACGCTGTCCATGTCGAGCCCATTCACGGGGCTGACGTGGACAGTATTCGCGCATCGGTTGACACTGACCCTGGACGAAGAAATTGACCGCGACTTCGTGACCTGTACCCTTTTAGGTGCAACAGCGACGGGAGTTTGATGAGCAGTATTCGTGGAGGGGTTGAGCAAAGTCGAGAACGACTCATTGCGCTCGTCCTGCTGCTCCAACGCGCCTGGCAGTATGGCGCCCTGAGTCAGGACGAAATCGTTCGCGAACTCAAAATCGATGAGTTCCCCGTCTCTGCCAAGGGCCCAAAGAAGATCCCCGCCTACGAGGGAAACGAAGGCGCTGTCCGCCAGAAATTCGAGCGCGACAAGGCCCGTATTCGTGAACTCGGCTTCGAGATCGAGACCGTGGCGCAGGAAGACGGTGGTGTTGGCTACCGGATCGATCCGTCAAGCGGCTACGCGCCGTTGCTGTACTTCACCCCTGACGAAGAGCGCGTCGTTCGTCTCGCGCTGCGTTTTTGCGGCTTCGGCGCGTCCGGCGCCTTCAGCGTTTTCAATGAAGTCCCCGCGAGTGATGGGGGCCTCGAGTCCTCGATGTACTACACGCCGGTCATGCGAGCACTCAATCTGCATCGCGCGTTGGCCTTTGACTATCAGTCCGGCGCCAACAAGCCCCGTCTCGTTGAGCCGCTCCTCATCGATGTGTTCAACGGCGTCTCCTATCTCATTGCACGGGTCAAGGATGGCGACGAGATCAAGGGCTACCGCTTCAGTCGCATGACGTCGATGCCGGTCGTGCTGCCCGACGTGTTCGCACCGTCCGCTGAAGCCGTTGATATTGCCAAGGCGTGGCGCCCGGAGTTCTCTCGGTCCCCGACACCGCTCGACGTGGTCGTGACCACCAACGAGAACTACGCGGACCTTCTCGTGCGTCAATACTCGGGTGCGCTGGCGGCCACGAAGAAGGACGGCAAAGTCGAAGTCGGGTTCAGTTTTGAAAGTCCCCGTGCGGCACTTCGATTCGTGGTCGAAGGCGCCGATCGAATTCGACTGCAGTCGCCCAAATCGCTCAAGTCCGATCTCGGCGACTGGTTGAAGAGCGTCAATCGAGGCAAGGCACCGTCGCCAGAGGAAATGACCTTCGTCGGACCCTCGACCAACGACGTGCTCGGCCAGACCCTGCAACTCCTACACGCGGTCTACGTCTCCGAAGACGGACTTCGTATCAGCGAACTCGCGAGGCGATTCTCTCTGGACCCCGAGCACGTGCGATTCATCATGGATCGACTAGTGGCCCTTGAGCCAATGGCCGGCTCGACAGACGGCACCGAGTCATTTCCGGCCCACGTGTTAAAGGAGTGCGACGACTGGGACAACGAGGCCAATGACGACTCAACGTACCGCGCGGACTTCAGCGACCTTCCTGAAGGGGCCGAGGAACACTCCGCGTTCATGTGGCGCGACCTCTTCGAGCTGAACATCGCCCTTCGCGAAGCCTCGCGTGTTTACAGCGATCCGGCAATCCTTTCCGCGATTGAGAAGATCGAAGATGCGACCAGCACCTACGTCCAAGTCGAGATGACCACCAATGAGACGTTGCTGAAGAACGTGTCGGAAGCGGTTGAGGAGCACCAGCAGATCAAGATCCTCTACACGTCGGCAACCGGTGACTTAGCGACCACCCGGTCCATCGAGCCGCGCGAAATCAAGGTTCTCAATGGCCACACCTACATGCGCGCCTACTGCAGCACGCGCCAGTCGTGGAGGACGTTTCGCGTCGACCGCATCAATGCCATCGTCGCCAAATCGGTCGCGACTGAGTCGCGGCCGGTTGACACGGTCGTGAACTGGTTGACCCAAGTCGGCGAAGCGGGTGACGAAGTGGTTGTCGTCATTGAAGCGTGGCTGCGCTGGCTCTTTGAACCGCTGCCGAACGCGCAGTGGCTGACGCTCGATGACGGTCGCCACGCGGTCAAATTCCGTGTGTCGAACGAGACCTTTCTCGACCAGTTGATGCTTCGCGCAGGCGAAGGTGCCGTCGTTGCTTCCTCGAAGTTTGCCAAAGCGGGTCACGAACTCGCTAAAAGGATTGCGGCGCAGCTGTAGGGAGACCGTTGGGCCCCCTGGGGGTGTCCAATGTTTCGAGTACTCGCGCGCCATTCGAACGACGTTACGTACTTCACCAATGACGCCGCCCTCGAGATCGACGGACTGCGAAGCGGCGGGCCCGGGTGGTGGCTGCGTGGTGACGGTGACGCTCGAGATCCACGCGACGTTGCGAGTGTGCTGCGCACAACGGAGCGATCTTCGGTGCTGGGTTACGACATCGTGGTCGCCGCACCTCGGCCAATATCGATTTTGTTGGCGCTCGATCCCGAGCACGCGTCCGGTGTGGTCTCGGCTCACCGCGATTCGGTGGGGGCTGCGATTGGTTACCTCGAGGAGCACGCACTCGTCGTGCGTAACCGTCGACACGGCGAGGACCGCGATGAAGCTGGTCAATGGAGCAGCATCGTCAGCTTCACCCACGGCGTCAACCGACACGGCGAGCCGCATCTGCACGACCATGTCCTCGTTGGCGCACAGCCCGACGCTGCGCGCACGGTGCTCGACAGTCGCGGGCTGTTTGCGCACTTGCGGGCCGCTGACGCGCTGTATCGGGCGTCGCTACGACATGAGTTGGCCGAGCAGACGCCGTGGTCGGCGTGGCGTTCGTTTCAAGGTATCGAACACGTCGTCGGTCTCGATGAAGGTTATCGAGCGCTGTGGGGAGGGCATCATCAACAACGCGGCGAGAAGTTGCAGTGGGATCGCGACGAGGCTGTTTCGACGTGGCGCGATGATCGCGAGCGCTTCGCACCCCAGGGCGAGCTTGAACCACCGAGTGGGCGTCGTACGCTCGACGAACACCGATTCGCCGGCGCACTCGAAGGCCGTCCCGACGTGGCACGTCGTCACGTCGTTGAAGCGTGGAGCAATGCGGCGCGCTTCGGTCAAAGCGCCGCCGCGCTCACGCACTCGATTGACGCGCTCTATCCCGATTTAACGGGCTCGAGAGGTGTTCGCGAGCCAGTGATCAGTGTCCGACAGGCGAGGATGACCTCGCTGGTACGCGAACGCGGCGATCGACCGTTGCAAGAACACGCCCTCGACGATTGGCGTCAACGCTCTCGCAATCGCTCAACTGAGCGCTCCGACCGGTCTAGGTAGCCCCGAAACCGGGGGTGCACGTGCGCGGGCGTCAACTCAACCCACTTCATCTGCTTGCTGGCGTCGAGGCCCATCGCATAGCCCGGGCGGCCGCGGGCCAGTTCGCTCATTGATGCCCGATCGCGTTCCACCCAGCTCGTTGAACGACCGGCGCGCTTCCCGCGCAGCCCGTACTGGAGCGTCGGCGTGGGGACCAGCGTACGACCGGCGAGATGGCGCAGCATCTCAAGTGTTTGGCGGTCCGCGATGCCCGGCAATACGACCGTCGTGGGGAAAAGGGAGAGAAAACCCTCGGCAGACGTTCCCCAGCGGCTTCGCGCCTGGCTCAAGTCCTGTAGGCAGGCGAGCGTCAGGACCCCCTGGCCCCCGCCCTCGGAAACGATGCTCGCGAGACGTGGCAGCGGCGCCACATTGGCCAGTTCGTCTAGGGCCAAGAGCAGCCGGGCGCCTTCTTCGTGGCGGTCGTAGGTGGCATGGACGATTTCTTCGATGAGACCTACGACCAGTGGGGTGGTGACGGCCTGGTGGCGACTGGGGGCCACGATGTGCAACTGGTGCGGCCCCGAGAGGAAGGCGTCGATGTCGAGGGGCGCCTCTCGAGAGGAGGCGCGCGCCGCGTCGGTGCGCACGCCGGCGAAGAGGCCCGACGTGGTGGACCAAATACTCGATCGTTCGCGGTCCTCGGTCGCGAGCACACCGCGTAAAAGCGACACCGACGGATGATGTTCGCCGTGTCGTTCACTCAACTCGTGGAAAACATCATCGCAACGTCGTTCGTCCACGCGCGACGCAAGTTCACCGAGAGACTCACCGCGAAGTGCGCAGGCGTGCAACAAAGGAGCAACGAGTGCGCCCGCGCGTTCGGTCCAGTGATCGTCACTTCGATCGCCGCGACCACGCCGCGCGATGTCAATCAGGCTTCGTGACGCAAGAATTGCTCCATCCCAAGAAAAACTTTGTCGCAACGGGGAGTAACCAATTCGATGCACATTGGGTGGTGTACGCACTGTTCCTGACGGATCGAATAGCAATGTTGCGCCATCGCGACGCGCACTCGCCATGAGTGATACGACATCATTCTTCGTTGACGTGACGACGCAAGAAGCATTGGTCATCAGGAGATTTGGCAACACGATTGATGACGTCTTTCCACTTCGACTCGGACCAAGCACAAGTGTTGAACGTTGCGCACCACTCGTTGCATCACCGTTCACACCACGTCCAAAATAAATTCCAACATCGTTGCGCACGAAAAACATCGGTCGCAGAAAAACTTCGAAATGCTTGACATTGGTGTGTAAAGCGAGTGAACTTTTAGATGTCCTTCTGCGGAGGAGGTGAACGAAGAGTGAAACGTTGCTCGCAACGTTTTTACGAGTCGCTTTTCCGCGTTGGGCCGTGCACTGCGATCAGTCGCCGTACAGCTGCGAAGCCGGACGGCACATGAGCGAGTACACGTTTGTCAATGCGGTACCGATTTCGAGAACACCACGGTGGTGCACTCGAGGTCCCAAATTGATTCAACGTTGAGTCCCAAGGAGGGAAAGTGGCACCAGCCGCGAAGAAGAAGGCTGTAGCCAAAAAGGCTCCAGCGAGGAAGGCCGCCAAGCGACCTGCTGCAAAGAAGAAGGCCCCTGCAAAGAAGGCTGCCGCTAAGAAGCGTCCAGCAGCGAAGAAGGCCGCCAAGCGACCTGCTGCGAAGAAGAGGGCCCCTGCAAAGAAGAAGGCTGCCGCTAAGAAGCGTCCCGCAGCGAAGAAGGCCGCCAAGCGACCTGCTGCGAAGAAGGCTGCGAAGCGTCCCGCCAAGAGGGCTGCCGCTAAGAAGAAGTAGTCAAGTCCCATCAGGGATTTGTGGTTCGAGGGGGGCCTTTGGCCCCCCTCGAACGCCGTCACCGGTCTAAATCGTCCGGCTCGTCCACGTCGAAGCGCCAGGGGCTGTCGGTGACCATCGTGACGGGCGCACCCAGTCGCTCGGCCTCTCGGCGATGCCGCGACGCCGAGTTCGCGCCGTAGGAGAAATGGAACTCCAGTCCGGTCGGTAGCGCCATCACGTTGGTGCCTTCTCCGTGATGGTCGGTGATGATGGTGATCCCCTCACCAGGCTCGAAGGAGCCGAGTCCCTCGGGATGACGGAGGTCACCGTGGACGATGATCAGTCGTCCAAATCGGCTCTGGAGGGCCCCGTAGGCCCGTTGCACGGCGTCGTTGAGGTCCGTGGCGTCGGAGCGCAGAACCTCGCATCCCTGAGTGAAGGCGAAGTGAGAGATCTCGTCACTTTCGCTGAGCACGACCGTGTATCGCGGCGCGCAACTGGCGATCACCTTCGTGGCGAGCTGTTGTGCCAGCTCGGTGACCGATGCGGTGTTGTTGACGCGAAGCCGTTCCTTGGCGAGGTCAAAGCGCTTCAGCGGAATGATGAACGCGTCAGAGATCACGAGAGTGCATGATACGGGAAGGGCCCTTCGGTACTGTGGAAGCGTGTCGACGTTGCAATCGGACTGGCTCGTCCACGAACGAGAGTGGTTGGACCGAGGAGAGATCGTCGTCGGCATTGACGAGGTCGGACGCGGCGCGCTCGCCGGCCCGATGGTCCTGGGGGCCGTCGTGTTGACGGGCGCGGCAACGCCGCCGGAGTCGTTGAACGACTCCAAACTGTTGTCACCCAGTCAGCGCCAAGCTCTCGTGGGTCCGCTCGAGGAGTGGGCCGCTGACTGGTCCCTCGGAACGGTGAGCGCCTCGGAGATCGACGCGTGGGGACTTCGTCTCGCCTTGGCGGTGGCCGCGACGCGCGCACTCGACGCCCTTCGAGTGCGTCCCAGCGTGGCGTTGATTGACGGATCGTTCAATCTACTGCGCGCCCCGCAGAACATCCGCTTCGGCGTTCGGCGGGCACCGGCCCTCTCGTATCGCACTATGTCCGCCACCACGATCGTCAAAGGCGACCAACGCTGTGCGTCGATTGCCGCCGCCTCGGTATTGGCCAAGGTTCATCGAGACCGCGTCATGGTCGATTTGGATCGCGACTTCAACGACTACGGCTGGTCGAGCAACAAGGGTTATGGGGCCAAAGTGCACATGGAGGCGATTCGACGATTGGGCCAGACCGTCCATCATCGACATTCGTGGCAACTACCCGAGCGAATGGCCCAATAACCGCTGATTTACGGGCTGAGGGCGTGACGGCACGCACCTCTGAATATTGCCCTTACGGATATGATTGACAGACCATGGCGTCACTGCTCACCGTAAAAGACCTTCAAGTCAAGTTTTCCACTCGAAAGTCATTCGTCACCGCAGTCGACAACTTCTCCATCGAAATCGACCCCGGCGAATGCGTCGGTCTGGTGGGTGAGTCGGGCTGTGGAAAGACGACGACTGGCCTGGCCATCATGCGCTTGCTGCCCGGCAACGGCCACATCGCCTCGGGCACGGTGGAACTCGAAGGTGTCGACCTTTCGACGTTGACCGAGAAGGAGATGCAGCGCCAGCGAGGTCAATCGGTCGCCCTGATCCCCCAGGACCCCATGAGCTCGCTGAACCCGACGATGAAAATTGGGCGTCAGATCGGCGAAGGACTGCGTATCCACAACGACGCCACGGACGAAGAGGCCCGCAAGCGGGCTCTGGAAGTCCTCGATATGGTCGAGATGCCGCGACCGGCCGAGCGGCTCGACCAGTATCCGTTCGAGTTGTCCGGGGGACTGCGCCAGCGCGTCATCATCGCCATGGGTCTGGTCTGCGAGCCCAATCTCTTGATCGCCGATGAGCCGACGACGGCGCTGGACGTCACCATCCAAGCTCAGATCCTGGACATCATCGACTCGCTCCGCAAGCAGCTCAAGATGGGCGTCCTCTTGATCACCCACGACATGGGCGTCATCGCCGGTCGCGCCGACCGCGTCGTCGTGATGTACGGGGGCAAGAAGGCCGAAGAGGCCTCGACGTTCGATCTGTTTCGTTCGATGCGCCACCCCTACTCCCAGGCCCTGTTGGCGTCGATGCCCAACCTCGAAAACGCCACCAAGCACGAACTCGCGTCGATCGCCGGACTGCCCCCGGACCTTTCGAAGGAGATCGTAGGTTGTCGCTTCGCGCCCCGCTGTCGCTACGCCACGGACCAATGCCGCGACGTCGAGCCCGAATTGACCGGCACCGATGAACACGTGTTCGCGTGCTTCCATCCGGTCGACGGCCCACAGGCCGTCGTCGTACGAACCGAAACGCGCGCCGAGGTGGTGGCGAAGGTGAACGCGAAAGAGTTACTTCGTGTCGAAGGCCTCACCAAAGAGTTCGCGGTGAAGGCCGGTCTGATTCGTCACAAAGTCGGCGCCATTCACGCCGTCTCGAACGTCACGTTCGCCATCAACGAGGGCGAAACGTTCGGACTGGTCGGCGAGTCCGGTTGCGGCAAGACGACCATCGGACGCATGGTCGTCGGACTGGAATTGCCGACGGCCGGAGCCGTGTTGTTCGACGGCAAGGTCGTGTCGTCGCACAAGCACAGGCCGACGCGCGCCGAACGACGCGAACGTCAGATGATGTTCCAAGACCCGTACTCGTCGCTCAACCCCCGCATGAAGGTCTCCGAGATCTTGGGAGAACCGCTACAGGTCCAAGGCGACGGCACGAAGGCCGGGCGCCGGGCTCGCGTCAGGGAACTGCTGCTGGCGGTCGGACTCGAACCGCTCGCCGCCGATCGCTATCCTCACGAATTCTCGGGTGGTCAGCGCCAGCGCATCGGCTTCGCCCGGGCCCTGGCGCTCAACCCGCGTCTGATCGTGGCCGACGAACCCGTCTCGGCCCTGGACGTTTCGATCCAGGCGCAGATTCTGAACCTGATGAAAGAGCTGCAACGCGAGCACAACCTGTCGTACATCATGGTCAGCCACGACCTCGCGGTGGTCTATTACATGGCCGACACCATCGGCGTCATGTACCTGGGCAAGATCGTCGAGATTGGCGACGCCGAATCGGTCTTCCGCCATCCGGCCCACCCGTACACGCAAGGCCTCTTGAACGCGGTTCCGGTTCCGGACCCGGTCGAGGCGAGGGCCCGCCACGGTAAGCAGGTCACGGGCGAACTGCCGTCCGCGGTGAACCCGCCGTCCGGGTGTCGCTTTCGAACGCGCTGCGAGTACGCCCAGGACATCTGCGCGAACGAAGAGCCGATGTTCCGTGACTTCGGGGCGAACCAGCAGGCCGCCTGTCACTTCCCATTGCAGACGCCCGTCTCCATCGCCGTTCGCGTCTAACTACCAACTCGCCGTTCCGTTCGGTGGATTAGGCGACGACGCCAACGACTAGCGCTCGAGCAGTCGCACTTCGAAGCAGTCGCGCAGCGCGTCACCGATGTAGTTGATCGACACGACCACCAGGATGAAGATCAGCGCCAGGGGGTAGATCTCCCACCAGAAGCCGTTTTGAATCTGAGAGGTTCCGGCCTGGAGCATCGTGCCCCAGTCGGTCGGCGGAGCTTGGATGCCTAGTCCCAAGAACCCCAACGCCGAGAGGAACAAGATGGCGTCGGCGATCGAGAACGTCGCCACGGTCACGATGTTGCTGATCGAGTTGGGGAAGACGTGATGGCGAATGATGTGCCACTTACGGGCGCCCATGGCCGTCGCGGCCTGCGAATACTCGAGGTTGCGGATAAGCAGCGCGTCACCTCGAATGATGCGGGCGTTTCCCCACCACAGCGTGAAGCCGATGATGCAAATCAAGAAGACCGTCGAACGGTTGAAGATGGAAATCAAGGTGATCAAGAGGAAGATGTAGGGGATCGACAAGAAAGCGTCAATGATGCGCATCATGATTGTATCCGTGACCCCGCCGGCGAATCCGGAGATCATGCCGTAGGTGGTACCCACCACGATGGTGATGAAACCCGCGAAGAAGCCCAGCGTCAGCGAGTATTCGCCGCCGAAGAAAATGCGCCCCAATTCGTCGAAGCCGGAGCTATCGGTGCCGAGCCAGTGGTGCCATGACGGTGCCTGGTTCCAGGGCAGGCCGAAGGTGAGCGCCTGGTTGGTCTGATTCGTCGGGTGCAAGAGGGGCACGAGGAAGCACGAGCCAACGGTGATTACCAAGAAGAGGACTGACGCGATGGCCAGTTTGTTGTGCACGAAGATGCGCAATCGCTGCTTCCACATGGGGACAATCTGGTCGTCCGTATTCAAGGTGATTGGACTGTCGGCGGATTCCAGAGGACCGACGCGCTCGCGCTCGCGTTCAGTGAGGTCGGTCACCTCGCGTTCCCTTCGATGCGAATTCGTGGATTCACGAGGCCGAGGGCCACGTCAGCCAAGAGGTTGCCCAGGAGCGTCAATATGGCGACGAGGAGCGTGATGCCGAGCACCGTGGGGAGGTCGAGGTTCGTCGCCGCGAAGACGGTTTGGATTCCGAGGCCCTCATAGTTGAAGACGCTTTCAATGATCAGCGCGCCGCCCAAAAGTGCGGGGATGGAGAGACCTAAGAGCACGATGATTGGCCCCAAGGCGTTGCGGAAGGCGTGTTTGAAGAGAGTTCGGCGACCGCTGCAGCCCTTGGCCTTGGCGGTGCGGACGTAGTCCTGCACCAAGACCTCGAGTACCGTGCCGCGCATGTATCGACTGAGTCCGGCCACCGAGAGCATGGTCAAGGCGGCCACGGGCAGGATGAATCCGACAGGGTCCGTGAAAATTGCCCACGCCTGGACGCCCTGCGGGGGCGAGTTGGGCAGGTGCGGAAAGTGGAAACTGAACGCGTCCAGCAGCAGCATCGCGAGCAGGAAGTTCGGCATGGCGTAAAGAACGAAGGCGACGCCCGTGGCGGTGTAGTCACCCACCGTGTTGCGACGAGAAGCCTGGTAGATCCCGAGCGGAATCGCGATGATGGTGGTCAAGACCAACGAGACGGCGGCCAACCAGATCGTGCGTGGCACGTAGAGGCTGATGATTCCCCACACCGAGGAATTCTCCTTGTAGGAACGACCCAGGTTGAAGTGGAAGAGGACCTGCGTGGCGTACGTCCAGAATCGGTGGAAGTACGTGGCGTCCATTCCGTGTTCCTTGGCCCACACCGCCACGTTGTACGGCGTCGCTTTGGTGCCGAGCACGGTGTAGGCCGGAGCGACGATGCCGTGAGTTTGAAAGTAGGGGAGGCTGAACGTGAACAGCATCACGATCATCAGCACGAAGAACGACTGAATGATTCGTCGAATGACGTAGGCGAACACGAGCGAAGTCTACCAGCGCCCTCCCCGCCAAATATTGGCACCGGCCCCGTCGCGTCGATTGGAAAAGAGCCTTCTCGACCACAAAAAAGGGCCCCCTTGCGGGGGCCCTTTTTTACTGGACTTTGCGGTCCAATTGAATCTCTACCAGTAGTAATACTCCGGCATGAAGTTCAGGATTGGGCTGCCAACAAAACCGATCTTGCTGTGCAGCGTCTTGATGATCTCACCCGTCGGTGTACCTTCTGGTTCGAAGATGCACGGAAGGTTCTGCGCGGTGTAGGCGCCGTAGGCCGTCAGGTTCGAGTGACCGAAGTCCGTGGCCTTGATGTCCGCCGTCATTGTCGCGCTGTTGTAGTTACCGACGTTGAATCCACCACCGACGGCGA
>Ga0208586_1000054_pt1 | contig 43313 bp, 38 predicted proteins | sample NGESurshal072012_6_FD_184471 | JGI IMG/M metagenome (GOLD analysis project Ga0208586, IMG submission 184471) | Arctic peat soil microbial communities from Barrow, Alaska - NGEE Surface sample 53-3 shallow-072012 (SPAdes) | ecosystem: Environmental > Terrestrial > Soil > Wetlands > Peat ... | reverse complement strand
GCGTCGCCCTTCACATGCCCCTCTCCGATGAGTTGACTTACTACGTTGCGAACAACAATCGTGAGCTATGGACCGGCCGTATGTATCTTCGGTCAAACCCGCAGGAGAAAATGGCTCTAGTGCTCCTAGAGGACATCGTTTTCGGCGAACCGCTCGACGCAGCCCACCCGCCCGGAATCCAAGACCTCGCATGGCGGATCGATTGGCTTATGAAGCTCGCGGGCGGCGTTGCACAGGACATGGTCGGCCAGTTCGGAGGGCAACCATTCGGAACAGACGATTTCATGTTCCTCGACATCGAGCCCTGAGGCACGCATGACTAAAATCATCCGAAATGCTTTGCAGTTGCGACCTTTGTCCTGGTTGTGCGGCGAGCGGATGATGAGCTCGGCGTGTTTGCGTCTATCTGTAGTGACAAGCGATCAGAAATTGCGAGCAGGCCTAAACAGTCGGCCGGGAGGAGAAGTCTAATGCCCGACGCCCGCGTCTTCGTCAAGAGGTCTCGAAAGGAAATAGACAAACTCCCGGTTCGCGACTGGGCGAGAGACGCCATCATCGCTGCGGCGGAGTGGACCACGATGCTCGCCCCCGATTACCTCCACGGGTTGATACAGAAGCAGTTGTCTCTGTGTGGAAAGACAGCGGCTTCGCTAGTTGTCGATGGCGACAAACCGATTCTGTTCGTGCCAGCGTGGATCGCTAACGAAGGCGGCGACCAGCCAGGCGTTGTGCTTACGACAACAACCGGGGCGATCTTTGCGTGGACCGAAGGCCGGCTTCGACTTTCCTACTTCGGACTCGCTATCCCATACACGGTGGTACGCGACATCGCGACACCCGCGGCACCGCCTGACTACAACGCCAGCCTGCGCGTCGTTTCAGGCGACGAGACTCTGACGGCCCACTTCTCTAGCGTCCGAAACGCCGACGGGCCAACGGGCTTCCTAGATGCAATCGTTGCATCGCTCAGCGGCGAGGGGTCTAACGCGACCGGTAAGGCGTTGAAGAGCTAGCCGGGGCCGGTAGCTCGACTGGGTCGCGTCTCATGAGCCGGGGATTTTGATGTTGCGGGCGTAGCCTCCGCTTTGTCCTGGAAGACGAAGCTATTGGAGGTACGCCCGCATGGAGAAGGTAGCCCCGAGCGAGAGGTTTCGCTCTGAACTGGATGAGGTTCTGGCCGGTGTCGGCGAGGAGCAAGACCCGATCGAGACGGTCGGGCGGCTAGGAGCGCGACTGATTCTGCAGCAGGTGCTCGAGGACGAGGTGACTGAGTTTCTCGGTCGCCGGCGGTATGAGCGTGCTGAGGAGACGGTCAGTCACCGCAATGGACATGAATCACGGACGGTCAAGACGACGAGTGGCTCGGTGGCGTTGGAGCGTCCGGGTGTGCGCAACGCGAGCAAGCTGGGGTTCGAGAGCGGGGTTCTCGGCAAGGGCGTCACGCGGACGCATGCGCTGGAGTCGCTGGTGATCAGCTCGTTCCTGCGGGGCCTCTCGACGCGGGATGTGGAGGCGGCTTTGGAGGAAGTCTTCGAGGAGCCGATCGCTTCCAAGGCGACGGTTTCCCGGATCTGCGAGGACACCCGCGAGCGATATCGCCAGTGGTGTCGGCGGCGCCTGGAGGCGCACGACATCGTCTACTGCTTCTTGGATGCGATCTATCTGAAGCTGCACCCCGACGACACCCCGGCGGAGGGCGTCCTGGTGTGCTGGGGCGTGACGCTGGAGGGCCGCAAGGTCCTCCTCGGACTGGCGTTGGGGAGCCGTGAGAGCTACGAGGCTTGGCTCGCCTTCGGCCGGGACATGATCGCCCGCGGCCTGCGGGCACCGGCGCTCGTGATCGCCGACGGGGCACCCGGGATCTGGAAGGCGACGCGAGAGCTCTGGCCCGAGGCGTTGGAGCAACCCTGCACAGTCCACGCGCTCAGGAACGTCACCGGCAAGCTCCCCGAGCGCCACCACCAAGAGGTCAAGACGCGCTGGTGGAAAGCATTCGAGGACGCCCAATTCGGCGAGGCCACCCGGGAGCTACAGGGCATCATCGCCGACTACAAAACCAGCTACCCCTCAGCGATGGCCGTCATCGAAACGGACCTACCCGCGCTCGTCACCCACCTACAGTTCCCCTCCGGACACCGCAAGCGGATCAGGACCACGAATCTCCTGGAGCGAACATTCGTGGAGGTCCGACGGCGAACAAAGGTCATCGGCCGGTTCCCCGGCGAGACCTCCGCCCTCTCACTGATCTGGGCCGTACTGGAGCTCTCCTCACGCGGATGGCGCGGCGTGAAGATGAACCCCAAGACCGTCGCCGAAATCGAGCGCCTACGCCGCCAACTCCGCGACGCCGCTACCGCTCCACCAGCCACGACGAACACCGAGGAGGTGATCGCCGCATAACATCCCCCTCAAGCGGAGCCTGCCACGAACAAATTCACCCGGGGAATGAGACGCGACCTAAATGTCCGCAGCGATCGCTTGCGTGACCACGCGACGGCTAGTCGTGATCTCGTGTAGGTCCAGATGCCGCATGTCGTGCTCGAGTAGGAGATCGACATGTCGCTCCTCAATCCTGTGGCGCTGGGGCACATCGGTGAGGTCGTAGATCGGACTGTCCAATCGCAGTCGCACAGGCGCGAGGATATGTTCGCGGCGCCAAGCCGCCGTGATGGGCTGAACGGCAAGTTCCTGTGCAGCCTCCGCTCCCATCTCCTGCTGGAAGCGGCGAGTCGCCGGAGAGCTTGGGGCGGAAGTCGGCGAGCACCTCCCGGAGACAGGTCTCGGCAAGCTCGGCGACGTAGACGGTGCGGAAGCGGTGGCGACGATCATCGAAGCGGTGGCTCCACTCGCAGATCTCCGATGGGACGAAGCCGAGCGGATCACCGTGGTAGCCGACCCTCCAATACGTACGCTCCGCTGGTGCGTCGCTCACGTCTGAAAGCTCGCCAGTTGGCGAGCGGCGCGAACGACGGCTGTGAACTGCTCTGGCGACTCCGCCGCGCGCAACATCTCGATCGGCGCCTGGTCATTCAGGCGCGTGTTCGTGCCGAACAGCCACGCCTTCGCTGTCTCAGCGTCATAGGCGTCGCTGATCATGCGCACGATCTTGTAGCCATGCCGCAAACGGCGCGCCACTGCCGCCCGCGGCTCAGGCCCGTCCTCATGGGCATAGCGGCCGATCTGCTTCGCATCGGACAGCCCGGCCAGGAAGGCCGCCATCCGCTGGCCGAGGCTTTCCTGGAGGTAGACGGCGATCTCCGCGACGGGAAGCGTCGCCGCGTCGTGGTCCAGCCGCTCGGCCTCGGGCACAGTCAATATCGACATCTCGATACTCCTCTCAGACGGATACCAACGGAAGCTCTAGGCAAAGCCTACCACAAACTACACCAGTAGCTCCACCTGCTTGACTGCGTGCGATCTCGACCTTCGGAAGGCCGCTGTAGGCCCCAGTCTCTCTTGGAGATCGAAGATCGATCCGCCTTTGACTGGGTGGCATTCAGTCGCGAACAGTTTCCTCCGCCGCTTCCCAGGCTCGTGCTGATGTGAAGTCGATCCAATCGCACCGCACTTCGATGCGAACCTCTCGGGTGTCCGATGGCACGAGAAAGGGCTCAAGCACTCCCGGGATCGGAAAATACAGCCCATCGAACAGGCTCTGAAGCGACTGGGGCAGCTCGACCGCACCGCCAGCCATCGGACCGTCCGACCCTTCGGTCGTTATCAGCTCGTCCAGGCGAACCTCGAACTGGAAGGCAGTGGAGATCAGGTCCGATGCGATAAGCATGATCTTGTTACCGGCCCAGACGGCACCCCGACCCTCGCACTGCTGGATGACGTCGCCGTAGGCGTTCGCTGCGGTCTTCGGTATCCGCAGGTAGTAGCCGCTCAGCGCCGCGAACTCCTCAGCTCCCTCGATGCGAACCAGCTTGGGGATTCGGCCCTGTTGTGGTTGCTGGTCGTCAGGGACGCCGCTGGTGCCTCCGACACTCGACGTGCCCCCATCGCCTCCGCCGCCTCCAACCCGGATGACATGCACATCGGACTGCCTTACGACCTCCCGCTGGGTGCCACGCTGCACAACCTCGACGTCGCCGGTCGCGAGAATCCAGAGCTCTGACTTCCTCTTCGCCAGGAAGTCCAGGTTGACCGCTCCGCTCCCGAAAAACTTGGGGCTTCTGCCCCGCAGCACGGTGCCCAGGTACTCGCGGACGAACGCAGCGACTAGCGAGTAGAAGACCCCACCGATGCCGAGCTGCGCGAGCTTCTGGATCTCGGAGTGGCGCACGTCGACATACACCGTCAACCTGTTCGACGTCGACTCCTCCGCGAAGACTGGCACGTCCTCGGTCAGCTGCCCGGGTATCAGGGAGAGGTCCGTAACATCGTAGGTGCCGCTGATTGTCAGCTCGAGCTCGCTCAGGAACGCCCGCTCGAAGACTGTCAGCGTTTCGTAGCGCTCGGCACACTCGATCCGCCCGTCAAACGGTTCCCCGGAGCAGTAGCTGGTCAGGTACTCACGGATGGCGGCCTGCTTGGCGTGATCGCTCGGTAGCTGCACAACGAGGTGCCCGCGGGTCTGCAGCAGTTGGCTCAGGGCCTTGTTCTTGCTGGTGGCGAAGTAGACCTGAATCTTCCCCTGCGCCTTGAGCCTTACGTCCTTCAGTTGAGTTTCGCTGCCATCGGCGAGCTCGACCAGGACGTTGCCAATCTGCCCGACCATCTGCTGGCGGCGGATGTATCGAAAGATCCGCACGTGCTGACTGATTCGATCTGACGATTCGAGCACCGCAGCAATTGCCGCGTGCTCCATGCTCGTCACGATCGACGAGAGCAGAGCGCTTGACGCGGGGTCCAGCGAGTCGCGCCCGGCTGTCGGCGACAGACGATCGCAGTCGATTACCCCTGACACGCCGATGTCGGTCCCAACGGTCGTACTACAGATCTTAAATCCGCGCTTGAGCACCGCGATCGGCCCGTTTTCGAATCGCAGCCAGCCGTGGACGCGCACCGACTCACCGTCGATCGTAAGCTCCCGGACCTCAGCCTGCAGAGTATGTCCGGGCGTTTCAAACAGTTGCCCGCTCAGCTCGATGCCTGCGTGACTCCACTGGGTCCCGGGCTCTGTGATGACGGCCAAGTCCTTGGTGCTCTCGCTAGGTAGCTGGAACGGGCGGCGAGAGACCGGCTCATCGTTAAAGAACACGTGCTCTTCGGCGTACTGGACGAAGTCCTGCACGAAGGTGAGCAGCGCATAGGTGTCGGGTGGCTCCTTCAGGCGGCCTCGCACGATCGTGCCGCGCGGCGCAGCTTCGGAGGACTCGTCGTGCGAGACGCGCGGGATCGCCCCGCCGGCGCCCTCTATGTCGCTCCGCGACAGTTCGGTCCAGTGCCCCACCGACTCGCCCGCGGCCTGAGAGGCCACCCGCAGTTCATCGCAGACGCCGAAGTTCGCAAAACCGCCGATGCCGAACATGCCGACGCAGCCCGCAGCCCTTGCCTCCTCGGTTCTCTTGCCGCTAGCTCCGATTGTCCAGAAGAGGTTGCGTAGATCTTCCAGACTCATGCCAATGCCGTTATCGATGATCTCGCAGACATCTCCCTTTGCGAATATTCGAACGTAGAGGCTCGGGTCTGAGGAGGGAATCCCCTGACGAGACGCCTGCATGCGCAGTGCGTCAATCGCGTTCTGCACGTTCTCACGGATGAAGGCTAGAGGGGTCTCGTAGATCTGCTTCGAAATCGCTGCGAGCACCGAGTCGAACTCGATGCCAACCTGGAAACCGCTGTCCTCACTCATGAGCTGTCGATCCAGTTGCGACGTCGATGACCTCGCGAAGCGCAATATCTCCTGTCCTGGTCATCAAGCCGCGCGCGTAGGAGACTAGCGGAGCATTACTGGGCCATCGGTCTATGGCATGGGTGACGAGCGCGACCGAGCGGTTGGGTGCGCCGTAAACCTCGGATGCCGCAGCGGCGAGCAGATAGTCCTCGACGGTTACATCGGTGTCTGCCAGGAGCTGCTCCGCAAGGTCCACCGCCTGCGCGCGCTTGGGAGCTTCGTCGCTATGCATCAGCACCTGGGCGAGCACGCGTCTCGCGAGCTGTGCGAGCGCTGGATCCGAGCTGGCTAGGACGCGGCGCGCTTGGGGCTCGAGCAACTCCCAGTCCTGGCGTGCAACGAGATCGGTCAAGAGAGCAGCGGTGTGCGGCATCGACGACGAATGCGCCGTGCCGTCGGGCCGCGAGCCACGTGATACCTCACTGATGCGGGCTCGGCACACCTCGTCCTCGTCAGCACGCCGGCTCAGCCAGGTCGCGAACTCCTCAATGAGCGCCGCGTGCTCGGCTACGCGCTCCGCGAGCGAAATGTCGGTTCTATGAAGACGCAGCAAGTTGCGCAATCCAAGGAAGGCGTCCGCCTCCGCCGTCTGGTCGGGGTCGCTGTCGCGAGCCATGCTTGGCGTAACAAAAATGATCTTGCCGTCGAGCTCAAGCGGTATCTCGTCCTTCTGGCCCAGAAGGAGCGCGGCCATATAGCCAGCGTACTCCGAGGCGTTTGCGGCCGAGGCGACGATCGCGTCGACCAGGTCCCCACTTGTTCCGGGAATGTCCCCTCCGAGCTCGCATCGCGTTTGGATGGTGGCTCCCGGCTCGAACACGTGATCCTCCAGCCGATACGTATATTGGTGCACAGTGGAAAGACCGGCGGCAAGATCAACGCCGGCAATGTTGTAGGAGTTGGAGTAGAAGCGGCTGGCGTGCGCAGACCCCGCCGCGACAAGTACGCACCTTCGCTGGGGGAATATCGATACATCCGCTTGGTGCAGGTGTCCTCGGTGCAGGAAGTGTGCGCCGGTCAGAAGACGAGAGCGGCAGCTCGCCTGGTCCCACTCGGTGAGCCACTCGAGGGGATGATGGGTCAGTGCGATAACGACGTGGGGATCGAGTTCGCCGACGAGCTTGAGCACGTCGATGACCTGACGCTCGCCGATGATGAGAAACTTCTCGTCGTCGCCGTCGCTGCACATCCACGCGGAGTTCAGACCCGCGATGGCAACAGTCAGTGACTCTATCGGGACCGTGGCAACATATCCGAGCCCGTCCGGGGTCTCAGTGCGCTCTTGGCCCTGTGTGAAGTTGTCGACGAACTTCCGATAGGCGCTTTGGCGGGCGGTGAGGTCCGCGATCCGCGCCGAATCGCTCAGAGCAAGGTCGACTGCCTGCTGGGATGAGAGAACATGTCGCGCTCCGAACGGGGCAAAGCTGTGCAGCTTCCGGTCAACATCGTGGTTTCCGGGTACGAAGAAGAACTTTGTAGTCTCGATTGACAGGGCGCTTGAGAGCGCGCTCATGAAGTCGGCTGCCTGGGCGTACTCATCTGGCTGACCCGAGAATGCGATATCGCCGCTGACCAGGACGAATGAAATCGGCGCGTGTTCTGTGGCTCGCGCGGCGACATCCTCGAGCAACGCGTCGCAGGCGACCGTCTGTGAGAAGCGATCGCCGCTGTCGGTGAAATGAAAATCCGAGACGTGCAACCACGTGAACCGGTCAATCAAGACGTCCGCCTAGAGGAAAAGTTCATCAAGGTCGCCGTCATTATGCTCATCAGCGGGAATGGGTTCCGCGCGGCCCCAGGACCCGAGCACAACTGAGCCGCCGATAGGTGGCAGCCCACGATCTACCGCGCGAACTGCGGGCGCACTGACGGAGGATCGGCGGATGCCCGGTCGCGCACGGTCCGAGCATCCGCGTGGGAGACTGCCCAACAAGGGGGATGGGCGCTGCGCTCAATCTCAGCGACCCGGTGGTCGCAGGTTCGCCACACTGTCCTGCGACACCTAAGAATTGGGGTCTTACGACCCGTTCTTCCTGCAAAGGCGGGATATTGAGGGCGACAGCCGGTGAGCCACGACGCGACGGCGTAGCCACAAGTCGCGAACTTTGGACCCCAAATTGGACCCCAATCCCAAAACTGGCTACCTAGCCAAGGACCTAAAAACCGCCAATTTGCAGGGATTTTCCAATCGGGGAGACAGATGCTGGACCGCGCGGTTGAGCGAGATTCCTATGGGCGTGGGCGGTTTCGTGGGCGGTCAGAAACCGCTACGGCTACAGCGGCACAGCCTCGGCGATGAGCCGGTCGCGTAGGTGCGGGCTCAGGCTCCGGTCACTGAGCACGTCTACCGGGTACCGCAGATAATTGTCTTGCCCGGATACGACCAGTAAGTTGCCAATATCACGCCGGAGCGCTAGACTTACGCTCATGACTCTTGCATACGCCGAAGAGGCGATCCACATCCACGACACAGGCCATCTCTCCGACCGCGAGATCGCCCGCGCAACCGGGGCGGCACCAAGCACCGTGCGCGAATGGCTTGCGAGGCGTAGTGCTCCAACAGGCGTACGCGCCGAGCGACTCGCCGAGCTTTCATCGCTCGTCGAACGCCTCGCCCGGGTAATCCGACCGACCTATATCCCGGTATGGCTGAACAAGCCCCTGCCGGCGCTAGACGACGACAAGCCGATCGACCGCATCGCCTTGGGCGACTACAGGACGGTCGCGCGCCTCATCTCAGGCATCGAGGACCCGGGCGCAAGCTGACGTGGCACTCGATGTCGCGGCGGTCACCGTCAAGGGGCGATGGGTCAAGCACACCTACCCTGGGTCGCCGCCGCTGCCAGAGCGCGATCCTCCGCCGGATAACCGCTGGCAGCGTGGCGACGTCGTTGACGCGCTCTATCTAGCCGACAGCGAGGAGACCGCCTGGGCGGAGTGGTATCGGCATCTCGCAGAGCGCATGATTCCGCCGCTTGCACAGATGCCGCGCGAGCTGTGGACCTGGAGAGTTGACATCGACATCGCCGACCTCTCAACGCCAGACAAGCTAGCCAATATAGGTCTCACCCGACCTACTCCAGGCCGAGATCACTGGCACGAATACCAACAAATCGGCGAGCAACTTGCGCAGGAATCTTGGGCAGGGCTACTCGCGCCAAGTGCGGCACGCCCAGCCGGACGGGTCCTGTGCCTCTTCCGCAATAAAGACACCTTGGACGGAGCCGTGCCGGTCGGCCTTCCTCGCCGGATAGATGAACCCCCGCCACCGCCTACTGGACTCCAAACGTAATCCCTTGAGTTGAGCGTGGGCGATTTCGTGAGCGCACAAGCCAGCGACAGCATCAGACCCGACCTGGCGTTGCAAACCATCAAGAACCTCGTCCAAGCTGTGAGAGGAAATAGACGAGGTTTCTGCGCTCGGACCTCGGCAAGCCGCTGAAAGCCGGCATCGGCGCACGCGTGTCGACCAGAGCGCGATTGATCGCCACCGAGGACAAGCGGGAGCCCACATGGGTCAGGTTTGAACCCGGACCCCTATTGCCGGCTTCGCCGAGCCGGTGGCAGGCAAGGCAGCCACTTTGAAAGAGGACGACTTCTCCGGTCCTGAAGGAGGCGATGGCATCAGCCCCGCGCGCTTGGACTGCTTGAGGGACCGACACGCCACGCCAGGGCGAGCCGGTCGACGACAAGCTGGTCACACATACCAACGCCCCGCCCGGCTTGATGAGCACATAGGGCTTGTCGCCCGGACAACGATGGCTGCGTGCTTCACGCGACTCGCGCAGCAGCACCGCCTTCACAACGGTGCAATTTTCTGGTGTGGTGGAGCAACCGACGATGGTCGGTTCGAACGCTATCGCCTTCGCTGTGACGGTCCGCTGCTCACCGCAGCTTGCAAATGTGAATACGCAGACCGCGACGACCAGAAAACCAGTCATATAGCGCGCGCATTTCGGGATAGCGGCCACCTTCAAGCTGATCCGACTAATGCAGTACAGATCAGCGGGCCGCGAGCACCGATCCGGCAGCCCGACATTAGCGACGCGACAAGACCGGTCGGTCGGCACCGCTGATTTGCCAGCGCATCCCCGGACCGAACTCGAGAACAACGCCAGACGGGCTGACCAGCTCCCAGTTCGGCGGATCGTCTTGCGCTTCAATAGCAGCCGGTCTCACGTCGAGCACTGAGCCATCCGAGAGCATGCAGCGCAGCTCCCCACTCTCGCCATCTATGGCAACGTCATCGATGGAGCGCCCGACGAGTTGGCCTGGGTCTGCCGGTGACCACTCAGCGTCTTGCGTGGCGAGACGCCAAAGATCCCCACCGGAGTCGCGAACCTCGACGTGGAGCACATCCGGATAGGCGATCCGCGCGTCGACTATCGACCCGCGCAGGGAGCGCAGGACATTCGCGGGTGAGGCGTCTAGGGCTACGACGGTTGCCATCGACTTAGCCAAGCGACCGCGAGGCGAGGAGACGGACCCTCGCCGAGGAGGCAAGCTGGCCGAAGACCTCATTCTCGCGCCTCAATTGCGCCGCCGGCTTGCGTCCGGACGCGAGGTCTCTCTCGTCGCGGCACCGTGACGCTTCCTTTTCCTTGGCGCGAGCGCTCATGGAGATCCTTACATCCGGTTGAGACATCGAGCGTGATCGTAGCCGAGGGATAGTAAGCTGGACACAAATGACTACAGAAAAACTCAGTATCGAGCAGTGGCGGCACGAAGGCCCCGAGCGACGCGCCAAGATCGAGAATGCCCTGACAGGCTTCAAACCGCCTCGACGCCAGAAGCCGCGATCCGTCTTTGAGGCAGAGTTTCTGCGCCGTATCGGGACCCCCGAGCGTCTCATCGGGCCTACCACAAGCTCGCCTGAGTAAAGCTCGCGGTCCGCCCGTAGGCGGCCGTAACGCGATCCAAGGCGCGCTCGTGGTCGCGGTGGCCGTAGAGGCGACGCACCAGCTCGCCGCCGTCGGTATGGCCAAGAGCAATCGCAACATCCTCAGAGGGCACGTCGAGGACGTTGACCATGTACCAACCAGCGAAGTGGCGGGTGGCGAGATAGAGGCTTCCACCCCATCCAGCCGCAACCTTGACGGCCTTCCAGTGGTAGGCGCGGGCGCTCGCGGTCCAGTGCTCGCCTCGGATCGGCGCGAAGCAGAACTTGCTTTCGACCGGCAGAGCCATGATCGCCTCTCGTGCCGGATCGGTCAACGGCGCCTCGCGGGTCAGACCGTTCTTCGGCAGCGTGAACGTGCGCGTCTGGGCGCTGAACTGCTCCACGACCAGGATGCGAGAGCGATCGAGATCGACATTCGTGCGTCGCAGCGCATCCAACTCGCCAGGACGAAGGCCCGTGAATGCGGCGACCTGAAGCCATGCGGCAAACGACGGGCTCGCGTGCGCAGCGAACCAGTTTCCAGACCTGCTCCTCGCTCGGTGGCTGTCCGTGGCGACGACCCGGCCCCTTCGAGATCCCGAGGCGCGCAAACGGGTCGCTACGGACCAGTCTCCCCGCCTTCGCCGAGGCCGCGTCGTTGAACATGGCTCGCAGCGCCGGGACGGTGCCCTTGTGCTTGCCGCCCGCAAGCCAGTCGCCGACGATCTCATCGTCTATTTGATTGATGCGCTTGGCTCCGTAGCGCTCCACAAACGCTCGCGTCCGCTCGCGGTTGTGAATGTTCGTGGAGTCCTTCGGCCGGGCAAACAACGGATCGGTGGTCCAGCGCTCCCAGAAGTCCCCGGCCGTCACGGCGACCACGCCAACACTCCCCAACCGCTCCCGCGCCTTCTCGCGTGCCCGCTTTGCCTCGGTCTTGGTGGCGAACGTACCGGGACCACCAAGGACGCGGGAGACGCTGACGTTGTGTCCCAACGCCGGGTCGTGGACCTGAGCGCGCCAGCGGCCCGAAGGGAGCTTCATGACGCTCATGCATCCCTCTCCCGTGCCGAGGCCCAAGAGATCGCCGCAGATGACCTGAAACGCCGTGTACGCCGGCCCCACGTCACCGATGGCATCCCCTCGGCGACCAAGCGATCAATAGTCGCCAGGCTTACGCCCATGATCTCGGCCAGTTCTCGTCGGCCAACATAGGGCTCCGGTGACCTATGTGCCAGCGTTTCGCGGCTCGAGTATGGATCGTTCTCCATACTCTTAATGACCGTGAGAAGGCCAAAACGGCCAAGCAATTTTGAAATTTCCCCGTGAACCCAGCAACGGCGGGCTGTTTTGGGGCGTTCACGACCGTAGACGGAACGGACGGAGGCGTTCGCCGGACCGCCCGCCGACCTCGCGATAGCGCGGCCACAGAGAAGCGATCCGGCTCGCGCATCCTGAGTGTTTGCCTAGAGCGACAGCCGATCCATACACAGCGCCGCGCGACTGGCGAACACGAAATCGCCGCAGCGGTGGATCAAACCGACAGCGTGCAACGCGGCGACGGCATCGGCGACAACAAGCGCCTCCCCCACCTCGCGCTCCACCTCGTCCACCGACCACGGCCGCTGCTCGTTCGGGCGCAGCAGCAGCCCCAAGACCGCTTTCTGCGCTCGCTCGTCCTCTTCCCTTGGGTTCTGGCTAGTCTCGTCCTGCATGGAAAGACTCCTTTCCGTGCCGCGCCCCGGGCAGTTCGCGCTGCGCCGGGGCACTTTACGTTTCGATGTACGTGACTTATAGTCCATAGACTAATAGTCGTCAAGGCGGAAGGCTGCGCCCGATGCCCATCCGCTCCCCCGCTCACGCCGCCTTCGGCGAGGCAATCCGCCAGATGCGCGGGGAGATAGGTCTATCCCAAGAATCCCTAGCCGAAGTCTGCGACCTCGACCGGACCTACATCAGCGGCATCGAGCGCGGCTCGCGCAACCCGAGCCTCACAAACATCCTCAAGATCGCCACCGCACTCGGCGTCCGGCCCGCAGATCTGCTTTCGCGCACTGAAGCCATCCAGAGCCGCCCGGCCTAATCGTCCCACCATCCAACCATCGATTGCACATGCAACCAACAACTCCGAGCCCCCGCACAGACTAGATGCACTGTGATGCTTGGGGACAGCAATCGCTGTGCGATCGCTGTCTCTAAGAACACAACATGAGGCCGGTCCGTGCACATCAGGAGGGACCGAAAAGGGACCGATCGGTACCGCGTGCATCTAGTCTGTTCTGGCTTTAGGGCCGTCCCGCCCTGGAGTCCGGCGAGGCGCAGACGGATCAGCCGACGCCGGGCCGCTTGGTTCCGAGTTGACGTCGAGCCTTGCGATCGGCGAGCAGCTTGGTATGCGTGGTGAAGAGGACGCGTAGTGCATCCAGGAGAAGCAGTTGGGCCTGGTCCTGCAGGTGCTGATCCATCTCAGGCAGCTCGTCACCATGGACGAGCTTGCTGCGTGCCCGGTATACACATCTGGACCGCTCGGCAATATCGGCCTCCTGCTCACGGTCTTTTCCCAGGACGGCCGCCAAGGCATTGGATATCCGGATCTCCAGCTTGGGTCCGGGGCCACCGAACAGGTTCTCCAGCGCAATCACGTAGTCGATGAGAGCGTCATCGCTCAGTCCACGCTCCGTGACGGCGGACAGTGTCCGACTAATGGCAACGCGGATGCTGGGGTGATAGCCGCAATCCAGCCGGCCGATCCACTGCTCCAGCTCGGCGAGCCGCTCGGCGGGAAACGGGACTGTCGGAGGCCCGCTTGGTGCTGGCAGGAACCTCCCGACGTACGGCTGGAAGGGATCAAAGACCTGCGTCCACGCAAGGACGGGCAAGGCCAGTTCGCCGTCGGCTCCCGGCCCTGCGAGAAGCGCAGCAAGCGAAACAAGCTGCTCATCGACGACGAGCCTCTCAACGCCGGTCCAGAATCGGCTTCCGGCGGGAGGCGGCTTCGCGCCGACGTGAAGACCCACCTCGCAGGTCGTGTCGAGCGCCACCGTGGCGCGAGCGGCCATCGGGACGTGCGGATCGCTGTCGCGTGCCGGACGCAAGAGGCCGCGTCGTGGCCCAGCAAGCGCGACGTCGGCCGGCATCTCCACATTCCAGAAGCCCACAACGGTAGGAACCGCACAGCTCCCGCTTTCGACAAGCTCCCGCATCCGGCGCAGGTTGTCTGTCGCCTCGCTGATGAAGCTGGCAGGGCTCTTGTTCGTCAACATCCGCACCCGTTGCTCGGCGGTTGCAAGGGCACACTCCGCTACGCGGTAGGTCATCAGCGCGCCGTAGCCCATGCCGGAGGACGTGTAGAACACCGTCCCCGGAGCAAAGAGCCTTTTGATGGGGTCATTCGCGAGTGCCGCCTCGAGTGCCCGCACGTGCTTGCGTGAGATCAAGGGTTTCGGCGGCAGAAATGCCTTGCCTTGCTCCAGCGACAGAAGCGTGATCGGGTAGTACTCGATTGCAGCTTCCGCGATCGCCGTCTCGGCCGCGCTCATACCATCAGGGACCTCCGGCAAGACTCCTCCGGTCGCCAGACGAAACAGATTCGCGTGAGTATGGTCGCGGTCAAGATCAGTCCATCCGAACCGCCGCATCCGGACCAGCGACGAGCCATCGGGGAGAGCCGGCGTGATACCGAATGGCCTGTCGCTCCCAAGCTCCGCCGCGTGCGCCAATACGTCGGCCAGCGCGTCCTCGCCATCCGGATCCAGTGTTTTCGTCCCTTTGAGTCGGGCTGCGATCTCGCCTTCGCTGAGGCTGAGAACGTACGCAAGGAACGAAACACCGAGCAAGTCCGCCAGGCCCTGGGATTGCTCATCGGTCATGGAGTCCACGCCCCTCCAGTTGGGGGCCCCAAATGGCGCGTGCGAAGTCCGCAGCGGAGAGACACGCATCGAACAGGGTGTCGGAGATTGTTCGCGGATGTGCCATAGAGGACGCAACCGACGCCTCGATTCGTCGCGTCTTCGTGCGGGTCGTCGTTCCGCCCGGGGTCAACGGCCGTCCCTCTGCTCGACGACCTACACCGCTGCCTTGAGACCACGGGTCTGATCGTCGTCGGTACCGAGTGACTGCGCGAGCTCGCCGATTGCGCCGAGTGTGCTCCCTGACCGGAGCTAAGCCGCGGGCGTCCCGCCACCGTCCACTTCCACGACCGGGGGTGTGCGGACGGCGATCGACGGGTCGAGCAGCGACCCGATGAACGCGAATGCCTGGCCGATTGCCGCCAACGCTTCCTGCGGTGGACGACCGTCTAGAGCCTTCGTGTATGCCGCCTTCCCCTTCGCCTCCCGGCCCTCATTGGAGGGCGTCGGGAGATCCTCGACGGCTCGCCATATCCAAGCCGAGACAGCTCTAAACGTAACCGGGAAGGACACGGGGAACGTGAGGCCGGACCTTCCAGCTTTCTCCATGTCCAAGGCGGCCGCCCATTGGTGGTGCACACGGTTGCGCGCGTAGCGCAGGCCCCCCATGATGTATGCGAGTTCTTCGCTGCCGGCAAGCGCTGGATCGCATCGCCAGTCATACCCTTGGACTTTTCCCCGCGGACTCCATGTGAGGGCAATAAGGTCGTCGACCGCGTGTGCCCAGTTCAGCGTCTCGAAGAGCGCGTAGAACGCGACCTCAGGATCGTTGTCCGCCTGTGCGTCTTGGAACCGTTCCTGTGCCTGGGCAAAACCACCCGTCAGCAGCTTTGCGCGTACTCGTTGCCCATCGAAGCCCGCCATGTCCTGTCGAGGCTACTCGACGACCGGGGATGGCCTTGGTCGCTTTCGCCGGGGGACAGCACCGGCCAACACCGACGCAATCGTGGCCTGGAGGCTGCGCCGGTGCGAGTGATCCAGAGAAGGCTTCTTTGCCCACGACGCACGATGAAGACGCTAATGCCCGCCGAACGACGGTCGTTAGGGTCTAGCCCGACATGGCGAACCAGACGGAGATCCAGCTCCTAGCCGACTACTCGTTCGACGGGAAGAACGAGGCTGAGATCCGCGGCGATTGGATCGAGCCGCTGCTCCGCCAGCTCGGCTACGGCTTGGGCACGCGGCATGATGTGCTTCGCGAGCGGTCATTGGCGCTTAACCCGCCGGCTCGCATGGTGGGATCGAGTCGCATCGAAATCGATTTTGTGCCGACCGTATTCGGCCACCGCATGTGGATCATCGAGGCCAAGCGCCCCCAGACAGGCGACAGCCTGTTTTCGGACCAGCATCTGGGTCAAGCGTGGTCGTACGCCACGGACCCGCGCGTAGCGGTGCCCCTGATCGTTCTGTGCGACGGAACCCGCATCGGCATCTTCGACCTGGCCATTCCGGAGTGGAACGTGCCGGTATTCGACAGGCCCAAGGCGGAGCTTCCGCACCACTTCGACGAGCTCTTTGGGTGGCTTGGAGCACCGCGGGTTGCCGAGCGAATTCGGCAACTGCAGATGATCCACCTTCGGACCGCACTGATGGCGCAGGTCGATCTCAGCGCCCTTGACCGAACCATCCAAGAGGTCACGACCATGGCTAACGAAGCGCGGCCGGTGGTTCTGAAGCGTCGCGAGGAGATTCGGGAGCAGGCCCGCGAGGAGAGCCAGACGCGTGGACAGGCAGCCGTTGACGCGGCAGGGATATGGGGCCTAACCGGGCATCTCAACGGCCCCCTGTTCACGACAATGGCCGACATCGATCGAGCCGTAGAACTCGTCGAACGCCAAGCGCCGCAGAATCGCGTGCGCGAGTTTGACCAGTTCGAAAGAGCCTCAACACCGAGGGGACAAGACCACCCGCGGATGTGGTTCTGGCTCCGCGTTGTCCGAATGGGCTGCGCAATCGAGCTCGTCGACGACGAGTCCTGCGGCGAGCACTGCCGAGCCGCTGCGATGCAAGCGGCGATCGACCACGCGAACACGTTCACAGAGGACCCGCTGAGCGCGGCAGCCTATCGCCTTCAACGGATGCTGGGACCACTTGGCTGGCGCCTATCGGCGAACATGATGCCCGGCATCGAGGCGTCTGCCAAGACACTGCTGGAGTCACTTGAGGTCGAGGAGTGGCTCCGCCTTGACGGGCAGTTCGGCGCGACCGCCAAGGATCAGTACGTACGTGCGGCATTGCTATCACCCCGAGCGATACAAGCGCGGGTGGAACCATGGGACGTTGAGACCCTGACGGCGTTCGCCTACTCGGTCGAGAAGCTGCTCGATCTGCTTCCCAAGCCGGCCGATATGGAGCATCTCCAGCCTGCCGGCGATCCCTGGCAGGAGTCATGGCTCACAGGAGATCCCTTGAGGGACGTCACGGCCGCAACGTTGCATGCTCTCGGAGCGCGAGAAAATCGCCCGGCAACAGTTGCTCTCGCGCGAGAACTCCATGCCGAGTACTACAGCTAGCCGCTTCTTGCTAGATCTTGCGGCTTAGTTCTGCGGCGCTCACCGCGTCGCGTGGGCGGTGAAGGGCTCCCCCGCGTGGGCGGTTCGTGGGCGGAACGCCAAGAAAACGCGATCGACCGCCCGCCTGTCGCTCCCGACAAGATCACCCCGCGATCCCATGCCCAGAGCCAAATCATGCCTTCTCAGGCCGCCCCCAGCCCCTGCCAGCATCCAACCGCGTTTCTATCGGGGAGACAGGATTTGAACCTGCGACCGCCCGGCCCCCAGCCGGGTGCGCTACCAGACTGCGCCACTCCCCGTGGTGCTCCTCGATTCTACGGACAAAGGCCGCGGGGCACGTCCCCCACGAGATCAAGCCCTCGCAGGCAGGGTGGCGCGTAGCTTGGGCAGATGCACTCCCAGCAGCCCGCGCAACAGGGCCGTATTGAAGTTGAGGAAGTCGAAGTAGTCGCGCCACAGCACGATCTGCCCATCCTGAACGTCGAAGCGCCCACAGACCCAGAGCTTGATGTGGAGCTTGCGGAACGTTAGGAAGTCGGTGCGCTCGGTGAGGACCGAGGCTCCATCCGCACAGATCGTATGGATGACGACGTCGAAACCCGCTCCATCGTCGTATCCCCTCCCGAAGAGTCGCCGTACGCGCTCGCGGCCGTGGACGGTAGGCAGACCCACGTTTTCGTAGCGCACATCCACCGCCAGGAGCGCCACCGCCTCGCTGAGATCGCCTCGACGCAGAAACTCCATGAAACGCTCAACCACGCGTACTGGCGATGAATCGATCTCTGCCTGGTCCGCGGCGATCTCAGGTTTGTCTGCCTGCTCAACCACGCGGATCAACTCCTGGCCATCTCAGCCGCGCGCCGCACCATCTCATCCTCCGAGACGTCCTCGACATGAGTGGCCACGTTCCAACGGTGGCCATACGGATCCTCGAACTGCCCCGAGCGATCGCCATAGAACTGATCCTCGACCGCCCGCAGCGGCTTGGCGCCCGCTTGGACCGCCCGCTCGAACGCCCCGTCCGCATCCTCGATGTAAACGTGGATCGTCACGGGCGTGCCCCCCACTGACCTAGGGCCTTCGACGTTCATCCCCGGGTTCTCGTCCGCGAGCATGATCACGGCCTCGCCGATTTGAAGCTCCGCGTGGCCGATCCTGCCGTCGGGGCCATCCAGGCGGATGCGCTCGGTCGCGCCCAACACGCCCCTGTAGAAGTCGATCGCCTCGCTTGCGCCGTCGACGATCAGATAGGGCATCACCTGCGGGTAGTTGTCCGGTATCGGCTTGGCCATCGCACTGCCTCCTTGGACGGTTGGCGTGGAGATCTACCTGAAGCGGGCGACGGGAATCGAACCCGCCCTAAAAGCGTGGAAGGCTTTTGTGCAACCACAACACTTCGCCCGCGAGTCGCTTGACATCCTACCGTCCCAACCCCCCTATAACCTACGGCCCGTGCGCCTCCGAGCCCTGGTGCCCCTGCTCGTGCTGACCGGCGTCGACTACGCCCTATGGGACTGGTCGATCGCAAGCGGTCACGACATCGTTTCGCTCGTGGCCGGTCTCACGCTCCTGCCGCTCGCCGCGCTCAGCCTCGGCGGGCTCTTGCTCGCCGGCGCCCGCCTGTGCGGGTTCCTGCTCGGCAGATCGACCCCGCGCGCACGCGCGCGCGGGCGCGGGGCACCCGTTTCGCAGAACACCACAACCGCGCCCGCCGAGCAGCAAGAGCCGTCGTCCCGCAAGCTCGCCGCCTGAGGGCGGCCAACGCGTGAGGATTCCACCATGAGCGAGCGACCTCGTCGCCTGCTGCCGCGCTCCACCAGGGGCCGCCTCACTTTGGCGGCGGTCGTAGTGCTCGCCATCGCCGCCGTCGCTCTGGCGGGCTACCTATACGAGAAACACCGCACCGGCAACATCTACCACCCCCACGCCGTGTTCGTGCCCCAACCGACGCCGACCTTGCCCAAGGTCAAAGGCCAAGACCATTTCGCCTGGCCCCTATACGGATACACCAAGAACCACACCCGCTTCTTCCCCGCCTCCCCCACCATGCGCCCCCCCTACCGGACCGTATGGGCGCGCGGTGGGGGCGCGTTGCTCGAGTTCCCGCCTGTGACCTGGGGTAACCGCATCTTCCAGCTCGCCGACGATGCCACCTTGAACGCAATCGACAAGTACACCGGGCAAACCCTCTGGAGCAGGCGGCTAGGCGCTCTCTCAGCCTCCACCCCGGCCGTCTCCGGCGACACCCTGTACGCGACCATACTTTCGCGCTCATCCGGCTCCCAGTCCGGACGCGTGGTCGCCCTGAACACGCTCAACGGCCACATCCGCTGGTCGCGCGATTTGCCAAGCCGCGCCGAGTCCTCGCCCCTGCTCGACAAAGGCAAGCTCTTCTTCGGCTCCCAAAACGGGACCGTCTACGCGCTGAACGCCCACAACGGCAGCGTCCTGTGGACCTACCACGCTGCCGGCGCCGTCAAGGCCAGCCCCAGCCTCTCCGGCGGTGTGCTCTATTTCGGCGACTACTCCGGCGACCTGCAGGCCGTCGGCGAGGCCCACGGCCATCTGCTGTGGCGCAGCGGCTCCGGCGGCGCACTGCTCGGCAGCGGCACCTTCTATTCGACCCCGGCGGTCATGTACGGGCGCGTGTTCCTGGGCAACACCGATGGGCGCGTCTACGCCTACGACGCATCCTCGGGCTCGCTGGACTGGGCGGTGCAAACCGGCGCCTACGTGTACGCCTCGCCCGCCGTCACCAACGCCCCCGGCCTCGGCCCGACCATCTACCTGGGCTCATACGACGGCACCTTCTATGCCCTCAACGCCCGCTCAGGCCACATCGAGTGGAAGTACCACGCCGGCGGCAAGATCTCCGGCTCGGCCACGATCATCGGCAACATCGTTTACTTCGCCGACCTCGGCACCCACGACACGATCGGCCTAGGCATCTCCACCGGCAAAGTTGTGTTCACCAAGAGCACCGGCTCCTTCGACCCGGTCATCAGCGACAACCACTACCTCTACCTGTCCGGCATCACCGGCTTGTACGCACTCGCGCCCTTGGATGCTGCTCCACAGAGAGAAAGGGCGCCCAACGCAAGCAATACCGCCAAGAGCGGTGCGAAGACGGGCGCCGGATCAGCGGCACCTGCGGCCACCAAGGCGGGTGCTGCGGTCGTTGTCATTCACAAGCGCCGGCCAGCCCGAAAGCACGCGCCAAAGAAAAGCGAGCCGCGACGCGCACCACACCGGGGGACTTAGCGCTCACCGAGGTCCAACCGTTATGTACCGCTAGGCAGGCATGGCCTTCGACGACGGTCCAGTAGCGCGTGTAGTGCAACTTCACAAGAGACTCGCCCGATCTCGAAAAGCGAAGGCTAAACGAGTCGTGGCTCAGCTTCACCAATGTTGCCGGCGCCGAGACCAAGGGTCTTGTGCCGAGCACCGCGAACACGCGCCAATGGGCGCTGCTAAACACCGCATGCAGATAGGGCTGTCCCGCGCGAATCAAGGCCGCCTCTTCGTCGCTCGAGCCGTCGAGGCGCACATCCGGGAGCGCCACATAGCTGACTGCGTTGTTGGCGAGCCAAGCGTGGTAGGCCGCCGCGGTGAGGCCCCCTTTGAAGAAGATCGGGTCGTACTTGGTGTCGAGCTGGCGCTCCCAACCGCGGGCCAGCAAGAACTTCGGGGCCAGCAGAGCGGCCTCCCAGTGAGAATGGGTGAACGGGACCTCCACCCGCACCAGCGAACCCCCGTGCGCGTCCAAAAAACGTTCCAGCGGCGCGTAGTAGGAGGCGCGAGTGGACGGGTCGCCGGCGATCCCCACGCTCTCGCGCACCGGCCCCCACACCGTCCAAACAACGATCAGGCCCACCGCCGCAACCACCGCTCCCAAAGGCCGCCCCGGCCGGCTGAAACCATCGCGGCCCAGCGCGCACAGGGCCAGCGGCCCCGCCAACAGCACCGCATAGCGGTCGATGTTGCTGCCCATCGGCGTAGGGGCGATCGAGACGACCGTCACGCCCAGATAGACCCACGCCCCGACCCGCAACAGCCGCTCCGAGCGCGGCACCACGTACAGGAAAGCCAAGACGACCGCCAGTGTGGCAGTCACCGAACTGGCGGCAAAAGGCTCCCAGCCGCCCTCCGGGAACAGCAACTCCAAAGGCACCACGACCAACAGAACCGGCAGGACCAAAGCAAAGCCGCTACGCACCCTGCGCGAGGCAAGCACGTGCGTGGCTCCCGCGAGCGCCAGCAGCAGGCCCGCGACCGGACTCGTGGCAGCGCACACTGCCGCCAGCACCCCGGCAAGCCAAGGCCGCTCGCGCACGAGTGCCCACACCGCAAGCATCGCGAAAGTGACTCCCAAGGCGAACGTGACCCTGCCGATCCACAAGTCGCCCGCGGCCGCCAAGGCGAAGCAGACCGCGCCCCACCGCGCGCGCGGCCCATACACGCCCAACGCGATCCGCTCGAAGGCGAACGTGGAGACGAGCACCGCCAAGGCCCCCACCAACTTGATCCCCAAGACCAAGGCCAGCCACGGGAACATGAGGCTGTAACCGGGCAGGTGGTGGCCGCCGTACCAGTTGTTGTCCCACAGGCTGAAGCCCGAGCTTTCAAACAGCCACGCGCGATAGGTCTGCGCCGCCAGATCCGGCGAGCGCGGCGCCACCACCAGCCACGCGACGATCAGAACGCCCGCAAAAGGCAGCGCCGGCGAGAAATCGCCGGCGGCAAACAGCGCGCGTACCCGCCCGAGCGTGGGCGCGCGCTCGGTGAGGACCTGGCTCTCCACAGCGCCCCAGTATGGCGAGAGGACCAATGAACTTATCCCGGTAGACGCGTGCGAACACCGCACTCGATGCGCAGGGCGCTCGCCGGTGCGAGCGTGCGCCACTGGAATATGTCCTAAGTTGACTGAGGCTCGGCGTGCTACCCCGCCGAGCCTCAGCACTCGCGCGAGTCGAACTCAATTGGACGAGTCGCGCCTATGTCCTTACGAACAGATGGACGCCCCCGAAGTCGCGCTGTGCGGCCAGGGATGGTGAGCCGGCACCTCGCGCTGCGCACCGACGGCACCGGTGGCCGATAATCAGCGCCGATGAGAACGCCCCCCACGAGCACCCGCCGCCTGCTCGCGCTCGCTTCGATCGCGATCGCGATCGCCGTGCTGGCCGGCGGCTGCGGCACCGCCCATCCCCCTCCAATCGAAGCCAAAGCGCTCGCCGAAGCCCAGACCTTCCCCTACTACCGCATCTACTGGGCGGGCCCTACCTTCCTCGGCAAGCCACTCGCCGCCGTGGACGGCCTGAAGAGCTACAGCGCTGGGATCGGCGACAGCATCTACTACGGCGACTGCGTCAACGGCAAGGGCCTACTCGGCGGCGGCGGCAGCTGCCTGCTGCCTTTGCAGGTGAGCACGGTGATCTACGGCCTGCACTCCAACAGCGCCCTCGGCCCGCAGCGCAACGCCCTGATCAGAGGCGTGCCGGCCACGATCTACGACGAAGAACACTCGATCGAGCTCTACAGCGGGCGCCTTGCGATCGACGTGTTCTCCGACACTCCCACCGACGCGCTGGCCGCGACATTGCAGCTGCGTCCCATCAACGCGTCCGGCGGCGCCATCGAAAAGCTGCCCCCACCCGCCTATTGCCCTGGTCTGTCCGGACCGATCCCAGCGCATCTACAAGCGGTCATGAACAAGATCCCCGGGCATCCCTGCCAGCAGGCCCAAGCGGCTCTCGCAGCGGCTGAGCGGCTCGCCGGTTAGGACTCCCGTGCAGATTGGGATTGGTGCAAGGGGCCGGGTGCACCCGCTGCCAGCTATGCCCCGGGCGCCGGCTCAGGCGAAGCGCCGACCACCGGCTCGCCGATCTCGCGGCGCAAGCTGAAGAAAGCCGCCGAGCCGATCAGGGCCGGCAACCACAGCGAAATCGCCCGATAGGTGACGACCGCCGCGACCACCGCCGCGACGGGCCGCACATGAAACAGCACGAGCATCCCGATCAAGCCACCTTCGACCGCCACCAATCCGGCAGGGATCGGGATCGAATTGGCCATCAATCCCACCAGGTAGGCCATCGCGACCACCCAAAACCCAGGAGTCGGACCAAATGCGAGCAGGCACGCGTAGAGCACGAACGTGTCGAATAGCCAGTAGCCGACCGCTCCCAGCAGGCGCGGCTCGCGCCGGCCTATCAAGAGCAGAGCCGCCCGAACCCCGTCGCTGATCGCCACCAGCGCGACATGCATGCGCCCTTCTTTCAAACGCCCGCGTACCGCGAGTCGCCCAGCCAGCACGGCGACCGCGAGAGTGGCCGCGATCGTCGCGATCGCAAGCGCTGCCGGCAGCAGCGTGAGCAGGGCATTCTGGGAGCCCGGCAACAACCCCAACCACATGCCAACGCCGATCAGAGCCGCCGCGCTCACGTTCACGGCGCTTGTCAGCACGAACAGCAAGACCGAGCGCCGGGCGACGCGCTCGACCGAGACGCCCTTGGTGCGCAGCACCCACGCCCCCAAAGCGATCCCGCCGATCCCGCTGACAGACACGACCGAATTGACGGCCAGCTCGGACAGCGCCAGGCGCCGGCTGAAGCGCCTTTCCATCTTGAAGACGAGCTCGAACAGAACCACATAGCCGCCGCAGGAGAGCAGCTCGAAACCGACTCCCGCCGCGACCCAGGCGAGGTTGGCGTCGGTGATCTTCTCGCCCGCGGAGCGCAGCCCCGGCACCGCCAGCAGCAGAGCGGCAACCAGCACGAAGAAGATCGCGAGGCTGATCAAGCCGTTGCGCAAGCTCCGTGACTGCGCAGACATGCCTCCCGAGGGGTTGACATCCATGGGCTCGCTCATACGACCGTCTGCGGCGCGCTGCGGCTCAACGCTCCCGTCCGCCCCGCTCCGATCCCCTCGAATCGCCGCGTGCGTGTCGTGATCGACGATTCTTCGCATCCTCTTCGGCCTCGTAATTAGGTTCTTTGGCGCTACCGTCACCTTAGCCTCACCTACACAGCACTCCATTGCCCGGCCGAGGAGCGGCGCAACCATGGCAGAGACCGCCCGCATACTGGTAGTCGACGACGAGCCCGCCGTCCAGCACGCGCTGTCGCGAGCGCTCACCTTGGAACGCTATGAGGTGGCGCTCTCGGGTAATGGCGGCGACGCCTTGGAGCGGATGGTCGACGGCTCCTATGACGCGGTCATTCTCGACGTCTCGATGCCGGTGCTCGACGGTTTGGAAGTGTGCAGGAGGGCGCGCGAGAGCGGCGATCGCACGCCGGTACTGATGCTGACCGCGCGCGAGCAGGTCGACGATCGCGTGGCCGGCCTGGACGCAGGCGCCGACGACTACCTGGTCAAGCCGTTCGCCTTGCGCGAGCTGATGGCGCGCGTGCGCGCTCTGCTGAGGCGGGCGGACGAGATCGACCAGGAGGAGACGCTCAGCTTCGAAGACCTGCACTTGGACCGGCTGGCCCACGAGGCCGGGCGTGGTGAGCGAAGCCTCAACCTCACCCGCACCGAGTTCCTGTTGCTCGAGCTGTTCCTGCGCCACCCCAAACAGGTGCTCACCCGCTCGATCATCTTCGAACACGTATGGGGATATGACTTCGGCTCGAGCTCCAACTCGCTGGGTGTCTACATGGGCTACTTGCGGCGCAAGACCGAGGCCGGTGGGGAGCCGCGCCTGCTGCACACCGTGCGCGGCGTGGGATATGTCCTGAAGGAGAGCTGATGCAGGGCTCCCCCGATACCACAGCGAGACGCAAGAGAGCGTGAGCTTTCGCCGGCGTATCACGCTCGTCTCGGCGGCCGCGGTCGCGGTCGCGGTGGTGCTCGCCTCAATACTCACCTACCTACTGTCTGCACGCGAGCTCTACGGCCAAGTCGACAGCCAGCTGCGCGGCCGCGCCCACCCATTGGTAGCGCGCCTGGATCACGTGCCGGGTACAACCAATCGCCTGGAAGAGCGCCGCCGTGCCTTTCCCGGGATCCCGCCCGGCCCCAACCAGGTACGCGGCTACCAGCAAGTGATCGACTCCAGCGGCAGGATCTGGTTCGACTCGTCTCCCCACATGCAACTGCCCGTCAGCGCCGCTGCGCGTCAGCTCGCCGCGAAGGGCGGCAAATCGTTCTTCAGCGACGCGCGCGCCAATGGCATCCACCTGCGCATGCTCACTGAGGCGCTTCCGCCCGGCTACGCCGTGCAGCTGGCCCAACCGCTCACCGACGTGGACAGCGCCCTCGCCCGCCTGCGCCTGATCCTGGTGCTGTTGGACATCGGCGGCATCGCCCTGGCGGCCCTGCTCGGCAGGCTCGTCGCGGGCGCCGCGGTGGCGCCCGTCAAGCGACTGACAGAGGCGACCGAGCACGTCACCCACACCCAGGATCTGTCCAACCGGATCGAGCCCGCAGGTGAGGATGAGATCGGTCGCCTGGCGGTGAGCTTCAACGCCATGCTCGACGCCTTGGAGCACTCGATGAGCGCACTTGATGACTCCGTCCACGCCCAGCGCCAGCTCGTCGCCGACGCTTCGCACGAGCTGCGCACACCCGTGACGAGCCTGCGCACGAACATCGAAATCCTCAAGCAGGAGCAGGACATGCCGGTCGGGGAGCGCCAGCGGATGCTCGACGACGTGGTCGAGCAGATCGAGGAGCTGACGCTGTTGATGAACGACCTGATCGAGCTGGGTCGAGGCGAGCAGCCACGCACCGGCAGCGAGGACGTGCGCTTGGACCAGATCGTCGAGGAGGCAGTCGAGCGGGCGCGTCGCCATTCGCCCGAGACCACCTTCCACGTCGAGCTAGACCCCGTGGTGCTCACCGGTGAGCCGGTGCGACTCGGGCGAGCCGTCAACAATCTGGTCGACAACGCAGTCAACTACAGCCCACCCGGCAGCCCGGTCCAGATCGTTCTGCACGGTGACGAGCTGACTGTGCGCGACCACGGCGCCGGCATATCCGACGGCGATCTACCCCACGTGTTCGACCGCTTCTACCGAGGCGCCGAGGCGCGAGGACGGCCAGGTTCCGGCCTCGGACTGGCGATCGTGCGCCAGGTCGCCGAACAGCACCGCGGCAGCGTCAGCGCCCAGCCCGCACCGGGGGGCGGCACCCTGATGCGCCTGCGTCTTCCCGGCGCGGGACCGGTCGAGTCGCTGATGACACTCGACACGCCGGTTCACGCGACGCCTTAACGGACCGAGTACCCCTCGCGTAGGCTCTGCCCTCAGCACGAAAGGCCGCGGGTGTGAGCCCGTAGCGGTTCCTGAACGACCTCGCGAAATGCGAGGACTGGCGGAAACCAACCAACCGCGCCACGTCGCGCACCGGGATGGCCGGTTGCTCGATCAGCAGCTGAGCAGCCACGTTCAGCCTGCGCTTGCTCAACTCCTCATGAAAGCCAACCTCGCCGCACTGAGCGAAGGCGCGCGTGAGCTGGCGCGGCGAGCTGGCAAGCGCCCGTGCAACCGCATCAAGCGTGAGCGGACCTCGATAGTGGCGGGCGATGACTACCCGCGCCTGCAGATACAAACGTCGGCGCTGCTCGAGAGTGGAGGGACGCACACCTCCTTATCCGACCGCGACGTCCGGATGGGACAGGCGGCACGAGCATCGTCGCCTTACGCACGCCAGGCCGATCGGAGCTGCTCCATGACGTGCGTCACGCGCGGTCTCCGAAGGGTACGAACAACAATCCCCACCAACCCAAGCCACCCATATGGGGGAGCCTCCCTCGCGAGCCCAAGGCCTACTCCTCCCCGATCTCGAGCACCGCCAGGAACGCCTCCTGGGGCACCTCCACGCGACCGACTTGCTTCATGCGCTTCTTGCCCTCCTTCTGCTTGCTCAAGAGCTTCTTCTTGCGGCTGATATCGCCGCCGTAGCACTTGGCGATCACGTCCTTGCGGAAGGCCTTCACCGTCTCACGAGCGATTATGTGCGAGCCGATCGCGGCCTGGATCGGCACGTCGTACTGCTGGCGCGGGATGCGCTTGCGCAGCTTTTCGGTGAGCGTGCGACCCATGTCGTAGGCCTTGTCCTTGTGCACCACCATCGACAGCGCGTCCACCGTGTCACCCGCGAGCAACACGTCGAGCTTGACGAGGTTGGCCGGCTTCATGTCGCTCAGCTCGTAGTCGAGCGACGCGTAGCCGCGCGTGCGCGACTTGAGCTGATCGAAGAAGTCGAGCACGATTTCCGCGAGCGGCAGGTCATAGCTCATCTGCACCCGCTCGGGCGAGAGGTAGTGCATGCCCGCCGGCTCGCCCCTGCGTTCCTGGCAGAGCTCCATCACAGCGCCCACGTACTCCCTGGGGGCGATCACCTGGGCCTTGATAAACGGCTCCCTGATCTCCGCAATCGTGCCCGGGTCGGGCATGTCCGAGGGGTTGTGCACCTCGAGCTCCTCGCCGTTTGACAGGGTCAGATCAAACTCGACCGAGGGCATCGTCGCGAGCAGTTCCAGGTCGTACTCACGCTCCAAGCGCTCTCTCACGATGTCCATGTGCAAGAGCCCCAGGAAACCGCACCTGAAGCCGAAGCCGAGCGCGTCGGAGGTCTCAGGCTCCCATGAGAGCGCCGCGTCGTTGAGCGTGAGCTTCTCCAAGGCATCCCTCAGGTCGGGATAGCGGTCGGAGTCGATCGGGAACAGGCCGCAGAACACCATCGGCTTGACCTCGCGATATCCGGGCAAAGGCTCCGAGGCGCTCTTGCCCCGCACCTCCGTCGTGAGCGTGTCGCCGACCCTCAGGTGCGTCACGTCCTTGATGCCCGTGATCAGATAGCCCACCTCGCCCGCGCTCAGCTCCTTTACGGGCGTCATCGTCGGCGAGAAGAAGCCGATGTCGTCGATCTCCGCATGTGTGCCCGCCGCCATGGCCCTGATCGCCTCACCCTTGCGGAACACTCCGTCGACGACCCTGATGTAGGCAATCACGCCCCTGTACTGGTCGAACTCGGAGTCGAAGATCAGCGCACGCGGAGGCGCATTCGGGTCGCCCGAAGGCGGTGGCACGCGCCGAACCAACTCGTCTAGCACCTCAGCCACACCCGCACCCGTCTTGCCGCTGATCCTCAGGATCGCCTCGTCGGGCTCGCCGATCAGCTCCGCCACTTCGCCCGCGACCCGCTCCGGCTCGGCTCCCGGCAGGTCGATCTTGTTCAAGCAGGGGATCAGCTCCAGCCCCGCCTCGACCGCCAAGTAGGTGTTGGCGACGGTCTGGGCCTCCACCCCTTGGGAGGCGTCCACGACCAAAAGCGCCCCCTCGCACGCGGCCAAGGAGCGCGACACCTCATACGTGAAGTCCACGTGCCCAGGCGTGTCGATCAGATGTAGCTGGTAGGTCTCCCCGTCGGAGGCGGTATAGGCGACCTTGACCGCCTGCGCCTTGATCGTGATGCCCCGCTCGCGCTCCAGGTCCATCGAGTCGAGCACCTGCGCCCGCATCGCGCGCTCATCGACCGCATGCGTCAGCTCAAGGATCCTGTCGGCCAGCGTCGACTTGCCGTGGTCGATGTGGGCGATGATCGAGAAATTCCGGATCTTGTCTTGGTCCATGGCGTCCAAACTGTAGAAGGCGGGGGCCACCGCCGTGTGTTGTGTATGTCTTTGGGGCTCGTACGCGCGCGCAGGGGTCTGTCCCAGGCGCGATAGCCTTATAGGTCCGGCGGATCGCCTACTCGATCGGAGCCTTCGGGCTCAGCCAGGCAACGCGTCCCCTCGGGGACGGCCAGTCCAGGTGGTCGGGAGTGTCATAGCCGCCCAGGCATAGACACGTATTTAAGTCCTGGGACGTAGTAGTAACCCGGTGATCTTTGTCCGGACCAGGGCCGGGAGGGCGAAAGCCTTCTCGGCCCTTCGTTTTCCTGCGACACCGGAGCGGCTGGACCCGAGGGGCGTCAGGCCCGGCCCAGCTGGGCCATGATCAGGCGGTGGACCTGGTGGGCCTCGGGGACCCTCATCGCGAACACGGCCCTCACGTACACAAACACCCCGGCCACCCCGGCGGCTCCGAGGCTCACGACCTGGGCGGCGAAGGAGGCGCCGAGCAGCTTGTGCAGTGGATACCACACGACCCACGAGACGCCCGCAAGTAGAGCCGAGGCGACCATGATTCGGACCGTGATCATCGTCGTCTGCCTGCCTTCGATGCGCCCGTTGAAGCCGATCCGCAAGCGGTGCAGTTGCAAGGCTGTCATGACCGCATTCGCCGCAACCGTGCCGATGATCAGACCGGCGATCCCCAGCGGCTTGTACAGGCCGACGCTCACGATGATGTCCACGATGATGTTCAGGCCCGCCAGCCGCGTCGGTATCCACGGGCGCTGGACCGCGAAGAAAGTACGCGTCAACAGCAGGTTCACACCGCCGAAGGGCAGGCTGAAGGCAAACCAAAACAGGGCGATCGAGACGAGATGGGTGGACTCGGGTCCGAATTTGCCGCGTTCGAAGACGAGCTGGACGATCGGCGTCGTCAGCACGATGATGAACGCGGCCGCCGGGATCAGCAGCAAGTTGATCTGGCGCATCCCGTTGCCGAGCGTGCGGCGCATCGAGGACACGTCGCGCCTGGAGGCCATACGGCTGAGCGTCGGAAACAATACGGTCGCCACCGCCACGCTGAACAGCCCCTGCGGCAGCATGTAGATGCGAAACGCGTTGTCGATCGCGCGCGGCGCTTCTTCGGAGACGAGCGTCCCAAACACCGAGTTGATTAGCTGATCGAGGTTCACGATCCCCAACCCGATCGTCACAGGCAACATCAGCGTGAACACCTGCCTGATGCGAGGATCGTGCCAATCGATCGACATCTGCAAGCGAAAATCGATCCGCCCGAGCGCACCAAAGGCCATCAGCATCTGCACGAACGTGGCCACGAGAATCGCGATCGCATAGGCATACAGCTGGTTCCCGTCCTCGTAGCCGCCCGGGAAGTGGGGACGCAGGATCACCAGCAACACGATGATCACCACGTTCCACACAGCCGGAGAGATCGCCGGGATCGTGAAATGGTCGTAGGACTGCAAGATCCCCACGAGCAGCCCGTTCAGGCCGAGCAAGAGCACGACGGGAAACAGGATCTGCGAGAGCCCCACCGTCAGGGCATCCAACTCGGGGCCAAACTTGGGGCCGGTGAACAGGGGCATGATCACGCCCGCGGCCAACACGAAGAAGGCCGTGAGCGCCCCCAACACGATCAGGATGATCCAGAACAGGGTCGAGGCCAGGCGGAAGGCCTCACGCTTCTTGCCCTGCTGCAGCAGGTCGGTGAACACCGGCACAAACGCAGCCGACAGGGCCGCGTTGGCGAACAGGTTGCTGACGAGATTCGGAACTTGAAAGGCCAGCGTAAAGGCCGAGGCGGCACCTGTCGTGCCGAAGAAGCTGGCGGCGACCACTTCGCGCGCCAGGCCCACCACACGCGAGATCCCGGTCGCAATCGAGAAGATCGCCGTATTGCGGGCGACGTTGCCCGAACGTGGCGGCTCCGGCGGCTCCTCCTGTTCTCCGGCGCTCACAGACACGGGGCGCTATAGTACGGCGCTGCGCGGCGCGCTCGGGCAGGTTGTCTGGGCCGCAAGCGTCCTTTCACATGGCCAACATCGCATCCCAAAAGAAGCGCATCCTCCGCTCCGAGCGCGAGCGTCTCGAGAACCGTCAGTACACGTCGGCGATCAAGACGTACTTCCGCCGCCTGGAGGCTCTCGCCAAGGAGAGCGACGGCGACGCCACCGAGGCCGAGCACCGCCGCCTTGTGCGCACGATCGACAAGGCCGTCAAGCGTGGCGCGTTGCATCGCAACACGGGTGCTCGTAAGAAGTCCCGTGCGGCACGTGTTGCCGCCGGCAAGTCCTAGCTCGTTACGGCCAGAATCGCTCGCATCGCGAGCGTGTCTTCTTCCAGCGACGAGAGCGGCGTTCGCGAGCCGCTCAGAGGCGCTCCCCCGCGCGTGTCCAGTTCCAGGTCGGCGATGCGACCCACAGCTGCCCTCAGACGCTCCGGCTCGGTGCGCGCCACGTCGGCGATGAACCTGTCCGCGGCCCGTGGCGGCATCCGCAGGCCGCGCTTGATCTCGGCCGGCGGCGCTCCCTCCTGTAGGCGCACCGACACCGCCTCGGCGTCGCGCAGGCGCTGGGCCATCAGGTAGACGAGGCCCGACAGCCGCTCGCCCTGGGCACGCAGGCGTAGGTAGGAGCGAACCGCTTCGCCGGCGTCCGCGCCTACGAGCGAGTCGGCCAGCGAGAACGCTCGCCAAGCCGTCGAGTAGGCGGCCTGCGCTTCGATCTCCTCGGCGCTCACCTTGATCGGGCCGTCGCTCGGATCGGCGGACAGCGCGAGCTTCTCTAGCTCGCGCAGCAGGCGCTGTTGGCGCTCGCCCACCTGGGCCACCAAGGTCTTAGCCGCGAACGCGTCGAGCGAGATGCCCATGCGCTTGGCCTGCTCGCGCACCCAGCCAGCCAGCTCCCACGGCTTGATCGTGGCCTCGGTGACGACCTGGCCCTTGGCTTTCTTGACTGCCTCGTGCAGGGCCGCCGGAGCCTTCGTGCGGCCCTCCTCGCGCGCGAAGAAAGCGATCGTCGTATCGGGCGGCATCGCCGCCATCGCCGGCCCGATGTGCTCGGTTACCTCGGCCTCCTTGAAGCGCTCCGCCCCGTCGACCACGATCACCCGCTGGCCAATCGCGAACGTCATCGTGGAGAGCACCAGCGCGATGGCTTCCGGCGTGCCCGAGTCGCCAACCAGCACCTCCACGCTCGCTGCGTCGCCGTCTGATTCGGCCAGGGTCTTCAGGCGAGAGCGCCGCTCGCCGACGGCCCCGTGGTCGTCGCCGTGGATCAGGTAAGCGGGCTTGAGGGCGGACACTCGTCGAGTCTAGGCGAACGCTCTGACATGACCCATATGTGTCCCCCATCACACTCCGTAAACTCCCGAAGCGAAAGACTGGCCAGTCAGCCAAACCGATCTCGGGAGGCCCCGATGCAGAACTTTATGCTGAAGCTCGACCGCGTGCTGAACCGTCGACGCCGGGTCGTGATCGGGGTTTGGCTCGTGCTCCTGCTCGCCGCGTTGCCGTTCGCCGCCAAACAGAGCGACCACCTCTCAAGCGGCGGCTATGCGATTCCCGGCTCGCAATCGCAGCGCTTCGTGGCGCAGCTGCCGAAGATCGCGCCCGGCGCCCAGCACGGGGTGCTCGCCGGGGTTTTGGCGGCGAAAGCGCACGCTAATTCGGCTGAGATGACGCGGGCGCTCGACAAGCTCGCAGCCGCCGCGGGCACCGCGCACAACGTGAGCCTATCCCCCGCCATCCACGCGCGGGCGCAGCAGGCGATCGACGCGGCCGGCGCCCACCAGCACACACTCGTGGTTCCCCTGACGTTGAGCGTCAGCGAAGAAGGCGCCGGCAACGTGGCCAGCGAACTTCGCCGGCTCTTGGACCTGAACGGCCAAGACAGCGGCCCGGTGGAGCTGCACCTGGTTGGCCAGAACGCGCTGTGGGCTGGACTGCAGGACCTCTCAAAGAAGGATCTGGCGCAGGCCGAGGAGATCGGCTTTCCGATCGTGGCCTTGATCCTCGTGGCGGTGTTCGGCTCGCTGGTTGCGGCGACGCTGCCGCTCGCGCTGGGAGCGGTGTCCGTCTTGATCACCGGCGCGATCATCTACTTCCTCTCGCTGACGATGGAAATGTCGGTGTTCGTGACGAACATGGCCTCGATGATCGGTATCGGCGTCGCGGTCGACTATTCGCTGTTCGTGCTCGCGCGCTACCGCCAGGAGATCGCGGCCGGCGCCGAGCCTGAGCAGGCGCGCGCGACGGCGCTTGCGACCTCGGGCGTGGCGGTGATCTTTTCCGGAGCCACGGTCGTGACGGCACTGCTCGGGCTGTACATCGTGCACGCGGGAGCGATCCGTTCGATGGCGCTCGGAGCGATCGTTGTCGTCGCGGTCTCGGTGCTCGCGGCCTCGACGTTGCTGCCGACGATCATCTCGCTGCTTGGCGCGCGCACGCACGGCCGCGGTCGCTTCTTCGCCCGGGTGTCTGCCGCGATCCCGGCCCCCAAGAACTTCTGGGCGCGCTGGACCGCATTCGTGACGCGCCGCCCCGCGCCGACCGCCGCGGCAGCGGCGATCGCGATGCTCGCGCTGGCGATGCCTGCTTTGAAACTGCACACTGCGGACGGAGCCTTGCGCCAATTCCCCAAGGGCAACGAGACTCTGCGCGGCTTCCAAGAGGCCGCGGCTGTCGAGGGTCCGGGCGCTAGCGGCCCGATCGAAGCGATCGTGCCGGCGCGCGCCACTGCTCGGGCGAGAGCGGTGTTCGCGGCTGACCCGGAGATACGCGAAGTTGCTGCGACGGTCGTCTCGGAGAACGGACGCGAAGTCCTGATCCGTGCGATCCCGCGCCACGACGGCGAGTCTGCGCAAGGACAGGCAGCGGTCAAGCGCCTGCGTGAGAAGCTGCCAACGGGTTCCTTGGTCGGCGGGACCCCCGCCTTCCTGTATGACTATCACGCCGAGGTGATCGGGTCGCTGTGGAAGGTGGCGCTGTTCGTGATGTGCGTGACCTTCCTGGTGTTGATGCTCTTGTTGCGCTCGATCGTGCTGCCGTTGAAGGCGGTTGTGATGAACCTGCTGAGCGTAAGCGCGGCCTATGGCGTGCTTACGCTCGTGTTCGGAACGGTCGAAACCCTGATCCCTCCACTCGTTTTGGCGGTCGTGTTCGGCCTGTCGATGGACTACGAGGTGTTCTTGCTGAGCCGCATCAGGGAGCGCTACGCCGTGCACGGCGACACACGCAAGGCGGTGGCTGAGGGACTGTCTTCGAGCGCCTCGACGATCACGAGCGCCGCATTGATCATGGTGTGCGTGTTCAGCGTGTTCGCGCTGACGGGTGTCCCCTCGATCAAAGAGCTGGGTCTGGGCTGCGCACTTGCGATCGCGATCGACGCGACGATCGTGCGCCTGGTGCTTGTACCTACCGCTATGGAGCTGCTGGGTAAGTGGAACTGGTGGCTGCCCCGCGGCCTGGCCGCGCGATTGCCGGACACCTCGATCGAGGCGCTTGGCCAGCACGCCGTGGCGGCCGTCAGCGCACCACGAGGTTGACCAGCCGCCCCGGCACCACAATCTCCTTGACGATCTCCTGCCCGTCGATGTGGGCGAGCACGTTCGGCGCCGCCAAGCACAAAGCCTTGAGCTCCTCGGCGGTCGCGTCGGACGGCGCTTGGACACGGTCGCGTAGCTTTCCGTTGACTTGGCAGACCAGCTCGTAGGCCTCGCGCTCGAGCATCTCGGGGTCGGCGTGGGGCCACGGTTGCTCCCAGACGCGCTCGCCGGTGAGCATGTCGTAGACGTCTGAAGAGAGGTGTGGTGCGAACGGGGACAACAGGGACGCGGCGGTTGCCAGGCCGAAGCGCATACTGTCTATTTGCAGGGACTCGCGCATGCGCGAGCAGTCGTTGAGCAGCTCCATGACCGCGGCGATACATGTGTTGAAGGCGAAGCGGCGCATGTCTTCGGAGACCTTGTCGATCGCCCAGTGCGCCTTGCGCACCAGCTCGAGGTCGTCGCCGTCGAGCGAGCCGTTTTCGCCGAAGGCGTCCAGTGACGGAAGCGAGCCGCCGCCGCCCCGCTCGGCGGTGTCGGCCGCCAGGCGCCACAAACGCGTGAGGAAGCGGTGGACGCCCTCGACGCCCTCATCCGACCAATCGGCGTCCTGGTCGGGGGGGCCGACGAAGAGGATGTAGCAGCGGGCAGTATCGGCGCCGTAGCGTTCGACGATCGAGGCAGGTGAGACGACGTTGCCCTTGGACTTGGACATCTTGGCCCCGTCCTTGGTGACCATGCCCTGGGTGAAAAGGGCCTTGAAGGGCTCCTGGAAGTCGAGGTGACCCAGGTCCGCCAAGGCCTTGCAGAAGAAGCGGGCGTACATGAGGTGCAGGATCGCGTGCTCGACTCCCCCGATGTACTGGTCGACGGGCATCCACTGGCGCAGCGCCGCAGCATCCCAGGCGGCATGATCGTTACGGGCATCGCAGTAGCGCAGGAAATACCAGGAGGAGTCGACGAAGGTGTCCATCGTGTCGGTCTCGCGCCGGGCGGGCCCACCGCAGGAGGGACACTCGGTGGCGACCCAATCCTCGGCCGCCGCCAGCGGCGAGCGGCCCTGGGGCGCGTAGTCCTCGATGTCGGGCAAGACGACAGGTAGCTGGTCGAGGGGCACGGGTTGCATGCCGCACTGCTCGCAGTAGAGGATCGGGATCGGGCAGCCCCAGTAGCGCTGGCGCGAGACCAGCCAGTCGCGCAGGCGGTAGTTGACCGAGGCATGGCCCTTGCCTTCGCGGTCCAGCCACCGCACGATCGCGGTGAGCGCGTCGCGGTTGTGCATGCCGTCGAAGTCGGGATGGGAGCCAACCAGCGGACCGTCACCTGTGTAAGGAAGCCCGCCCGCCTGCCCACCCACCCGGCCGTCCGCCCGCCCGCCCGCCAGTCCGTCCGTCCGCTCTCCCTCCCAAGCGTGGGTGTCGCCCCCGTCGTCGGGGACCTCTTCGATCACGCGGCGAATCGGCAAGTCGTAGGCGCGCGCGAAGGCGTGGTCGCGCTCGTCGTGGCCGGGCACGGCCATGATCGCACCGGTGCCGTACTCCATCAGGACGTAGTCGGCGACGTACATGGGAATCGCCTCGCCGTTGACCGGGTTGACCACCGAGCGCCCCAAGGCGACTCCGGTCTTGGGCTTCTCCAAGGAGCCGCGTTCCTCACCTGACTCGGTGAGGGCTTGGTTTATGTAGTCGCGAACCGCCTGCTCTTGGGGGGTACCTTCGACCAGGCGCATGACGTCGGGGTGCTCGGGGGCCATGACGAAAAAAGTGGCGCCGAACAGGGTGTCGGGACGGGTCGTGAAGACGGGATAGTCGATCGGGTGGGCGGGATCCAAGTCCTCGCAGCGGAAGGTAACCTCGGCCCCCTCGGAGCGCCCGATCCAGTTGCGCTGCATCGTCTTTACGTGCTCGGGCCAGGCGATCCCGTCAAGGTCTGAGAGGAGACGCTCGGCGTAGTCGGTGATCCTGAAGAACCACTGCTCCAGTTGCTTGACTTCGACGACGGCGCCGCAGCGCTCGCAACAGCCGTCGATGACCTGCTCGTTGGCGAGCACGGTCTGGTCGTTGGGACACCACTTGACGGCGGCCTCGCGCCGGTACGCGAGGCCCGCCTCGAACAGTTGCAGGAAGATCCATTGGGTCCAGCGGTAGTAGGAGGGTTCGTGGGTGCCGAGCTCGCGCGACCAGTCGATCGATATCCCCCAGGAGCGAAACTGACGCTGAAATGAGGCGATCGAGGCGGCGGTGGACTCGCGCGGGTGCACGCCGGTCTTGATTGCGTGGTTCTCGGCGGGCAGGCCGAACGCGTCGTAGCCCATCGGATGCAAAACCCGGTGGCCGGTGCGGCGGTGGAAATGGGCGATGGCGTCGCCTACTGCGTATTTCTTGAGGTGGCCGATGTGGGGCTCGCCGGAGGGGTAGGGCAACATCTCAAGGACATAGGAGGTGGCGTCCTCGGCCTCTCCGGGGACGGGCTCGTTGGAGACCTCCCAGGTGTGCTCGCGCGCCCACACCTCCTGCCAGCGGGGCTCTATCTCAGACGGGTCATAGCGGCGCTCTGCCATCGGACAGCGCAGGTTAGCGGTCGACCCCGGACGGTTCTCTGAGAACGAGCCCTACGCGCGCGCGTAGGGCACCCCGAACGGCAATACACAACACCACCCCCCGCCGAGCTCAAGCCTGCTGGAACCTAGAGTAGGCTCGCACGGCCTCGACGATCTCGGCGGGCGCCTTCTGCGGCGAGCCGGCGTCGAAAGGAGGTTCGGGGTCGTACTCGAGGCCTAGCTGAATCGCCTGGGCGACCTGAACGCCTGCGATCTTGGCGGCCAGGGAGAGCGCCATGTCCAGTCCGGCGGTCACACCGGCCGAGGTGGCGTACTTGCCGTCGAAAACGACGCGCTCGGGCACGACCTCGACACCCAAGCCGCCAAGCTCCTCCAGCGCTTGCCAGTTGGAGGTGGCGCGCTTTCCACTCAAGAGACCGGCGGCGCCGAGAATCAGAGAACCGGTGCAAACAGAGGTCGTCCAAGTCGATGTGGCGTCGGCTGAGCGCAACCAGGCGTGGACCGGTCCGTCGTCCATCAACGCCGATTGCCCGGGGCCACCCGGGACGAGCACGATGTCGGGATTGGGGAGATCCTCGAGTGTGCGGTCGGCGAGCAGTCCCAGCTGCCCGGTGTCGGTGCGCGTCGGGGTGGCTTGCTCGGCCACGAATGTGACTCGCGCGCCGGGCAGGCGGCTGAGCACTTCGTAGGGACCGACGGCATCGAGCGCCGCAAAACGGGGGAAAATGAAGATTGCGATATCCATATGTGTCAGTCCTCCTGATGGGTTGGGATTGTTGGGCGTACGTGTCGCTTACTTCCGCTCACGCGTCGGTCAGGCCACTGCTTGCACTCCCGAGGGTGATCCGGCCGGGTGAAAACGGCGGCGGTACTCGGCGGGACCGACTCCGAGCGAGCGCAGGCAGGCGCGACGCAGGGTCTCGGGGGTGCCGAAGCCGCAGGCGCGCGCAATACCGGCGACGGGCTGCGAGGTGTCCTCCAGGGCACGTCGGGCAGCCTCAAGACGCACACTCTCGACATAGCGGGCCGGCGTGACGCCAGTCTCTGCGCGAAAGGAGCGGGCGAAATGGCGCGGGCTCATGTGAGCGCGGGCCGCGAGCTCTTCTACCGAGAGGTCACTGGCGAGGTTCTCGAGGATGTGGCGACGCACCTCGCGCAGAGGCTCGCGCGAGGGCTCCTGTGCGGCCAGGGTAGCGCTGAACTGGGATTGGTTTCCGGGGCGTCGCAGAAAGAGGACCAGTTGGCGCGCGATCGCCAAGGCGGCCTCGCGGTCGAGGTCTTCTTCGACCAAGGCCAGCGCAAGGTCCATGCCGGCGGTGACGCCGGCCGAGGTCCAGATGTCCCCGTCGCGCAGGAAGATCGGCTCGGGATCCACTTGCACAGCCGGATACAGGCACGCGAGCCGGCGCGCGGCGGACCAGTGGGTGGTGGCGCGGCGCCCGTCGAGCAGGCCAGCGGCGGCCAGGATGAACGCGCCGGTACAGACCGAGGCGGTACGCCGCGCTTGTTTGGAGGCCTTGGCGATCCAGGCGAGCGTGGCGGGATCGGCGGCGATCGCGCGAGAACCGTGGCCGCCGGCGACGATCAAACTGTCGACCCGGCCGGGCGCTTGCTCGAGGCTGGCGTGGGGCACTATCTGAAGTCCGCTGGAGGTATGAAAAGGAGCCCCGCTGGGGCTGAGGATCCGCACCTCATAGCCGGGGTCCTTGCGGCCTGTGAGCTCGATCAGCTTGTGGGCGGTGGCGAACACCTCCAAGGGCCCGGTGACGTCGAGGCTCTGGACGTCGGGAAAGGCGAGGATCGCGATCTGACGGGGACGAAGTGCGGCCATCGCTCGATCATGACCGAGCCGGCCCTTGTCCGCAAGGACGGGTTTCCCACGATTCCTGCCACGGCCAGCTTCGGCTCAGGAGCGCGTGGGAGCGGAAGTGCCCAGTACTTGACCCTGAGAACCAAGCGCCTGGACCGCTAGGTAACGAGATGAGCTGGAAGTCGTAATTTCAGTCTCGAAGCCATTGCGCGCAACTGTCATCAGGGGCGCTAGCGCGTGGGAGCTGGGACCGCCGAGTAGACGCCACTGAGTGACGGCCGTGGCTCCGTTCCAGCTTGCGTACGCGAGGAGACCATGTGCGCCTGCTCGCACCATCAGGCGGGGCGGTTGGGGAGGGCTCCCGGCCCAGGGGAACTTGAGCACCGTGTAGGACTGGTAGAGCGGCGGCAGGTGGGCGTCGAACAGGAGACTGCCTTCTGGGGCGAATTCCGAGAAATACGGTTCTTGTCCCCAACCGACGAACCAGTTACCGCCCACCAGTGGCTGGAAATCGCCCTGGCTGGGGGCGAGCAAGGGCTTTGAATGGGTAAAGCTGGACAGCAGGTTGGCGGTCATGTTTTGAGTGTTCAGCGCGAGCACGATCACACGCGACTGGGAGTGAACGTCCGGGGTGCCGCCGTTGTCGAAGAAGGAGAACGTGCCGGAGGGATCCTCACGGACATCGTGCTGGTAGGCGGGGCTGGCGCCGGCGCCCATCTTGAAGCTCGAATGCTTGCCGCCAAGGGTCCATACGACCTGACCGCCGCTGGGGTTGACGTCGTAGGCGGCCCAGGTGTTGCGCGAATCGATCAGGAGCATTCCCGGCGGTTCGGAGACCGCATTGATATGGAACCAGTCCCATGGCGAGGTGGGCGTGCCGCCGTGGCCGATCGGCATGTAGGAGTCGACCAGCGACACGTGGTCGAGGCTGTGCCACTCCAAGCGAACCAAGCCGCTCTTCAGATCGATCTCCTGGATCAAAGTGTCGGCGATCGCCCCGTCGGCCGGTCCGCCGTAGGCGGAGAGATTGCAGCGGATCGCGTCGTAGACCGTGAACAGGGCCGTGCCTTGAGGGGTGATGCTGAATGCGTGGAGGTCTGGCTGGTAGCCGTTGCCGGCACGGACGATCGCGATGTCTTTGTAGGTGTCGTCGGCGATCACGACACCGCCATCGCTGCGCCCGCCGACTACGAGCGGCTCCTGCCACCAGGTGAGGACCGGTTTGCCTTCGTATTGCTGCACTCGAAGATCCGCGGCGCGCTCGCCGGCGGGGATCGGCTTGAACCACACGAGGTTGCCGGAGCCGTCGAGGATCATCGGTCCGTACTGTCCCGGCCCGGCGTAGGGCGCGAGGAATATGTCGCCGGGGGCTTGGGCCCCCGTGTCGGTGGTAACAGAGACGGTGGGGGGACGCAGGTCCGGGCGAGATAGGAAGTGCTGTAGTTCGCTTGACTTCGCGGGCGGCGGAGGCGGCGGGGGCGTCTCCAGGGAGCGGCTTACCGAATCGACCTCGGCGACCGTAAATCGCCAGGCGAAGGGTGTCGTTGCGGAGCCGCGACGCAGGGAACCGTGGACGGTGACGGTCTCGCCCTGGACGAACGGATGACCCGGCTCAAAGCTGGCGCCGTCCCCTTGCGAGTAGGCGATCAGCTTGCCGGTGTGGCTCCCTGAGCGCGAACCGGAGACTCTCAGGTCGAGGATGTCGGCGTCGGGCGCGCCGAGAAAGCTGATCTGGGTCAGATAGGAAGCGTCGAGCGTATCTGGAGCGGGCGAGACGGTTATCGCACCGCCGGCCAAGGCGGCTGAGATGTTGAGCTTGGGCGGCGCGCAGGTGGGGGCCGCGGAGGCCGCCGCGCTGCTCGCGGGAGCGGCGGAGACGATTGCCCACGAGAGCGCGAGGAGGGCTGGGACAAGCGCGGCGCGGGTGGAAGCTTTATCCAAGACTGGCAAGCGGGTGAGGATACGCAGGCACGGGGCGGACGGCGCCGGTGCAAGCCCGTACCATTCCGAGCGTGGAGGTGGGCGAGACAAGCGAGCGGGTCAAGGGGATCGTCGACGCCGCCGAGCGGGCGGCGCGTCAGCTGCGAGAGCGCGCGGAGGAGCGGGCGGCAGAGCGGATCGCGGAGGCCGATCGAGCCGCGGATAACCGGGTGGAGGCGGCGGAGGAGGAGGCCGCGGACATCTTGGCGCAGGCACGCTCCCAAGCCGAGCAGGCCCGTAACGAGGCGGTTGCGGCGGTGGGCTCGATCCATGCCGACGCGGACGAGCGCGTGCGCGAGGCTGAGCGGGTGCGCGCGGAGGCGCACGAGCAAGCCCAAGTTATGTTGGCGAAAGCACGGGAGGATGTAGAGGCCTCGGTGGCGCACGGCCACGAGCAGGTCGAGCAGATGCTTGCCGATGCCCATGCACGAGTAGATGCGGCACTTGCAGAGGCTCGCGCACAGGCTGATACGGAGCTGAACGCCGCGCGAGATGAGGCGGGTCGAGTGCTGGAGGAGGCCCAAAGGGAGGCGGAGAGACTTACCAACACTGCGCGCGAGGAGGGGGCGGATCTACTCGCGGATGCCGAGAGGCGGGTCGCCGAGAAGTTGGCCGAGGGCGAGAGACAGTTCGCCGTCCAGCGCGCAGAGGCCCAGGAGAAGGCGAACGAGCTTCGCGCTCGCGCCCGTGAGGAGGCCAGGGCGATTGTCGGCGACGCACACGAAGCGGCACGTGAGGTGATGCGCGATGGCGCCGAGGTCTCCCAGAACCTGCGCGACCTGTCGGCCTCAATGCGGACCAACGCCGAGCGCCTGCTGCGCGACGTGCGCCTGACCCACGGCAGCATGACGGCCCGCCTGGATCAGGCGGTGCCGGGCGGATCGGCTGGTAGCCCCCGCAGAGACGCCTCCCTCCCCCACTCACGCCGCTCGGGCCGCGACGAGCCGGGAGACGATCTGGACGTGCCGGAGTTCATACCCCGGGATTGAGGGGGCGCACACAGCCGTCGGGGGATCGCCGGTGCGCGTGTCGGCAGGAGACTGGGGTATCGGACGGCGCCTCACCGTGATGAGCCAAGGCAGATCGCACGATCTCAAACCGATATTATGGACCGTCTCGGGGCTATAGCTCAGCTGGAAGAGCGTCTGGCTGGCAGCCAGAAGGTCGTCGGTTCGAGCCCGACTAGCTCCATTCACCGCCATCAGCACCTGGTTTGCACGCCGACAATTTCGTGCATGCAAGCGACTGAGAGCGAACCGTGGATGCGTTGATTCATGGTGGGCATCAAGCCCGGTACAAGGCGATCCTGTCAGAATCGGTCGGGATGAATTCGCATTCGGCAGCCAAGCAAGAGCCAAATCGCGGTACATCGATCTCCGTCATGCTGATCGTGGCCGATGCGGTAGCCGCCGTGGCGTGGTACAAGGATGCCCTGGGCGCAACCGAGCTGTGGAACCTGGGTGGCGTGGCAGGCCTCGAGGTCGATGGTGCCCCATTCTTCTTGCACGAGGTCAACCCGAGCAATCCGGCCGAGAGCAGCCCCGATCGACTCGGCGTCACAAGCACCCGCATCGAGCTGTTTGTCGAGGACCCCGACAGTTTCATCGCGCGTGCAACCGCCGCCGGCGCCATCGTAGGCTCCAAGATCGAGGACCGCGAGACACCCTGGGGAACGCATCGCCAAGGCAGCTTCCACGACCCGTTCGGACACAACTGGTCCGTCGGCGACAAATCCCCGCTGAACCCTTAGCGATCTCCGCTCCTCGGAGGACAACGCTAGCGATCTGACTGACCATTAGGGGCCTCCTAATAGTCCGAATATCAGATGTATGTGCTAATATGAAATTCGCCTTGGTAGCTAGCCAAAGGTGTAACAATTGTCCGGTTCGAGTGGGTGTCTGGTCGACCGCTCCACGCCACACGCGGGATGCAAGCCGGTTCGTGCGCTTGGTGGGCCCGCCCCTTTTCTGGGATCAGAGGCGATCGCGATCAGCCCTGATGCAAAGAACGTCTATGTCGCCTCATCGAGAAGCGACGCGATCGCGGTCTTCAAACGCAACAAAAACACCGGCAAGCTGACCCAGGCCCGAGGGGTCGCGGGATGCATTGCTGCTCAAGGCGCGGACGGTTGCGCGACTGGGATCGGCCTTGAAGGCCCCAACTCGGTGGCGGTCAGCCCGGATGGGCGCAACGTCTATGCCACATCGGTGAACAGCAACGCGATCGACGTCTTCGCTCGCAACCCGTCCACCGGCGCACTGACGCAGGTAGGCAGCAGCGGCTGCATCGTCGAGACTTCCCTCGCCGGTTGTACGACGGGCACACAACTGGGCGGCGCGGACGCCGTGTCGGTCAGCCCCGACGGCAGATACGTCTACTCGGCGGCGTTTGCGAGCAACACCATCAGCGTCTTCAAGCGAGTCACCAACGCGGTCGCGGGCGGGCGGCGCTGAGATCAAAGGAGCAGACAAGTGAGCAGATCGGACAGTGACTCAGGGCAGGGCAAGGCTCCTGGACATCAGGAGGAGAGGAAGCAGGATAGGGCGCCCCGGCATAACAACAAAGGGAAGCAGGGCAAGGCCCCCTGGCAAGACGGCGAGGCCGAGCAGGAGGGAATCACCCGTGGCGATCTGCTGAAGACGGCGGCGGTCGCTGCCCCCGGGATCCTGCTCAGTGGACACGCGGCAACAGCTGCGGCCGCGACA
>Ga0208586_1000053_pt1 | contig 43417 bp, 40 predicted proteins | sample NGESurshal072012_6_FD_184471 | JGI IMG/M metagenome (GOLD analysis project Ga0208586, IMG submission 184471) | Arctic peat soil microbial communities from Barrow, Alaska - NGEE Surface sample 53-3 shallow-072012 (SPAdes) | ecosystem: Environmental > Terrestrial > Soil > Wetlands > Peat ... | reverse complement strand
CTCCAAGAAGAGGTCGTAGGCGCGGTTCTCGAACTGACGCAGCTCCACTTGGCTGCGGTAGAGGGCGAGTTTGTGGCTGCGCTCGGGGGACGTCGCGACGTCTGTACTTGCCATCTCGTGATCTCCCGAAACTTTTTCGAACTTCTGATTTCGCCATTCGACTGAACGACGAACTTAGGCAGAGGTTCGTCTTTATTGTTCATCTCTACTTAACGTCGTGTATCCTAGAACTTCACAGATGGACGAGCAAGCAGACTTCTGCTCAACTTGGTGGGAACTCCCTGAGCACCGTAGGTTCAATCTCAGTGAGCCGTGCGTTTCATCGAGGATCGAAGGACCAATTTCATGACCAACGTGAAGATGCCCCAATTGGGAGAGACCGTTGCCGACGGCACCGTCACAAAGTGGCTGAAGAGTCTCGGCGACATGGTCACCAAAGGCGAGCCGCTCTTCGAAGTCTCAACCGACAAGGTTGACACGGAAATCCCCGCACCGGCCGACGGCATCCTTTCAAAGATCTTGGTCGCCGAGGGTGAGACCGTTGATGTGGGAACCGTGCTCGCAGTCATCGGTAGCGACACCGAAGGACCTGGCGATGAGGTTGTCGAGCCGGCGGCGGCTACGGCGAAGATTGCCCCAAGCGTTGCGAACACTCGTGCATCGAAGCAACCGGATTCGGCCAGTGATGGTTTGCAACTCTCCCCTGTGGTTCGCCGCCTTATTGAGGAACATGACCTTGACGTCGGCAATCTCGATGGGACGGGGCCGAATGGCCGAATCACCAAACAGGACGTCCTTGACTACGTCGCGAATGCTGAGAAGCAGCCATCGTTGCAATCAGGCAAGGCGCAGTCGCCCATCGTTCGCCGTTTGATACGTGAGAACAACATCGATCCCGCGACCGTCACTGGTTCGGGACCCAGTGGCACCATCGTTCGTAACGACGTCGAGTCGAAGATTCAGGCGAACATTCGCTCCGCGCCGACGTCCGATGGCGACGACGAAGTGATTCCCTTTACGAAGATCCGTCGACTGACCGCTCAGCACATGGTGATGTCTAAAGCAACCTCGGCGCACACCTTGATGGTGCGAGAGGTCGACTACGAACGCGTTGACATGGTGCGACGACAACATGGAGCGAAGTTCAAAGAAGATGAGGGTTTCAGCCTCACCTATCTTCCCTTCAACGCAGTCGCCGCGATTGAGACGCTGCGCGAGTTCCCTCACCTGAACGCCTCCGTTGGCAACGATGAACTCATCGTGCACAGCAGCGTCAACCTAGGGATTGCCGTTGACCTCGAGAACGAAGGCCTTGTCGCACCGGTACTGAAGGACGCTCAGAACGCCAGCATTCGCGACCTCGCGCGTGGAATTCGAGATATGGCAACGCGCGCGCGATCGAAGAAGCTCGGCGTCGACGAACTAGCCCACGGCACTTTCACCATTACGAATCCCGGTCCGTACGGGACATTGTTGACCGGGGCAATCATCAACCAACCCCAGGTCGCCATTCTCTCGACCGACGCCGTCACCCGAACGCCCGTCGTCGTGACAACCGACGACGGACTCGAGTCAATTGCCATTCATTCGGTCGGTATGTTGGCGCTCACGTTCGACCACCGCGCCGTCGACGGCGCGTACGCCGCGCGCTTCCTTCGCCGAATGGCCGAGATTCTGACGACGCGTGACTGGGAACAAGACCTCCTCCAGTAGTCGTTTCCTCTGTGTTGCAATTTTGTTGCGACCCGGCCCACGAGCGAACAGACAACTACAATAATTCTCCGGGCAAATCGGCAGCTGGCGGTCGCCTAGGTCCGTGTAGAAGTAAATATTGGGGGCGAGTGTCACAACGGCGTGAAATTATTTGCGCGATCGGCGTATTGCCTTCTTGAGGGAAAGTTCCTAGGAGTCCTAAGTGAAGTTCGCATCGTGTTCGGTCGAGCACGCTCTTCGACGTAGTGGTGGTGTCTCGTGAACTATGGACACATCCTCGAAGCACGTAACCTCGTCAAGCGATTTGGCGACTTCGAGGCTGTCAAGGGTATCGACGTTGCCATCGATCGAGGCGAGAGCTTCGGATTCCTCGGACCGAACGGTGCGGGCAAGACCAGCACAATGCGGATGATTTCCGCCGTGTCACAACCAACGGACGGCACGATTGAAATATTCGGACTCGACCCCCGCATTGATGGCCCCGAGATTCGTCGTCGTCTCGGCGTTGTTCCCCAGGAGGACTCACTGGAACTCGAACTCTCGGTCAAGAACAACTTGTTGATGTACGGCCGCTACTTCGATCTCCCTCGCAGCGTCATTCGCGAACGAACAACGGAACTCCTCGAATTCACCCAGCTCACTGAACGCGCGAACGACAAAGTTGACAACCTCTCGGGAGGCATGAAACGTCGCCTGACCATCGCTCGCGGACTGATGAATCGGCCGGAAATATTGATTCTCGACGAACCGACCACGGGACTCGACCCTCAAGCGCGGCACCTCCTCTGGGACCGCCTCTACCGATTAAAGCGCGAAGGTGTCACCCTCATCATCACGACGCACTACATGGATGAGGCGGAGCAACTCTGCGACCGCCTGGTCATCATGGACCAGGGCAAGATCGTGGCCGAAGGTGCTCCCCGGGCGCTCATCGAGCGTTACTCAACGCGCGAGGTCGTCGAACTGCGCTTCGCCACCGACGATCACGAGCAGTACGTCAATCAGATCACGAAGTTTGCGGATCGCATAGAAGTGCTGCCCGATCGGATCCTCCTGTACGTCAACGACGGCGACGACGCTCTGCGCGACGTCCACGCCGCTGGCATCAATCCCGCGAGCGCGCTCGTTCGACGTAGTTCGCTCGAGGACGTCTTCCTGCATCTCACCGGTCGATCGCTGACTGACTGAGCATGGTTCGCGTCGCTGATACCCAGGTCGTCAACGCCCGGTGGATTCGTAGTTGGTGGGCGCATCAACTGTTCTTCAAACAGACCTGGCGCGGCTCAGTGGCGAGTTCACTCCTCTTTCCATTTCTCTTTCTCACCTCACTGGGCGTCGGTGTTGGCAAACTGGTGACCGCACACACCGGGCTGGTGCAGGGACAGACGTACCTCCATTTCATCGCACCCAGTCTTCTCGCCACCACAGCAATGCAGTTGGCCGAAGGTGAGTCGCTCTGGCCCGTGCTCGCGTCGGTGAAATGGACCCGTGGCTACCACGCCGCCGCTGCGACGCCGCTCGAGCCCGACGACATTCTTTTCGGCAAACTGGCGTGGGTAGCCACGAGAGCATTTGCGACTTCTTTCGTCTACACCCTGATCATCGCTTGTTTCGGGACACTGCAATCGTGGTGGTTCCTCACGCTCCCCTTCATCGGGACCCTTGTCGCAATTGCCTTTTCGGCTCCGCTCGTCGCGTTTGCCGCGCGATCGGACTCCGACGCCTCGTTCGCCGTCCTGTACCGATTCGCCATGGTCCCGATGTTTCTGTTCTCCGCAACCTTCTATCCACTCTCGGTCTACCCCGACTACTTGCGACCCATTGTGCAATTGATTCCGCTGTATCACGGCGTCGCGCTCACCCGAGCGGCAGCATTTGGTCAAGGCTCATTGGGTACTGAATTAGCGCACGTGGCGTTCTTGTTGGCCGTGGCATTTCTGGGCATTGCCTGGGGACGGCGCACCATGCGGCGCAGATTGACCGACTGATGTTGACCCGTACGCTCCCGCTGTTCGGTTCGCGCAGGTCGGTCCGCATCCTCGAGCGAAACGCAATGGCCTATCGAAGTCAGTGGATGATGCTGCTGTCGGGCTTCTTCGAGCCACTTTTTTATCTTCTCTCCATTGGCATCGGATTGAACCACCTGATCGCACACTTGCACGTGGACGGTCGGGCAATCAGCTACGCCACGTTCGTGGCGCCGGGCATGTTGGCGACGTCCGCGATGAATGGCGCAATGATCGACTCGATCTTCAATCCCTTCTTCCGACTCAAGATTTCGCGGACCTATGACGCGATACTCGCGACGCCTCTTGAAGTGACTGACATAGCACTTGGCGAAGTGCTGTGGGCACTCGTTCGCGCCACCATGTACGCGGCGTCGTTCATTATCTGCATGGCGCTGCTCGGCGACGCGGGAAGTTCCTGGGTGATTCTCTGCTGGCCCGGCGCGATCCTCACGAGCTTCGCCTTCAGTTGTTTTGGTCTCGCGGCGTGCACTTATATTCGCTCCTGGCAAGACTTCGACAAGGTGGCGCTCGTCCAGATGCCGCTCTTCCTCTTCTCGGCGACCTTCTTCCCAATCACGCTCTATCCGCGATGGCTCGGTGCCATCGTCTCATTCTCCCCGCTCTATCAATCGGCGACGTTGCTGCGAGGGTTCTCACTCGGGCAGTTCGACTGGATCATGATCATGCGCGCGGGCTACCTCCTCGTCATTGCGCTCGTTGGGCTCTACGTTGCGTCACGTCGATTCAAAACAATCCTGACGCCGTAATCACGTCATTTTTAGGGCACGTGGACCCGCGAACTGTTCGACAACGCACTCGCGATGAGTTGTGTCAGGAATCGCAGTCTGTCTTACCATGACACTTGTGCAGAGCACCTCAGGTCCTGACGACCAAGCACTTCTCGATTCGGCGAGAAGCGGAAGCGAAGAGGCCTATCGAGAGCTGATCGAAGTACACCGAAGCGAACTTCACGCCCACTGTTATCGAATGCTCGCCTCCGTCGAGGACGCCGACGACGCAGTGCAGGACACCCTGTTGCGAGCGTGGCGCGGAATCGCCCGATTCGAAGGAAGGAGTTCAGTGCGGACGTGGCTCTTCAAGATCGCGACGAACGCGGCGCTTGACCTCGCCAAAAGTCGATCGAAGCGCGAACTTCCCATTGGACTGGGTGCTGCCTCGCCATTCGGCACGGATTGGGGAGCGCGACCGCTTGACGTGTCCTGGCTTGAGCCCTATCCCAATGAGCGCTACATCTCAACGAGTTCAAGGCCGACACCGGAAGCGCGCTACGAACTTCGAGAGAGTTTCGAACTCGCCTTTGTCGCGGCACTGCAACTGTTGCCCGCCAATCAGCGCGCGGCCTATCTGTTACGCGAGGTCATGGCGTACTCGGCAATTGAAACCGCCGAGATTCTCGACACGACGGTGGCGGCGGTGAACAGTTCGCTTCAACGAGCACGGGCGACTATCGATCCGAACATCCCCACTTCGAGTCAACAGGCTGCCCAAGCCGCATTGGGTCAGGCCAAGATTCGCGAATTGGCAACGAAATACTGCGACGCCATTGAAACGGGCGACGTCGCGGCTCTGATGAAACTGCTCACCGAGGACGCGACCTGGTCAATGCCGCCCGAAACGGTGTACTTCAGTGGGAAGCGAGACGTCGCAGCGTTCATCCAGCACGATGTTGTCCCGCAACGCTGGCGCCACATCGTGGTTAATGCGAACTTTCAACTCGCCATTGCGGGTTATATCTTCGACGATGATCGCGGTTGCTACCTTTCGACGGTGATTGACGTGGTCACGCTCAACGGTGACCTAATTTCGGATGTCACCGGCTTCTTGTCCAGCGATGTACGGGGTTTCGAGCGTTCGTCGGTCTTCCCACGCTTCGGTCTCCCACTCGAAATACCGGCGTAGAGCTCAAGTTTCTGAGCAGTGGCGATGAGTTCTCGGACTTCGTATCGTCTACCTAATGAAAGAGTTTCATGCTCGTGTCCGCGCGGATACGTGCATCACTAAATCAGGAGAGTGCAATGAGTGAACAGCAAGAAGAAGCCCGACTGATGATCGAACTAACTCGATGGGGAACCGACATGGGTCTCGAAGAGGCTCTCGCGGCGCTCTTCACGCCCAGCAACGAAACCAAGTCCGGCGATGACGGTGATCCCAACGTTCGCAAAGTCCTTTGGTTCTTCGAATTCGTGGGCGCGTTGGTAAAGCGCGACGCGATCAGCCTGGACTTCGTCAGGGACGTGTGGTGGATTGACGGCATGTGGCCGTTGGTCAAAGATCACGTGTTGCAAGCACGCGAGGGCTCAGGCGAGGCAACCCTCTACGAGCACTTTGAAGCGATGGTGGGATAAGCCGACGCCAACTGAGGCGCCGCACGCAGAGTGGTCGATTCTGAGGCCAAGCGCGCACAAGTTGATAACGTCCGCCAATGAGCGACTTCAACGTAAGTGAACAACGCATCACGGTGGGCGATTTGAGTTTCAATGTCGCCGAGGTTGGAGCTGGAACGCCCATCGTCATGCTTCATGGTTGGCCAGATTCATGGCACCTATGGACGAGCCAAATGCAAGCACTCGCCGAACGCGGCCATCGAGTAATCGCGCCCGACCTTCGTGGCTTTGGAAAGAGTGACAAGCCCGACGATGTCGAACAATATTCAATCGTCCACAGTGTCGGTGATGTCGCGGGCATCATGGACGCCTTGGACATTGAGCGAGCGGTGGTGGTGGGCCACGACTTCGGGGCAGCACTCGCGTGGGTCTTCACGTCATTCCTTCCCGATCGCGTCGTGAAGTTAGCGACGGTCTCCGTGGGGCACCCCGCGGCGTTTGCGTCGGCCGGACTGCGTCAACGCCAACTTTCGTGGTACATGATGTGGTTCCAGTTCCCGGGCGTCGCCGAAGAAGGACTCGCCGAAAACGACTGGGAATTTTTCCGGCGCTGGGCCTACGGAGGGATCGAGCGAGGCGAAGACCCACACGCGGAGCGCCAGATCGCCGATCTCACTCGGCCGGGGGCGCTTACCGCCGGCTTCAACTGGTATCGAGCCAACATCGCGCCCGCGACGTTTCATCGAGATCACAGTACGTTCGACTTCCCCCAAATCGCCTGTCCGACCATGGGCGTGTGGAGCAGCGCTGACATGGCCCTTACTGAGGAACAGATGACCGGTTCCGAACGCTACGTCAGTGGCCCGTGGCGCTACGAGCGCATCGAGGACGTTGGTCACTGGGTCCCCGTACACGCGAGCGAACAGCTCACCGCTCTGCTGCTCGACTTCATACAAGATTGAGCGCTCGTTGGTCTCGATTCGTGTCACGCCGTCGCGTTACTTGGACGTCGGTCCACCGTCTCGGATTCGCTCCACGTCCACCAGCGCACTTCGCAGTTCAGCCAGCCACTCTGACTCGTGGCGAGCCACCAACCTCACGCACCATCCAAGTGCGTCGCTGCGACTTCGAGCGACGCCGGCGCTCACCAGCGTGTCCAGGACGGCGCGTTCGGAGAGACGAAGCCGGGTGGCCAATGGCGGACTGAAGGTCGTGAAGAGAGTGGTGACGTCACCTTGCGCTACGCCCCACGAAACCTTGCGTGCGAAGTGCGCTTGAACTTGATCTGCAATCGCCATTCTGTCGAGTCGGGTGCTATCCCTGAACTCACCGATCGATCGATCGGTGGCAATTGATCCGACCACGAGAATCTCGTCGTCGTCGTACTGAATCGCCACGGGAGCCAGAAACCAATCGGTTGGAATGAGGCCGTTGAGGAACTGCTGTAGTTCATTGTTTGTTGTCATGTACACAAGTATACATGTATGTCACTCGGCGCGTGTTGCCGTGTAATACCTTGTCAACGGCGATTTTTGCAGCGAAGTTCTGCGCGCTACTCGACGATCTCACGCACAGAGACCCAGCGACGGTCTGACGCGGATCGTTCCATAGCGCTGCAGGCGGCGGCGACTCTGGCGCCAACTGAGAAGTCTGGGCTCCAATCGTGGTCGTGCCACGTCGCGGCCAAGTCGGCCACCTGATTGATCAAACTCGCGTCGTAGCCCACGCCTTGGCCGATCGGCCACCAACCGGCGGTCTCGGGTTGTGACGGGTGTTCGGCTCGAACACGCCGAAGGCCATAGAGGCGCGCATCGTCATCCGTACTGCCCACCCACAACTCGTTCAACTGGGCGTAGGAGAACATCGCAGTTCCCTTACTGCCATTGACCTCGACGGTGAAGTCGCACGGTCGACGAGGGACCGCTCGGGCCACTTCCATCGTTCCTTGCACGCCCGAGGTGAATCGAACAAGAGCCGACGACGCGTCGTCGACTTCGACGGCCCTCGAAACGCCGCCCGCGTCACGGTCGCGAATAAACGTCGACGACATTGCCGACACGTCATCGATTGGACCGAGCATCCACATCGCCATGTCGATGAGGTGACTGCCGAGGTCGCCAATCGTGGAACCGCCCATCGACGACTCGAAACGCCAGTCAAACGCAATTTCGGGGTCAACGAACTCGTCCGAGAGCCAGGTTCCGCGCCACAAGTTGATATCGCCGAGTTCGCCGCTCGCCACCATCTCGGCCATGAGCGACACCGCGGGAAGGCGACGGTAGTTAAATCCGATGGCGTGACGAACGCCCGCTGCCATGACTACATCGCGCGCGGCGACGGCATCGGCGTAGTTCGTGGCGAGCGGCTTCTCACAGAACACGTCCTTGCCGGCGAGTGCCGCCGCCTCGATGATCGCAGCGTGCGTGCCAGGCGGCGTGCAGACGTCGACCACGTCGACGTCACTGCGCTCAACGAGTTGGCGCCAATCGGTGACCCAGTCGTCGATACCGCACTCCGCCGACGTCTTTGCGACCGCCTCCGCGTCACGTCCCGACATGACGACGGGAGTGAAGACCACCGACGATGGTCGGATCAGTGGTGCCGCGCGGTAGGCGTAGGCGTGCGCGCGACCCATCATGCCGTAGCCAACGATGCCAACTCGTAGTTCCTTCTTCGCCGCCACGGCTCAACGCTTCCGCGCCAGCTGGTCGGCGCAACGACCGGCCGCTTCGAGCGCAGCGATGGCGTCGTCGACGGTCGCCCCGCGACATGTTCCTCCACCCGCGAACTCGGCGAACGCCGCCGCCTGGCGAACTAGTGCCTGCAGCTGGGCGCGTTCGCCATCGTCGGGATTCAAGAACACCGACGACGTGTGGCCCTTGGTGCCAAAGAGCTCGACACTCGCCATGTCGCCGCCGGCGTAGTGGCGACCGAGTGAGACCAAGACGGTGGCGCCCGTCGAAGTCGCAGCCAAAACCTGCGCACTATCGGGATCGTCGTCACAATCGTCATCGGTAATGATTGGCGACGCGTACGCGCTGAGGGCACTGAAGTCGCCACCGGTCAGCCACCTCGCTTGATCGAATTCGTGGACCCCCATGTCAATGAAAATCCCTCCACTGCGCGCTCGAAAGGCCGCCGAAGGGGGCTCACCATCCCACTGCAGACACGACACCGTGAGGACGTCGCCAAAGTCGCCGTTGCCTATGCCTTCGCGTAGCGCTTGAAGTTCGGGGACGAAGCGCCGCCAGTACCCAATCTGAAGTGCGACACCGGCGTCGCGCACGAGGGCCTGGGCACGGCGGGTGTCGTCGGCGGTCACCCCGCACGGCTTCTCACAGAGAATCGGCAACCCCGCGCTCGCCACGAGTGCAATGACGTCGACGTGCGTGTCGCTCGGCGTGACGATGAGTACGCCGTCGATGTCGCCCGCGCTCAACATGTCCTCCAGCGTGGCGAAGCCCGTAACCTCGAAGCTCGACACGGCCTCGTCGCGCAACGAGTTGACCGGTTCAGCCACCGCGACTATTCGAACGGTCCCGTTCTCAGCCAACGCGCGTAGGTGCGTACGGCCCATTCGTCCGGCGCCGACCAGACCGATTCGAAACATCGCGTTACCTAGACCTGGCGATCGGCGAGGTAGGCGCGATTCTTCTTCTGGTCTTCAATGGCCTGCGCGAAGCGATCGGAGGTCTGGGGGAAGATGTCCTGCTCCACGACGAGCCACCCTTCGTAGTCAATCTCCTGCAGCGCCGCGAGGACGCCCGCGACGTTGGCGTCGCCCGTGCCGAAGGCGGGGAATGCTTCGCGCGACCAGATGCTCGTCGCCGGTGCATTGTCCGCGATGATGCCGTCCATGACTGCGCGAAGCGCGTCCTTCACGTGCACGTGGTTGATTCGATCGGCCCACTCGTGGATGGCGGCGACGGGGTCACCGCCCCCAATGAAGAAATGGCCGGTGTCAAGGCACAACCCAACGTCAGAGATGTCGAGAACGCGCTGGATTTCCCAAGGCGCCTCCACGTAGGTGCCGGTCTCGTGGTGGAAGGTTGGCTCGTAGCCGCGGGCACGGCAGCGCTCGACGACTGAGGCGAGGCCGACCTTCATGCGATCCCAACCTTCGTTATCGAGGCCGCACGAGGGGTCCGAGTGACTGCGTCCGGGTGCAGCACGACGTGCGTCGCTGCCGGCGTCGGCAATCGTGGGACGTGGTGCCGGGCCGGGGACGACGGAACGAACGGCGTCGAATGTCTCGAGCATGGCGTCAAGGTCCGGGTAGAGAGTTTTCAACGCCTCGTGGTCGGTGAATGGGAATTCCAGGTACGCGCCCGCGAGCCCGAGTTGTCGTGCGGCGAGGCGCTCGGCGAGTACGGGACCGTCGCCGAGGTAGCCGACGGGACCGAGGTCGATGCCGGCGTAGCCAGCGTTCTGCACCTCATCCAAGATCTGCTCGCCGTCGGGGACGTTCGGGTCGATCCCCACCGTGAGTTCGAAGGCTCCGTAACTGATTGGCGCGTTGGCGACTGTTGCTTTCATTATTCTCTTCCTTTTGTTGGGACTTCGACACTTCTCATCGACTGCGGTTAACCCTTAGTACTCGCTGGGGCGTTCTATTGATTTACCGTCCTGCACGAAACGAATGATCGACTGGCACAGCGCAATGTCGCGTCCGCTATCGGCGCCGTCGGTCGCCACCGGCGCGACGCCAGTAACCGCGTCGTAGAACGCAACGAGCTCCTCCTTGAAGCCGCTCTCGTAGGAGGTGACGTCGTCGCGACGCCACGACGCGACGTCATTCGCCGTGCCACTTTCGAGCTCGAGCATCGTGGGCGCATTGCGCAGGTACGGCGAAGGAAAGGTCAAGGTCGCGCGCTGTGACGATCCAAACATCATGAACTCCATTGAGTAGCGCGTCATGCCCGGCACGTCGACCCAGTGAATGGCCGCGGACGTCGGTCCGTAGTTCAGAATGACCGCGAGCGAACCCTGGCGCATGTCGACGTAGTCGAGTCGCGCGGGCTCGCCGAGCACGCCTCGCACGGTATTGATCTCGTGCACCAGCGTGTCGAGAAGTACCGTCTGATACTGCTCGACCAGGAATGCGTCGTCCGTACCAATCGCCGCGACAAGTCGTCGGTGCGAATCCTCACGAAGCGGCGCCAACACGGCGTCGGACACTGATCCCGGGGCCACGAGTGCGTAGTGATCAATGTAGGGAAGGAACGGTGACTCCGTCGTCGTGACACGAAGCAGTTTGGGTGCCTCAATGCGTAACACTTCCTCACGAAATCGTAGGAAGGCCGGGTCGTAGCGCTTGGGGTAGCCGACCATAAGGGTGACGCCGGCGCTCTTCGCGGCATCAACCATTTCGGTCGCTTCCACGGTCGAGAAGCACATTGGCTTCTCGACAAAGACGTGCAGGCCGGCCCGTGCGGCCTCGACCGCAATCGGTGCGTGGCTGCCCGACGTGAGCACGAGTACTGCGTCGAGTGGACTGCGCAGCATCTCGCGCCAGTCGGTGAAGACAGCCTCGACGCCGTACTCATCGGCGCAGCCGCGAGCACTGTCGATGGAAAGGTCACAGATCGCAGCGATTTCAAAACGGTCTTTCAACTCCCGCAGAAAGTGCAGGTGCATGACCTGGCCGATGACGCCGACGCCGATGACGCCAACTCGTAGTCGACGACTCATGTCACGGTCCCGTCTCGAATCGGACCAAGCGCCGGGTGCACTCTGACGCGAATGGCGATGATCTGTCGGCTCATCCCTTCACGCCCCCGCCGAGGACGAAACCTTCTCGGAAGAGGCGCGAAGAGACGGCGTAGAGGATGAAGACTGGTACACAAAAGATCAGAGAGTAGGCCGCGATGTTGCCGAACTGGGCTTTGGGCAACGTGAGAAAGGTATAGATCGCAATGGGAGCGGGCTGTTGGTTCGCGGGACTTATCAAGATGAGTGGAACGACGAATGAACCCCACGCGTTGACGAAGCCGAAGATGGCCGCAGCCGCGATGCCGGGCAACGCCAGCGGAATGACCACCCGTCGCAAAACTTGGAAGGTCGAAGCGCGTTCCATCCGGGCCGCTTCCTCGAGGTCGGTGGGGACCGCGTCAATGAAGTTCTTCATTAGATAGACCTCGAAGGGCAGCGAGGTGACGGAGAGAAAGACGGCCGTCGGAAGGATGGAGAGGAAGCCGAACCTCGAGAAGATCTCGTAGACGGGGATCACCATGATCGCGAGCGGCACGCCCGACGAAAAGATGATGAACAGGATGAGCGGGCCTTTGAACGGGATCCGTCGACGCGACAACGAGTAAGCAGCGAAGACTCCCGCGACCGACGCAATCGTTGTGGAAATGACCGCGAGGACGACGCTGTTCCACAACGAGTGGAGCAGGCTGCCCGTAAGCACGTGACGAAAATTAATCAGCGAGAAGTGGGGCCATTCGATGCCCCACGACGCCTGCGAGTCAATGGAGGCTAGAAAGAGCCAGAGCATGGGGGCGAGGAACAAGATTCCGAGCCCTGCGAGGATCGTGTGCAGCGTCAGTCTTCGAGCAAGCGTGCGCTGCGTCTGACGATTCTCCGGTGGACGGATTGGCTCATCGCTGAGGAGCGCCGTCGCAACGCCACTGGTCGACGCACTGTCATTTTGGGTCATAGGCGCCTCGCAGTGATTCGAACGTAGAAGACGCCAAAGACGGTCGCGATGACCACCATGACGTTGCCAATCAGCGCGCCGTAGGCCAGGTTGTTGTACGTGAAGGCCTGTTGGTACGAGTAGAGCGGGAGGATGTTCGTCGAGTTGCCCGGGCCACCTTGGGTCATGATGTAAATCAACGAGAAATTCGCCAACGCCAACAGACCGGTGAGGAGCACGATCGCGGTCATCGTCGGTCGAAGGAGCGGCAGCACAATCATCCGGAATCGCTGCCACGTTGACGCGTTCTCGACAATGGCCGCCTCGATTGCCTCGCTCGGGATGTTGCGAAGTGCCGCGCCCATCACGAGCATGGAGAATCCCGTCATTGACCAGATGCTCGCCAACGTCACTACGAGGAGTGGCTGGGCGTCAAGGAGATTAGCGTTGGGGTGCCCCAAGAGCGTGCCGAACGTACCATTGCCAGTCGTTGACGCGTACCACGTCATACCGGCCGTCACGGCGGGCATCATCCACGAGATCACGACGATGCCACCCACGACCACACGCATCCACGGCGTTGCGCGCATAAGAAGCGACGCCAACGTGTAACCGAGGACAACAACTCCGGCGATCGAGCCGACGATGAAGATAGCGGTGACCCACAGCGAACTCCAGAATGTCGCGTCGCCCTTGAGGCGAATCAAGTTCTCGGTGCCGGTAAAGCTCGAATGCACTGCGGTAGGACCAATCAACGTCAAGTTGGTCAACCCCAGATAGATCGCAAAGCCCATCGGCACCAGGAATAACAAGATGAGCAGCGCGAACGTCGGCGTGAGGAGTCCGAGACTGCTCCATTGGTAACGCGTCTTATCGTGTCGCGTCTTCCAGAGATCTTGAAGAGAAGGTCCGGTGATGGTGTCAACCACGGGAGACGACACCATCACCGGACCTTTCTCATTCGTTCGTTACCTAGTTCTCTTCTTTGCTACGGAAGCGAAACAACTGCGCTCGCACCCAACTGGTTCGTCACGAAGCCCTTCATTGTCGCCAGCGCCTGGGCACCTGTGGTGCTTGGCTTCTGCGCAATGTTGCCACTCGCCTCTTCGATGCCCTGCACCCACACGTTGTAGTTCGCATTGGATGGAAGCTCGGAGGAGGACGGGAGCAACTTACCGAACTCTTCGTTGAAGGGCGCGGCGAAGTTCGTGTACAACGGAACGGTCCAGTCGGACTGCACGGGAGGTACCCATCCAGCCCAGTTGCCGGCCTCGATCAAGTTGGTCTGCTCCTGTGCCACGTTCATGAACTCACCCGCTGCGGTCAGTTGCGCCGCCGACGCGGTCGAGGACATTCCGTAGTCCCAGCCACTCAACGTGGAGGCGTAGCCGCCACCGTTGATCTTGGGGAGTCCCGCCACGCCCATGGCGGTTGACGCCTTGGCCCAGTACGGGAAGCTGACCTGCTTGGTCCAGTTGCCGCCAAGGAAGTTCGCACCTACCGCAATGCCCAACGTGCCCTTGAAGAAGTCGGTCGAGGGAATGTTGGGAGCGTTGTTCGGGCTGAACAGCTGTGACGTCGGTGCACCAAGTCCATCAGCGAAGACAGTGTGGAAGAAGTCCAGTGTCTGGGTCAGGCCCTTGCTGGAGACCACCATCTTGCCGCTGGACGTCTCAATGGTTGGCGTGCTCGAGCCCGCCAACAGGTTCAAGATGCCATAACCAGCGCCATTGGGTCCGGCGCTCGTGCCTGCGTCAACCCAGAGCGGAATGATCTTGGGCTCAGCGGCCTTGATCTTCTTCGCCGCACTGATGATGTCGGCCCACGTCTTGGGCTGCCAGGGGAGGGCAATGCCCGCCTTCTGGAGAATTGATTTGTCGTAGTACAGACCAACGTTGTTCTCACCGGAGCTGACGGCGTAAATCTTGCCGCCGATCTTTCCCTCGTTCTGGATGACCTTCGGGTACGACTTGAACCACGATGTGGTCGTCAGGTACTTGTTCATGTTCGCCAAGTAGCCAGTCGACTGGTACAGCGCAATCTCGGTCGACGGAAACTGGGCCAGCGTTGGAGCAGTTGACGTCGAGTGGTACAGCAACGCCAACTTCGTCAAGAAGTCCGGCTCGCCACCCGGCACCGCGTCGAGATTCACGGTGACATTCGGATACTTCGTCTCAAACTCTTTCTTCACCTGCGTCCACCAGGTCAAACCCAGCGGCGTGGTGTCGAACGTCGTGTTGGCTGCGTACGCCACCGAGATCGTTACCTTCGATGACGCACCCGCCTGCGATACGACACCCGTTGCGAGGCTCGCGGTCGACAGAGCAATGATGGCCGTGCCGGCAATCAATCTCGGTATTGCACCTCTAAGCATTACTTTCATTTGTTTCCCCTCATTTCCTTTCATTGACTGTTACGAAGTTGGCTGTTCACTGGACGACTCAGTTGTGACGGTGACGTGCTCGCGTTCGGGCTGACGCACCATCAGACTCAGCCGTGACGTGACCTCAAAGAGGTGGAGTCGATCTTTGTTGAATGTCAACTCGAGCGACTGCCCGGCCAGAGGGACGGGCGAACGAGGGAGGCGCGCAATCAATCGCTGTTCGCCGAGTTCGACCGTCGCGAAAATCTCGGTCCCGGTGTGCTCAGAGATGTCCACTACCACCTTGATCTTCGGACCATCAGTGGACGTCTCTCCCGCGAGTTGCAGATCGTGGGGACGAATCCCTATGAGTACAGGGCCGTTGCTCGCCGAGGGACCAAGTCGTCCCGCGAGTTCGAACGTCACGTCAGTACGAACACCGAGACACTCGATCACGATCATTCCGTCGCTCACGTGCAGCCTGCCGGGCACGATGTTCATTTTTGGCGAACCGATGAACTCGCCCACGAAGACCGAGCCGGGATGTTCATAGAGATCATTGGCGGAATCGACCTGCAGAAGGACGCCGTCTTTCAAGACCGCCACGCGGTCGCCCATGGTCAGTGCCTCAACTTGGTCGTGCGTGACGTAGACGGTGGTTGTGTTTTCGAGCCGCTGATGGAGTCGAATCAACTCCGCGCGCATTTGTACGCGAAGCGCGGCGTCGAGGTTGGAGAGTGGCTCGTCCATCAAGAAGACTTCTGGTTCACGTATGAGGGCGCGACCCAGCGCGACCCGCTGACGTTGCCCGCCCGAGAGTGCTGCCGGTGCCCGATCGAGCAAGTGGCGAATTTCCAGGAGGTCGGCCACGTCGTGTATTCGCTGACGAAGGGTGTCGCGAGGCTCTTTACGCACCTTTGGACCGAAGGCCAGATTCTTATAGACGGTCATATTCGGATAGAGCGCGTAACTCTGGAACACCATCGAGAAGTCGCGTTGTCCGGTGGGCACGTCCGTGACGTCCTTGTCGCCTATCCAGATTCGGCCGTGACTCGGCCGTTCGAGACCGGCGAGCATTCGCAACGAGGTCGTCTTGCCGCAACCCGACGGGCCAACGAGGACAAGGAACTCACCACAGGGAATCTCAAGATTGAGGTCGGAGACAACAGCGTTGCCCTCGAAGAGTTTCCACACGTGATCAAAACGAATCTCGTTCACGCGCAGGTCCTCACGAGCGCGGTTCGAGGCGCGTCGCGAGACGACGTTCTACGTCCGCGCGCTCTCGTTCCCCTCAGTGTTTCCACTGCCCTCCAAACAAGCTGCCCAGTAGTCGTAAATTACGCACTTCATGCGACGAATGTGAAGTCGCCGACCAGCCTTTGTAAGGCTGCTCTGCGAGCGACCGTAGTGCATATCTAAATGCTTGTCAATAACTACTATCAAATGTAATCCGCCGTTAATCGGCGGAGGCGTCACCGATGTTCACCGAAGTCACTAAGGAGTAGCGCGCCGCTCGATAGACGTGTTGGGCGAATTCAATCGCCCTCCCTGCGGCGTCGTACGTCGTTCGCTCCATTGTCAAAAGTGCAGTCCCACGCGGTTCATTGAGAAAGTTCGCCTCCACCGTCGAGGCGTTTTTAGCTGATATGCGCTGCGTCGCGTGGTCGGGGAAGACGCCGCTCGCGCGCAGGATCTCGTAAAAACCATGTTGTTCGAGCATCTCATTACTCATGGTCACCAACGTGATGGGGAGATAGTTATGCATCAGGGCAATCGGTTCGCCCTCTCCGAATCTGAGCCGTTCGAGGTAGATGACCAGTTGGTTGTCGGCGAGTCCTAAAGCACTCTTCACCAGGTCAGACGCCTTCATCACTTCGTTGTGAAGGACTTTCGTCGTGGGAGTCTTGCCGGACTTCGCCAAGTCATCGAAGAGGCTCGTGAGTTTCACCGAACGGCTAACTTTGCCCTTCGTAACGATGGTCCCCTGGCCCCGGCGACGAAGCACCAAGCCCTTGTCGACCAAATAGCCAAATGCGGCCCTCACGGTGGGCCGCGAAAGTCCGAGGTCCTCAGCGATCTTCACTTCATTCTCGAGTCGATCGCCCGAGACGAGACTCCCCGCCCTGATCTCGTTCTCGAAGTGTTGCGCCAATTGGAAGTACAGGGGTACCGGACTGTCACGATCGAGCACCATGGTCTTCAACGGGTTGTAAGCCAGCACTTCTTGACGAGCCATTGGAATCCTTTGTCAGGCGACCTTGCAAAAGTCTATGTCGCAAACACGTCGGTACTGCTATTGTCCTGACATATGCCAGTTCCGTCGAAATTGGGCACACTGCGACCCAATCGGTCCACGCCGATCGGAGTCCCGCGCGGACCGCAACCGCCTTTGGGCGTAGGCGCCCACCATACGTTCACCTCGGACTCGTCACCTCACTCGAGTCCGTGTGGCGCCTCAGGATCCCATTGCGGGACCGAGGATGGGTCGTGAACGAGCCATTTGACGTCATCACCATGGGCCGCGTCGGCGTCGATTTTTACCCAACGCAGCACGGCAGTCTGGTCGACGTCAAGCATTTTGACAAATTCCTCGGTGGGAGCCCCACCAACGTGGCGGTCGCCGCTGCCCGGCTCGGTGAGCGCGTCGCACTGATCAGTCGCACCGGTCCGGACCCCTTTGGCGCGTACGTCCACGCCGCACTGCAGGGATTCGGGGTTGATGATCGCTTCGTGTCGGACTGCGCTGGATTCCAGACACCGGTCACGTTTTGTGAGACGTTCCCACCCGACAACTTCCCCATTTACTTTTACCGGGCGCCCAAGGCACCCGACCTCGAAATCTATCCATCCGAACTCGATCTCGCCGCAATTGCGCTCGCTCGCCTGTTCTGGGCGACAGTGAGCGGACTCTCCATGGAACCAAGTCGCTCGGCCACGATGGCGGCCCTCAAAGCGCGAGACCGAACGCACCCAACGGTCCTCGACCTCGATTTTCGTCCTTCCTTTTGGACATCGAGAGATGATGCCCGAAGCGCCACGCGCGAGGCATTGGCGTTCACGACCGTCGCCGTGGGCAATTTGAGCGAAGTCGAGGTCGCTGTCGATAGCCGAGACCCCGATGTGGCGGCCGATCGTCTCTTGGCGCTCGGTCAGGAGCTCGTCATCGTCAAGCTGGGACCAGATGGCGTACTCGCCAAGTCCAAGAGCGATCGTTTTGAGGTTTCGCCCATTGAGATCGAGGTCGTCAACGGACTGGGCGCCGGCGATGCCTTCGGTGGAGCGCTCTGTCATGGCGTGCTCCGTGGATGGCCGCTCGACGAGACGATTCGTTTCGCGAGTGCAGCTGGTGCAATCGTGGCGTCACGACTCGCGTGTTCTGAAGCAATGCCAACTGAAGATGAAGTACGAAAAGTACTGGAGGGGGAACGAGTGTGAATCAGAAAGAACAAGAACTGCTACTGGAGACGAGGTTCCTTCGACCCGGGGCCATCGCCGAGGCAGCGCAACGCCGCGAACTTCGATCGACGTCGGCGGAGACGCGTCGATTGCTCATCGTTGCCGCCGACCACACGGCGAGAGGAATGCTCGACGTGGGAACCAATCAAACTGCGATGGCGAATCGCTACGACCTGCTGGATCGTCTCGTCTCCGCACTCGACATTCCAGGAGTCGATGGCGTGCTCGGAACACCCGACATAATCGAGGACCTCATGCTGCTCGGAGCACTCGATCAGAAGTACGTCTTTGGATCAATGAACCGAGGTGGGCTGCCGGGGGCGGTCTTCGAAATGGACGATCGCTTCACGGGTTACACGGTCGAGTCGATTGTCGAGTCACGACTCGACGGCGGCAAGATGTTGCTTCGCATCAATCTTGAGGATGCGGGCACAGCGAACACCCTGGAGTCCTGCGCGAAGGCAGTAACAAAGTTGGCGGCGGCCGACCGAATCGCAATGTTGGAACCATTCATGAGTCATCACGTTGATGGACGAATACAGCACGACTTGACGGCGGCGGGCGTCATTCGCTCGATGGCGGTCGCGAGCGCTCTGGGCGCGACGTCGTCGCACACGTGGCTCAAGGTCCCCGTCGTTGACGAAATGGAGCGTGTCGCTGAAGCGACCACCATGCCGCTCGTTCTTCTGGGCGGACCGCGAAGTGACCGACCCGACGAGATGTTCGAGCAGTGGGAGAAGACGCTACGCCTACCGGGCGTGCGCGGTCTCGTCGTCGGACGCAACTTGCTCTATCCACCGGACGACGACGTTGCGACGGCCGTCAAGACGGCCGTCAGTCTTCTATGACCCAATCGTTGCACCTGCGCGCACGTGATCCCGACTCGAACGGTTACACCGTTGACATCTCACCCGCAAGCGCAGGATGGACCTACAGCTCGCTTCGCGTCGTCGTGCTCACGCCCGGCACAACGTTGGACTGGACGACTGATGGCTCCGAGTGGATCGTGCTCCCACTCGCGGGCAGTTGCACGGTCACCTGCGGTGACGAACGTTTCGACCTCGAGGGTCGCACGAGTGTCTTCGAGCGAGTCTCCGATTTCGCTTACGTACCGCGTGCGTCGAGCGTCAGCGTGCACAGTGAACTCGGTGGCCGCTTCGCGCTCGCGGGCGCTCTTGCCCACAACGTGTTGCCCGCTCGCTACGGGCGCGCCGAAGACGTGCCGGTTGAGTTACGTGGCGCCGGCTCGTCGAGTCGCCAATGCATCAACTTCGCGTCACCCGAAGGATTCGAAACTGACCATCTCGTCGCAGTCGAAATTCTCGTGCCGGGAGGAAACTGGGCTTCGTATCCGCCGCACAAGCATGACGAAGTCCGACCGGGAGAAGCGCAACTCGAAGAGATCTACTACTTCGAAGTTCGCGGTGGCGCGAAGAGCGGCGAACCGGGACCGGGTGCCTACCAACGCGTGTACAGTTCGGGCCCGGATCGACAGATCGACCTGCTGGTCGAAGTCGCCACTGGCGACGCGATTCTCATTCCCTTCGGCTACCACGGGCCAACCATGGCGTCGCCGGGTTACGACCTGTATTTTCTCAATGTGCTCGCGGGTCCCGCCGAAGAACGAACGATGGCGTTCTGTGATGACCCGACCCACGCGTGGCTGCGCGAATCATGGCGCGGCATTGAGATCGACCCTCGTCTTCCAATGACATCTTCGCGGGGTGTTCTATGAGACTGACGGTCGCTCAAGCCCTGGTGCGATTCCTTTCGGTGCAGTCGGTCGAACGTGACGGCCAAACGAATCTCTTCTTCGCGGGATGCTTTGGCATCTTTGGCCATGGCAACGTCGCCGGCCTCGGCGAGGCGCTCCTCGAGAGCGGTGAAAAGTTCCCGTATTACCTCGTGCGCAACGAGCAGGCAATGGTGCACACTGCCGTGGGTTACGCCCGGATGTCGAATCGATTGCGCGCGTTTGCCTGCACGACGTCGGTTGGACCAGGCGCCACGAATCTGGTGACGGGCGCGGCCGTGGCGACGACGAATCGCATTCCGGTGCTCCTCTTACCCGGTGATGTCTTCGCGACCCGACGAGCCAATCCCGTCCTTCAAGAACTGGAAGACGCGACGTCCATGGACGTGTCGGTGAATGACACTCTGCGCCCCGTGTCGAAGTACTTCGACCGTATATGGCGTCCCGAACAGCTACCCCAAGCCCTCCTGCACGCAATGCGCGTACTCACCGATCCGGCCGAGACGGGCGCCGTCACACTCGCACTCCCCGAGGACGTCCAGACTGAATCATTCGATTTTCCTGATGCACTCTTCGTGCCGCGAGTGTGGGCCATACGACGTCCGCCGGCGGAGGCGCGGCTGATCAGCGGACTCGCGACGATGTTGCGCGAATCGAGGCGACCGCTCATCGTTGCGGGCGGCGGCGTGATCTACGCCGACGCCACCGACGTGCTCGACTGGTTCGTGTCATCGTCGGGGGTACCCGTTGCTGAAACGCAGGCCGGCAAGGGTTCGCTTCGTTTTGACCACCCGGCCAGTCTTGGAGCCATTGGGGCCACGGGCTCGGCCGCGGCCAACGAAATGGCTCGTGACGCAGACCTTGTTATTGGCATTGGCACCCGATGGAGCGATTTTACGACGGCGTCGAACTCTGTGTTCCAAAACCCTTCGGTGAAAATCGTCAACATCAACGTGACGCCATTCGACACGACGAAGCTCTCCGGTGCAGCGATCGTGGCCGACGCTCGCGAAGCATTGACGCAACTTGGAGAGCAACTCGCCGCCTGGCACGTGGACGATGACTTCGAACGGCACTACCGCGAGTTAGCGCGCCAGTGGAATGAGAAGGTCGAGGACTCCTACGCCCTCGCACACAGTCCTCTGCCGGGCCAGAGCGAAGTGATCGGGGCCGTCGAAGCGTCGAGTGGCGATCGTGACGTCGTCGTCGCGGCGGCGGGCAGCCTGCCCGGCGACCTCCACAAACTTTGGCGAACGCGCGACCCCAAGGGCTACCACGTCGAATACGCATTCTCCTGCATGGGTTACGAAATTGCGGCCGGACTCGGCGTCAAGATGGCCGCGCCCGACCGCGAGGTCTATGTGATGGTCGGTGACGGCTCGTATCTCATGCTGAACTCAGAACTCGTGACCGCGGTGCAGGAGGGGATCAAGATCATCGTCGTCCTCGTGGTCAATCACGGCTTCCAGTCCATTGGCGCACTCTCTGAATCGGTCGGCGTTGAGCGCTTCGGAACGAACTACCGGTTCCGTGACGCAAATGGTCAACTCGCGGGCGAGAAACTTCCCGTCGACTTGGCGGCCAACGCTGCGAGCCTCGGTGCGACTGTGTTGCGCGTAGCGAGCATCGTTGAACTACGCGAAGCGCTGGCGCACGCACGCTCCAATACGACGACGACCGTGATCCGGATTGAAACGGACCCCACGGTCGCGGCGCCGGACTCAGATTCGTGGTGGGACGTCCCCGTCGCGGAGGTCGCGTCACGCGACAGCACTCGCGAAGCGTTGGCGCGCTACGAGGCGGAGCGCAAAGTGCAACGTGACTACCTCACGGCGACGACGATGCTTTCGCACGACGCCGACTCGGCGTGAGCGTCGTCATGGCGTCGAACTGACGGGCGCACGCGTTCGTGACGTTCGATTCGCACACCGGTCCCGAGCACGAACTCGCTGACGTAACGTTCCGGCCACTCGCGATGGCGAGCGCGACGGCTGACCTCATCGTCTTCGGGATGCTCTCATCCTTATTTGGTCCTCTCCTCGTCACGTTCGCCCAGCGATTTCATATTTCTCTCCCGGACGCGGGCGTCGTACTGAGCGTGTACTTCGTTGGCGCGTTCTGTGGTGTTCCCCTGGGCTGGTACACCATCAAGCATCTGACCGGCAACGTCGTCTTGACGATCACACTCCTCACCATGGCCGTGGGTGCGTGTGGCGCAGCACTGTCACCTAACTGGTACGGATTCCTGGTGTCAATCTTCTTCATGGGTGTCGGCTTTGGGGGCGTCGACTTCTCGCTCATCACCTTGCTCGTTCGAACACGCATGGAGGGGCGAGCTCGCCGTCTCAGTGTGTCCAACGCCGGCTACGGACTGGGGGCAGTACTCGGACCAGTCCTCATTGTTCTCGTGCATCCGAACAACTATCGCTACCTCCTGGGCGCCATCGCGCTGTCGGCGGTCGTACTCACCTTCGGCAACAGCGGCATCATCGCGCCGCCGATGCGCGATGCACCTCAACGAGACACGCTCGGGGTGAGCGCGCAACGGCGGCGCCGAATTCTGGGCACCTTCATCGCGGCGTACGTTCTCTACGTCGCGACTGAGACAACGACGGCCGGATGGATCGCACCCCAATTGCATCGCGGTGGTCTCTCGACATCTCTCGGGAGCGTAATCACCGCCGGGTTCTGGCTCGGTCTCGCGATAGGTCGAGTACTGGCCGGTCCCATCGGGCGACGCCACTCAGACCGACGTTTGGTACTCGCCGGCCTCGCGTTCGCCGCAGCGCTCTGCGCCGGCGCCTACGTGACCGGCGCCGCACCGTACCTCTATCCTCTCGTCGGCTTCGCCCTCGCTCTCGTCTACCCGATGGGCCTGATTTGGTACACCGCGCTGATCCCGCACGATGGTGATGGCCTCGCTCTCCTCATTTTGTGCATGATGGCCGGAGGTGTCATCGGCCCGGCGATTGAAAGTGTCATGGTCTCCTCGTTCGGGATTCGTGTCGTTCCGATCGTGCTGTGCGGCTTGGCCCTGGCCTGTCTCGCGGTCTTTTCGAGCGCACTTCGCTTCTCCGCGCTTCGAACCTCGTTGTCCGACGACGGGTCGACTCCACGAACAACGTGACAGCGCAAAACTGATAGGAAAAGTGGATGGAAATGCCTTCGGTCGTTGACGCTGCACGGATGGTGCGCTCTGGTGAACTCTCCGCAACCGAACTCGTGCGCGAGAGCCTCGAGGCCATTGAGCGCAACAACCCTGCACTCAACGCCTTTGTGTTCGTTGACGCCAAAGGCGCGTTGGCCGAGGCTGCAGTCGTCGATTCCACCGTGCGCGATCACCGGCTGGACGACCTTGGCCCACTCGCCGGCGTGCCCTTTGGCGTGAAGGATCTCGACGACTGCTCGGGCATGCCCACGAGTCGTGGGTCACGATGGTTCGCGAACGGTCCGGCGAAAACAGTTGACGCGATTCACGTGGGACGGCTTCGCAACGCGGGCGCCATCCCAATCGGAAAGACTGCGACGCCGGAGTTTGGTGCGTGGGCGTACACCGCCAGTCCACTACTGGGCGTCACGCGCAATCCTTGGGACCTCGAACGCACGCCCGGCGGCTCGAGTGGTGGCTCGAGCGCGGCCGTCTCGAGTGCAATGGTTCCCTTCGCCACGGCGAGTGACGGCGGAGGATCGATTCGAACGCCGGCCAGCTTTACCGGACTCGTCGGCTTGAAGAACTCGTACGGACGAATCCCCACGCTGGGCGATACGCACCTGGCGCAGAACTCCGTAGTCGGATCACTGACGACCACGATTGCCGACACGGCGTTGCTCCTCGATGTCATGGCCGGACCCGACGATCGAGATCGAACCTGCTTACCAGCTCCAGCAACGAGTTACGTCGACGCACTTGAAAACACCGATCTCTCTACCCTTCGCATTGCGTGGTCGAGTGACCTCGGCTTCGCCGTCCTCGATCCCGACGTTGCTCGTCTCTGTGAACGGGCCGCGGTGGCTTTTGCAAATGCGTTAGGCGCGACGCTGGCGGATCGACCAATCGTGCTGAAGGACTACGTCCGTACCTATGCCGCCATAGAAGGCGTCGACAAATTCGTAGGCGTAGAGCGTGACCTGTGGGAGAACCGCCGTGACGAACTCGACCCGCGTTCGGCGTCCGGGTGGGCGTACCTGAGCGCCAAAACGCTGCCCTGGCTCGCGTCCATTGAATTCGACCGGCGCACATTGGTCAATGAAGTCGCCGCCATTTTCGATGACGTCGATCTCATCCTCACGCCAATGTCGTCGACCCCTCCGTTCGCTGCGGAAGGTCCAATGCCGAGCGACATCAATGGCGTGGACGTGCACGCCGGCATGTCCGTCGTACTGGGCATGCTCGCCAACCTGGTCAACCTTCCTGCGCTGAGAGTCCCGGCCGGTCTCACGGCGTCGAATGTCCCAGTTGGACTGCAGATAATTGGACCGAGGTTTCGCGAAGACCTGCTGCTGGCATCCGCGTACCGGTTTGAAGCGGAGCGCCCGTGGCCACGACACTGCCCCACGCGAACGACATAGGACTAAGGAGTTTCTGGCCCCATTGCGGGGAGCGACTCCTTCGACGTGGAACTGCCAACTGGATTCAGCCCCTGTAAAACCTTTAAAATAAAGGTTTCTCAATACGTGCAACTAATAGTTGCATAATGTCGATCTATGTGCAATGATGAGTTGCACATAGCATTACTCAACCAAAAGGAGATTGAAATGACTGCAGCAACAATTGAGCGAGAGATCCGCATCGACGCTCCCATCGAGGTTGTCTGGGACGTCGTCACGAATCCCACGCACATTGTCAATTGGTTCGCCGAGGTAGCAACGCTGGACCTTCGCCCGGGGGGCGTGGGAAGTTTGACCTTCACTGAGCACAACCACGTGAGCCCACTTCGCGTGGAGACGGTCGACCCACCGAACGTCTATTCGTACCGATGGAGTCAGCCCGACGGCGAGGAGCCAACCGAGGAGAACTCCATGTTGGTCGAGTTCATCCTGAGCGAGGACCAAGGCGTGACGACGCTCCGACTCGTCGAGAGTGGCTTCGCCAAGAACAACTGGAGTGAAGAGAAGAACCAGGAGTACTTCGACGACCACAGCAACGGGTGGGACTTCTTCGTCCCGCGCTTGGCGTCGTACGCGGCCACCGCCAACGTGTCGGCCAAGTGACCGGAAGGGTTCGTAGCTACGACGAAGAGGTGTGGCTCGCGGTCGCCGATCCGAGTCGGCGCTCGCTGCTCGACCTGCTGATCAATAAAGGCGAGGCAACCGCGAGCGGCCTGGCGAGTGAGGTTCCCTTCACTCGTCAGGCCGTCGCCAAGCACCTCGCCGTGCTGGAGAAAGCGCAACTCGTCTCGTCACGACGTCAAGGCCGCGAGGTCCTCTTCTCGGTTCGACCGACGCAGATCGACAACGCTGCACAGATGATGCTCAGCGTTGGCCGGGGTTGGGATGCTCGACTCCAGTCGATCAAGCGCATCGCCGAAGAAGTGCATAGGTCAGCGCTCGACCAAATCGGCATCGGAGAATCAGGTTCGTCAGAAGAAACGAAGTAGCGCAGGCAAGTTACGCGAGCATTCGTCGGACTGTAAGGAAGCCGGCTCCCGCAAGTAGAAGGGTGACGCCGGCGTAGACCGACCCTTCTCGTAGTTGCACGGTCCAGTATTCGCTATCTGGTACGTACAACGCGAAGAATTCAATGTGAATTTTGCGTAGGCAGCTGTTATCGCCGTTCTTTTCTTTTCCCAGCGGACTCGCGTAGCAGTTGTTCATTTTCCGCGAGAGTGTCTGCATAGTTGCTGCGCTTGGCGCGCTCTTCGAACCGACGAGTGCCATCCCATTGCTCTTCTCCCAGGCATTTGGAGGAACGCCATTGGAGCCGTAAAAGCCACTCGCCGAACCAAGCTCGACGGACGAGGTGCCGACCTTCACGAATGTTGTGGGCGCGAGGTCCGGACGTACGTAGTACTCGACGGCGTAGATACATGCGATGGCGACCACGAATCCCACAGCGAACGTCCAGCCCGATCTACGAACGAACATGCCCACGGCGCCGACCAAAACGAAGGCGAAAATCGACATGAAGAGAATCGAGAATCCGGTGATTGGAAATCCATTCAAACGAATTCGCGGCGCATAATGCGCTGCACGATTCCACCAGGTCGCCACCAGACACAGAGGTACAAAGAGAGCCACGAGTGTCGCAATGTTCACGAGAAAACTGCTCGCCAACCACTTCTGTCTCGAGCCAGATTGCGTCCAAGCGAGTCGAACGGTGCGGCGCTCAATTTCTTGAGCAACCGCGTTTACCCCAAGTACAACACCGAATAGCGGACCGAGCGCAATCACCACGAGCACGAGTGCGGTGTTGTAGCGCGAGGCTCCGGCGACCTTGGCCGCGACCCGTTCGCAGTAGTCAAGGTGCCCAGTTGGATAACCTCCCCTGCATGGTCGGCGGAGATACTCACTCCACGCGATTTGCTGATGAAAGCCCGTGAGCAGCAAGACCGCTCCCACGACGATGACGACCACCGCCATGGCGATGACAACGCTTCGCGCACGACGCCACGCGGTCCACGTCATGGCCGTTCCCAGTTTTCAAATCGGACCTCGTCACCTTCAAATGGCGATGCGATACCGGCGCGAAGATACGCCATCACGATTTCTTCGAGGGTGGGCTGCTCAATCTTCCACCCTGCCTCATTCAGAGGCAGCTCGACGCGCACGAGTGCAGAAGTTTGGCGAGCGCTATTTCGTTCGTCAACGGCAATCGCGCCGTCGGGCAGTACCGCCGCATCTCCGCGGAGAGAAGAGATCAATCGATGTGACTCCAACACGAACTCAATGTCGTCCGCGAGCACCACGCGTGAGCGCGCAAGCACGACCACGTAGTCGCAGATCGCGGCGACGTCACTCAACGAATGCGTTGAGAGAATGACACTTGATCCGCTATCGGCTACTTGGCGCATGAGCAGACGTAATAAGTCTTCGCGGGCCACAGGGTCGAGGGCCGCAGCCGGTTCGTCCAGCAAGAGCAATTCGGGCTCCTTGGCCAAACAAACAGTGAGCGCGACCTGTGCCTGTTGACCACCGGAGAGTTTCGACACTCGACTGCGCAACGAGATGTTCAACCGGTCGAGATGTTCGTGCGCGACGGTCATGTTCCACGAAGGATTGGAGCTTTGCCCAAAGTGCAGAATCTCAGAAACTCGAAACGAACTGTACAGCGGTCGTTCTTGATCGAGAAAACCCACTCGACTCTTGAGACTCGGCGTCGGATTCAGCGCATTAGTCCCGAAGAGACTTAGGGAGCCCGTCGTTGGCGGAGTGAGGCCGGCGGCGATTCTCAGTAGGGTCGACTTTCCGGCGCCGTTGGGGCCAACGAGTGCGACGACCCGACCTTGTGGAATGGAAAGCGTGCAGTCGGACAGGGCCCACGTTCGACGGTATCGTCGTCCAAGGCCTACCGCCTCGAGCACCGCCGGAGATTCTGTCACGAGTCAGCGTCAATTTCCGATTCGAGACGATTACTCACCAATGCGCGAATCTCTTCGTCGCTGGCACCTTGAGCGCGCATTTGATCGATCAACAACCGCAGACGCTTCGCGGCATTCGATTGATCATCGCCGGCCTCGTCAACTGCGCCCGCAGCGATGAATGTCCCCAAGCCCCGCTGGGGAATGGTGAGACCGAGGTATTCGAGTTCTCGGTAGGCACGATGAACAGTGTTGGGATTGATCGTGATCTGCGTCACCACTTCTCGCACCGCCGGCAACTGATCCCCCGGTCGAAGCCGGCCGGCAACGAGGGCCTCTCGCACTTGGTCAACGAGTTGGCGATAGGGCGACACGCCGCTGCCAGGATCGAGCCGGAATCGGATAGTTGGGTCATTCGATGCCATGTACTAGTACACTAGTACACCCCGGAGGCCTTATTTCATTGGGTTTTCAAGATTTAGACATTGCCCCTTGACAAACGTCCTATTCCGATATATCGTTATATTCGAAATTACAACGTAGGAGAAAACTATGAATCACGAATCCCATGAACACAACCACGAAGAGCGCTCACAGCGCGAGCGTGGACCTCGCGGACGCGGACGCGGACGCACACCCGGTGGACACCGCGGAGGACCTTTTGGTCGTGGCGACGAGATGTTCCGAGGCGGATTCCCGCCCCGTGGCGGACGTCGACGCATGCGTGGCGACGTTCGAGCAGCCGTACTGGTCTTGCTCGAAGAGTCACCTCGCAACGGCTATCAAATCATCCAAGAGCTGGCCGAGCGCTCCAATGGAGCGTGGCGCCCAAGTCCCGGATCGGTGTACCCAATCCTTCAGCAACTCGAGGACGAAGGTCTCGTTGAGATTGCATCAACGGAGTCAGGCAAGACGTTCCACCTGACCACCAAGGGCAAGACCTTGGTGGAGACGGAACGCGACGCACTAGGCAAGCCCTGGGAAGCGGCGGCCGCTGAAGTCAGCGATGCCACTTCTGACCTGTACGGCACACTTCGCCAAGTGGCGATGGCCGTTCGCCAGGTCGGCGTGGCCGGATCGGATGCGCAGACCAAAAAGGCTGTGACCATCCTCGCGGATGCTCGCAAGTCGATCTACCGCCTGCTCGCCGAAGACGAGTCGTAAGACGTAGCGATAGGCCCGCGCCTTCGAGTGAACAACTCGAAGGCGCGGGCTTCGTCGTCTCGTGGGCGCGAAGAGATTCTTCAAACTCCGCCCCATCGTCCGCAATACTGGATTGATGACCGACGCAATGAAATGGCACGCGGAGACGATCGCGATCGTTGCGGGCCGCGACCGAGCGCCTGGCGCGCCAATCAATATCCCTCCCACCTTTGCGAGCACGTTCCGAGACGGTGGCGAGTACGGCTACGGACGCTGGGGCAATCCAACGTGGACCGCCTTTGAAGCGGCGCTCGGCGAACTCGAGGGCGGACAGTGTGTTTCGTTCTCTTCAGGTCTGGCGGCCGTAGCTTCACTGCTCGCGCCCCTCCCGCTCGGCACGACGGTGACGTACCCGGGTAATGGCTACGCCGGAACGCGCGGTCTCCTGGAACGATTGGCGAAAGAAGGTCGCCTATCAATACGGACCGTCGATGTTGTCGATACCGACGACGTACTCGCTGCCCTCGAGAACACCGACCTCTTGTGGCTCGAGTCGCCGACCAATCCAACGCTGGGCATTGCGGACCTGCCTTCGATACTTGGCGCTGCGAAAAAGGCCGGCGTCGTGTCAGTGGTCGACAACACCTTCGCGACGCCGCTGCTCCAACAGCCGCTCGCTCTAGGGGCGACGGCCGTAGTGCACTCCGCAACGAAATACATTGGCGGTCATTCCGACCTTTTGTTAGGGGCGGTCATCGTCGCCGACACGGCTCGGCGCGATGAACTGGTCGCGTGGCGCACTATTGAGGGTTCGATTCCCGGAGTAATGGAGACGTATCTGGCACTTCGTGGACTGCGGACGCTGCCCGTTCGATTCGCCAAGCAACAGCACACGGCGGGTCTGCTGGCCGATCGACTCTCCACGCACCCCAATGTGGTGCGCGTTCGCTATCCGGGTCTCTTATCCGATCCCGGTCACGAACGAGCAACGGCGCACATGTCCGGTTACGGGGCCATGCTCTCGTTCGACGTCCCCGACGCCTCGACGGCCGATCGACTCGTCGAGTCACTGCACCTCATCGTTGGAACGACGAGCTTGGGCGGCGTAGAGACGTCGATCGATCGACGAGGTCGTTGGGAGGGCGAGGAGGGCGTGCCGCCCGGACTGCTTCGCGTCAGCGTGGGCCTCGAGCATCCCGACGATCTCTGGAACGATCTTCTCCAAGCGCTCAAGTGACGCAACAATGCGGTCCGCCGAGGCGAACCGCATTGCGTACGTCGAACTGCGTAGTTACATCGCTGGCACGAGTTCTGGAGTGGTCTTCAGAACTGGAGGAGCCACAACGGGTGTGGGGTCACGGCGACGTTGGCGTCGTCCCGCAATGAGTCCATCGACACCAATCCAGCTCGACGTCCTCCACGTGGCCAGCACGATGATGGCGCAGAGAGCGTAGAACGCGCAGACGCTCGCCGTACCGGACATCACGTAGGTGAACAAGAGGAGCAAACTGGCAACAGCCGCCGTGCGGGTGAGGAACCCGACCACCAAACCGAGACCGATGGCCAGTTCACCAAAGGCAACGACGACCGCGATCCAACTGGCATTCGGCACAACAAAACTGTGGAGGAAAGTTCCCCACCAGGAATACGCGGGCGTACCCCCTGCGGCGAAGGCCGCCACACCTTTGCCGTTGTTGTGCAGGAATGCTCCGTTTTCCGCGCCAAATACCTTGGCCCAACCGGCCTGGATCCACATGATGCCGACCCACACTCGAACGGCGAGCCACGCGACTGCCGCGAATCTGGACGTGCGTAGCCAGTTAAACGGCGCGAGCGCGGTGCGTTCATCGGGATTGCCGAATAGTGCGAGGACATTATTCATCAGACATCCTTTTCTCAAGTTCGGAGTGAACCACTTCGAAACACTCGAGACGACGAAGTTGATGTGCCACCACTGTGATTGGTGATCAACGCAGTCAACGACGACATCCCCGAGGAGAGCCGACTGTATGACCTTCAATTCCAACCTACGGGTGTTCACCATCCCCTGGGACAGCGTTTTAGGTTCGAAAGTCCCTAGTGGGCACTGTGCTCACATTGATGACATTGAATCGAACTGGTGTGCGCGCAGCCTTGACCGTAGGGGACTGTCGCGGTATCAAGCGGGTCGAAAGGTATAACCTGCCCAAGATGAAAAGCATCTTGGGCCTTGATCCGGCGTGGACAGCGACCGAGCCAAGCGGTGTTGCGTTACTCCACCAGGTGAAGGGCCGCTGGAAGTGTGTCGGTCTGAGTCCGAGTTACGGCCAGTTTGTTGCACTCGCGAAGGGCGTGCCCGTCGACTGGACCCAAGCACCGGTCGCCGGGCGACCTGACGTCGATGCCCTCCTCAGCGCGGCGCACACACTGCTGGAGGGCAGAACGGTGGATCTCGTGACGGTTGACATGCCAGTCGCACTGGAGGTAATCACGAAGCGAAGATTCGCCGATACCGAAGTCTCGAAGAAGTTCGGCTCGAAAGGGTGCAGCACGCATTCGCCTAGCCCCGATCGTCCCGGTGATGTCGGACTCAACCTGACCGAGCGATTCAAAGAACTCGGATTCCCCGTCGCGACCACGTCAACTGCCGTGGGAACCGAGCGCGTACTCGCCGAGGTCTATCCCCATCCGGCACTCCTGCACCTTTTAAAGAAGGACTTTCGCTATAAGTACAAGATTGGCCGCGCCAACGAATATTGGCCCGAGAAGACTCCTGAGGAACGCCGGCGCCGGATCGTCAAAAACTGGCGCAAAGTCATCGAGGCGCTCTCCGAAGATATTGGGAAAATCGATCTACCGCTGCCCGCCAAAGACGCCATCGAGACCATGGCGTCCAGTCACCTAAAGCGATTTGAAGATGCGCTCGATGCGCTCATATGCGCCTGGGTCGGCATCAAATACTTCGAAGGCGACTGCACGGCGTTTGGCGACAGTTCGGCCGCGATCTGGATTCCTCCCAAGGGACTCGACGTCGCCGAGCTCCCAGAATCTGAGTAGTGGCGCTCGATCATCCATGTGAATTGTCGTGGCGTCGATCACGAAACCAGCGTTCATCTCGCGACCCGTCACAATTGTGCGACGGTAGGTGTTCGGTAACGTGAGGTGATGAAAACGAACGTAATTGTTGTGTGCGAGGGTGACCAAACCGGCCAAGAACTGCTGAACGAAGCCCTTCGCGTTTTTGACGCCGCCGTACTGGGTTTCGATGTCGACCTCGTACGATTCGACCTGTCGTTGGACAATCGGCGCCGGACGAACAATGGAGTCATCCATGAGGCGGCGGCGGCGATCGTCGAGACGGGCCTCGGTCTAAAGGCGGCGACCATCACACCCACCGAGATTGGGAGCGTCGGCTCTCCCAATCGAATTCTTCGTGAGGGCATCGACGGCAAGGTGATCGTGCGCACCGGTCGGCGCATTCCTGGCGTTGCACCGGTCGTGTCGCTGTCGCACCCAGTGGTCGTGGTGCGCATGGCCGTTGGCGACGCGTATGGCGCGGCGGAGGGTCGCGACGGCGAACCGGGGGCGCTGCACGAAACGGCCTGGCGGACCGAACGCATCGACCGCAACACCTGTCAGTCAGTCGCAGAGTTCGCGTTCGTCACTGCGGCCGCAATGGACGGCCTCGTCTACGGCGGACCGAAGTGGACCGTCTCGGCAATCTACGAAGGAATGCTGAAAGAGGAGATGGACGCGGCGGCGAGTCGACATCCCAACGTTCCCTACCATCCGATGCTTATCGACGCCGCCTACGCGGGTCTCATGACTGAACAGTGGGATCAAGCGGTCGTCATTCCTTCGCTCAACCGCGATGGTGACTGCCTCAGTGACCTAGTGCTTGCGATGTTCGGCTCCATCGCTGGTGCCGAGTCGGTGCTCTTGGCATTGGACGAGCAACTCCAGCCAACGGCCGCGATGGCCGAAGCACCTCACGGCACCGCCCCGTCTCTTGAAGGTAAGAACGTAGCGAATCCCATGGCCATGCTCCTCGCCTGTGCGGCCGTTCTCGAGCACGCTGGTATTCGCGGCGACGTTCAGAGTGCCGACGCCTCTCGAGCCCTTCGCCACGCAACGCTCACGACCGCCATGGACGGAATTCGCTGCTTTGACCTTGGCGGTTCGGCTTCAACCTCAGAAGTCGTCGACGAAGTCGTCGCCCGCATGCGAAATCGTTGAACCCGTTGGAGCCGGTTGTCTCGAACGCTGGGCGCCCAGTGGGCGCGGCGCTGGTCTACGGTGGATTTGACGAGAGGGCAACGATGCCAAGTGAGTCCCCAGACCAGCACGACGCATCGTTTGGGTCACCGTAACCGCAGTGTCAATACTTCCCACTGACGCCACCATTGACCCATTGGCCGAAGGTTCAGTCGCGCGAGTGCACGCACTCTTGCTCGAGTCGGACGCGCTGCGCACGCGTGAAGAGGTGGCGAGCCGGCGTCGGTTCGCACGACTCTTCAAGGACCCCACCGCGATCGAAGTGACCATCACACTGACCGACGAAGTTATGCGAATCCACTCACTGCGACGCTCAATCAATATCTATCGCGGAGCGGCCGCAAAGGCATCGGTTGAAGGCTTTGGTCGCGTCAACGCATTCGGACTGAAACTCCTCGCCGCATCCTCGCGTATCGCTCCATCATTAGTGATCGCGACAGTGGCGAGGCGAATTCGCAAGTACTCTCGAGACCTGATCCTGCCCGCGGAGACCGAGGCGCTGCGTCGACATCTACGACTTCGTGCACGTGATGGCATTGCAATGAATATAAATGTGCTCGGGGAAGCCGTCCTTGGCGACAGTGAGGCCGACGAGCGCCTTGAGCGGGTGCTCGAGATGATGCGACGGCCCGAAATCAACTACGTGTCGGTGAAACTGTCATCGGTCGTCAGTCAGATCATCACGGTCGACCGCGAAGGATCGCTCGACCGAGTCGCCCAGAGGATGCGTAGTCTCTACCGTGAAGCGAAGCGTCATGGTGCGTTCGTGAATCTGGACATGGAGGAGTATCGAGATCTGGCGCTCACGATCGGCGCCTTCAAGAGCGTCTTGAGTGAACAAGAGTTCGAGTCGTTCGACGCTGGCGTCGTGCTGCAGGCCTATCTGCCCGAGTCCCACGCGACCTTCGCTGATTTGGTGTCGTGGGCAACCGCACGCTTCAATCGTTCCGGCGGGACTATCAAGGTCCGACTCGTCAAGGGCGCAAATCTCGCCATGGAAACGACCGAAGCGGAACTGCACGGCTGGTCGGCAGCTCCATACCGGTCTAAGGCTGAGGTCGACGCGAGTTATGCGCGTCTCATCGATGTTGCACTGCGTCGCGAGCACGCGAAAGCTGTGCGCATCGGTCTCGCGAGTCACAATCTTTTCCATCTGTCCTGGGCGCTCGACGTCGCGGCGGCACGCGGTCTGCTCGACCAGATCGACGTCGAGATGCTCGAAGGGATGGCCAACGCCGAGTCGCTCGCAATTGCGCGCACCGGTCAAAAGGTGCTGCTCTATGCGCCCGTCACACGGGCCGACGACTTTGCGTCCGCGGTCGCGTACCTCGTGCGACGTCTCGACGAAAACACCTCTGACGAGAACTATCTGAAAGCCGCCTTCGACATCGGATCGGACGAGCGGCGATTCTCCCAACAGCGAGATCGATTTATGGCCTCCGTCACGCAACGTCATGTCGTGTCGACCGAATCGTTACGTCACGGTGCCCCCGTGACTCTCGGCGCGACAGCCTTCGCGAATGCCGCGAATTACGACACGACATTGCCGCACGCGTGTGACGACATCACTCGCGCCTTCAGAATCGCGAGGTCACTGCCCAACGAGTTGCTGCCCCTCGTCATTGACGGGGAAGAGCGGCTCTCGACAGAGTTTGAGATTGGTCGTGATCCGAGCGATGAAGGGGCGCCGTGGTACCGATACTGCGTTGCTGACGTAGACCAAATCGACGACGCCGTGCGTAGCGCTGCCGATGCACGCTCTTCGTGGTCCGAACTGTCGATTGAGGAGCGTCGAGCGATCCTCTATCGCTGCGCCGACGTGATGGAGAGCGAGCGCATTGCGACGACGGCGGTGATGGCTCGTGACGCGGGCAAGACACAGGCCGAGGCCGACCCCGAAGTCAGCGAAGGAGTCGACTTTGCCCGCTTCTACTCGTCATCAATCTCTGACTTGACTGATTCGACGCCGGTCGGGACGGTCGTCGTCGTACCACCCTGGAACTTCCCCTACGCCATTCCCTCGGGCGGTGTCTTCGCGGCGCTCGCCGCTGGGAACGCCGTGATTCTCAAACCGGCGCCAGAGACAGTGGCGACGGCGTGGCAACTGGTTCGACAACTCTGGGCGGGCGGTGTGCCAAAGAACATCCTGCAGTTCGTTCCAACCCGCGATGACGATGCCGGCCGTCACCTCGTCACGCACGACGACGTCGACGCCGTCATCTTGACGGGGTCATTCGACACTGCGTTGATGTTCTCGCGATGGCGGCCAGCGATCAATTTGCTCGCCGAGACCAGTGGCAAGAATTCGATTCTGATTAGCGCCTGCGCCGACATCGAAATGGCCGTGCGCGACGTGGTGCAGTCAGCCTTTGGTCACGCCGGTCAAAAGTGCAGTGCAGCCAGTCTCGTTGTTGTCGTGCGCGACGTGTACGAAGACCCGGCCTTCCTACGCCAACTGGGTGATGCAGTGCGAAGTCTTCGTGTCGGTCCTGGTTGGGAACTCTCAACCTCCGTCGGCCCAATCATCCGACGCGCCGAGCCACAACTCGAGCGCGCGCTGCATCAACTGGAACCCGGCGAGAGTTGGTTCGTGACACCGGAAATGCAGGATGACGCGGGCCTGCAGTGGTCGCCCGGCGTGAAGCTCGGGGTTCGCCCCGGGTCATGGAGTCACCAACACGAATGGTTCGGACCGGTGCTCGGAGTCATGGTCGCGCCGGACTTTGCGACAGCGATCGATTGGCAGAATCGCACAGACTTCGGACTCACCTCGGGTATCCAGTCACTCGATGAGTCTGAATGCGAAGAGTGGATGCAACGCGTCCAAGCCGGCAATCTCTACGTAAATCGCGGCATCACCGGTGCGGTCGTCAACCGACAGCCCTTTGGCGGCTGGCGCCGAAGCAGCGTTGGCCCAACGGCGAAAGCCGGCGGCCACAATTACGTCGACTGCCTTCGAGATTGGTCCTCACTGAGCGACCCAATGTCCGCCGTGCGCCAGGCAGAAATCTGGTGGGAGGAGACGGGCAGGCAGGCAATCGACGGATCGGGACTGCTGGTCGAGAAGAATATTCAGCGCTACCGACATTTCGCGAAGCCGATCGTGGTTCGCATCGATAACACGTTCAGCGATTCAGAACTCATGTTGATCGACTTTATTCTGAGTGCGTCCGGCGTCACTTTGATGTACAGCGCCGCGTCACCGGTCGACGTCTTTGGCGACCCGACAATCGAAAGCGTCGAACAGTTGATCGCGCGCGCGGGATCCATTGGTCGAGTTCGCTGGCTCTCGGGCGAGGTGGCGCCTACGGTAGAACTGCTCGAACGAGGTGTGACCGTTGACCGTCGATCGATTGCACAGCGCGGCGACATTGAAATGCCGCGTTGGCTGCTCGAACAGAGTGTCGCGATCACCCACCATCGCTACGGCAACGTCAACGCCGGTCCCAAACCGCACTGTCCCGGCCTCGGCGAAGGTCTGTCAGTGCTCCAAAGCCAGGTCTTCCTCACGGCGGTGTCGAACTTTGGCGACCATCGTCGGATGCTGCGTCGGCATCATCGCCGCTAACAGAGCGCGAATACTGGCAGTCGCGAAGTTGATTCGACAGTCCGCGACGCCATACGGGATGACGAGCAGGTCGCCGTGCGCCATGGCACCGCACGTATAGACCACATTCGGCACGTAGCCGTCCTGCTCTTCCCCGTCGGCAATGATCAACGGGTCCTTGAGGGCCCCGATCATCTTCGTCGGATCGTTGAGATCGAGGAGCACCGCACCAATGCTGTAGGTGCGCATCGGACCGACCGCGTGCGTGAGCACCAGCCAGCCCTCGGCTGTCTCGATAGGTGAGCCGCAGTTACCGAGCTGGATTACCTCCCAGTCCCACTCAGGCATCTGGAACGTCACGGCCCTTCCCCAATGGCCGAGCGTGTCCGAGAAGCACACAGCGTTGGTCTCACGGTCGTATCTCGTGAGTGCGGCAAAGTGTCCATCGATCTTGCGCGGAAAGAGGGCCAGTCCTTTGTTGAGTGAGGCGGCGCCGACGACCGGCGAGGCATCAAAGGAGATGAAGTCGTCGGTGCGAAGCAGTTGTTGTGAAATGTGCGTTCCGTCGAAGGCCGTGTACGTCGCGAGGTACGTGGTGGAACCGTCAGTCTCAGTGAACCTCACGAAGCGTGCGTCTTCCATCCCGTGGGCTTCGGCCGACATGACGGGCCACAGGACCCGTTCGGAGATGTCGATGTCGTCGTCGAAGTACACGCCGTAACTACAAGCGGCAATTGCCCGGTGCTGGCGGGCAATGGTGTGCGCGTCTTGACGAGTGTCGAACTCGCTCACCAGGATCTCGAGTCGCGCTTCGAGTTCTTCGATTGAGAAGACGAGCGGAAGTTCGTCGAGCACGTACGCGGCACTCTCACCGTCTTGGCCCATGGCCTTCAAACGCGCGTGGAACACGTCGCGATGGAAAATACCGTCGCGTGCCATTCCGATCATTGGGTACGGCTCGCGCTCATCAAGCGTGATAGCACCGTCCGCGGTCACCAGACCGGTGCGAAAGCCAATGCTCGATCGGTGACCTTCGCCCACTGCGCGGAAACTGAGAATAAAGCGGACGGAGCCAGCGGGCACGCCGGTCTGGTCGGGGTGCGCCACCATGCTCGGATTACAGACCGCGGCCGCCTCGAGCGAGTATTCGTGCGTGAACGAGGCGCCCAAGAGGAGCCAACGTTCTTCACTCAGGTCCATGTTGGGGTCCAGACGGTTACTGACCCGTTCAGCGTGCTGGGCGAAGATAGCGACGATATCGCGGTGGCGACGCGCGAAACGCTGAATGATCTCCTTCAGTCGACGCCGGACGTCAGCCTCGGGCAACGCCACGATTCGCTTGACGACGCTCGATGCGCGTGACTCGGCGCCACCGAGTTCCTGACCGGCGACGAATAGTAGGGCGACAACCCGTGACGGATCCGAAACAATATGGAGATCGGCGCGGGACGCGAGGGGCTCATTCTTCATGTAGATACAGTTTGGTGCGTAAATGCCTGCTGTCGGGTCGATACCAGCGCCAAAGTTGATTCGGCGCCTTCATTCTGGTTCGCCACGTCAGGGTGCAGTCCGTCATATCCACCGCCCGTCGCGGGGTCCCACATGATGACATGGGCGTCATTTTCCCCATCAAACCACGCGTTGGCCATGCGAATTGCTTCAAACCACTTGCGAGAATCGTCCACCGTGATGGCGCGCGCGCAGGCGTCGGCCATCGTCGAAACCTCAATGGGCTGTTGGTCAAAGCCCGGTCCGACGTCATTAGGACCCGTGCCCGCAGCGCGGGTAACTGAAAGATGACCGTCAAGGGTCTCGCGCTCCAAGAGCCATCCAAGTAACGAAAGGCCACTGTCCACGAGTTCCGGCCGCTCCAATACGGCACCGGTGGCGATCATCGCGTCGGGCAGGAGGGCATTCGCGTACCAGAGTCGCTCTTCGGGCCAGGGCCACGCGGGATTATCGTTCGCCGCGGGTAGTACGTCGGCGGCAGCGCGCAGCAGTCCGAGCGCGACTGCGTTGGTTGGGTCGACCTGGGTGATGGCCGCGGCGCCCAAGACGGCGAAGGCCATGGAGCGCGGATACTGCGACCGCAAAACGGCGCTGCGTTCGAACAACGTGTGAGCGGCGCCGGAGATAGAGAACTGCGCGCTCGCAGCCGCCGTTCCAAGGCCCCAGAGGCTGCGCCCCCAACAGTCTTCGGTGCACCAATCGCTTGACCACGTTCCGTCGGCGTCGCGCCGATTTCGGATGTCGCCCCGAGTGCCCATCGAATCGGAGATGAAGGCCAGCGAACCCTGCGCCAGCGAGCGAACTGCTTCGTTCGGACGTGGCTCGCGCGCACTGACGACGAGTACCCGCGCCACGTCGTCGACGCAGTAGCCGTGCTCGCGTCGCGGAACAGTGTGCTCGGCGTGTTCAAACGTGCCGATGCGATCGGTCATCGCGACCAAATGGTCAAATCGAGATGCGTCGGTCATCGAGCGGCCGAGACCGGCGCTCTCTTGTTGAGCAACTCTTCGCCGAGCAGCGCGTAACGAGACGCGATGTGCGGCCACGCGAGTTCGGGCGCCAATCGACGGGCCTCCGCGGCCATCTTCTGCGCGAGTCCTGGCGTCGTGAGGACAGTGCGAATCGCTTCGGCCAGTGCGGTGGGGTCTTGGCGCGGTACGACGATGCCCGCGCCGGTCGAGAGTAGTTCCACGGCGTGAGGGAACGCAGTGGCGATCACCGGTCGACCGGCGGCGATGGCGTCCACGAGCACGCCCGAAGTGACCTGGTCCGGTGAGTCATACGGGAGGATCACAATCGAGGCCTCACCGATCAAGCGAGCCAGCGACGGAAGTGATCGGTACTCGGGGTCGAATTCGACGTCGACCTTGCGATTCTTCGCGCGCTGAATCAGCATGTTGCGATAGACGTCACCCTCGTATTCATAGACCTTGGGGTGGGTGTTGCCGGCGACGATGTATTTCACTCGAGGTTTTAGATCGCGAAGTTGTGCCAGAGCGTCGATGGCCCACTCGATTCCCTTGCCGGGTCCGAGGAGTCCCCACGTCAAAAGTCGAGGTTGTGCGTTGGACGCTTCGAGTCGCACCGCGTCCGATACCGCGGCACCGTGAGGGATCACTGAGATCTTGCGTTTGTCAACGTCGAAGCTATTGCAGAGCCTCTGTCGTCCCGCCTCGGTCATGACGACGACGGCGTCGGCGGCGCGCACGACCGCTTCGAGGACGAGTCGCTGGTGCTGTGTTGGATTCTCAAGGATGGTGTGGGCCACCACGATGGTCGGTCGATCAATCTCTTCGAGGACGCCAACGATGTCCTCTCCGTCGGGACCGTCGTAGATCCCGTACTCGTGCTGGACAATGACGACGTCAGCGCGATTTAGTTCGTTGCGCGCCGCAATTGTCAACTCACCGCGTTGGCCCGTCAACTCCGCGACAACGATCTCTCTCGGCGGATCGTTCTCTCCGCCGACGCGCACGATGCCGACGTCATCGCCGAGTTCGTAGAGGCCGCCCGAGAGCGCGGCGGCGAACGTCGCAATGCCGCACTGCGTTGGCGGATATGTCGAAATCATCGCGTAGTCGCGCGTGCGATGCTCACTCATCGGCATCTCTTCAAACAAGGTGATCTCCCGCGGCAGGGTTACGATCGACATCACGTGACAATGAGTACGTCGTCGTCTTGTGATTCGCGAACACTCGATTGCGCACGAAGGTTGTCGCGGCCGCGACCGACGCGAGGGCCACCGTGCGAACAATGCGCCCGCGGCGCGAGAGTAATTTAAGAAGAATCGTCGAACCAATCGCCACTGCCAGACCGGCGCCGACGTCCGAGAGGTCCTTTTTGACGATCTCACTGCTTGCGCGTCGCGTCACGGTAGTCCTCCTCCTCCATCTTCGCTGGGCTCACCCAGAGTCACTTCGCGCCTCTGTCGAGTAAATCGACGGTGACGCGCCGTCACAACTGCAAGCCGTCGGGTCCAACCGGAGTCTGACAAAAACGTCGTCGACCGCCGGGACTGGCGCCTCAGATGAGCTGGCAGCCTCTTTGACTTCCTCTCCCAACTTACCGGTTTCGGGCGGCACTGGTCTCGAACTTACGTTGGTCTCGCAACGCGGCACTTTTGAAAGAACCGTGATCACAGGCTCATCACTTCACATGTGAGCAAGGTCGCACAAGCAATTCACACAGGATTCACAATGTCATTCGGAAAAGTTCGAAAACGAGGGCTTTTCCCTACACTGAAGATGGAGTTCGCAACCATCGGGTTCACACGCGCGCCAGTTAACGCGGCGAGATTTGTCCGCTCGTGACAAAGAGTCAGCCACCGGGAGCCACACGATGACATCAGAAACGACACCCACCCCTGCCTCAACTCCGACAGGGCCGGATGAGGCACCCGAAAACATGCGACCGAGCAAAGTGATCTCGCGAAAAACGTCGCAACTACCAACGCTCAGTAAGGTCATCTACCACGTGGATCACTACACGTCGATGTCAATCGTGGTTATGGCGTTCTTCGCTGCACTCATTGCGATGCTGATTCTTGGTGCAATTCTCGGCTATCCCAGCTCTTGGGTCGTCTCCTTTGAAGTCGCCGTTTCTTCGATCACGCTCCTCATGGTTTTCACGATTCAGCACACGCAGGGCCGCGAACAGGAAGCCACGCAACGAAAACTTGACGAACTGTTACTCGCCACTCCCGGCGCCGCAGAGTCGTTGGTACTGCTGGAAGAGGCGCCAAAGGAGTTCATGATTGAGGTTGGAGAGAACCAGCGAGGGGTACGCGCTGACCTCGTTGACGACGACGAGACGTCGAGTTCGAGCTAATCCGATTTACGCGCTGCCGCCACGCGGGGCGCAAAGTTTTCCTTTCCGGTAAGTCGCGCGGCGATCAGAATGGGAATGAACATCAAGATGACGACCATCGTCACCACCACATTCACCTCGGGAAGTTGTTGACCGAGGCGGATCGCGCCAAAAATCCAAATCGGCAGCGTGTTCTGCGCGCCGGCAGTAAAGGTCGTCACAATAACTTCGTCAAAACTAAGTGCGAAGGCGAGGAGCGCTCCCGACACCAGCGCGGTGGCGATGGTCGGAAAGGTGACCAAGCGAAATGTCTGCACCGTATTCGCACCGAGATCGGCCGACGCCTCAAGGAGTGTGTTCGATGTCCTTCGCAGTCGGGCGATGACGTTGTTGTAAATCACGACAATGCAGAACGTCGTGTGGCCAACGATGATCGTCCAAATCGACAACGTGATGCCGGCCCACTGGAACGCTGAGTTCAGAGCGACGCCAGTAATGATGCCCGGGAGGGCGAGCGGCAAGATCAACAGCAGCGAGATCGAGTCACGACCGAAGAACCGCGCTTTGTGCACGCCAAAGGCCGCCACCGAACCGAGGACCAGTGAGAGCGCCGTCGCGACGACCGCCGCCTTGATTGAGAGGACGAACGCCGAACGTACTTGCGGGTCATTCCAGGCAACTGAGTACCAGTGCGTTGTCCAGTGTTGAATTGGCCAGGTCTCCACGTTGGACCTGTCGAAGCCGAAGAGGATGATCGTGACGATTGGTGCAAAGAGGAAGAAGAGCACGGCCCACACCCAGAGCCACAGACCGAGTCGCGAGAGCCGAGATCGCATCAGAGCGCCTCAAAGGCGCCGAGACGCTTCGCGATGGTCAAGTAGACAATCATGATGACGATAGGCACCGTCGAGAGTGCCGCGGCAAGCGGAAGGTTGCCGCCCGTCAGCAAGTTCTCATAGATCGCATTGCCGATCAGTGTCGAATTCGATCCACCAATCAAAAGTGGCGTGACGTAGTCACCCAACGTCAGTGAGAACGTGAAGATCGATCCGGCGAGCAGACCGGGAAGCGCCAGTGGGAGGATGACCCTTCGAAACGTTGACCACGATGAACCACCGAGATCGGCCGAAGCATCCAGCAACGACGCGGGGATTCTTTCCAACGATCCGTAGATCGGCACAATCATGTACGGCAGCCAGATATAGCAGAACGCAATCCACATCGCGCCGTTCGTGAAGCCGAGATTGGGGTCGGGAAGACCCAGTTTGGAGAAGGTCCAGTTGAGCGCGCCGCCCTTCTCAAGGATTGATATCCAGGCGTAGACCTTGGCCAGGTAACTGGCCCACAGCGGCAGCAGCACCGCACCGAGAAGGATTCGCTGCGTTCGCTGCGTCGCGATGCGCGCCATCACGTAGGCGAAAGGGAACGCGACGATGGCGTCGGTCAGAGTAACGAGAGCTGCCAACAGCACCGTGCGCCAGATGATGGTGACGTAGGCACCCGACGATATCTGGGCGAAATTTGCACCAGTGAGGTGATGGTCGATTTGCTGCGTGAAGTCGTTGACGCTCCAAAACGATGTGACCAGCATCAGGACGAGCGAACTCAGATAGATCACCAAGAACCACAGGAGGGGCGGCGAAAGCAGGAATGCCGTTCGCCAACGCGACCGGGCTAATGCCGAAGCGTGGAGGGCACGGAGCCCTCCACGCTTGGTCTCGGAGTCGACCGAAGTCGTCATCCCGCTATTTGGGTCCAGGCATTCGTCCACTCGCTATAGGGGACACAGTCGTTCTTCCCATTGTCACACGTCGACAAAGGTGTCTTCCAGAACTTGATGGTCTTGAAGTAGGAGTCAGGCTG